>Ga0272443_10000095_pt1 | contig 173366 bp, 143 predicted proteins | sample SSMAcet12_FD_193581 | JGI IMG/M metagenome (GOLD analysis project Ga0272443, IMG submission 193581) | Marine sediment archaeal communities from Little Sippewissett salt marsh, Falmouth, MA, United States - SSM-Acet-12 | ecosystem: Environmental > Aquatic > Marine > Wetlands > Sediment ... | reverse complement strand
TTTTTCAATAAGAAAATGATGACGATATTTTCCATGCTGTTCGGTGCGGGTGTGATATTGATGCATCAGCGCGCTGTGGCAAAGGATGTCAATTTCTGCAGTGTATACTATCGCCGACTTCTGTGGCTTTTCCTGATCGGTATGGTACACGCCTACCTGATCTGGTATGGCGATATTCTTGTGCCGTATGCTCTGTGCGGTCTGCTGCTGTATCCGATGAGGAAGCTAAAACCGGTATGGCTGATAACAATAGGTATCTTTGCTCTGCTGATTGGCATGAGTATAATGATGGCATCCGGTTTTTTCTTCACCTATGTGAAGAAACAGTTCGATGCTGTGGCTGCTGCCGAGGCTGAGGGACGAGAACCGTCACAGCAGGAGAAAGAATTCGCCAAGGTATATGAGGAGATCAAAACCGGATTCTCACCAACAGAAGAGATAATACAGGATGAAATCGATGCAATGACATCATCGTATCCGGATATGGTATCCCGGAGGTTTCTATTCACTCTCATAATGCAGTTTCAATCAACCCTGTTCTATCTCGGATGGCGCGCGTTGGGAATGATGTTGATTGGTATGGCGTTGATGAAACTCGGGATATTCTCGGCTGAAAAATCGCTTAAGTTTTACATCGGGATGTCAGTCATAGGGTATGCTGTCGGCTTGACCTTGACCGGACTGGGAGCATCCGGGCTGATAGAGCAAAAATTCAATTTCGCATATTACTTCCGGGAGGGGAGTCATTTTGATTACATCGGCAGCGTGATAGCGACATTCGGGCATGTCGGGTTTGTGATGGCAATCTGCAAGACCGGAGCGTTGAAATGGCTGCGTGAACGGCTCGCTGCTGTCGGGCGGATGGCATTCACCAACTATCTTACCGAGTCGATCCTGATGACCTTTGTTTTCTATGGCTGGGGACTGGGATATTTTGCGCAGATAGACAGATTCAACCAGTTGTTTTTGGTACTTGGAGTCTGGGTATTAATCTTAATCATCTCGCCGATATGGTTACGGCATTTCAAGTACGGCCCCGCAGAGTGGCTCTGGCGGTCGTTGACCTACAGGGAGAAACAGCCGTTTCGAAGAAACAAAGAACAGATCGACGTGATGCCCGAGTCGAAGTAACTCGGACATCACCGTCAACCCGGTTATTCGTAGTTAATCTCGTCTATCAGTACCGATATGTTTTCACCCTTATGGTTCTGCTGTGGGAAAATTACAGCAAATGCTCCCAATACTGACGATAGATCGTGTCCCGTAAGATTAATCTCATACCTTCGCCATTCATCAGAAAGACTTATCTGACCACTTGTCGCTTCAAAACTGTCAGAATACTGCTTACCGGGCGCTCTAATTCCTCCCGCCTTAAACTCTACCAGTTCATCTCCAAGTTCACCCTTAGCCCAAAACGAAATGCGCTGAATGTTCTCGATGGATGTTCCCGGCGTATTCCCCCAGTTATTCTCCGGATACTGCCAATATATTCCGCACCATCCATTATGACCGGGAGTGTATTGTATCCTCATACATGAACCATCACTATCACCATCACGATGACAATCTCTATGATTAAGCTCAAACTTCAGGTGCTTCTCTCCCATTACCGCATCTCCCATCCAGCCCGTTGGAAAGAAGAACGAATTGAGACTGAATGTTGCGTTGATTGTACGACATGTTTCTTTCGTCAATCGCTGACTGGCAAGCGCTCCACCAACGGTTGCGCCGAGAAGTAATCCGACAAATCCAAACACGATTGTTGGCTTGACTCTCCCAACAACAATTGCGGCAGCAACGATGCTGCCGACTAGCCCTATTGCGGCTCCCAGCAAAATTGCCTGATATTCAGCCATTTTTTATACCTCCTTCCCCCGAATTCAAATCAATTCCGCGCAAGCGTTGAATTCTGCTCCGATAACAACTCCAACCAATCCCTATCAGCATATCCCAGAGGACATACCAGACAATTGCAGCAAACCTGTTCCACAATCCGCTTGCGCTTTTTGAATATCACTCTAACCCCCCTCGAATTCCGCAGGTCGCCAATACTGGGTACATAGAGGAACAACCTGCGGGCTTCATATCTCTCATGTAGTTCCAGATTCTCGAGCTGACCTTTGTTATTCTCATCCAGAAAATCTGATACCACAACCACATATGCTGTGGAATCGAGTTCATCCAGGTACTCGAATAATCCCGCGATATCTGTCATATCAGCTCTCCCGTTTTTGATTCCCCTGATATACTCCGCAGCCTCTGACACGATACTACCAAGGTGTTTTGAGTGCTCCCCAACGGCTCTATCGTAAGCATCCTTTGCGGGCTTACCAACAATACCGTACTCTCTCCGGATTGCGGAAATGATCGAATCTCTCTGAAAAGCCGGCAGGTTGAAGACCGAATCCACAGGCATTAACAAGCTGACATGGTCACTAAAGGTACTTATAGAGATACAGGACACTTCGACTGCAACACTCTGCTTTTCAAGTGCATCAGCTACGGTTTCAAGCGCTTGACAGAACAGATCATTCGGAATAGATCCAGAACAATCGATGAAGATATGAAGCTGACCATTTTGGGGTTGTGATGCCTCTGCGCAGAGGTGACCGAACACCACTAATGCGACAATTGAAATTACTATGAGTCGTCTCATGTCTACCTCCCATAATAATCTTGCAGAAGAGTTTTATGCCGATCTTCTATCAAACTCAAACTCAAACTGAGTCTTGTTATCCAGACCTATCTCAGCAAGTTCATTCTCCCATTGTTGCTTGTATGCCTCTACCACACTCACCGCTGTCGAAATTGATTCCACTTCTTTAATCGGGATATCCCATACTCGGAGATAGATCGTGCGAAGTCCGCTAGAGCTTCCAGCGGTTAAAGGCAACAGCAAAGCCAACAATCCCAAAGGCAGGTTCAGGAATATTCCGGGAAGCGGAATTGCGATGACTCTCGACAGAAGCAGCGGGGCGATGAGTATACAGCATCCGGTGACAAGAACACCCAAAATTAACCTCATAACCCGTATCTGCCGGAGTGGGCGTTTGTCATCAAACAGTGCCACAAATGCGCCATGACTGGCTATTGCTATGCAGGCTGCAAATAGAATAGCGATTGTGCATGCCAGAAGTACCGGTACTCCGAATATGAACACAGGAGCAAGCATTACCGCGACCGCAAATTCGAGAATGATCGCGGCTACAGCCAACCAGCCAAGTGCGGTTGCCCGGGATTTGTAGTTCATGATGTTTACAGCATCCTGCTCCGTAATTTCACCAATCTCATAAGATTTCCTCCTCTCTCTATGAACATTTGCAGGGGAGTGAATTTCAGCCGTCCCCCGCATATAGGGCTGAATCCTGTCAAGTCGCAATCGCCACTCCGTGATAAGATCCGAAGCACTGTTATTGCCTCACTTAACACTCGCGCACGATTTACATCCAGTCCAGCCTCCCGGATGTCCCTTGCTCTGTGTTGAACCCAACGGTTCACCTGATTTGGCCTCATCTCAATCCTCCTTTCATGTAAGGATCCGAATTGTCCAATGGCTCATTCCGAGCAAGCAAGCCCCCCACCCTACTCCGCTGAGAACCTCTTTTTCTCTGATTGATGCTATGAAATTTCATCAAGAAAGAGGGCGATACTACACTTCATTGTTTGTTAATGGATTGTTGTTTTCTGTTAAACTTCTACTTCAGGGAAAGAAAATGAGGTAAAACACGAAAATGATGTTTTCTATGATGGCGCCTGATGTTTTTTGCGAGAGATTCTTGACCTAAGTTTGTTCTGACACTATACTTGATAAGTCTTTTTCACATGGAAATCGTATGGATATTTCAGATACTTATGTTTATCGCGTAGGGTGGGCACTATTTGCGATATTATAGTCTCCCAGCAGGTTTGAAAAGGAGGAGAATGATATGCACTCAAATCTAATTTCCAGCGCTAACTCATTCTTCAAGGATTGTGAAATTGTAGTTCGAGCACCGGGAGTTTTCTTCTGGACAGGCGAGCACTCTGTGGCCTATGGTCACCCTTCTCTTTTACAGCCAATAAATCTCTATCTGTATGCAGGACTTAAAAGGACAAAAACAAGACAATGTTCAATGAATCTCATTCATGCAGATCCTTCTGCACCCATTAACACCCCGGACAAGCTCGAATATGACAAGCATTTTATCACTGGTGCACAGGAACCGAGCCTGCGGACACTCGTTAATCTCATCCAGAAAGAACTGAATCAATGGGTCACGAAGCTTAAACTGAACAGTGGTATAGAACTTCGGGTACTGAGCGAAGTACCATTTTCTTCAGGATTGAATGCGGAAGCATCCCTCAGCCTTTGCTTGTCGATGATTTACAATTATCTCAAGAATGGAAGTAACCGAAAAGCTTTTACAAAAACGATAAAAGAGCTTAAGGCGATGGAGCCCCAATCTCTTCTGTCTGATAAAAGATTTCGTTCAATATTTGTAAAAGCCCGATGGTGTGACGATCTGCCGGCATCCCATTATAAGAGCGGAGCTGCACCATTTGCGGCATTTCTTGGGGCAAAAGACCATAAGGGCTTGATTGTCTTCCTGACCGAGAAAAAGGGATTTGGATCACAGAAGCCGATCTTTCCAAAGAGTAAAAATGCTGAAGAACATATGAAGTACATCGAGGATATGGAATTCTGGGGGACACGGATCCCAACTCCGCCACTGATAAGAGATAATACATATGCAGTTAGTCTGATATACTGTGGTGCCATTGAAGATCCGTTAGCTGTGGATAGAGATATGTTCCAATGGCATAAACTTGAAAATAACAATCTACGTAAACTAAAGAAATCCGCAAACTCCATCATTCCAAAGAAATTATTAGCAGAACCTTTAATCAGGATAATGTCTGCTTCAAAAACTGTTGAGGAGACCTCATATCCCCGATATATCTATAATTGTGCATTGGGGACTTTAAGCTGGCGGTTAATAGACCTTTTGCTTTCAAAAAAAAACGAAGCAGAGAATTTCAAAGAACTCATAATCGAGAATCATAAACTGCTTAAGGCATACGGTGTATTGCGTGGCTCGCTACGTTCTTTCTCAGGCAGATTGAAACGCAATATGGATAGCAGCCTGATGAAACAACTTGGAATTACAATGACTGGTGCCGGTAATGGTGGTTGTCTTGTTGTAATTGGGGAAAAACACGACGTTGGAAATGTTATCAAGTTGATACCCAATTTGAAAAGAGCCGACTCACAGGAAATTCCTCAAGTCCATTACTCCTCCCTGGAACCGGACACAAGCATCCCTCAACCAGATGATCCGGTCTGCGATTTCGGGATGGGTACTGATCCGCCTCCACCCAACGGTAGAGTAACTCTGATTCTTAACAAAGACGGCACTGTCACCGTTCGTTTGGAAGAAAACGGGACAACAAGGGAATTTCAGCCACATGGAGGGAAGAGTGTAATACAGTGTAATATCCTGAGGGAATTTGCTTACAAATTTAGAAAGTCACACGATGGAGAATCACCCTTAGTATCAGCCTGGGAGGTATATTGCAGTTGTCGTGACGAAATAGATGATAAGAGTAAGAAAGAACTCCGTCATACCAATCCGTCTAAAAAAGAACTGAATGATGCGCTTAAATGGGCTGAAGATAATGTAAAACTGCTTGCAAACAACCTGGGACGTAATGGGATTAAGCAGAGTAAGGTTTTCGAGAAACGAGATCAATCCGGGGCAGGTGATGGAGTCCACCAAGCCTACATAACAGCATGGCGCTTGGTTCCTGGAGTCAAAATCCGAGAAGAAGATAGAAAAGTCCAATAACTCTTATGAAACCTACCGGATAATCACGGACTGCTCAAATTGCGGGCATGAAAAAATGCGCCATCAGGGAATCGAACCCCGGACCCGCTGATTAAGAGTCAGCTGCTCTGCCTAGCTGAGCTAATGGCGCATTAAAACATCAATATATATAACACATATACGAGATCTATATCTCGATTTTTTTGGTGAGGGTGGAAGGGATCGAACCTTCGACCCTCTGCTTAAAAGGCAGATGCTCTACCACTGAGCTACACCCCCACAAATATGTGGGGCAAATATACAAATACGCTCCAGTTTGTCAAACCGTTTCAACCTAAAAACTCACATTAACTCATGAACAGAATATCCTTAATCAGACCCGGTATTCCCGGAGTTTGTTGAATCACCGTGAAAAATGAACCTGCAGGAATTAAATCCAACTGAATATTTTCACTTTCTTGCCTTTATCTGCACATCTGTTTACCACCAAACCATTGCGACATGAAGGAATATATACTCGATCAGTCCTACGACATCATCAATATCAACGAAATGATCTCCGGTAACCTCGCCGATTGACTTATCGAGATATCCCGGAGTCATGACAACAGAACCGTCCCATGTCCGCCAATCCTCCGGAAACAGTAACGGAGTGATTCTTGATGATGTTGTTTTCTCCATTTTTATTGGATCCCCGGGAGCAACCTGCGTGAAATTTACCTTGCAGAGAAGCCCCTGGGTACCACCGGGTATTGTAGCACCGAGTGGTGGATCGAGCGTTATTCTCAGGATCTTGTTTGTGTTGTCGTAATTCGTTGTCATACTTCCACCAACTATTGATCCGGTTAGATCGACACTCGCAATATCCACTACTGCTTCCCCGGGTTCGGAAGCATAGGAAAATGGCAGCACGAATCCGCTGATATCCTCATCAGGATGGGTCTTGATGTAGATATTGATCACATTAGATCCGGTTGTACCATCTGCGGTATACTCGGTATATACAAATGTCCTTCCAGTCTGAGTAAGACTCGTACCTGATGCATAGAACAAGATGGTGGGATCGAAGATATATTTAGTAAGATAGTATACGTCTGCGGGTGTAACCCCGGGATTATTGTCGCAGTCGCAGTTAAGACGTCCATATATTGTGGAGAATGTACCTCCAAGGTAAAGATATTGAATGGCAAATACCGGATCATCAATATCAACACTTCCGGACTCATTGCAATCACCGGGCAGCAATGCTTGTCCTATCCCTGTGGTTGGAACAGCAACAGCTAAAACAGAAAACACCATCGCAAGAACTAAAACGAATCTCATGGCAGACTCCTTTCCATATTTTACAGTGAAAAAGGCACGTGGGTGAAGGGTACCTTATTCATTATATCTGATAGTTGCTAATATAGATTGAAAGACCGATTCTTATGGTAATTTAGGAGGAGCTATCATTTCTGTCAATCGAAATAACCATCTTAATCAATGGAGAATAGGTAAAACAAAAGACCAACCCCCATACTTCATTAAAGAAGCACGAATATTGGTATCTGATAATCAATGCTCCATGTCATCACCGTGTACCTTTAAGACCCGATAAGAATCATATTTGTCGTCTACCACCAGACCATTGCGACATGAAGGAATATATACTCGATCAGTCCCACGACATCATCAATATCAACGAAATGATCTCCGGTAACCTCGCCGATTGATTTATCGAGATATCCCGGAGTCATGACAACAGAACCGTTCAATGTCATCCAGTTCTGCGGAAATATCAGTGGTTCATGCAAGGGGGTTGTGGTTTTTTCCATCTTTATCGGATCTCCTGCAGCAACCTGCGTGAAAAGGACACCGCAGAGAACTCCCTCAGTATCACCGGTTATTGTAACACCTATTGTAGGATCGAGTGATATTTTCAGAAGCCTGGTTGTGTTATCGTAGGTCACCGTCATACTTGTTCCAATTATTTATTCGGTATAGTCAATACTTGAAACATCCACAACCGCTTCGCCGGGCTCAGATGCATAGGAGAACGGTATATGGAATCCCACGATATCCTCATCCGGATGGGTCTTAATGTAAATCTTTATTAGATTCGATCCGGTTGTACCATCAGCGGTATACTCGGTGTATACGAATGTCCTTCCGGTTTGAGTGATACTCGTACCGCATGCATAGAACAAGGGGAACATGGGATCAAATATCTGCTGAGCCAAATAGTACGCATCTGCGGCTGTAATTCCGGGATTATTATCACAGTCACAATTAATGCGACCAATTGTTCCGGGAGATGCACCCCCTGCGAAGAGATAAGAAACCAACATGACAGCATCGTTAATATCGACAGCCCCGGACTCATTGCAGTCACCGGGCAATACCTGTCCTGCTCCTGTGGGTGGAAGGGTAACAGCTAAAGCGGAAAACACCATAGCAAGAACTAAAGCGAATCTCATGACAGACTCCTTTCTGTTTGTGGCGGTAAGAGTGGAGGGTTTGAACAAAGGTGTTTTTATCGTACTGGATGTAAAATCATCTATCGACCAAACGATCGATGTCCAATGGTAAGTTAGCGGGTGTCTGCAGATTCGTCAATATGATTAATATGAAATTATCATTAAAACAAATTGCATAATCAGATTCAGCGAGGATACAAAATTCAGCTATTCTCCGCGAAGTTCGCGATTGATTGCTTCCGTGACCTCTTCAATATCTTTTCCCTTTTGCTCTACCAGCTCTCGCAGAGTTCCCCAGAAAACCTCACCGCACTGCACACAAATGACACCGCGTTTTGCCAGAAATGTGGCAAGCTCAGGATATTTCTCTAAAATATCATCAACATGGTCTTCGGGATTAATCAGCTTAATATCATTCATATTATCACCTCATTATTAAGATAGAAAAATACCGATAATGATTCATGAAAACAACGGTCGCTGATACGAATCAATTATCGAACAAACAGTTGCTTCCCTTGTTTATGCAATTGAATATAACTTTATATACTGGAATTTGCAAAACACGATAACTGAATGAACATACAATCTCAGAAAAGACACAGAGTTGTAGTAATAGGGGGAGGTTTTGGTGGTTTACATGCAGTAAGGCGATTAAAAAATAAAGATGTTAATATAACCCTAATTGACAAGCGTAACTTCCATCTTTTTCAGCCTCTTCTATATCAGGTAGCAAGTGGTGCTCTCTCTCCCGCAGATATAGCAACCCCTCTGCGTGTGATCTTTAGAAAACAGCGTAACATTAATACAATTATGGGAACGGTCGCAGGTATAAATCCTCGGCAGCGTACGGTCACTCTTGCTGATGGAAAACAAGAGATACCCTATGACAGTCTAATTATCTCTGCAGGTGGGACTCATACATATTTCGGAAATGATGAATGGTCAAAAGACGCACCGAGTCTAAAAACAATCGAGGATGCTACGCGGATTCGCCGTAACATCTTGTATGCATTTGAGCAGGCTGAGAAAGAGACCGATCCGGAAATAAAATCGAGCTGCCTGACATTTGTTGTTGTAGGTGCAGGTCCTACGGGAGTTGAACTTGCAGGTGCTATCGCTGAGATGCCCAGAGATATGATCCGAACCGATTTTCGATCTGTGAAAGCGGAGGAAATGCGTGTGATATTGATTGAAGGGCAGGATTCAGTTCTACCCTCATTTCCAGAGAAGCTGTCACGTAGGGCACTCCATTTCCTCGAAGATCTAAATGTTAGAGTTAAGCTGAACACGATGGTAAAGAACATCGAGGACAACCGTATTACTTGCATCGAGAACGATAAAGAAACAAAAATTCGCGCACACACAGTAATCTGGGCAGCTGGAATCAAGGCAGCATCACTCGGTGAAATCACCGCAAAAGTAACAGACTCAGAGTCAAAACGGAGCGGACAGATAGTAGTCGGTCGACGTTTTGAACTGTTGAAGTTTCCGGAGATTTTCATTATTGGAGATCTTGCGTACTATAAGCATGATCGCGACGAGCCTCTTCTACAACTCGCTCAGGTCGCAAAGCAAGAAGGTGAATTCGTAGCTAATGTTATCGGTAAAAAGCTTGCCGGAAAAAAACCTGGAGCATTCAAATACAAAGATCGCGGAATTATGGCTACTATCGGTCGGCACAAAGCAGTTGCAGATATCTTTGGTCTTAAAATATCAGGTGTCTTTGCATGGTTAATCTGGCTATTCGTTCATTTAATGCAGATGGTAGAATATGAAAACAGAATCCTTGTTTTCATCCAGTGGGCATGGAATTATTTAACACGCAATCGCTCTGCACGTTTGATTACAGAGGTGGAAGAACTCAAAGATTCACCCAAGTATCGTATAAACCTGGAGAATCAGGAACATACCAGCAACTACGTAAGGTAGCTGGATCGAGGAATATCGCGAATTCAATTCCTTAAAGACTATATTATATATATACAGATATTATGATCTATCAATAGCCTACACGGAGGATTCATGTCCAATCTTGACTGGTACTACTACCGCCCCGGTTGACAGACCTGCAAAAAATCAGGCGGGTTCCTGGAAGACAATAATATCACACCGAAAGAGAGCCTCAGTACCTCGAAAGAGAGGCTTGGCAGTGAAGATGCCATGAGGATTATAAAGAAGGTGGATGAGATATTTGCGAGGAAGGGCAAGAAAATCATTCACTTTGATCTCAAGAAAGACAAACCTTCAAAGTCAGACATTTCCAAAGCCATCCTCGGACCGACCGGAAATCTTCGAGCGCCGGCGGCAATAAAGGGACGGATACTTCTGATAGGATTTGATGAGGATATTTACAGAGAAGTACTGAAATAGCGTGATTTAGATGTCGAGCATCGCTTCCGCAGCGAATTTTCTCCCGCTGTCGGTTAACACCAATAGTCCGCTATCGGTGTTTGCGAGACCACTCTTCTTCATCTTCGATACGACTTTCTCTATCAGATGCTTATCCCATGCCACATGCCGATCGAGTGTGTCGACTCTGTTCTCAATGGCTGCGTTACCGGCTTCCTCATGATTGAGTATATGGATTGAGAGCATCATCACTGCAAATCTCAAACGCTGCCCTCGACGGCGCAGAGCAATCGAAACAAGACCCCGGTTTGGAGCAAATGTAAACGACAAACCAAAAACAACTCCCGTAACCGTTGCCATACAGCCTGCAATTGAGGCATCCAGATAATGCGCCAGCCAATATCCGGCAATTGCTGAGACCACACCGAATATTACAGCGAGAATTAACATAATGGACAACCTGTCGGTCAGAAGATACGCCGCAGCCGGGGGAGCAATCATCAGAGCCACAACGAGTATCGATCCGACAGCATCGAACGCTCCCACCGCCGTTAACGATGTAAGACTCATCAGGGCATAGAAGAAAATCACCGGGGATAGTCCCAGCGATGCTGCAAGACCAGCATCGAATGTCGAGATCTTAAGTTCCTTGTAGAACAGAAGAATGAAGAGAATATTCAGAAAAAGGATTCCCGACATCACAGCCAGCGCTCTCGGTCCGAAGTCCATACCCCAGAACTCGAGTCTGTCGAACGGGATGAACGCCAGTTCTCCCAGAAGGACCGAGTCGGTATCGAGATGTATATCACCGGAGTATTTCGAAATCAGAATAACACCCAGACTGAAAAGCAGCGGAAACACCAGACCAATTGCCGCATCTTCGGCTACAAGACCGGATTTTTTCAGTACCTCTACGAGAAATACAGTCAATACGCCTGTAAACGCGGCTCCGAATACGAGAAACGGGGACGAAAGATTATGCACTATGAAAAAGGCAACCACGATACCAAGCAGAATGGAGTGACTGATCGCATCGGATATTAATGCCATTCTCCGCAACACTAGATACACACCCGGCAGGGCGCAAGCCGCAGCAACAACAATTGCAGTCAACTGAATTTCTATCTGAGATGAACTCAATCGTCAGCCTCGCTTCCATTGTTGGCTTTTAGCTCTTCCGCTCTCCTGAGTCCTCTTTGAGTCAGAATCCATTTCCCCTCGCTGTTGCTTTCGACAAGACCCTGCTTGTCAAGTTCATGCAGTGTTTTCTCGACGCCAAACTCCGATGGCGCCATGACCCGAATCGAGGAAGCCTCATGAGCGTGAGTAGGGTCATTATGATGAATCGCGAGAGCATGCAGAGTTGACAGTGTCAGATCAACACGGAGCCTTTTGCGGTTGCCGTACCTCCGGATCAGATTGGACACCATCCCGCGTTCCGGCGCGAAGAGTATCGAAATCACCACGATCAGGCTGATAACCACCACTATAGACGGTCCCGTCGGCATATTGGCACTCAGACTGCTGATTACAGCTCCGGACATACCTGCCAGACAACCGAACAGAGCCGATAAAAAGATCATCACACCAAGATTCTGAGTCCACTGTCTTGCGGCTGCGGCGGGAGCTACGATCATCGCACTCATGAGAACCACACCGACTGTCTGTAATCCGATAACTATTGCCACAACCAGAAGAGCGGTCAGAATGGCATCGAGCCACCTGACAGGAAATCCGATAGATTTGCCATATTCAGGATCAAAACTGAGAAGTTTGAATTCCTTGAAGAAAACCGTAACTGCCAGCACTATCACTATCCCGATCACTGACATTGCATAGACATCACTCTGAAGAAGAGTCGCAGCCTGCCCGAAAAGGAACTTGTCCAATCCGGCCTGTGCCGCATTCGGCATTTTCTGTATATATGTCAGCAAAACAAGACCGAACCCGAAAAACACCGACAGGATCATCCCGAGCGCGCTGTCGTACTTAATCCGCGATAAACCGACAGTCTTAGTGACAAAATAGGTCCCGAGCCAGCCCGCAAGAGCGGCTCCCACAAGAAGGACCAGAGATGATTTGGAACCGGTCAGGATAAATGCAAGCGCTATTCCTGGCAGGGCGGCATGGGACATCGCGTCTCCCAGAAGGCTCTGGCGGCGAAGTACCGCGAAAGCTCCGAGAGTTCCGGAAACAATGCCCAGCATTCCCGAACCAATAGCCACCGTTCGCAGCGTGTAATCCGTTACGAGGTTCTGTATAAATTCCAGTGCTTCCATCGGTCAGTCATCTACCTGTGTGTGGAGTTCGGGAGTTTCGTTCCGAATGACGCGCGACCGCCGTAGGCAAGACGGAGATTCTCTTCGGTAAATTCACGGTCTACCGGTCCGCAGGCGATTCTTCGTACATTCAACAGAGTAACCCAGTCGAAATACTCCGGAACGGTTTGTATATCGTGATGCACCACTACAACCGTCTTGTCCTGATTGCGGAGTTCTCTGAGAATTGCTATTATCGCTTTCTCGGTCGTGACATCCACACCCTGAAAAGGCTCATCCATGAAATAGACCCTGGCATCCTGAACGAGCGCACGGGCGAGGAAAACCCGCTGCTGCTGTCCTCCCGACAATTGACTGATCTGGCGATTCCTGAAATCGGCCATCCCGACTTTATCGAGAGCCTCAATAGACATTTCTCGCTCCCGTTTTCCGGGACGTCTGAACATGCCGAGCCTGCCATACTGCCCCATCATTACGACATCAATTACGGTAGTTGGAAAATCCCAGTCAACGCTTCCGCGTTGAGGTACATACCCCACAAGGCTCCGCTGCTCGGTGTAGGATTTGCCGAAAATACGAACATCTCCGGCGGCGGATTCAACGAGACCGAGAATTGCCTTGATGAGTGTGGTTTTTCCAGCGCCATTCGGTCCGACTATCGCCATTAATACGCCACTCGGGACCTCCATATCAACATCCCATAGTACTGGTTTTTCTCGATATGCAACCGTAAGGTCCTCAACATCTATTGCCAGTTTGTCAGTCAATTGTACTCCATCCTTCTTTATTTCTACGATGGTTGAGTGGCCACTCGATTGAAAAGAGACATCTTAATGGTGGTAATGTTGTATCTCACCATACCTATGTACGTTCCCTCTTCCGTACCGGGATTACCCATTGCATCCGAGAACAGATTGCCGCCGATTTTTACAGTATATCCTCTTGCTTTGACAGCTTCCTGTACCGCCTTGATATTTCTCTCGGGTACCGATGTCTCGACGAATATCGCCGGAACCTGCTTGTTGACTATAAGGTCTGTGAGTTTGATTACATCCGCCGTACCGGCCTCCGATGCCGTGCTGATACCCTGCAAACCGTGAACCTCGAAACCATACTCCCTGCCAAAATACCCGAAAGCATCATGAGCGGTTACCAGAACACGCTTATCCTCAGGAATCAACTTCGACATCTCATAAACATAATTGTGAAGCTCAGTCAGTCTTTCTATGTACAGTGCGGCATCCTCGAAATAGATCTGAGCATAATCCGGATCATGCTCTATGATAATGTCTCGCACATATTCGACAGCCTGAATCCATAGACGAACATCGAACCAGACATGCGGATCGTAATTTCCGGAAAAATCCTCTGACTGAATCAGGGCGTTTTTGTCGATACGGTCAGTGACGGCATAGGCGACATCCCCCATACGTGACAGGACCTCCCCCATAGCGCCCTCGAGGTGAAGGCCGTTATAAAATATGAGGTGCGCTTCCATCATCTTGCGGACATCCCCCTCGCTTGCCTTGTAGAGATGAGGATCAACCCCCGGTCCCATTAGTACGTTAAGCCGCACATTCGGCCCGGCGATGTTTTTGACGATATCGCCGATCATTCCGGTCGTCGCCACAATATTGAGACGGTAATCTTTTCTATCTTCGGTAGTGGTTTCATCCTTCTCGGATTTACCACCACAAGACATGTTTATCATCATCAGAGATAAGACAAGCATAATCGGAATCAGGTTGTATTTATACTTTTTCATTGCTCCTCCAGTATTTGTTCATTTTCACCATCGCGGTATTTTAATCAATCTCAGGATTAATCAAAAGATCAAAACAGTGCGCTAAGGTATATGACACCACCCAGTACATCTGTAGACCATTTTCCAGTTATACCATCGTAATCGTCAAAGAAGCCCTCAGCGTGAATGCTGACACCCTCTGAAAGCGAATACCCGACAACTCCCTGAAACCTTGTAATCTTCTGGTCAGATAAAACCATGCTTGTGTTGATATCCTCACCGAATCCCGGATTGGGAATAAAGGTTGATATCCCCTGGCCATCGAAATCGTCATCCTCCGGATACCAGCCGGATACACGACCTGACAGCGAAAAAGTGTTATGCATCAAACCGGCTTCCGCCATCCAGATTATCACTCCATCCTCGGTATCATCCAACTGGTCGTCATATTCAATCATACCAGCATAGCCTCCGGCGAAGAATTACTCTGAAACAGAGTATCTTAGTTCTCCCATGTACGCCATGAACTCCGATTGCGTACCACTCGCTCCGGTCCTTTCGGAATCGTCACTGTAGAGAAACGAACCGGTTACGCTTAGTCCTCCAAGTTCTTCGGGGGCAATTTTAGCTCTAACCGCTCCTGCAATGTTACCATCGGGATTATCAGCGGCTTCATCTGTACCGTTTGTTACTGCAGCAGTTAACTCCACTGCGGCAGTACTGAACATCCCCATTATACCGAGAGTATTCAGAGTTCCAACCGGAGTTCCGGCAAATGCAGAGTAAAAGAGTGAATTGAACAGAAATGGTGAGCCGCTGGGATCACCGTTATTCGTAAGGTGGTTTGTCTGATCTCCCAGGGGCATATCGAATGAACCGGCTGTCAGCATTACCGATGGACACAGATCATACTCAATGTTCAAATCCGTGATCTCCAGACCATCAACAAAACCGAGATGACCGCCTTCCGGCGCACCCTGGAACTGGATTATACCCCTCAGATCATCACGGAGCTGCCAATTAATATCCACATTTGCTGCAAAATCGAAACCTCTGCGCTCGTGACTTGATGATGCCCTGCCCTCCTGATCGAGGAGACTGACAGTACCAAGAAACGCTCCGGAGAAATCAACACTACCGGCATGCACATCTGAGGATCCGATAGTAAGCAGAGCTACACCGACCATCACATAAGTAGCTATGCTCGCAAGTTTACCAATTGTTCCGTATAAGTATCTCATTCTTTCTTATCCTTGCTACTAGTCTTACTTACTCGAATTTTCTCAGCAGCTTTCAGGCCGAGCGGAAAGACACTATCACCAACCTTAAGATCAATCTGGTCAGCAAAATCATATCTCGCCACTACCTCCAAAACCGTACCCGGGAGAATACCACGTTCTCCAAGAAATCCAAGCAGATCAGAATCGCGATCTGAGACTTCATCAATGTGAACGGTCATACCAGCACTAACAGCCGACAACTCTACGGAATCCCGTTCACCAATTGAACCGTCGATTGACGGAATAGGGGAACCATGCGGATCAAACTCAGGATATCCGAGAGCTTCATCCATTTTCTCCGCTACCTCATCCGATATGACATGTTCGAGTCTATGAGCTTCATCGTGCACTTTCTCCCAGCCAACATTAAGAATCTTATACAGGTAGAGTTCTATCAACCGGTGCAGTCTAATAAGCTTAAGAGCCCGCCTTCGTCCATCCTCGGTCAATGTAACTCCCCTATATGGCTCCCTCGTAACAAGTTTCATGTCAACCAAACGCTTAATCATCTCCGTCACCGATGGTGGTTTAACATCGAGCGATTCCGCCAGCTCGCTTGTGGGTGCTATCCCAATCCGGTTCTCGATCTCAAAAATCGCTCTTAAATAATCTTCAACAGCTTCAGAAGTCATGGCTCTCCAAACATTATTATTAGGTAAACCTAATATATTACCAAAGGTTCCCCAAATAATAGAATTTTCTCAAAATTATGAGGATAAGCGTATACTGCTGTAAGCTGCTGATAATAAGTAGATTAGACCCGAGAGGAGTATGATTGTAGCTCCGGCCGGTAGATCGAGAGAATAACTAAATGCCAAACCTGTAACGCAGAGAAGGATCGCGATGACGGATGCCCGGATCATCGACGTAGATATCGATCTGCTATTTCTCATGGCAATTGCTGCAGGCAAGACCAGCAGTGCTATGACAAGTACAATACCGACAACCGTTACAAGCACCACAACGGTCAGCGCGGTCATGCAGAGCAGGAGGATGTAGTATGCCTCCACGTTTATCCCACGCGAGCGCGCGAATTCCTGATCGTAGCATACCGCTACAAGCTTGCGGTAGAACAGAATGCTTGTTCCGATTATAGCTGCATCAAGAATCGCAACGAGGATCAGATCACCGGATGATACTATCAGCACATTCCCGAAAAGGTAGGTCGTGAGGTCCTGGTTGTAACCGGGCGTAAGTGACATGAACAGAATCCCGATCGCCATTCCGGTTGCCCACAGAGCACCAATTACCGTATCCTCCCTCTCCTTAGCTCTCAAACTGGCATATCCAATAATGACCGCAGCCATAAGCCCCGAAAGCAGCGCACCATATATGGGATCGAGCCAGTCGAGTGCCCTGACAACCGCTATATACTGGAACAGACCGATACCACCCAGGACACTGTGTGATATTCCACCGGCAAGATAGGTTATTCTGCGGGCTACAATGAATGATCCCATGACTCCGCAGGCAAGTCCCGCGAGTACGCTGACAAGCAGCGCTCTTTGCATGAAATCCTGAGTTGATACGGCTTCGAGAAACTCGATCAAGTCTCATCCTCCACACGAAAATGCTGATCGTGCATGACGAGTTTTATATCCTTCCCAAAGACCTCCTTGAATGCTTCCGAACTCAATGCCCCCGTTGAGTGGAGAGCCACAGTCCGGTTGACACAGATGACCGACTCTACATACTCGGAAACAAATGCGAGATCGTGGGATGCCATAACTACGGTCATGTCCGGAACAAGATCTTTCAGTATCGAAATAAGATCCTGCTCGGCAAGAAAATCGACATTCGCGGTCGGTTCATCGAGTATTAGAAGATCGGGATCGGATACAGTAGACCTTGCAACAAGCATCCGCCTCTTAAGTCCCCCTGAGAGCGAGGATACAAAATCGTCTGCTCTGTCCGATAGTTTCATCCGCGATAGCGACTCCATCACAATTTCTCTTTTTCGTGAACGCGATTCATTTTCCAGCGGTGAACCTATAAGTCCCATCTGTACGGCATCGAGCACTGTGATGGGAAAATGCGAGTCAATATCACTCTCCTGAGGCATATACCCGATACGGGACCGCACGCGTGAGGGGTTCTCACCAAAAACTCGTACTTCACCGGAGGTTGGGCGAAGCAAGCCGAGTATTAGCTTGATAAGTGTAGTCTTTCCGCCGCCGTTCGGTCCAACCACAGAAACGAACGATCCGGCGGTGACACTAAACTGGGCATTGGCTATGACATCTTTCTCGTTATAGGAAAAAGAGACGCCGTGCATTTCCACAACCGGTCTGCCATCACCCGCTCCTGAAACATCGGAATCACTCACTTACAAGAGCCTTTTCGACTGCATCGGCAATCTGAGAGAGATTCGTGAAATAATCGGCAGACAGTGGATCGACAACGATTACCTCGCCACCGATTTCCTGCGCTATAGTCTCTGCCTGCTCAACCGGAAACTGCTTCTGAACCAGGATATACTTCACACCCTTTTCCTTTGCAAACTTCACAATCTTTGATATACGCTTTGCGCTCGCCTGCTTGCCTGACTCCTCAATCGCAACCTGTTTAAGACCGTAAGCACGGGCGAAGTACCCGAGTGAGGGATGGAAGATCATGAACATCGAACCGGCATCATCGGCAAAACGCTCCCGCAAAACAGCATCGATAGAATCAAGTTCTGCCGCAAGAGGCCTGAAATTCGCCTCGAAAGCCTCCGAGTGTTTCGGAGCGATTCCATTGTACTCGAGAAGTATGTTCTCAGCCATAATTCGCGCCTTGGATGGATCAAGCCAGAAATGCGGATCGGGTTCACCCTCAGCATACTCATGCGAATCCTCGTATTTCTCACCATCTATCGTCATTACCGTGGAATCCATCGGGAGTAATCCGACTCTCTCCTGCGTCGGTACGATATTCATTTTTGATCTGTATTTCACAGCCGTTGTCAGGAATTTTTTCTCAAATGGCACCCGGGCGGTAAACCACGCTTCGGAGTTCAGTATTCGTGTAATTTCATTCGGTGTCAGTGTATACATAGCAGGAGACTGGCCCGGTGATACGAGCACTACGACATCCATAATGTTCCCACCGATTCTCGATGCGAAATATTTCTGAGGAAGAATACTTACAACAACGGGTATCGTCTTGTTCTTTGTCTTGCGTGCCAGCACGGAATTGTGTCCGAGGATGGATAGAATAATCCCAAAGGCAACAACAACCGTTACAATTTTCAATAACCTGCTCATTTTATACCTCGTAATTAACAAGTTCTGATATTATCAACTCTTTCCGCAGACGATCTTAACCTCATTGCATCCGCTACAAACCTTAAACGCATGGTCCTCCTGGAGTTCCCGTAGATGCTTTTTCTGATTAGGCGTAACTATTCCGGTGCCGCCGCAGAGTGGACATGTATTATCCAGAGCGGATAGAAGCGCGTTTCGGATGAACTCGGAACGGTTCTGTATGCCGCTGAGCGCCTCTATAAGGCTCTCGTCCGCCTTGAATGATATAATCTCGGTTTTGTTCTTTGTAAGCCTTGCCACAGTACTCTCCCGATTACTTATTGAATTCAACGGAAATTAATACAGAGTATTACCTGCATGTCAAGTGCTTAATAGACTCGGGTAAATAAGAAAACGGGTCGCGAATTAACGCGACCCGTCAGAACAGACTGACTTCTCTTTTATGCTTCCTGTGCCCTTGAGGAAGCGGGTCTGTTCCGTTTCTTCTCATCGAAGAAGAGTTTCTTGAATATCCTCTCCGCAGGACAGAATCTGGTCAGTGAGGACTGTAGCAGATTCAATCCCACGAAAACCGTTAATAACAGGAAGTAGGGGGAGACTGTAAGATATAATACCAGCGATAGAAGAATCAAGCTCCCCGCCAACATCCTGATTGAATTTTCCAATGTCATATCGAAACTCCCAGGCTCTCAATTGTCCTATTTAGAATCCGTAGGTTACCTTCACCCACACATTGTCATTAAGTTTGAACTGTCCAAAATCACCGGCTTCATAGTCGCCACCGAAGATGTTCGCACCGGCTGCAAGAATAATCTCATCGGTGTACTTATACTCGACAGATCCACGGGCATAACCATCCTCATCACTCGGCGAATAGAACACGAAACCCGACAGGGTAAGCAGCTCATCCATCAGCTTTTTGGTTACCCTTGAGGTAAGCAGGTGGTAAACCTCATCACGCACATACCCGCCTCCAGCCATCTGCTGCATTTCGTACACATCGTAATCGGTCATGTAATCTACCTGCCACTGTATGTTCGCAGTCAGATTGGTGGCAACCTGCCTCTCGAATCCGAACAGACCGCTAATGGACGAATTCGGAATGAATGGGTCCTCTCCGCATTTATCATCCTGCGAATCGAAATATCCGCCCTCAAGCCAGAGAATGCCGCCGGCTATCGGACCTCGAACTGATGCACCATACACGTGCAGTCTCGGGTAGATCGGGCTTCCGGTGCTCATATCGAATCCCTCGGGATTCTTGTAGAAGCCTCGATAAAAATAGAGTGCACTTGTGAAATTACCGATCCTTCTGCTGAAACGGGTTGCAATCTCACTGTTCTTGAAACGCGACTCGGGTCGTTGCGGCTGCATTGCCCCATCCGTGCCCACTATTGCCCCTACCATAGGATTATAGAACGACAGCCTTTCCCCCCCAGGCAGTCGATTTGGCGCGAATTTCGGTGTCCATACTATGGTGAACGACCCGATGCCGCTGTAAAATTCCATACGAATAGCGTCCTGTGGCGCTTTCAGATACTGGTCATCCCTCCCCACGAAGAACGACTTGTAGTCTTTCGCAAAGACATCATTGATGAAAACCAGATCACCGGTTCCCCAGGTCAGAATCTGGCGGCCGATTTTGAAATCAAACCGGGAACCGAGACGAAACTTAACGTACGCTTCGCGAAGCTCCCAATCATACTCCGGATCGGAAGCACCATCGTAGGTGAAATCGAGGCGACCGAACATCTCTCCCCGGTCTCCGAAGTGTTCCATTCTGAGTTGAAGTCTCGTCTCGGATGCGGTGTACTCGGTCTCCGTAGGATTGATCTCGTGGAGGCGGCCTCCATATAGCCCCTGCAGGAAACCGCCCCAGTAAAGGTCCGCATGCGCGTCAGCCGCTATCAGTAACAGAGCTAAAAGAATTATCCGTTTCATTGTCCACATCTCCCGTCAGTTTCTCGTTTGATCTCGTTACCTTATGAACTGTCTCGGAGGATTCTTGAGATAGCGTTCGGTGAAGATATCCTCACCGACACCAACGCCGTACTCAATGCTGTTGAATTCCACTATGGTTTTCTGACCCTTCTTGACATTCTCCATCGAACGAACAGTGACGGTCGGGATATCATCAATGGTCTCCACCTTCTCAGCGAGAAATACTCTCTCAAGCTCATCCTTGGAGTTAAAATATTCCTCCTTCAAAGGCAGCATGTTTTCCTTGTCAATATAGGAGAGCTTGCGAGCGAATCCGTCATAACCTTCATCCTTCGGGGTGGATTCGATGACATATACCGCTCTGTCGCCCAAAGTGCTCTCTTCGACGAACTTGTGATCATCCTCATTGTAGTGACGACCGGATACATCCTCGTAGGTAAAATCCGACCCAACGAAGCTCGAGTTTTTGTCATCTGCGGAGATAGGCTTGATAAGGTCTACCGCCGGGACATAAATCCAGCGAAGGTCATTGCCATCCGCCTGCTTGTGAACCATGAAAGTCATGCGGGCGACATCCGATGGCTTGAAAAAGTAAGTATAATACATCTGATCGCCGCCATCCTCCTTGTCGAGGCGGAGCATGGTGAACTCGCGAACCCGCTCTTTGCCTTTGCTGTTAATAAGGCGCATGGTTACTTCGGACTTGCCGTCATCACCTGCATAGAAATAGCTCAAGTGCGATTTTTTCATTATCTCGTTTGCATCCTGCGCGAGGACTCCGTTTGAAAGAAATGACAGCCCTATCAGCGCGATTACAAAAAATCTGGTTAATTGTCTCATCCTAAAAACCTCCATTATTCTATTTTGGTTCGAAGTTTATGCCTCGCTTGCCGCAACTTCTTTGGCAGGCTCGACAGACTTCTTGTCGTCTGATTTCAAGAGTGATTTGTTGAAGGTCTTGACGATTGACGGCAGAAGCAGCATCGTCACAAGACCCGATACCAGCATGATCGCGAGGAAGAATGATCCTACGGTCAGGTATGGTACCAGCGAACTGAACATCATCGGCACGAATCCAATCGCGATAACCAGCACATTTCTGCTGATTGCGCGACCGGTACCCTCGAAGATCTCATTGAACGATTCCCTGAAATCCCCGGTACGCTTGTAAATCGTGCGTAGACGCTGTATGAAGTGAATGGCAAAGTCGATTGACAGTCCCAGAGTCAGCGATGATAACACCGCCACCGGCATATCGTACGGCTTGCCGATATATCCGATTATTGCATAGATCGCCATGATGGTTATCGACAGAGGCAGTATCGAGATGAATCCCCAGCGAATCGAGCGGAAGAGGAAAACCATCATCAGGAACACAACTGCGAATGATGACAACAGGGATGAGCGCAAGCCCTTCACCATCTTTTCCTGCCAGATTATATTAATGTACGGCAACCCCGCCCAATGGAATTCGAGATTGTTCGGTGGAGGATTCTGCGAGATGAAATCCTCGGCACGATCCACCACACTCTTCACAGCGATGTTGTCACCGCTCGAGAGTTGAACCCAGAGATTCGCCTTTTCATAATCCTGAGTAACGAACTTAAAGAGATCATCGGGATCGCCACCGGCCATCTCGAACATGAAGAGCATCTGCCCTACTTCGGTCTGGTTGTTCGGAATCCGTGCCTCTGCAGAATCAGCTCCGAGAAGCTCATAGCGGACTTTTTTGACAACATCGGTTACGCCGGTGGTTGCACCAACGATATCCGACTTCTCGAGTTCTCTCTGGAGTTTTTCTATATAACGAAGGTTCTCCGGATTCTTCATGGCATCCATTTCGTCACCCTCTACCACGAGGTAATTCATGTAGGTGCCGGCGAGATGCTTATTCATAATCATATCAGCCTGGCGAATCGGATGACTCTTCTTGAACCACTTGACCGGGTTGTCATTCACCACGATAAGTGACAAGCCGATTGCCGAGACTACCACCAATACGCCGGCCACCGCCATGATTGACTTGGAATACTTATAAGAGACATTTCTGAATCCGTGCATGATACTCGCAAGCACTCCATGGCTCTCTTCGGTCTTTCCGAAGTTGCGGAGCACTTTATCATTGATGAGCATTGCAATAGCCGGATTCAGGGTTATCGACAGAATCCATGCAACCGCGATACCGAATGCCACGAAGATTCCAAACACCTGCACCGGTGGAATCGGAGTCAGCGCAAGAGAGATAAATCCGGTTACCGTAGTCAGCGAGGTGAAAATCATAGGAACGAATAGTTCATCGATGGTGTGCCGTATGGTGGCATCCTTGTGTTTGTATTTCTGATACCGGTCGTGAAATTCCGAGATCAGGTGAATTGAATTTAGAACCGCAATCGGTATCAGGAAAATCGGGATCATCGATGACATGATGTGTACGGTGTTACCGGTCGCGATCAGCAGACCCATCGACCAGATAACCGCCATCATGGCAACAACCATCGGAGCAATGATAATCTGCATCTTCCGGAAAAACATCAGCATCAGCAGAAAGATGATTAACAATGCCGCCGGGGCGGAGAATACCATCTGAGAGAACATCTCGGCACCGAATGAATCCTCGGCTACCGGAAGCCCCGCTATATGATATTTCTCATCTCCACCGTATTTCTTTGTTATCTCCTCTATCTCACCCGCAATCCGGTGCGACATATCTTTCGATTCAATCGGGATGAAAAGCGCGATAGCTTCGCCATCATCGGAGGCAAGCTTGCCACGGAGAATCGGATTGTCCTTGATTCTCGACAGCACATTCAGCGCTTCCTCTTTGGTCTTGATCTCATCACCAACGAGAGTCTCAATTACTATAGAACCACCTGCACCCTGCTTGATGTCGTCGACGAAAGTCGGTGCAAGGATATCATCCTTAATAACACCGTCGATCTGAGCGATCTCAGCGGTAATTTGGGTAACCCTGTTGAGAAGTTCCGGCTTGAATGCTCCGGTTTCATCTACAACTCCAACCGCGATGAAATCAGAGAGTGAAAAATTCTCTTTTGTCTCGTGATCGAACAGTCTGACCGGCTCATCCGCCGGAAGCATGTTTTCCGGGTCGGTGTCAATTTTGATCTTTGGGAATTGAGATGCGAAAACCGCAGTAATCATAAGGGCAATTCCAATTACCACCCAGGGATGCTTGATTGAGAAGTCAGTCAGTTTTCGTTTCATTGTCCTAAATCCTTTCGTTACTGTTAGCATTTACCAATTAGATCAAAAAGGTGCAGATTCGATTCAGAATTATCCGAGAAAGGGGACAATTTGTGGTCAATATGGAAAGAAAAAAGCCCCACAGGGGGGCTTATAGTCATTTAAACTGTTGATGTATAGCGTATTAGCGGATTATGATCTATCGGAGAATTTTTTCTCCCATTTCTCTCGGAGCATATTATTCAGTTTCTTATCAAGCTTTTTGGGAAGCTCTTCGCACTTTTCACCACAGCAGAGCTTGACTGTTTTCTTGAGTGTATCGACCATAATGCGACAATTTTCGCATTCACAGAGATGCTCCTCAATCTCAGCACAGAGTTCGGGATCTATTTCGCCGTCTACATAGTCTGAGAGTTCACCCAGAAATTTCTCGCAGTTTTTTGTCATACTGCTCCTCGAAAACCTTTGAGAGCTTGTCACGCAGCGCCACCCGCGCTCTGAGTATCCGTGATTTTGTGGCTGCTTCGCTCTCATTAAGTACCTCTGCGACTTCCTTGACCGACATTTCCTCGAAATAGCGAAGAAGAAACGCTTCGCGGTAGATTATCGGAAGTTCCGCTATTGCCTCATCGATAATACCCCGCAGTTCCTCCTGCTCGAGAAGTTCGTGCGGGTCTTTCCAGTCAAATAAGTCTGCTGTGTCATGATTGTGATCTCCGCCCTTGTTCGGGAGATACTCCTCTATCGGCTTTAAGTCTTTTCTCTTTTCGTGACCGAGATGCTTCCGCGCCTCATTCAGCGCTATCGAATAAAGCCAGCTTCCGAATGCCGCATCTCCCCGGAACTGGTCGATATTGTCGATCGCCTTCATAAGCGTGTCCGAGACAATATCTTCGGCATCCTGGTCATTCCCGGTCATCTTAAGGGCGAGGCCGTAAATTTTGGCCTTATGCTTCTCGATGAGTTGACCAAACGCATCGAAATCGCCCGATTGTGCTTTTTTAACAAGCCTCTTCTCATCCATAAGATCAAGTATACATCAAAAATGATTCAGGAAAAGCCATATTTTTCGAATAAAACCGCAAAAAGCACTTATACAACAGATTCATATACACAATATGACCTATCCTCTAAACTTAATGACTATAATATGAGAAAGAAAAAATGGGCGGCAGAATTTACCCACCGCCCAAATCCGTATTATTCGCCTTCCGGTTTTATATCCGGTTTGGCGTTTCGCTTGCCCTTAAGATACTTATCAAACCAGGATGATATCCACTGAAGGCGCGCTATCCTTCGGTCGGGTCGACCCGCTCGCGACAAGCCATGCGGCTCGCCGGGGAAACGTACCATCTCAACCGTGCGACGGAGCATCTTAAGCGCTATGAAAAGTTGCTCTCCCTGCTCTATCGGGCAGCGTAAATCCTGCTCGGAGTGGATTATCAACAATGGTGTACGAATCTTCTTAACATGTTTGATTGGTGACATTTCCCACCAGTTCTCATGATACGTATACGGATCACCTGCTCGTATCTCGCGGGCGAGATCATAACCGATATCCGAGGAACCGTACATCGATATAAAGTTCGTTACCGATCTTTGAGTTACGGCTGCTTTGAAAAGCTTCGTATGCCCCACGATCCAGTTTGTCATGTATCCGCCGTAGCTTCCGCCTGTTACACCCATTTTCTTTTTGTCGATGTACTTCTGTTCCATCATATATGCCGCGAACGACATACAGTCACGATAGTCAACCGTCCCCCATGCGTTTACAATCGTTTCAGCATGTTTACGACCATACCCCTGACCGCCGCGAGGATTGCACCAGTAGACCACATAACCCTGTGCTGCAAGGTAGTGCATCTCGTGGAAGAATGTATAGCCGTACTGCACACGCGGACCGCCGTGTATTTCCAGAATCGACGGATACTTTCTGCGGGGCGAGTAATCGGGCGGTGTCAGAATCCAGCCATGTATCGGATAACCATCATGCCCCTTCGCAATTACTTCCTTCGGTTTCTGGATCTTATGCGACTTGACATACTCTTCATTCATGGATGACAGCTTCCTCGGGCGAGAGTTCGGACCTATGCCGGAGACGAAAACCTCCGCCGGCATGGAGGGTTCCGAGATTGCCATCGCAACTATTTTCGATTTCTGACTGAATGATACGGAAGCAACATGTCTCTTGCCACCGATGATCTTACGGACTGATCCCCCCCCGGAGGATACCCGCGCGAGATGTGTCGCTCCCGAATCGGTAATCTGGAAATAGAGATACTTGCCGTCCGGCGACCAGTGAGGTCCCATTCCGCCGAAACCTTCGGCTGTATCTGAGATTGTCAGGTCAACAGTCATGCGATCGGTCCGGGGCATAAGATCAACCGCCTCTCCCCGACCAACCGGAGCTTTCCAGACATGATAATTGGCAACACCCCACGCATCATCCGGCTCATCATGTCCCACAAACGCGATGTACTTGCCATCGGGCGAGACAGACAGAAGATCCGCAGGACCATCCGGTTTCGATATCTTCTGAGGCTTGCCACCCGCAGCCGGAACCACGAAAATATCATCTTTCAGAGAATCACGATCCGGATCGCGCTGGATGTTTGATATAAATGCTATCTTGTTCGATCCCGGAAACCAGACGGGTGATCTTACCCAGTCTTTCATCCTCGTTATCTGCTTACCCTTCTTCGTTGCAATATCGAATACCCATATATTCCCGCGATCCTGAGGGAGGAATCCCTCATTATCCATCTTGTAAAACAGACGGGTAATATGACGATATACCGGGGGTTGTTTCTTGTCATCTTTTTTCGGTACTCTGTCATCCTTTTTGAATACACAGAGAAGGCTCTTGCCATCCGGTGAGATCGCAAGATTGGAATAGGATCCCTCCTCGCTGACAAACAGCTCAGCTTCACCACCGGCTGTCGGCATTCGGTATATGCCTTTCTTGTCATTGCGCTTTGAAGTGAAGTAAAGCCATTCACCATCCGGTGTAATAACCGGAGTCGAATCGTTTACCTCTCCGAATGTAAACTGCTTGAAAACGCTTCCATCCACTCCGATACGGTAGATGTGCGAGAAATATTTCTGCCTGTCTTCGGTTGCTTTTCTCGCTGTGAAGAAAATCTCCGATTCGTCCGGTGACAGAGCCACCGCTCCGACGAATTTTAATTCGAGCAGATCTTCCGGTTTAACAAGGTCCTTTTTCATGTCTCGCTCTCCTCGTTTCGGAGCATCAATGCTCCGATCCGTGTATGCACGCAAGTCTGGTGCAGGTTGCTATTGCTATCAATACCGTTGAGTGAAAGGTTGCGTTCCATAACAGATTTTCGGAACGGATTATGCAAACATACCACTCAACTACCAGCCCGTTTTCCAAAACAGAATCCTTCATAAAAATCCAATCGTGCATCGAAGCCTATCCTACGATACGCTTTCACCGCCGCTATGTTGCTCTGGGCTACATTCAAACCGATTATATCGACCTCACGAAATAAAATTTCGGCAACATGGGATGTAACAACCGTTCCAAATCCCCTGCCTCGGTAGTTCCGGTCTGTCACGACATTTCCGATTGCAGCAACGCCCATGTTTCTATTGACAGTATGTACACCCGCCATAGCGACGAGATCATCCCCGTCGAATACACCACGATAGAACCCGGTCTCGAGCTGATACTCCTCGAAGAAATTGCCGGGATATGAGTCGAGGAGTAATTTGACTTTTCTTATATCATCCAATCCGAGTTCCCGCGACCGGATTTCACTCTCCACCGGTATAAAACAATCTCTATCGAGAGCCATACGATACATGGCTTCCGCGTTCGGTACATAAAATCTATCTGACATCAGATCATCGAATTCCGGCCACCAGGCAGAATAGAATCTCTGGGGGAGCAATTCCGGATTCCGGTTAAGAAATAAATCGACTGCATCGGGTGATCCAAGCGGAATAAATGTTGTTCCCGCCGATTCATATATAAGTATCAACGCCTTGAAATGATCTCCGTCAAAGACGAAAAACCATCTGCACTTATCGAAGTAGTAATCATCCAGATCGCCGAGTTGATACAACGCTCTGACACGATCCGATGACACCGCATTCTCTATGGCGGATTTATCTCTGGTCTCAACAATTTTCATCTACAGGACTGGTCGGTCATCCTTCCGGCGACAGCATATCCTGAACAAATTCCACGACTTGATGGAGGATAAACAGGTGCTCTTCCTGTACCCGCAGTGTCGACTGAGATGGTACAACGATAGAGAAATTCGCAATCTCGGCGAGTTCGCCTCCACCTCGTCCCGTAAGAGCCGCAGTTTCCATCTTCAAATCGCGGGCTGCCTCCACAGCTTTGTTCACATTCGGGGAGTTACCCGAGGTGGAGAGAGCCAGAAGCATATCACCCTGTTTGCCGATTCCCTCTACCTGTCGCGAAAACACTCTGTCGAAGCTGTAGTCATTCGTGCATGCCGTCATGACCGATGTATCCGTCGTAAGAGAGATAGCGGGGAGTGGTGCGCGCTCGACTTTTTCGGTCAGGCGTACTATCATCTCGGCTGCAAAATGCTGGGCTTCCGCTGCAGAACCGCCATTACCACAGACAAGTATTTTACCGCCCTGTTTGATAACCTCGGCCATCATACTGGCAAGAAACTCAACCTTGTCGGGATAGTCATTTTTCGCTGCGAGAAGAAGTTTCTCCCTCTCCGAGATCGCATCCAACATCGCCTGTCTCATTTCATCACTCACAGCTTCGCCTCCGATCTCGCTCCTGTATGGATAGCATCCGCGAACTCGGCGATGAGTTCATCGGATGCCCGCTCTTCAAAGTGATTGCCTATAACAATGAATGACGCCCCCGCTTCCACTCGTTCGGCGGCATCGCGCGGATTGCGTATTCCCCCACCCACAATGAGTGGTACGCTTACATACGATGCCGTCTCTCTCACAATCTCAACCGGAACGGGCATCTCTGCCCCGGAACCGGCTTCGAGATATATCATTTTCATCCCAAGATATTCACCCGCCAGAGCGTGGACTTTCGCGATATCCGGTTTGCTCCTCGGAATCGGCTGAGTATCCGACATATACTCGACCGAGGTGTGCGTTCCGGATTCTATCAGCATATAACCCGTAGGAATCGGTTCTATTCCATACTCTCTGACCATCGGCGCGCCAAGTACCTGTTCCGTTATAAGAAAATGCGGATTCCGTCCCGATATCAGCGACAGAAACAGGATAGCGTCGGCATCCGGTACAACCTGAAGGTTACTGCCCGGGAATATAATAGCCGGAACATCGCAGTTGTCTTTAACCGCCTTCGCCACCTCATTCGTGTTCTGTGACATCAGAAGAGAGGTACCAACGAGAAAGGCATCGACTCCCGCTTCGACCGACCGTGCTATAAGAGAAGGCAGTCTATCCGGATCGACACGATCGGGATCGAAAAGCATCAAAAATCCTGCGCCACGTGTGGCTCTTACCTTTTTGAGATAATCGTAGACGAGCAAGTAAGGCTCTCTTCCATGAAATACTACAGGGCGTCGGCAAGAACCTTTTCGAGATCCTTCAGCGTAAAATTCTCCTTAGTTCCGCCCTGAGCGAATGTATCCTTACCGCCTCCCCTTCCCGAGAAGGCTTCATTGAACCGGGCAATAACTTCCTTCGCACTCTTGCCACTCTTGGCAGCAGTGCCCGATACAGTCACAAAATAGCTGGAATCCTGCTTCAATCCTATAACTATCGCCCGTTTGTCCGCTTTCACATTGTCAAGATACTGCTGTGCCTCGCCGCGATTCTCCACTTCGGCGACACGATAGAAGAAATCGCCCTTCTGCTTGAGATCACCGAGATGCTCCTTGATTTTCTGATCACCCTCGGACTGACGAGCTTTCTTCAGTTCTTTCTGCTGTTCCTTAAGCTTGCGGCTCAGTCCCTCCACACGCTCGGCGATATCCTCAGGTGTGACTTTCAGCATATTAGCAAGCTGTGTCAGGTTAGCGCGATAATCAGCCGTAAGGTTGTAGGCGCCCTCACCTGTTACAGCCTCCATACGGCGCATACCTGCGGCGATCGCGGTCTCCTGCGTTATGACCATCATTCCGATCTCGCCGGTTCTGTGAACATGCGTTCCGCCGCACAATTCGCGCGATACACCATCGCCGATCTGAACCATACGGACCTCATCGCCGTACTTCTCGCCGAACAGCGCCATCGCACCGGCTTCTTTCGCCTCCTCAATCGGCATGACATCCCAGTTGACCGGATAGTCCTGCAGGATCATTCGATTGACTCTGCGCTCGATCTCGCGGATTTCATCATCGGTGACAGCCTTGAAATGGCTGAAATCGAACCGGAACCGATCCGGCGCAACCATCGAACCGGCCTGTTGGACATGCTCACCGAGAACCTCCCGGAGTGCCTTGTGAAGCAAGTGCGTCGCGGTGTGGTTTCGCTGTGTGGCTTTCTGACGGTCACCGTCAACAATGGCGGTAATCTCTTTATTTACAAAATCGTTTATATCACCCTGTGCATTCTTGCCAATGTGAAGTATCGCCTCTCCCGCTTTCTGCGTGTCCGTAACCTCAAACCGGAGACCATCGGCTTCAAGCACTCCGGTATCGCCGATCTGACCACCCGATTCGGCGTAGAACGGTGTTCGGTCGAGAAGAACCTCGAATGAACCGTCATCTCTGGATTTCACGGACAGAACTTTGACCGGGAGTTTCCATGCGTCATCATAACCGGCAAACTCAGTTTCAGCATCATACGAGGTTACGACGAAATTGACACTTCCCCGCGCATCCTTGGAGCGTTGTTTCTGTTCCTCCATGCATTTCTCGAATCCCGCCATGTCAACATGGAGATTCCGTTCGCGCGCCATGACCTCGGTAAGGTCAACCGGGAATCCGTATGTGTCGTAAAGAGTGAACACATCCTCACCGGGTATTGTATCACTCCCCTGCGATTCTATTCTCCTGGCGACATTGGAGAAGAGCGACAGTCCGGTATCGAGAGTTTGATTGAATTTCTCTTCTTCGGACTTGATAAGCTCGGTTACCTGTGGTAGACGGGTTTTAAGCTCAGGGTAGGCATCCCCCATATTGTCCGCGACCGTATCGGTCAGCTTATATATGAATGGCTCCGTGACTCCGAGAATCCGCCCGTGCCGTGCTGCACGCCGCAAAATCCTGCGGAGTACATAACCACGACCATCATTGGATGGCACCGCACCATCCGAAAACGCGAATGTCAGCGCACGTATGTGATCCGCTATCACACGGAAAGACAATTTGCTCGATTTATCAGAGTATTTCTGCCCTGTAAGCTCTTCGGTGGCATGAATTATCGGCATGAAGAGATCGGTTTCGTAATTGGTTTCTCCATTCTGAAGAATACAGGCGATTCTCTCCAGTCCCGCCCCGGTGTCAACCGATGGTTTCGGAAGCGGAGCAACATTTCCTGCCTCATCCTTGTTGAACTGCATGAAGACAAGGTTGTAGATCTCGACGAACCGGTCCGTCTCTCCGTTTACGACATCATCCGGTCCGGTGCCATACTTCTCGCCCCGGTCGAAATGCAACTCCGAGCAGGGACCATTGGGACCGATATCTCCCATCGACCAGTAATTCTCTTTTTCGTTGAAGCGCAACACACGGCCTTTGAGTTCAGGGACGATCTTCTCCCACAGCTCAAATGCTTCATCGTCATCCTCAAAGATAGATACCCAGAGACGGTCTGCAGGGAGTCCTATATATTTCGTAGACCACTCCCAGGCAAACTCTATCGCCTCAGCCTTGAAATAATCTCCGAACGAGAAATTCCCGAGCATCTCGAAGAATGTATGGTGGCGTGCGGTCTCGCCCACATTTTCGAGGTCATTGTGCTTGCCACCCGCACGGATACACTTCTGCGAGGAGGTCGCCCGCTTGTACGGTCGCTGTTCGTGACCGGTGAAGACAGCCTTGAACTGGTTCATACCGGCATTGGAAAATAGAAGTGTCGGGTCGTCTATCGGTACGAGTGAAGACGATTGGACACGTCTGTGGTCGTGTTTCTCGAAATAACCAAGGAATGATTCGCGTATCTCTGCACTTTTCATATCTCGTTTGTCCGGAGTCAGTTTTCAATCTTCGGATTTTGCGGTCTCAGTGATGAATCTCTCAGCCGCTCTTCGAATGTCATCGGGGTCAAACCCACGATACCGCAAATAATTGTATATCTTGCGCTGAGTGTCAACCGAATTCTCCCGAAGGAATTTCCTCGGCTGCTTTATCAGCAGTTCAAACGCTGTCTCCGACTGGTCTGTTCCACCGAGAATATCATCCAGAACCCGGTTCGCCGTCTGTCTGCTAACACCTTTTTTGTACAATTCCATTTCGAGCATTTTACGCCCTCTCGGCTTCAGTCGCATGCGGTTTTCCACCCACTGACGGGCAAAGTCGGTGTCTGACAGGAGTTTCTTGTCACGGAACTCTCGGATGATGTCCTCGATGTCACTATCGGGGAATCTCTTCTCGCGCAGTTTGTTGCGAAGCTCCTGCTCGGAACGGGGACGGTAGGAGAGAATACGGAATGCGGTTTCACGCAGTTTGCGTTCGGAGAAATAGTCGGTCAACTCACTGAGTTCATCCCCGGTGAGTAAACGTCCCTTGCGGATATTCAACGCATGGATTTCATCGAAATGAGCGGAGAATGCGAATTTCGAATCAATATAGACTGAATAACGGTTCGCAACTCTCTTCGACTGCCGGACATCTGTAATACGGTGCTCGGTCAACTCTTCTCGGCGGGAGCCTCAATCTTGTCTTTCTCAGCCTCCCCGTCGCCGTTACCGCCCGGTTTCGGGAACAGTTCATCCCTAACCTTTGTGGCGATTTCATCTCTCAGAGTCGGATTATCGGACAGGAATGCTTTCACATTCTCGCGGCCCTGCCCGAGACGGTCGCTGCCGTAGGAATACCATGACCCGGATTTCTCCACGATACCCCGATCTGCGGCGATATCGATCAATTCACCCTCATGGGAGATACCCTGCCCGTAGATGATATCAAATTCGGCTTCTCTGAATGGCGGCGCAACCTTGTTCTTGACAACTTTGACCCGCGTTCTCGCACCGATCATCTGATCGCCGTCCTTGAGGGCTGCGATCCGGCGGATATCGAGACGAACCGACGAGTAGAACTTGAGAGCATTACCACCGGTCGTCGTTTCCGGATTACCGAACATAACACCGATCTTCATACGAATCTGATTTATGAAAAGCAGGCAGGTTCTAGACTTGGAAACGGTTGCCGTAAGTTTGCGAAGAGCCTGCGACATCAAGCGAGCCTGCAAGCCCATGTGAGCGTCGCCCATCTCGCCCTCAATCTCCGCACGCGGTACGAGAGCGGCTACCGAATCGACAACCACGACATCCACCGCGCCGGAGCGAACCAGTGTATCCGCAATCTCCAGCGCCTGTTCGCCGTGATCCGGCTGTGAGATTAAAAGATTGTCGATGTCAACTCCGAGAGCGCGTGAATAGGTGGCATCCAGAGCATGCTCGGCATCGATAAACGCCGCGATTCCACCCTTGCGCTGTGCATCCGCTATGATGTGAAGTGCGAGGGTGGTCTTACCCGATGCTTCGGGACCATAGATCTCGATAACCCGACCTCTCGGGACTCCTCCGATGCCGAGTGCGAAATCGAGACCGATAGATCCGGTAGAGATCGCCGACAATCCCTCTATCTTCTGATCCGAACCGAGTCGCATGATCGAACCCTTGCCAAACTGGCGTTCGATCTGTGAAACAGCCTGATCGAGAGCTTTCTTCTTGTCCGGTGCACCCTGATTCCCCATTTTATCTCCTCCACTCTAAGAGTTAAGTTCAAATTTCTTAAGCGACGTGTAGATCGGACCCTTCGGGGTCAAATCACTCTTGAAGAATACAACCTCAGACACTGTCGTGCCCGGTGAATCGAATCCAATCTTCTCCAGATCGTCGGTCACCAGCCTGATATTCCTGTTGTTCTTCACACGCCCGATTGTTACATGCGCAGAAAATTTGCGCTTTTCCGGCTCGAAACCAAACGGCTCCAGAGCCTTATCTATCTTTGAAGCAATATCCCTCAAATTCTCATAACCCGATTGGATACCCGCCCAGATAACGCGCGGGGGTTTTCTCGGTGGAAACTGCCCGAGTCCGGCAAGTTTGAGATCAAACCTGCGCGCACCATTCAGCGCATCAGAAATGGCATCGAACAACTGGGGAAGATTCTCTTCGGCTGTATCACCGAGGAATTTGAGCGTGATGTGCATATTCTTAGGTTCCACCCATTTAACGCTGACATCGTGGCAGCGCAGGCGGTCGAGCACTTCCGCAACTCCGGCTCTCTGCTCATCTGATATTTTAACCGCGATGAATGTCCTGATTCCCATCCTGCTTCTCCAAAATCCTCTGCCTCAGAAGATACAGAGTCGTGTTGGCGGTTCGGGTCCGGACGACATCCCGGTCACCCGATAGTCTCTTCCTCTTGACAGTCGTACCATCCTTGTCGGCAATACCGATATACACAAGTCCTACAGGTTTCTCATCGGTTCCGCCATCGGGTCCGGCTATGCCGGTTACCGATATTGCATAGTCACATCCCGACAGAAGCCGCATACCCTCCGCCATCTCGCGGGCAACCTCCTCGGATACCGCACCATGCTGCTCGATAGTCGACTGTCTTACTCCGAGACGGTTCACTTTCGACTCATTCGAGTATGTCACCGCACCGTGCATGAAATATCCGCTGCTGCCGGGTATATCTGTCAACATCTTCGCTATAAGTCCACCCGTACATGATTCGGCGGTTGCGACAGTCAGTTTCCGTTCGAGAAGCATCCCGGTGACGACATCGAGAAGACTCTTCGCATCGTCCGAGAACACATGCTCTCCCACAATCGAATACAGCCTTTCGGCGTTTCTGTCAATCATTTCCTGAGCATCGGCTTCGGTTGGAGCTTCCGCACGCAGCCTCAGCACGACACCCGCATAGGATGGAAGATATGCAAGCTTGATACCCTCCGGCCGGAAACCGGACTGTGCAATTTTCTCGGCAAGCTTCGATTCCGCTATCCCGAATGTCGATATTGACTTGAAAATTATCGCTCTTTCGGTACCGCGCTCTTTCAGGTATGGTATCAGTCTCTCGACTATCAGCTTTTTCATCTCGGATGGCACACCCGCCATCGAACAGAATATCTTACCATCCCGGTCGAACAAAATTCCGGGAGCAGTACCAAGCGGATTTTCAAGAAGGACCGCGCCCTTTGGCTGCATAGCCATCCCGCGTGAGAGCTGAGTCAACTCCAGTTCAAGTTCCGCGTATCTCTTTTCGAGGCATTCGAGGACTTCCGGATCCTCCACGAGTTCGGTATCGAACACACGCGCAATCACGCCCTTGGTGATATCATCCTCAGTCGGTCCGAGTCCTCCGGTTGTAAGGACAACATCAAAATCCGCCAGACCGGCTCGAATCTCGCGCTCCATATCTTCGGCGGTGTCGCCGACCGAACAGCGCTTCTTGACATCAATTCCGATTCCGATCAATTCTCTGGAAATAAACGCGGCATTGGTGTCGATGGTCGCTCCGGAGAGAAGCTCATCGCCTATCGTAATTATTATCGCATCCATTGCTATCTCGTGAGGTGTACAACAATTTGTAAGAGAATGTTCGCATAAATACCGGCAACGATATCATCGGTGGTGATACCCCAGCCGGACTTCAGGCTCTCGGCCTGACGGGCCGGTGGCGGTTTTAGAACATCCATCACCCGAAAGAACACGAAACCCAATACATAATAATACCACACTCGCGGCACAAAAACAAGGGTCACGAGTATCCCGGCGATCTCGTCGATGACAATCGGTTTGCCGTCATGACCATAGAAACATTCGGCTTTCGTGGCGAGATGCACCGAAGCCGCAGTGACCGCCGCAGTGATAAGAATCTGGTAGGGCCAGTCTACATGGAATAGAAATATCGCGAGGATCAATCCCGGAATCGTGCCCCATGTACCGGGAAACGGTTTCATTTCGCCTGTGTAGAATCCGGTTGCGAGGAAACGCGTGAGAGAGTTCTTCATTCTACCAAATCATTCCCTTGAGCAGATAGAAATTCTTGATGACATAATCGAGTCCCGTCCAGACGGTCACGACCATCGTTGTAAATAGCATAACATCGAAAACCACTATAACGTTCGGATCGGTGAAAATTCCCCATTCGATTCCGCAAGCCGGCAGGAATGTTTTAAGGTTGATGAACGCCAGGATCACGCCGATGACGATCATCTGAAGGAATGTTTTGACCTTGGCAAACCCGGATGTCTGGATCACCACGCCCTTGTAGGCGGCGAGGGATCGGAGTCCGGTCACGAAAAAATCGCGCACTATTATCGGGACGACCATCCAGGTCCTGGCATATCCGAGTGCGATAAATGCGACAAGCGCGGATGACACGAGAATTTTATCCGCGAGCGGGTCCATGAACTTGCCGAACCCGGTCATGATGTTGTATTTACGCGCCAGCCAGCCATCGACAAGGTCTGTCAGAGCCGCGAGGACGAATATTATCAGTGCGGCGAGACGGGCGTAGACGGAATCTATCAGAAACAGGAACACGAACAACGGCGCGAGAAATATGCGGATCAATGTCAGTCGATTGGGCCAGTTCATTGCACTCCTCAAGAATTGCACTATCCTACCCGAATTTTGCACATTAGTCAATCGGTTTGTTGAGGGGAGGTAGGTTAACACTCGGTATTCGTAGGTCGGCGTTCCGTAACGAGCGGAGCGAGTGAAGAAACCCGACATAACTCTGTTAAATAAGGTGCTTATCCTTAAGTGCATCTCTCATACTGTCTCTCCAATTTGCATAGCTGTCATTATACAACTTTGAATCAGTCAAGCGCAAAACCTGCCATCCTAGTTCGGTCATATGATAACCAAATAATATCTTCTGTTCATTTATCGGAATGGGGATATGGTAGTCGCAGACAAGCAGATGATTGCGAATGAGTGTGTCGCATGCAGTATTGAAGTATTGTAAGGCGTTGTTATCATTCGGAAATCTACAGTAGTTGGGCTTAAAGATGGGATTTTCAAGATCAAGTGGGGTGAATAGATCTGTCCTTTGACTTGGATTACAGAAGTCACTCATTAGAAAGAAGAGAGACGGGTGGTGTTTAGCAAGCTTCTCATAAGAATATAGAGATGCATATGTTCTTAGGCATGTAACTGAATCGATTTGTAGATTCCTACGAAACTGTACCAATAGGCTCTTAGTCAATTTTTCCTCTTTTTTCGCCATGGTCAGAATCTCTTCCTCTAGGATATCTGCGAGTTCGTTCATCTTGTAGTGACAACAGTTGAGATGCTTCAAATCAAAATGCAAGTTCTTTACTTTATCTTGTGTCAAGACAAGAATAGATTCAGCCTCACGGCGGCTGGAAATTGCTATTCCCAACTCTATTAACGCTCCCGGATTGTTGGTGGTTATATCCACAATAATGAGATTGGAATCCAGTATCTGTTTAACGATAGTTGATGAGATACAATGAGCATGTCTTCCTACCTTATCAGAACGGCGTGGTATTTCTTCAAAACCACGAGTCAATCCTAATCTTCCATAATCTGCGTCAAGTTTCTTCAACGTTTTTCCAATTGTGTCCTTTATTCTATCCGCCTTGTACTTAAAGCTGTTCGCAAAAGGCATTGCAACAAAAGTGGTGTATTTCTCCGAGGTAATCCTCTCTACCAACGCTTCATCATAGTACGATTGATAAATGAGATGTGGATCCATGGTTATACTCCCCTTCTACATTCAAATCAACATGTCGGGTTTCTCATTCCGCCGCAGGCGGGTTTCGGAACACCGACCTACTTCATGCTGCACTAAATCTGCATAAATAATGTCGAAACCGCAAGTATTTCGACCAACTACTCTTCTACATCCCTTTCCCACAGCAGAGACTGTGGGGCACCAAATCGTTAATAATTAGTGGGCATGACAGGAGAGCGGGGCTCCTGACCTACGAAAAATACCCGTTTCGTGGCAGGTGTACGTCTCGTGCACCAGCATCCCCAGTTGGCGCACGGGACGTACGCCAACCACAAACTATTCTATTCCACAAATGGCTACTTAATACCTATATTGGAGATGATTGAACTACTGCAGATGAATTGGATGGAGTTTTTTCAATGCCAGAGTTCTCTGAAGCTGAGAAACAGCTGTTAATTGCGGTCAGAAGCATCCTACTCAGGAGAGAATCTCCGAATAAATCTGCGCTTGAGGGTTTCGGCAAACAATTCTTCGATGATGATCTTGTGGACTGGACCGAAGCCTTCGAAAGCTTGACAGCACAGGGTTATCTTGGATTCGCTGACGGTCTCTACTCTCTGTCGGATGAGGCTACCGGGCTGGCGGAAGAGTTTCGCAGACAGAGGATGAGTTCCGGCTTCGATGAATGGTTGATCAGATCATGTGAGTGCAAAACCTACTCGCGTTTTTGTGAACTAGTGTACGACATTGATCTCTGTCAGTGCAGCATGGTCGACAGGGTGCAGTTGGATAAACTACTTGAAGTACTTGATCTGACTCCCGCCAACAGAGTGCTCGATCTCGGTTGTGGAGTGGGCAGAATCACCGAATATATATCCGACAGGACCGGAGCTAAAATCATGGGAGTGGATTTCGCAGAGGGTGTTATTGATCGGGCGAACAAACGGACCGCGATGAAACGGGACCGTGTGTCGTTCTGCGTCTGTGATATCAATGATCTCAATTTCCCCTCCAACTCGTTCGACACAATCATAGCGTTAGATACGCTCTATTTCGTTGATGATCTCGATGAGACGCTTGGGGCAATGAAGAGAATCATTGGTGATGCCGGGCAGATGGGCATCTTCTACAGCCAGATCATAAAGCCGGATGACCCACGGGATCTCCTCGATGCGGATTCCACTCGGCTCGCAAAAGCGCTGCACAGTAATACACTGCCATACAGGACATGGTGTTTCACGGAAAATGAGTATGAGATTTGGCGCAAAGAGATGGAAATTGCCGAGGAATTGAAAGCCGACTTTGAAAGGGAGGGATATATGGATTTATACGAAGCCCGAGTCAAGGAGGCAGAGCATCTGCTTGAAGTGGTCAAAGACAGACGCGAAAGCCGATACCTTTACCATATAAAGCCTGCCGGATTCAAAGATTAAGAGGAATAGGGCAGAATCCTTTAGAGGTTCTGCCTGGTCTTCGTAGGTCGGTGTTCCGGAACGAGCGGAGCGAGTGAAGAAACCCGACAATCTTCGTAGCGCAGGAATCCTGTATTCCTGCGTCGCGCTGACGGCACGGAAAAACTAATGGGTAGCCCACCTTTCAGTGGGCATGTCAGGAGCGCGGGGCTCCTGACCTACGAATAATACCTGTCGGTAACCCTTTCCCGATAGCAAACGAATCGGTTTTCGGCAGGAAAGGGTTCCTGCCGGCGCAAACAAAATTCCTTTCTCACAGCAGAGACTGTGGGACACCCTGACATAGCCCTATGGTTTCCGTAGGTCGGGATCCCTGTGGTCCCGACTCCGCTCGTCAGGAGCGCGGGGCTCCTGACCTACGATATTCAATGGCAGAACCGCTAAAGGGTTCTGCCCTCAACTACTACTCAACTACTCAACTACACCCCACCTGAAAGGTGGGGTACCCATTTATTAACAGTGCCGATGGCACCCTATCCCGCTATCTTGACGAACGGATCGACGTCGGCGGTCATGCGTGCGACCGCATCATGCCAGAAATCATCCTTCGTCAAATCGACATCGAGATGTTTCTTCGCCAGATCCTCGGTCGTCATCGAACCGGTATCTTTCAACAGCGCCTTGTATTTCGGGAAGAAACCGCTACCCTCTTTCTTCGCGCGGTCATACACACCACCCGCGAACAAGAACCCGAACGTGTACGGGAAATTGTAGAACGGTATCCCGGTCAGATAGAAATGCAGTTTCGACGCCCAGAACAACGGGTGTCGTCCCGATGGATCCAGCGTATCTCCGAACGCCTCCACCTGCGCTTCCGACATCAACTCATCGAGTTTCTTCCTCGATACAACACCATTCTTGCGGGCAGTATAGAACTTTGTATCGAACAGATATCGCGCGAATATATTCGAGAACAGCACATGCGTCCGCGACAGCTTCTGATCGAGCAACATCAATTTCTCATCCTCATTGTCCGCTGCCTCGAATGCGGCATCGGTTACGAGCAGCTCGTTGAAAATCGATGCCGTCTCGGCGAGGTTCATCGGATAATCGGATGCAAGTGCAGGCTCATCCTTCAGAACCTCCTGATGCCACGCGTGCCCGAGTTCATGCGCGAGTGTCATCATGTCGCCATAGGTATCGAGGAATGTCATAAATATGCGCGATTCCTTCTTCGGACCAAACCCGGTGCAGAAACCACCCGCCGCTTTGCCGGGACGATCCTCCGCCTCGACCCATCGGTTTTCCAGAGCCATTTTCGTGAAATCCGCCATCTCCTGCGAAAACGGCTGGATATTCTTGATGATAAACTCACGCGCCTCGGAGTAACTGATCTTCGCCTCGCTCTTGCCGACCGGCGCAGTCTGGTCGTACCACATGAACTTGTCCAATCCAAGCATCTTCTTCTTTGCTTTGACATACGGCACGAGTTTCGGTACGCCATCCCGGACAGCACTCCACATGGCATCGAGCGTTTTCTGCTGAAGACGGTTCATCTCGGTCGGCTCGAACAGCGGCGATTCCCAGTTGCGGTTTTTGTACATCGTAAGACGAAATCCGGCCAGCGCATTGAGGATCATCGCCGCATACTCTGCGCGTGTCTCCCATGCGCTCTCGAGCTTCTCGAACGCGCTCTTGCGAATTGCGCGATTCGGGCTGTCGAATTTGGAGGCAAGCTGTCCGAGTGACAGAGTCTTTGTCTCGCCATCCTCCTCGAAATCGACACGGAGATCGCCCGCCATCTTGTCGTACAGACGGTTCCAGGCATGAAAACCATCCACCGCGAGATCATTGGCAAAAGATTCCAGCTCTTTTGACATCTTCTGCCGTGCCTGCTTGCGTATCTCATCCAGACCGAATGTGATCGACTTCAGTTTTCCATCCGCCAGCAATGCGCTCCACTGATCATCTGGGCATGCGCGAGCGATAGCTTCCAGTTTGGTCTGAAGATTCCCAAACTGCGAATGCATGACATCGAACTCCTGCATCGCGCCAAGAGCATCCGTATCCTCCACATCCTGCGAGATCAGGCATGAGGCAAACGAATATACAAGCTCCAGACCGTCGATTATATCCTGAAAATTCAGAATTGCATTTACAAACTCACTACGGTTATCAGCACTCAGTTTTTCGGGAAGGTTCTCGAACTCTTTCGAAGTTCCACTGATTTTGGTTTTGAGATTTTCACGGTACGATTTGTATTCCGGAGACCCGGAACCGCCGGGGAATATGGATTCAAGGTCCCATCTCATCTCGTTGTTATTCGCACTATCTGTCATCGGTCATACCTCCGAGGTCGGTTTATATGTAGAAGACAACTATTCGATTTCACAGCTCTTCCGAGCTACAGGGTGTTATGATAACTGCTAACGGTGAGATTAACAAGGCGGTTTCGGCAACTATATCCTCATGAGAATAAGAACTGTTGCAAGCCAGAGGAGAACATTCAGAAGTATCGGTATGTCGGTATACAAAATCCGGGAGGGTGAACCGCCTTTATCCTGGCGGTGAATGAGGTACAGATAGCGGAAAATCCCGTAGAGAACGAATGGTATCGAGAGTTCGAGATGCTTCACCCCGAGTTTGTCTTCCACCTCCGGAGATATGGTATAAAATGTGTAGGCGACAACGGTAGATGCTGTCACGACCGATATCATCTGATCGAGAAAATATGTCGAATAGTGTTCGAGACTGCGGCGGTGCTCCGGGGCAATCTTCTCGAGTGATTTCAACTCGTGCCGTCTCTTTCCGAATCCGAGAAAGAGCGCAAGAAGGATAGTGCAGACTACAAGCCATGATGAAATCGGTACACCGATGGCAAACCCACCCCCAACCGCACGAAGGACGAAACTCCCCGCTATCGACATGACATCGACAATCACGATGTTCTTCAACAAAAGCGAATAGATGACATTCAGAATGATAAATGATATAACCGTCAGAAGTGTCAGCAGATCGAAGGCTACAGCCGAAATCGCAATCGATACACCGCCCAGCAATATGGCAACAATGACGGCGGTAGATCGCGACAATTTACCTGAGGCAATCGGCCGCTGTTTTTTCTCCGGATGATGACAGTCCCTGCTGTAGTCGATAACATCATTTATAAGATAGACCGCCGATGAGGATAAGCAGAATACGACGAATACGATGATGTTCAGCTCTATAAGATCGACATCGGTGAAATTGCGGGAGAATACAAGTGCAGCGAATACAACGCTGTTCTTGAGCCACTGGTCGATTCTAAGACTTCTGATGAGAGCGGCTACTGCTGTCATAATATGAAAAGTGAACTATGTTCGTCCAAATGGCAAACTCTTTTCGATAGACTGTAGAAATGTTTTAAGGAAATCCATGAGTATCCGGTCTCCCACATCCTCATCGCCACTGTCCACATAGGTCATCAATCGTATCATCGCAGCGTCGGTCGGCTGCAGTAAAAGCGAGTTCTTCATAAGGTCAAATTTCAATCCAAATTCATTCGTCAATTCACCGGAGCGGGTTCGGTACCAGTAATAGACAATCTGACGGTTGCGTTCATCCCCAATAATAACGCGGTTCACCGAGAGTTTCTGCCCGTCAATGTCAAGCTCGACCGGTTTTAGACTCAGGATGCTCCATCCTCCTCCGGGAAGACAGTGCCGCGGGGAGTGTATCTGCGAGCCGTACTTCTGATCCTTGAAATATCCTATAAAGAGAGAGGCGTAATCATCATTGCTATTCAGATACTGACGGCTTGTGTTGTCTGTCGCCTTTAGTACCTCAAGCGTCCAGTCGGCGAGTGGAAGTTCCCGTCCTTCCCATCCGTTGCTCTCGAGCGGAATAGTCGAGAAATCCGATTGATGCTCCGGCTGAACCCGTACATACCGAAGCATATACGACAGCCCACCCGCAACTATCAGGAGCGCGATGACGAGATAATATCTACCGGCAGTTCTTTCCATTTCAACAATGAACCCACGATTAACAGCATTATAAACGAAAAAAGGAACACCAGAAGACCCGCTATTTCGTGAAGTGTTCCCTCTATGAATTTCTCACTTATTGCGTATGTTCCCACCGCTGTGAAACAGATTCGCATGACATTACCAAGAATCGCTATCGGTACAGTCGAGGCAAACAGTATAACAGCCTTAAACTTATTCTCCTGTGTCATGAATGCAAAGAGTGCACCCAGCGCGAGAAGTGACATTATCGACCGAAGTCCCGAGCAGGCTTCCGCTACCTCGAGTGCGGTTCCACCCGGAAGGTAGAGAACATTACCCGATCGAACCAGTGGCAGACCAATTACCGATAACAATCCGGATGCAATCTTCGACGCAAACAACTGCATCGGGAATGTCATCGAATAATAGAGTACGTATGGTATCGGAATCATGAAGAGCAGGAAGAAAAACGCGAACCATACTTTACGGAATATTGGCCACCCAAAGAAATAAAGTGCCAAAGATGCCGCAAGCAGAACGAATGAAAACCGTACGCTGAAATACTCCGCGCCGGCGGTGCCGACTATGAAGATCAGAAGCGCGACTATTATCCCAACCAGTCCGAGATTGCTGGATTCGATTTTCATCTTTCCCAGCTCTTCACGCTGTCGCCATATTAACCAGACACTTACGGGGACAATCAAAAATCCGTGAGAGTAGTTTGAGTCGTTATACCAGTCTACCACAAGCCCGTACAGAACGGGAATATAGACCAGAATTACAATGGCTGTAATAATGTAGAAACGTGAATCGAGTTTGAAACCGGAAGTCTCCGAATCGGATGGTTTCCCGCCCGATATGGCTTTACTTCCCTGCCCGGATACCGCCACCTGCGTATCTCCTGAAATATTCGGTTGTCTCGCGGAGCCCGTCTTCGAATGACTGCTCCAGACTGTAACCTAAAAGCTTCCGTGCTTTGTCGATGGCTGCCAATGAATGCTTTATATCGCCCGGCTTTTCTGCCTCAAATATATGATCGACATCAGAATCAATCAAATCTTTTAGTACATTTAACAAATCGAGAAGCGTATGCTTTTCACCGCATGCTACGTTGATGCTCTCCCCGACAGCATCCTTTGACTGAACAGCCGCCAGATTGGCATTCACGACGTTCCGAACAGAAACAAAATCCCGCGTTTGCAATCCGTCTCCGTAAATCCGGGGATTGTTGCCGGTCAGAAGGGCATTTATGAAATTCGGGATAACCGCCGCATATTCACTCTTCGGGTCCTGATTCGGACCGAATACATTGAAATAGCGCAGGCAGACAGTTTCAAGGTCATACAATTCGTAATATATCTTGCAATAATATTCACCGGTCAGCTTTGCCGCCGCATATGGAGAAAGAGGCTTCAACTCGGATTTTTCGGACTTCGGTAGATCCGGAAGGTCTCCGTAGACCGCCGCCGATGAAGCAAATACAAACCTCTTAACGTTGTTATTTCGAGCCGCATCCAGAATATTCACCGTACCACCGATGTTCACATCGGTCGAACCAACCGGATCCTCTACTGAGACTACTACGGACGGGATTGCCGCGTGGTGTAAAACGACATCGACACCGGACATGACATCATCAACCATCCTGCGGTCCGTAATCGACCCCTCGATTAACTCTATATCGTTCTTTATATTATCAAGGTTTTCGCGCCGACCGCTCGAAAAGTCATCGATTATCCGAACATCTTCACCCTTCGAAACAAGTGTTGCGGCAATGTTGGAGCCTATAAATCCGGCACCGCCGGTTATCAAATATCGCATCTTCCCTCCGTATATTAGCCCCTGCTATAGATATCGGCCAACTGGATATCTCATTGAGCTACAACAGGCATAACAATAGATGCGATTTAAAGTTTATGAGCGGAGTCAATTCCGCCCGCAGGTGTTAATTCCCGTTTTAGCATGTTGAAAGTTTTGATTTTTGACATACGATTATTCAAATATGATCCCGGTTCAGCGTTCTATCGTGACCGTCCAATGCACGTCTCACTTCAACTTGCCTGGATTCCCGCCTGCGCGGGAATGACATAACCAAAATTCGCGCTGTCCGTCCGTGTGGCCCGGTGGCTTCGCCCCGGGTTTCAATCAATGGTATTGTCAACGTAACATTTGCCTGTCACCCCTGCGCAGGCAGGGGACCAGTCCCCGGCAGTCAGGGAATGCATCAATCGATTCCTAATTTCTCTGCCAATCTCTAAATCATAATCCTTGTTCTATTTTCCGCCGTGACCGTCCAATGCACGTCTCAATTCAACTTGCCTGGATTCCCGCCTGCGCGGGAATGACACTGTGTTTTCGATTCTATGTTGTATTGGTATCGCTGCTATCCTTTCAAACAAGCGCCAACCTGTCACCCCTGCGCAGGCAGGGGACCAGTCCCTGGCGGTCACGGAATGCATCAATCGATTCCTTTCTCAACTGCCTCGACCAGTTCTTCATACAAGTCACACCATGCAGGATTCATTTCTTCAATCAATCTCAGCTTCCAAATTCTATTCCACTTCTTAAGCCGCTTCTCTCTCGCAATCGCTGAGTTTATATCCTCATGAGTTTCGTAATAAACGAGTTCATTAACATCATGCTCACTTGTAAAACCGGAAATAATCTTTCGCTTATGTTCCTCGACTCGTCTTATGAGATCGTTCGTTACACCGGTGTAGAGAGTCCCGTTTCTACCGCTCGCCATGATATATACAAAGTACATCTAAATTCAACTTGCCTGGATTCCCGCCTGCGCGGGAATGACATAACTTACGCTACTCTATTGCATCTATATCGAAGAAGCACATCTCAGCCATCCCGACAGTAAACTGTCACCCCTGCGCAGGCAGGGGACCAGTCCCCGGCAGTCAGGGAATGCATCAATCGATTCCTAATTTCTCTGCCAATCTCTAAATCATAATCCTTGTTCTATTTCCCGCCGTGACCGTCCAATGCATGTCTCAATTCAACTTGCCTGGATTCCCGCCTGCGCGGGAATGACATAACCAAAATTCGCGCTGTCCGTCCGTGTGGCCCGGTGGCTTCGCCCCGGGTTTCAATCAATGTTGTCGAAACCACAAGGTTTTCGATCTACAATTCCAAATCACCGCGTACCGGGTAGCCCACCTTTCAGTGGGCATGTCAGGAGCACAGGGCTCCTGACCTACGTTGTTCTACTCTACTCATTATCTTTCACATCACCGTTTTCGGTGTCGTCTACAATATCGCTATCACCGTTTTCAATTCCATTTGAGCCGTTTAGAGGTTCGCCATTGCCGTTACCGTTCGTCTCGGTTACGACTCGTGCGACATCCACCACGAAGTCCTCGTCATCCAGCGATATCAGTTTGACACCCTGAGTCGCCCTGCCGATAGACCGGATGGGTTTTACAGACGAGCGGATTATAATCCCGTGCTGGGTGATAATCATCAGCTCATCCTTGTCGACAACCTCCTTAACGGCGATCACATTCCCATTCCGTTTCGTGGTCTTGATATTGATCACACCCTTGCCACCGCGATTGGTGATACGGTAATCATCAATCTCCGAACGCTTGCCGAATCCATTCTCGGTTACGGTCAGAAGCCATGTCGATCTCTTGACAACAACCATCGAAACCACATAGTCATCGGATTCCAGATTGATACCCTTCACGCCGTACGCCACTCGACCCATTGAACGGACATTCTCCTCCGAGAACCGTATGGCTTTGCCCTTGTATGTAGCGAGAACGATATCGTTGGTTCCGTCGGTTATGGCAGCGTCGATAAGCTCATCCTCGGTGGGATCTATATTCATCGCTATAATGCCATCCCGGCGTGGGTTTGAGAATGCCGTAAGTACGGTCTTCTTGACTACTCCGTTCCGGGTTCCCATTACAATGAACGCACCCTCATCGAACCGTCTCACCGGCACGAACGCGCAGATTCCCTCATCCTTCTGAAGCTCTATCATGTTGGTTACATGACGGCCCTTTGCCATTCTGCCACCTGTTGGAATCTCGTGCACTTTAATCCAGTAACAACGACCATGAGTCGTGAAAAACAGGATATAATCATGCGTTGATGCTATAAACAGATGCTGTATGAAATCATCTTCCTTCGTTTCCATCCCTATAACACCGCGACCACCACGCAGCTGCCGCCTGTATGATGATGTCGACAGCCGTTTGATATACCCGGCATGGGTGATCGTGATGACCATGTCCTCTTCGGCTATAAGATCCTCGAGCGTAAGCTCCTCATCCTCATCGGTTATCAGAGTACGACGTTCATCCCCGTACTTATCCTTGAGTTCGAGAAGCTCCTCCCTGATGATATTCATTCGCTTGGCTTTCGAGGCGAGAATGCTCTTCAACCGCTCGATGGTTTGAATCAGTTCGAGGTATTCCTTCTCGATCTTGTCGCGCTCGAGACCGGTCAGTCGCTGGAGTCTCATATCGAGAATCGCCTGAGCCTGTATCTCCGACAGCTTGAATTTCTTCATCAAACCGACTTTGGCGTCGGCGGGTGTCCTGGAGGCTTTAATCAGTGCGATTACCGCATCAATGTTATCAAGTGCTATACGGTAACCCTCGAGGATGTGCGCGCGCTTCTCAGCCTGCTCCAGTTCGTACTGGGTGCGGCGTGTGATTATCGTGTGACGGTGATCGAGGAATTTGTCGAGCACGGTTCGAAGGTTCATCAGACGCGGGATTCCCTCATCCAGTGCGAGCATGTTGACACCGAATGTGCTCTGCATTTGCGTATGCTTGAACAACTGATTCAACACGATAGACGCCTGCGTGTCTTTCTTAAGCTCGATAACCATCCGCATGCCGTCACGGTCGGATTCATCCCGAAGGTCTGTGATACCCTCGATCTTCTTGTTGCGAACGAGATCGGCAATCTTCTCGATAAGATTCGTCTTATTGACCTGGAAAGGTATCTCTGAGATGATAATGTGTTCCTTGCCGTTCTTCAGCGTCTCTACATTCGCTTTTGCCCGAAGAACCAGACGACCCTGCCCGGTTAGATATGCCTGACGGATACCATCCTTGCCATAGATTATCCCACCGGTCGGGAAATCGGGACCGGACACGATTTCGAGAAGTTCATCATCCTCGAGATCCGGCTCGTCGATAATAGTTGTCAGCGCATCGACAATCTCTGTCAGGTTGTGCGGCGGGATATTCGTTGCCATACCGACCGCGATTCCGGATGATCCGTTGCAGATCAGATTCGGGAATTTTGATGGCAGAACTATCGGTTCCTCGCGGGTCTCATCGTAGTTCGGGACATAATCGACCGTATTCTTGTCGATATCGGCGAGCATCTCCATTGCGAGCGGAGTAAGCCGCGCTTCCGTATATCTCATCGCTGCGGCATTATCGCCGTCAATAGAGCCGAAATTCCCCTGACCGTCGACGAGTGTGTAGCGCATGTTGAAATCCTGCGCCATACGTACCAACGTCGGGTATACGACCTGTTCGCCGTGTGGATGATAGTTACCGGAGGTATCGCCCGCGATCTTTGCGCATTTACGATATCCGCGTCCGGGTGCGAGGTTGAGATCGTTCATCGCGACGAGGATTCGTCGGTTGGACGGTTTCAGACCGTCCTTGATATCTGGCAGCGCACGCGCTGTGATGACCGACATCGAGTAGTCGAGATAACTCGATTTCATCTCCTCTTCGATAGACCGATCGAGTATATTCTGTCTTTCAGTTACCATGCTCTAATATATCCTTGAAATTCTCCGTATATTCTGTCCGATGTATGCGCTGTCAGGAACCCTTTCCTGACAGCAAACGATTATCCCGGTAGCCCACCTTTCAGGTGGGTTTCCATGTACCCTCCGGGATTCAATCCCCGGCATCTTATTCGGTAGCCCACCTTTCAGGTGGGCTCGTCAGGAGCGCAGGGCTACTGACCTACGAAATCTTGATGGCAGAACCGCTAAAGGATTCTGCCCTACTCATTATCGTTCTCGCAGGTTTTGACCGCTGAAAGCGGGGCTTGACTGCATCTGGCAGTGTAACCTGCGAGTCTCATCTATATCACGTTCCGCGCTGTCAGGAACCCTTTCCTGACAGCAAACGAATGTCTTCGTCCGTGTGGCCCGGGGACTGCCCCGGATTCCAATCAATGGTATTATCAACGTAACGTTTGCCTGTCACCCCTGCGCAGGCAGGGGTCCAGTCCCTGGCGGTCAGGGAATGTATCAATCGATTCCTTATGTATCTGCCAATCTCTCAATCATAATCCTTGTTCTATTTCCCGCCGTGACCGTCCAATGCATGTCTCAATTCAACTTGCCTGGATTCCCGCCTGCGCGGGAATGACATAACTTACGCTACTCTATTGCATCTATATCGAAGATGTACATTCCAGTAACACTGACAGTAAACTGTCACCCCTGCGCAGGCAGGGGTCCAGTCCTTGGCAGTCAGGGAATGTTTCAATCGATTCCTCATATATCTTCCAATCTCTCAATCATAATCCTTGTTCTATTTCCCGCCGTGACCGTCCAATGCATGTCTCAATTCAACTTGCCTAGATTCCCGCCTGCGCGGGAATGACATAACTTACGCTACTCTATTGCATCTATATCGAAGATGTACATCCCAGTAACACTGACAGTAAACTGTCACCCCTGCGCAGGAAGGGGTCCAGTCCCTGGCAGCCAGAGAATGTATCAATCGACTCCCCTCTCAATTGCCTCGACAAGTTTTTCATGCAAGTCACGCCATTCGGGATTCTTTTCTTCTATCAATCTCAGTTTCCAAATCCGCTTCCACTTCTTGAGACGCTTTTCTCTCGTAATCGCTGAGTTTATATCTTCATGAACTTCGTAGTAAACGAGATCGTTCACATCATATTCGCACGTAAAACCGGAAATGATCTTTCGTTTGTGCTCCTCGACTCTTCTGATTAGATCGTTCGTCACACCAGTATAAAGAGTCCCGTTCCTACCACTCGCCATGATATATACAAAGTACATCTCACTTCAACTTGCCTGGATTCCCGCCTGCGCGGGAATGACACAACCAACTTCCGCGCTGTCAGGAATCCTTTCCTGACAGTGAGCTCGTCAGGATCACAGGGATCCTGACCTACGTACGAAATCCTGACGGCAGAACCGCTAAAGGGTTCTGCCCTACTCAATATTCAATTAAAACGACCCCCTACACATCCAGATTCCGCACGTACCGTGCGTTCTCCTGAATGAACTGGCGGCGCGGTTCGACCGCGTCACCCATCAGGGTCGTGAATATCACGTCCGCTTCCGCAGCATCCTCGAGCGTTACCTGTATCAGAGTCCGTGTCTCCGGGTCCATCGTAGTCTTCCACAACTGGTCCGGATTCATTTCACCAAGTCCCTTGTATCTCTGTACGTTCAAGCCGTGTTTCCCGAGCCTCTCGACCAGCAGATCGACTTCATCATTGGTGAACGCGTAGTGCATCTCCTTGCCCTTGCGAATACCAAACAGCGGTGGCTGGGCGATATACACATGTCCCTTGACAACAAGCTCTTTCATATAACGGAAAAGGAATGTCAGGATCAGCGTCCGGATGTGAGAACCATCCACATCCGCGTCGGTCATGATGATTATCTTGCCATACCGCAGCCTGGAGGCGTCAAACTCCTCTCGTCCGATACCCGTACCCATTGCAGAGATCATCGTACGTATCTCCTCGTTCGAGAGGATTTTATCCATACGGGCTTTCTCGACATTGAGGATCTTACCGCGCAGTGGAAGGATAGCCTGGAACCGACGGTCACGGCCCTGTTTGGCCGATCCACCCGCCGAATCACCCTCAACTATATACAGCTCGGTGTGTTCCGGATCGCGCATGGAACAGTCCGCCAGTTTACCCGGCAGAGATCCCGATTCGAGCGCTGTCTTGCGCCGGGCAAGCTCTTTCGCTTTCCTCGCGGCATTTCTCGCGGAAGCCGCCCCCATGCCCTTCTCGAATACCTTCTTCGCTACAGCGGAGTTCTCATCGAGATAGTAGGCAAGCTCCTCGCCTACAACCTGCTCGACCAAACCCTTGACCTCGGAGTTACCCAGCTTGGTCTTGGTCTGTCCCTCGAACTGTGGATCGGGGACCTTGACAGACACAACAGCGGTCAATCCCTCGCGGACATCCTCACCCATCAACGCACTGACCGAGTTCTTGCCGTTCTTGAACATATTGTTCTTGTTCGCGTACGAGTTGATCGTGCGCGTCAGCGCGGTCTTGAATCCCACAAGGTGCGTGCCGCCCTCAACCGTGTTGATATTGTTTACGTAGGTATAGATATTCTCGACGTAGGAATCATTGTGCTGTATAGCGAATTCCATCTCCACACCCTCACGGGATGCGGTGAAATATATCGGCTTTTTATATAGAGTATTTTTGTTCTGGTTTAGCCACTCCACGAATGTCGCAATTCCGCCCTTATAGAAGAAAAACTCAGACTTCGGTTCTTCCCCACGTTCATCTGTTATCTGAATCTTGAGTCCCTTGTTCAGAAACGCCAATTCGCGCATTCTGGCGGCCAATACATCGTACTTGAACTCTGTCTTGGGGAAAATAGCCGGATCGGGCACGAAGGTCGTACGCGTACCGCTCTTCTTGCGCTGACCGATCTTCTTGAGAGGAGCTTCGGGTATGCCAATTTTGTATTTCTGATAATAAACATTGCCGTCACGCGCAACCTCCACCTCGCACGTCTCCGACAGCGCATTAACGACCGAGACACCGACACCGTGTAAACCGCCCGATACCTTGTATGAATTATGGTCGAACTTGCCGCCGGCATGAAGCTTGGTCATGACAACCTGAAGCGCCGGTATTTTCTCGGATGGATGCTCATCCACCGGGATACCGCGGCCGTCATCCTCAACAGTACAGCTTCCGCCGCCGTTTAATGTAACATTGATTGTGGTGCAATGTCCCGCCAGAGCCTCATCAACGGAGTTGTCCACAACCTCATAAACGAGGTGGTGCAACCCGCGACTGCCGGTATCTCCGATATACATCGCCGGTCTGCGCCGCACGGCTTCGAGGCCCTTGAGAACCGTGATAGACTTGGCATCATAAGCGCCGGTCTCTTTGAGTTTCTTCTCTACTCGATTCTCAACTTCTTCTGTCTCAGTCTTCGCCATCTATATGTCCTTGAAATGTACTTATTATCGCACTAAAAATGAAAACTGCTATCTGAAGATTATCTCTGTAACAACTCTCTTACCCAGAGCTTCATTTACCGCACCAATCAACTCACTCTTCATGAAATGAAGCTCCTGACTCCATGTGGAATCACTCACACGAACAGTCAATCGTCCGTCTATACAACTTACAGCTTCCGTTTTTTCCGCAATCTCTCTGCCAACAGCCTCCGACCAGGCTTCAACCGCTCCCGCCTCTATAAGACGTTCCGTGATGCCGAGGGAATTGAGAAGAGACTTGACGGGGCTATTAATTCTAACAGGCTTCCCCATGACCTCATTCCTGTTAACTCATTATAATACTACATCTTAACAGAATCCGCAAGTAAAAAACCTCCTTTTTTGTGACTTTCTTAAGCTGTAAGACTATACTATACAGCGTCTTACAATCAGGACTTATAGTTCCCGGTTTTACCGCAAGTCACCATTATTGACTTATTGAATACCTCTAAGTCCTTGACTTCTTCCAATTTGGAAGTGGTCACCAAAACCTGCCCAAGCGTCGGAATGATAGTCGCAAGGAATTCGAGGCGCTTCGAGTCGAAGTCTGAATATATTTCGTCCAGAAGCAGAATCGGCCACTCATCATTGACCTCTCGAAGATGTTTTAACACCGCAAGCTTGACAGACAGTACCGCAGATTTCACCTGTCCTCGGGATCCATACGACCGGCAGTCATAATCTCCGATCCGGAATACGATGTCATCCCGATGCGGACCGTATTGCGATTGACCAAGCATAATGTCCCTGCGTCGACGGGACTCTATCTTTCTAACGAATTCTTCGGTAGTATAGTTCTCTATAGCAGGGGATGGCTTATAGACTATTTCGAGCTGGAATTCACTCTCAGTCAGCTTCTCGTGGAAATCTGTGGAAGGCTCTGATATATCTTTGAGAAACCGTTGCCGTTTTGCATTAATCTGAACCGCAAGCTCGGCTGTTTTTTGATCCCACACCTGAAGGGTACTGTCCATAGATGCTGTCCCGACAGCATCAAACTCCTCAGCAAGCTCCTTTAAAAGTGCGTTCCTCTGCGCCAGAACCCGTTTGTACTCCCACAGAAGAGGTATGTAGTTCCTGTCGAACTGAGATATTGATATGTCGAGAAAGGTCCTTCTGACAGACGGTGGACCATTTATCAACTCGACATCATCCGGAGCGAAGACTACAGCCTTGAAATGCTCATACAGCGAGGACAATCTCGATTCCGGTACTCCGTTAATCCTCAAACGCTTTTTCTCACCCGGTTTGCAACCGATCTCTATTTCAGTCTCATTGCCATCAATAATACCGTCTGCCTCAATTCGGAACAGATCTGCATCATTCTTACGCAAAAGATCATCATTCGCGCTGCGGAATGATTTTGCGGTGCAGATGTAGTAGACCGCTTCGAGTATGTTAGATTTGCCGGAACCGTTCTCACCGAAGATCAGATTGGTACATGGATCAAACTCTATCTCTTCAGAATCAAAGTTGCGAAATGATGTCAGTTTTAGATGATGTACGTGCATTCGTGGAATATACCAACAGTGAATAGACCATCAAAAGAAAAACCCATCCTTTGGGATGGGTTTCTATTGTTCTATGCAGATGTCTCATCACTCCGCAAGACGCAGAGGCATGATGAGGCAGATATAATCTTCTTTTCTGTCGGCAGAGTATAGAACTCCCGCAGATACAGGTGTTGACAGCTCGAACACAACCTCTTCACCTTCAATCTGCTTCAGTATATCCTCAATGTAGTTGGCGTTGTATCCCAAATCCATCTTGTCTTCCTTGTACTCACAGGGAAGCTCCTCCTTGGCTTCACCACCCAGATCGACATTGGTTGCAGAAAGAACCATCTTGTTGTTCTGCAGACCAAACTTAACCTGGTGTGTCAGTGAGTTGGACAGAATGGATACTCTCCTCACTGCGGACATCAGAAGCTCTCTTCCCACGACGAGTCTCTTGTCGTTGTCTGTGGGAATAACCTGCTCGAAGTTTGGATATGGACCCTCAAAAAGCTTGGAAGACACATTCGAACCGTTCACCCGGAACATCACATTCTTCTCACCGAAAACAACACCAATCTCATTTTCGCTGTCACCTATAAGCTTGACAACCGCATTCATGGCCTTCGGAGGAACAATAATATCATCAGACATGCCGCGAAGCTTTTTATTGTCTATTCCAATCTTCGCGAGACGGTGTCCGTCGGTTGCAACCATTATCATCTTATCGCCGGATGTCTGCCACAGTATGCCGTTGAGAGCCGGTCTTGATTCATCCACAGAAACAGCAAATGCTGTCATCCGGACCATCTTTACAAGGTCCCTGCCGGGAATTTTTATCTCTTTTGCCTGATTATATTCAGGAATCTTGGGAAATTCATCTGCAGGTATCCCCGAAATTTTGTAATGCCCCGTTTTGGTGGATACTTCAATTCGGTTGTTTTCCGAGGATATTGTAACATCTGTTTCAGGAAGTTCCCGTATGATTTCCGCAAATGTGCGAGCCTGAACAGTTATAGCTCCGGGCTTGTCCACTTTCATATCTATTTTTGTGGAGATGGATATCTCAAGATCGGTAGCAGCGAGCGTAACACTGTCTTCGGAAGCTTCAATCAATATATTGCCAAGTATTGGCAGTGCTGATTTGCTGGGTACCGCTGTCAGTACTATCTGAAGAAATTCGAGAAGCTTTGATTTTACGATTTTCAATTTCATATCTATCTCCTGCGTTATCCACTCTTCTTGTTATTGATTCTTTATATAATAAATCAATAAATCATAGTAATAAGTCTGTTGATACTGTGTATAATGTTGTATCCTCTCCTTTATTCACGTCTTATGAGAATCGTTTAATGTTAGGAGTAACATTCATAACATACTTGTAAGTAGTTGATTTCCACATATACAAAATCGAAACCAAATCATCAACAAATTTAAGTGGTGTTACCGACACTTTCCCAACAAATCCTAAACATACAATGAATTGATAAGCTGGTCAATTTTAAGCTTCAAGTTGACATCTTTTTTAATCATCTGGACGATTGTTTTCTGCGCATGAATAACAGTTGAATGATCCCGTCCACCAAAACCTGTACCGATGACCTTGAGTGGCAAATCTGTCAGTATTCGACAGAGATACATTGCCACCTGTCTGGCGAGTGCAATGTTTGCGGTTTTCTTCTTCGCCTTCATCATCTCAATGCTGACATTATACTCCTCAGCCACTTTTTTCTGAATATCATCGATCGTCAGACTGCGCTTTGCGCGAGGCAGTGAATCCTTGAGGATCTGCTGTGCAAGATCCACAGTGATTTCTTTTCGTCTAAGTGACGCGTAGGCGAGAAGGCGAGTAAGACATCCCTCCAAATCCCTGATATTAGTTGTTACAGAGTCGGCTATGAATGTCAGAACGTCAACCGGAAGATTATAGCCGTCATTCTCGGATTTACGCTGAAGGATTGCGACCCTTGTTTCAAGGGATGGTGGTTGTATATCTGTTACAAGACCCCAGCCGAATCTAGACAGAAGACGTTCCTCTAAGCCCTTGATATCGCGTGGCGGCCGATCAGCTGTCAGCACAAGTTGTTTACCATCCTGGTGAAGGGCATTGAACGTATGGAAAAACTGTTCCTGCGTAGATTCCTTGCCTGTGAAGAACTGAATATCCTCGATAATCAGAACATCACTTGACCTGTAATGATTCGCAAAATCCTGAACAGATTTTGTGGATATGGAGTGGATAAACTCGTTGGTGAATTTCTCCGATGTCACATATATCACTCTCTTGCTGTTATCACAATCGGCTATATGATTGCCGATTGCCTGAGCGAGATGTGTCTTTCCGAGACCTACACCGCCGTATATGAAGAGCGGATTGTATTTCGTGTTACCGGGGGCGTCAGCAACAGCCCGTGCGGCAGCGTGTGCAAATTCGTTCGAATCACCTACAACGAAATTATCAAAGGTGTATCTTTCGGAAAAAGATGTTGCTGAAAAACTTCCGGTCGGCTTTACGCTTGATGCAGGCGCGGTAACAGAAGTCGAGCTGTTGTTTCTATTCACATGTGAAGGGAAAAAGCTCGGTTGGTCATCTCCGACAGGAGGCTTGATTATTAGTTTATAATTTCCTTCAGTGTCTGTTACAGATCTGAGTGCATCCTGTATGAGTTCTTTGTAATGCTCATTTAACCAATCAGCTACAAACCTGTTTGGAACTCCGATGCGAAAATTACCATTATCCTGACCTATTCCCGATGTTGGTTTCAGCCAGGTGAAAAAACTCTGCTTGTTGACTCGCCTTGAGATATAAGAGAGACACTCAGCCCATACCTGACCTGCTTCAGTCATGTCGAATCACCCTCAGTTGGTAAGTTATCAACAATAGTGAATAACTACAAACCCTTGCCATTTAATAAAATAGACTGTATCATTCCAATAATAGCGGCGCATTATCCACAAATCCCCTCCGGAAGCTGTCAAATATAGCGCTTATTATGGCGCTTTCTGTAGAATTTGAAAGTTATCAACACCTTACTAACATATTATCATTCAACAACTTCTGAAATATAATCTGTTAGATTAGCCATCCTTTGTCAAGCGGATCAATGGAAAAAAAACAGTAAATGTTAAGACCTTGTGATGCAGACAATTGCATCCACCAATTGATACATCATTAGATACAATTATTGATCGGTGGATAACAACTGCCTTATATAAAGGTCCTATAAGAGCTTACTGCTTCTTGTTCAGCCGGTCAATCATTTTGTTTGCAATATCTCTGTATGCCTTCACGACCGCATTATCACTATCTTCTGTAAAGATTGAGTCACCGACATCTGCCGCCTTGCGGACATCTGTGTTCAGAGGTATCTCACCGAAGAATTCTGTACCTACTCTTTTTGCGAGAAGCTTGCCTCCGTCCTTGCCGAAAACATAGTCTTTCGTGTTGTCGGGAAGAAGATAGTATGACATATTTTCGACAACACCGAGCACATGAAGATTAGTTTTGTCTGCCATTGAGGCGACCCTGCTGGCTACATTTGCCGCTGCGGGTTGAGGTGTCGTAACCACAACCATTTCCGCCTGTGGCAGCGTCTGTGCTATGGTAATTGTTACATCCCCGGTTCCGGGAGGAAGGTCCATCAGCAGAACATCCGGTTCATCCCAGACGACATCGGTGATAAACTGAGTGATCGTTTTATGGATCAATGGTCCCCGCCAGATTACGGGAGCATCCTCCGGGACGAAGAACCCCATCGAGACAACCTTGATTCCGTCCTTGTCGGCGGGTATTATCATTTCTTCAACTATATTGGGAGCCTGAGTAACACCAAGCATTCTCGGTATGGAGAAGCCGTAGACATCAGCATCGAGCAACCCCACCTTCAGACCTTTTTCAGTCAAAGCCCTTGCAAGATTGGCGGTGACAGTCGACTTGCCCACACCCCCCTTGCCGGAACAAATGGCAACCACATGTTTGGCAATCTTGCTGGTATCAACTTCATCTTTGCCGGAGGATCCGGTGACTTTCTTCTTCACTTCCGCAAGTTCCTCCTGCGACATTGATGTAAAGTGTACGTTGGTCTTGCTTACATCCGGTATTGTGTTCACTTCGCGGGTGATGTCCGCACTGATACGGTTTTTCATCGGACAACCCGGTGTTGTCAGTTTTATCGTGATATCCGCCGTACCGTTGGATGTTTCTATCTTGTCCACCATACCCAGCTCTACCAGTGATTTATGGAGTTCCGGGTCATCAACTCTTTTCAGAGCATCGAGTATTTCATCTTTGGTCGCCATTCTTTACCTCTGTTTGATTTCCGTTTTCGCTTATGATGTCGTGCAGGGTAGTAGTATTCAGAACATCCTCCACCGCGCCCTGTATCTGCTTCCAGACAAGTCTGATATTGCAGCAATCCTCGAGTTGACACGTTGTCGGTCCTATGAGGCACTCATACGCTACAATTGGTCCCTGGACAGCTTCAACAACCGATCTGAAGGTAATCCTGCGGGGATCGACGTTAAGGCGGATGCCACCGCCGAAACCGCGTGAGGTTCGTATCAGACCCGATTTGGCGAGATCACTCAGGATATGAGGCAGAAACTTTGGAGGGATTCTTTGTAATCTCGCAATATCGTTCGACTTCATCGAGCCGTCTGCTTTGGCAAGTTCTGCCAAAGCTCTTATCGCATACTCAGTTCTGTTGGAAATCATAAAGTATATATTCCAATCTACTATCCCATATTTATTTCGATGCAAGATAAAAAGGCGGATGAAAAAGTCAAGCGATTCCAACTGTAAATATGGTGAGAATTGAAATTACACTGAAAATATAGAGATTATGTTGATGAATTCGAGGTTTGGATGAGTGAATAAAGTTAACCGGTCGAATCTTTGGCTATTAATCCCCGGTCAAAGCATCAATCTCCGGATCAAGATTGCGGTTGGGAACGATAATCTTCATAAGAGAATCCGAGAGTGCATCCGATACCGTATCCGCGAATACGAATTCAATATCGTTCCTTATCTCTTCCGGAACGAACGAAATTTCTCGTTTGTTGTGGGATGAGAGGTAGATTCTCGTGACCCCGGCTCTGTGAGCCGCGAAAACTTTCTCCTCGATATAATCCACAGGAAGAATTTTACCTCTAAGCGTAATTTCTCCACAGAATGCAAAGTTCTGGTGTACCGGCATCTCTGAGAAGAGGGAGACAAGAACGACGATCGTGGCCAGACCGAGCGACCGAGCGTCTACGGATGCTACTCCCGGAGGATAATGGATATGAATATCGCTTGAATCGATCATTTCCCTTGATAACTCAAGATCATCTATGTGCGATAAAACGAAGGATATTGATTGTTCGACAAGTTCATTGATAACCGAATGCTCCGCACCTGTGACTTTTACATTTCCATGCCCGGACATTCTATTTGCTTCGACAAATATAACCGAGCCGCCGGATATTCCGGCTATCGGTGCGGTTACGTTTCCAACCTCCGGATAACGACCGACGATTTCGGGGCGGATTGTCGGTGGTCCGAGTAATTCTGCTATATCGGCAACAGACAATGAGAATCTCCGCACTCCCATTTCATATTTCTCTCTGGCGAGTTTTCTGCAGAGAGTCTCTGTTACACCCTCCAATTGATGGACGCCGGATTCGAATGTGTACCCCGTGATAATTGCGGTTAAGATATCATCGGTGAAACTGCGGCTGCCTATTGCAAGACCGGTCCCTTGCAGCTTCTTGGGAATTAGTGATCGTCTCGCAATTTCCATTTTTGTTTTATTGGTATATCCGGGGAATGAGATATTTTCACAAACATCCGAAATTTCCGGTGGCAGTTGATGATCTGCGCGTGCGGTTATAAACAACATTGCCCGGGACAGATCGAAATCAAGGTTTATATACCGATCGTAAAAAGCGCGGGTTTTTCCACGACACAGTAGTTCGGTCAGGATCGACAGCATCTCCGGAGAACCATTGTCTTGAAAAAGCCATGAACCGTCTACAAGTATGACAGGATCGGCGGTACCACACTCTGACAGCGCCCGGATCAGTGCTCCCGGACGGTTGCCTATGTCTCTGCGCCATTCCCCCCTGATGTCGCTTTCGGTTCGGAAACAGTCTCGACTCAGTTCAATGTAGTTTCTTCCAAAGGCTTTGGCGACAGTGGATGCGAATGACCTTTTACCAGTGCCTGTGCTGCCGGTCAAACTGATTGGTGGGACAATTCCTGTATCAGGATCGGTCATGGAGGTTGACATAATCTCAAGTATGCGGTTTTTGGCTTTTCGGAGTCCGATTATATGCTCATTCAGTATCAGTGCCGCTTCCGAGAGATCAATATCCGATTTTGAATACCTGCCCCAGGGTAGCGCCAGAATCCAGTCGATATAGCTGCAGATAGTATTGTATTCGATGGATGAGGTTGGAGCGCCGGACGCTCTGCTGAGTTCTGTCTCCGCCGATTCGCGCACTTGATCCGGCAGTGAAGTATTTTTCAATCTCTCTTTGAGTATCCCAATCTGCATGGTTCAAGGTCTCACCATTTGCATTGTCATGCCGATCCTGAATAACTGACTTGAAAACTCTTCATGGAGAGCCTGTTATTTTCATATTCGACATATTGGGACATGATCTTGACGGGAGTAAGGTTATGGATTGCCTTGAATCGGTTCTGAGAGGATGCCGGGAACCTGAAAAAGCAGTATTATACCACCATGTTCGCGTGGTTTGGACTTCATGATAGTCCGACTTTTCAGGTTTACGTACTCAATCCTCTCGGAAGCTGTTTTGTAAAGCCGCATCGTGGAATAGACTGCTGAGATGAGGTCTTTCAATGTCATGACCTCGAATGTGAACTGGCTCCAGGAGCCTGAAACCTTGATTTGCGGAGCTACTGACTCGCCAATGTCAAACTTGTTCCTGACACCGTTATCCGAGCTTTTTCCTTTGTTTTTTGATGCCTTCTCAAGCAGCTCACAGGGGACCTTGAAACTCATTATAAAGCCGGATGTATCGCCAACCTGGATAGTGGATACCGGCACTCCCTCAACAATATACAGTAATTCATTGGGTTCTGCATTTTGCTGAACGATATAACGCACTGTGTCGGCGATCTCACGCAGATCGTCAACTGAATTGACGAGGTAACGTATTACCCTTGTTTCGCAATCTGTCGCAGCTCGATCATTCATGGTGTATCATTGGTGTTATCGGCATCGAATCTCGTTTCTTGATGCTGAAGGTGAAGGAACTGTGTGTTGCGGCTGAAAAGGGTGCGTTGGTTGGAAAACAGCAGAGGTGTTTTTGCTTCAAAAAAAGAACCGTCCCCACCTTTCGGCGGGGACGGCATATTCGAAAAGACAAGTCTGAATTTACCAGTTCAACGAAAGACTGATTCTGTGATTCTCACCGAAGACATCGCCATTCTCACTTACGTAAGCATAGTCGATGCTGTAGCGGTTCATAATCGTAAGTCCGGCACCGATGGTGAACTCACCATCATTGACACCGCCTCTTACCGCTGCCCAGTATTCGTCGGCGAACATGTAAGAATACTCAGCACCTGTTCTGAGTATGAGTTCGGACTTGTTCTGAATCTTCTCGATATCGACGGGGATTGTGAATCCCTCGACCGGCATAACAGCGCCGCCAACGCGGAACGTGGCCGGAATCTCATCTCCACCAACCTTGGTGCCGAGATCCATGGCTGTTACACCAAGATGAACCATGTCATTGATCGCGTACTTCACGCCCGCATCAAAACCAACGCCTGTGCTTGAGTAGTCATCATTGGCATCAGCCTTGGAATAAACGACCTTGAAGTTGAAACCAACCTGGAAGTTTTCCATCATGTTACCGTATGAGAACAGGAACACATGGTCATTCCAGTCAAACATTGATGTCTGCACACCAGTGCCGTCACGGCCATCGATATCTGACGTTCCGGCGTTCAACCACGAGAACCCTATGGCACCGAAGTCAAACTTACCGGCGATCGCCAGATAGTTATACTTACGATCTTCTGACATGTTAGCAGCAATCATGCTGGAGACCGAGAATTTCTCGATCTGTGAAAGGGCGGCCGGATTCCAATAACCGGCTGTCGCATCATTTGCCACTGCAACCTGGGCGCCACCCATCGCGAGTGCTCGGGCTCCCACGCCCATACGAAGCATCGGCAGATTGTGGTTGAAGTCCTTCGCAATGGCAATCTGCGAGTAACCCACAACCAGCATGAAGAGCGCCAAACCGATTGCTAAGATCTTTTTTGACATATTCAACTCTTCTCCTCTAAGTTGCTTCGATTGGTTCGGGACCAAAGCCCCGAACCAATCAGTGAGTTACTATCTTTCAACAACAGCGATCTTCACCACTTTGTGTCTGCCGTCATTCGCCTCACAGTAGGCGAAGTAGACACCATTTGAGACTCTCTCACCATCAGATGAGTAGCCATACCACGTAACTTCTCCGTCACCATCCGAATCCGTACCGGACCAGACTTCCGTACCAGCAAAGTCGTAGATCGTGACAGTTGTCTGACCAACGAAGCCTGTGCTGATTGATACGGTCTCGCCCTGGCGAGGATCGAACGGGTTCGGATAAGCGTATGGATCTTCACCGGTATCAAACGGATCACCGGAACTGGCTAACCATGTGCGCTTGGTGTAGTTACCGACACTGTCATAAGCATACATCGTTACAGTAGTACCCTTGGTCGGGCAGTACTCGACCATGCCCGTCGTAGCGTCGAAGGAGAAGCGTTCCTCGTCGGAAACGAGCACGCCATCTTCATACACTTCTACCCTGTCGAGAGGTCCACCGTCGTCGGAGACGTGGATTCTAACCGGACATCCGGTCGGAAGTACGTCAGGATCGGTCTCGCCCTCAACGTGGAATGACGGTCCGTCGTAGTCGACAGTGAGCATCTGGATCCACGGCTCGGCTTTGTTCATGACACAGTCATGAATGCCGTCGTGGGCAAGATAGAACTCTGTCCAGTAACCGTAGTATGAATAGACGCCTGTCGGATCATCGAAATCAGACGTCTCACCATCATAAATGGCAACTGTGACGTAACGCTCATCCTGGAGATTGAACGAAGTAGTGATCTGAACTGTCGTGTCATCTACCATGTAGTACTGAACCTGCTCGCCTGTGAACGACTGCCAGAACTGAGGTATGTCATCCTGGTTCGGACGACCGGCGTTGGTGTCGGTAGTGCTCCAGACGATGACATCCACCCAGACGCTGTCCCAATCGACGCCGGCCAGATCATCACTAATGTAGAAGGTGATGGTCGGATCCTTGGCAACATAGTAGTTGTCCATGCGAACCGTCGGCTTTGTGCAGTCAATTGTGAAGGTCCAGGTGAATTCCTCATCGTTGTTCTGATTGTTCTTGGCGTAGATCCAGAGCGTGTGTTCACCACACGGCAGCGGTGGAATAGCTGTCAGAGCCTGACCTTCTCCACCACCCTTCGCAGGTGAAGTTTCGTAACCGCCGCATCTCCAGATCTTCAGGAGTTCGCCGGTGTTGTCGTATTCGACATTCCAGAACTCGGCATCCGTGCCGGTCTCGTGTACCCAGTCGTTGTTCAACTTGATCTTGAATTCACTCGCGTCAATGCCGGAGTATTCATCAGAGACCTTGAAGACGAACATTGGGTATTCGGATATAGGCATCGGGCCAACATAACCGTTGCAGTACGGATAAGCATCTCTGAACTCGATGTCAATCGGGCCAGGATGCGTATTGTAGTCGATTCTGACTACCGCATAGATTCCGTACAGGCAGTCGGTCGAGAACTCAACGGTGTGGTTCTCAACGTCGAATCCGTCGTCACCCGGCAGGTAGTAAATACCGGATGTCAGCCACGAACCGGAGGACGGATCCCAGCGCACGACGAGCAGAGAATCGGCCGGAGTTTCAACAGTAGCATCGTACGTCATCATAACCTGAGCGTACTTACTGTTGTTGAAGCAGTCGTCGTCGATCTCTGATGATTCGTACCTACCGATGTAGTTTGCGTATCCGTGCTGATTCCCAACCGGTACCCAGTGATCCTGAGCGGCTCCGGAATTCGGCAGCCAGGTTTCGAGCAGCACGAACTTGCCACTTCCGGCACCTTCCGGAATGGTAACCGTGATATTGCTATCCGCGGAGTAGACCTTACCGTTGGTACCGTAGTCATTCCAGTACGGGTAGACGCTGAACCAGGTGCTCGAAATACCGTCCGGTACGCCAACGAGAACCATAGCAGTTCCGCCGCCTCCAACGTTTGTGAAGTTGAAGGAGCCGTGCCACCATGTATTCGGATCGAGGAACTCATCCAGATCGATTTCCTCATAGTTGGTAGTGCTACCGGTTCTGTAGATCGCGAGAACACCGGGCTCGGTAGTACCAGCGTTGATTCTCACAACACCGTTAAATACGCCGTTTTGGTAGTTCTTCCAGCCTGCCACCGACTGAATCGAGCCGGCATCCCAGGTGATGACGCCGGAGGCGACAGTACCCTGGAATATCAGCGCTTCAGCATCGTTGGCGTTGCCGGAACCATCGACGGCTCTCATACGGAAGTCGTAGGTGCCGTCGTCGAGCGATGTGGCATCAAGCGGAGCCCACCAGAAGGTAGTCGAACCGATCTGATCACCATTAGGAATGCCGATCCAGTCAGTTGTTCCATCTGCCCTGTACTCGAAGTGCACTCTAACGACATCGCTGTTTGAGGACCAGTCACGACCGTAGAGACGATCGTTGTAGTAGCCCACAATCGAGGTCGTCGGGGCGGTTTGATCTGAGATATGACCGTACACGAGTGCACTGTCCTTCAGACCAACGGCATCCCATACATAGTACCAGATAGCGTAGCCACCGCTGGTAAGACCGGAGATGTTAAACTGAAGTGCCTGCGTGACATTCAGCACTGTCGGATCGAAGGTCATATCCTTATAGAGGACCGACGTACCCGAGGTGCTGTCTCTGAACTCGACCGCGATCTTCGCGACACCCGAGTTCACCATCGCGCCTGCACCATTTGAACTGTTATCGTCTTCAAAATAGCCCTCGATGTCGATAACCGTCTGACCCGTCAGGTCAAGCCATGGATCGTTGGTCATCTCAACGTCCTGACCCGCTATCTGAGTCGGTGCGACATTCGGGACTGTCTTATCTGCGTACACGACCTTCCAGTCGGAGTAAGCCGTGCGGCCTGACATTGTTGTTACCATCACTCTCGTATGGTAGAAGCCATCCGAGGCAGAAGTGTCTGCCCAGAGTGCCTGATACGGAGGATAGTAGTCGGTAGTCCAGGTTGTCCAGGAAGCGCTGGTAACAGGCTTGTACTGGAACTGGACCATCTGAGTCGGAACCGCGTCGTTGGTAACCGTTGCGCCAAACATGGACGTTACGCCGACGAATGCGGAATCAGCCGGAGTACCCATGGTAACGATCGGCAGAGTATTGCCAACGTACACCATGGTCCACGGCGGGTTCGCATCCGTGTTGAACGCAGAATCGGTAGCCGCAGCGGCGAGGTAGTACCAACCGTCATCGACTTCACCGAGTGTAGCCCATGTAGTGTTGAAGTTGCCTGAGCAGTCGAAAACGTCAACTGTGGCAATCTTCGTAGCACCTGTCATGCTTGCAGATGTATTGAAATAGAAATCAACATACTGAAGCTGCCATGCGTTGAGAGCCTTGGCAGATATATCAACATCTCCCCAGACATACGAACCGTTGCCCGGATTGATAACCACCGCCTGATTGGCCGTGATATCGAGGATGTTAATAGTGATCGTATCAGAGACCGTACGTCCGAAGAGGTCGGTCTTGATTGCTCTCAGTTCGGCGGCATAGTAGTTGTTGTCCACATCTTCGACTGTAAGAAGACCGAGATCCCACGGATTGAATATGATCTCATACGGAGCGACGTTGGTCGAAACACCAACAGCAACCGTATCGTCAGAATCAACCCACCAGTATCCGACATTCGAGAGATCGAGTGAGTCGGACATCGGGATCGTCTGGGTGTGCAGCGTGATGTCTGCGCCCTTCTGGGCGAAGATCATGTCGGAGCCACCCAGTTTGGCCGACGGTGTGTAGAATGTCACTGTATCCGACGGACCCTCGGCTACCGCCATGCTGAATGCAATCGGTGCCGGTGAGTTGTCGACCATGTATGTGACATCCGACGGATTCGCGGCCGGGTTGAATGTATTGTCATCGAAATAACCATCATCATCGTAATCCCACATCACATTGCCCGTGATGTCAACAGCAATGACACGCAGGTCATGGTTGACTTCATCGGTCCAACCGGTGGTGGGAACACCGTATGCAACATAGACACCCTGATCAGTTGCAGGAGCCATCGTGACCGGTGAATCCCAGCTTGAGGCAATATCAGGATCGGTTGACTTCTTGTGATACAGGTAGAGAGCCGCGAAGTCGTTGTAGGACTCCTGGATCTCAGCGTAGAAATCTACCGTGTCGGCGAGTGTAGACACGCCGTTGACCGATACTGCCTGCGGGCAGGTCAGGTTGATTACAGTTGCAGTCGAGTCGAGCGTGACCGAAATAGGCGAGGTGTAGTTGGTGTTACCTTCGTTGTCATAGAACTTGGCACGGAGGTAAACAACCGCATCACCTGCGAATGCGCGGTTATCCCAGGTTCCTCTGTAGATACCGCTCGAATCGGAAGTCTCGACGTCAAAAACGCTGTAGCCTGAATCAACATCGAGTGAGTGCTCGAAGTCAACTCTGGCAACGTTGGATGGATCGTATGCGTTCGTATTGACCTGAGCCCAGACCATTACATTTCTGATGACGCTGTTCATGCGACGCACCCTCTGACCGTCAAGCGGGTAGATGATGCTTGCAGTCGGAGCATCTTCGTCCGGAACGCAAACGTCGAATGACATCGAAGCCGTATTCTCATCATCACGAGTTATGTCAACATAGATCGTGTGTGTACCGGATGTCAGGTTGGTGCCATCCAGATTGAACGTGTACGGCATCGTATCAACATCTTCCATGTAGAAGACACGGTTTGGTGCCGTCTTGGTGTCCACAAAAACATCGACAATGTATGTTCTGCCGGTTGTGTGGTTTGTAACATCAATCTGAATCTCGTTTGTCGCATCGCGACGGATATTATAACCGCAGGACGACTGAGCCGAGGCGGTGTCATTAACCGTCATCAGCGCAATCGGGATTGCGGTGTGGAACCACATAGTGTACCACGGACCGGGACAGGCCGCCAGGGCGGCTGTGGTATCCTGAGTATTGCCGACATCGTCGGTACCGGCAGTGATGAATTCATACTCGTCATCACCGGTGGCGGTCGGGAACAGCGACAGCAGTTGGGCATTGGTTACAGTATCCGTAAACTGCTGACCATCACCCGATACCTGCCACATTGCGCCAAGACTGCGCCAGTTACTCGGAGTCCCGGTTCCCTGATCCTTGTCACGCACCCAGAGTGTTGTGCCGGCGATATCGTCGGCTGAAGACTCTGCCACGAGCACCAGATCATTGTTGTCACCGTAAGCTCCACCCGTACTCGGATACGAGATACAGACTACCGGAGCCTCGCAATCGGCGACACCGGAAACGCGGGTGAAGTTCCACTCGCGGTTGTTGGCATCATCGATAGTGCGAACCACGAATTCATAGGTGGTTCCGTGTGTCAGCGAGACCGTACCGTCAGTTGTCCACGATGTATCGACTGAAGTCCCGACCGGTGATGTGGTATCAGCGGCATCCCAGGAACCGTCTCCACCATCCCAGAAGATCAGGTAGAGAGAGTCGTCCGTATTGCCGGCTGTCCAGTCGAGTTCTATCGCGCATGCACCCTTGGTCGGCGTAAGGCTTGTGACAGGGTCAGGAGCCTCGGTGTCGACCGGGAATCCGACGGCTGAGCTGGCATAGGTTGCTGTATTTCCGGCATTGTCAGTCAGCGTGACGTCCACAGTGTGGTTACTGGCGGCTACGTCAACTGCGTAGATTCCACCATCCGCCACTGTGTGCGTGTACAGATATGCACCTGAGGTATTAGTGTCCTCAACACACTGTGTCTGACTTCCACCGAGACCAGATTCGAGCAGGTTGAGACGAACCTCGCAAGTACTCGTGAGATCGCTCGTGTTGCTCGCGTCGATCGTAAACCTGACCTGATCGCCGATGTTGATAACGTTATTGGAATCGGTATCGACATAGCGAACGTAGGTGTACGTGGTCGGTGAAGCAGGTTTCTCGTTGTCAACCGCGAAATCAGCGTTGAGCGAATCGACATTCCAGTTACAGGCGTTGTCGTAAGCCCATACCCAGAAACGTGATCCGGACGAATCCGCGGCGAGATCGAGTGTGCCGTTCTGGAGTCCAAGCCTGCGGGTGTATATCCGGTTACCGGATAAATCCTCGAGCTGGATCGTGTCGGCATAGCCCCAGTTGGACATGTCTGCCCAAACGGAGTCGACTTCACCGTAGGGATTGCTGGTCATATATGCGTAGATCTGAACGCTGTCGCCGATGGCGGCAACGCTGTCAGCGTTAGCGTCGTAAACCAGTACCATCTCGATCGAATCGAGAATGGGCTTCGTGTTGTCGATGGCGTAGTTGACGAGCACCGAGTCGGTGCGCGCGTTGCCCGGTTCGTCCTCGACGGTCACGACCAGATAGTAGTTGTTTGGAGCTCTGTCGAGAGCCGGTGTTTGAGATGTCTCCGGTATTTTGAGACCGACTGTCATCGCGGAATCCGATCCAACAGCCAGAGTGTCGCTCGACGCTTCGGTCGTTGAGCCTCCAAACACCTGGAGGTTGACTCTCATCGCCGCGGTCTCGAATTCTCCTGTCGTATCCCAGGCCGTGACGAAAATCGAGTCACCGAGGTTTACAATGCCGTTGCCTCCGCAGCTGTCGTTATCGGCAGCAAGCGCGAAGTCAATGGTAAGCTCCGGCGGTTTGGTATCGAAAATCAGCGTACGACCGTTGCCGTTGACGGCACCTTCAACCGTGTGAGGAGTCGTCGGATCGCCGTCATCGACACCGAAGTAACGGAGTGTGTCAGTTACGCCCGTTGGGGCGAAACCGCTGCTTGCAAGCTCAATGTCATTCTGGAAGAGTTTGATACCCGCAAAGAGATCGTTATACAGAGTGTCAACGATTCTTGCGGAGTCCATGTCTACCTCAATCCAGTAGTACACAGTCTCGCCTGCTGGAATGGTATCCAGACTACCGGAGAATGCCAGCGCCTGGTTCTCAGTGAACTGAGATGAAGCGCCAATATCGGTAATACTGGAACCGACTTGGGTTCCGCTGCCCGTCGAGTCAGTGTCACGGTAGAGTTCCATGTTAAGGAACATGTACTCGCGATCGTTGAACGAACGAACCGTCAAATTGGTCAGTGTATCCTGTGCGGCACTGCCGTTGTAGATCGAGAACATGAAGACTCTGATGTCTTCTGATCTCTTGGATACTGTCTTGATGGTATCGTCATAGTTCCACATCGCGACGGAGGTGTCGGCGAAGAAGGGGTGAAGCAAGTTCACCTCTACTGATGCATCACCGGAGAATGTCGCGAACGATATTCCGGATGCAATGTCTCCGTCACCCCCTCCCCCGAGTGAGATATCTCCCTGAGCCCAGGCGGTTGCGGATAACATCAACCCAAGTACAAGGAGCGAAAGAAAGGTGCGAACGTGTTTCATTCGACAACCCCCTGTCGTAGGTTGGAAGGTTACTGGTTTCAGTTTCCTGTTTGAGTTTTCGTTCATAGACCGAGGAACTTCCTCCTTTCCTCAATTTTGGATGCTTCGTGTATTTTTATTATTTTATCTATCTCCAAACGCAATCTGTTAAGAGCCTCATCCTGGCCGCGACTCACGTCGCATTTTTAGCTGACGATTAGCGCCGGAAACACTACAGAAAGCGCTTATCGCACTTTCGCTCTCTAATAACTTGGGAAGCTTTGATTGCCCTTGAAAACCTGAGGGTTCTCATCCTTGAGCGACAAGCTTATTCCCTTAAATGCATTTATCCGACTCCAGACACCACGCCCCGTGCGCTCGCGTCTGTTCGGTCAGATACGCTACTGTTGATCGCCAGATATTTCTATAACTAAGAAGCCTAAATTCCCAGTTTGATTTACCAACACAAAGCCTGGCATAATGTCGGCGCAATTTATGACTCACATTACCCAAAAATCAAGCTCTTTATTGTCAAGTTCGACCCATTAAAGCCAACGCGCCGAAAGCTTGACCAATTGTATGAGTTTGTTGAAATGTTGTCAAGCAATAAATTGACAACCTTTTACTTAGGAAAACCCTCAGTGATTTCGGTGCGCGCCTCCATGAGTTAATTCTGCATTCCAACAGACGACCGATGCAATGGTTTGACATCCTGTCAATTGATAACGATTCAAACATAGAATACTGTTTCAATCCCGTCATACCGGCAGCCTTGTACCGATGTCCCTAATATAATAGTAAAACCTTACTATACTATCGGCATACCGTTTCATTTGTTTAGTTTCAAAATGCACCAGGACAACGGATTATTCTCTATCCGGCGGCTTCTCGGAACCGTCACCGGAGCCTTTCAAGAGCGATATTTTCAACAACGGCGGTGTCACCAATGTGGTGATCATCACCATAATCACGACAGCCGAATATGTTGATGGGCTGACAACCGTAACAGCGCCTATGCTGAGTGTTGCACCAATCTTGGCGAAAATCAAGCCAACCTCGCCTCGTGGAATCATTCCAAGCCCAACGGCTAACTTGTTGACTCCCTTCTTCCAGACGCCCAGTGAGCATGCCTGCTTGCCGATTATGGCAACTACTGTCAGGACCAGTGCAAATCCGAGAATGCTCGGATCACCAAATGTCTTCAAGTCAACCAGCATACCCATCCGAACGAAAAATACCGGTACGAGAAAGACCGCAATCGGATGGATCAGTTCCTCCAGATCGTGTTCGCCCCGATCCATATACTTCTTATAGTATACATCATCCATCAGCAGCCCCGCCGCAAAAGCGCCGACGATAGCCGCAAGACCGATTTTCTCGGCCAAAAACGCAAGAAGGAAACAGACTGTCAATGCTATTGAAAGAAGCACTCCGGTAGTTTTAATTCTAAGTCCGAAATTGAAAATCTTCGGTATAAGGTATGATCCGACAATAAGTGCACCTACGATGAATCCAACCGCCTTGAGTACTACCAGGAGAATAGTCATCGATGATACGCCACCGGAACCGTTCCCGGAGCCTGCTGCGGCTATAAGTCCGGTCACGACAGAGAGTACGACAAGCCCCATTATATCGTCTATCACAGCTGCGCCGAGGATAATTTTCCCCTCGGAGCTGTTAATCTTGTTCACATCCTTCAGAACGCGAGCGGTTATTCCCACAGATGTCGCGCAGAGTGTTGCGCCGATAAATACGTGAGTATATATCGATTCATCCGGCAGAAAATACCCGGAGACAGCCCATCCGAGGAAAAATGGTGCGAGTACGCCAAGCGTTGCAACCACAAATGATGTTGCACCGACAGACAGCATCTCTTTGATGTTGGTTTCGAGTCCCACCTCGAACAGCAGGATAATTACACCGATCTCTGCAAGTACTTCAAGCGGGACATTGGTTTTCAAAGGATCGAAAAAATCAATACCGATTAGAGCAAGATTGCCAATTAAAACGCCGAAAACCAACTCGCCGAGTACTGCGGGCTGATTGAACCGCTCCATCAGATCGCCGCCAACCTTGGCAAACACGAGTACCACTATAAGTGCGAAAAGTACCGGGACGACAACGCTCTCCGGATGACCTCCTGCATGTTCTGAGTGTTCTGTGGCACCATGGTTTTCAATTTCGGTCGCCGGTGCGTCCGGACTCCCGAAACCGGATGATACTACCAAGAAGGCAGCTGTTGCGAGGAATGCAACGATCAGAAGTCTTTTCATGACGGTTCCTTCCTGCAGTGGGATGGAGTTCCCTTAAATCCGATAATTTGCCTAAGCAATTGAAAATGTGGATTAGCGCAAGTGTTTTTTTCCTGTTTGGGTATTATTGAAATGAATTCCGGGGTCTTAAGTTTCAGTAAAATTTGAACAATACTATCAAATCGGGGCTTTATTCTTCGAAATCATCCAGAATTCGAAGATAACTTTCGTACCTCTCCGGAAATATCCTGTTTTCTTTAACCGCCTGTTTCACAGCGCATGACGGCTCACTGCGGTGGGTGCAGTCACTGAATTTGCAGTTATGAGCCGCTTCCGATATTTCCGCGTAAAATCTGTCTATATTATCCCGATTCAGGTTTGTCAAGCCAAGTGCACGAAGACCCGGAGTATCGACCACGTAACCTCCTGTGTCGAGCGGGAACAATTCGATATTGGTTGTCGTGTGAGTTCCCTTCCCCGTTTTTCCGGATACATCTCCCACTCTAAGACTAAAACCGGGCTGAATAGCGTTCAAAAGACTCGATTTCCCAACACCGGACTGGCCAACGAATACCGATTCGCGGTCCCTGAGTTTCTCCCTTACGGTATCAATATCGAGTCCGATCTTCGCGCTCGCGGTGATTACATCGACACCGATTGTTGCATATATGGTTCTGATCCGGTTTATATCAAGATCGTGTTCGAGATCGATTTTGTTGATTACAATAAGAGGTGACATGCCTCCCTGTTGTGCGGCAATCAGGAAGCGGTCTATCAGGCGCATTTTGAATTGAGGTTCTTTCACGGCTCCAACGATTATCATCTGATCGATATTCGCTACAACAGCCTGCGCTTTTTCATATTTGAATCGCGCACGTCTCTTGAGAAAGACAGTCTGCCTCGGTTTTACTTCGGTTATAACGCCGGTCCGAAGCTTCCCCTCCGATGGGGTAATTTCATCAATCTCTATTTCAACCTGGTCCCCGACGATAACCGGCGACAATTCGATTTCAGCGGATTCCTTGACAGACTTGCGGACCGAACAGACAATCGACTCACCATTTATGAGGACAATGTAATTGGGTCCCACCGTCCTGATTACTCTTCCCTCCGGCACGATACTCCTTTAACAGGATGTTTATCATAGTCCCAACAAAGTAGAGATGTCGAGATTGTGATGTCAATAGCTATTGGTTTCCGTAAATTCGGAATTGTTATTTCAGTCTTCATTTTCCGACACGATCATATCCTTGTTTTCAATGATGAAATCAAGGACACTGCCGATGTTCTTCAAATCGGTGGGCAGATTCACAACATGATCGGCCAGATATGTTGCATTTGGATATCTATCCTTTTCGAATCCCCATCTGTCGAGATTCTTGAGTACCGGGTGCAGCGGGGATATAAACCAGTCTCCCAAACGAATCCTGCGATTTTCAGCCAGTTTGAAAAACTGTTCTCGGTCTTTGACTAACAGTGGATATTTAAGAAAGAGGTGATTTGCCTCGTGTTCTTCTTTCACATGGTTTTTATGTAATGACTTGAGACAGCGGGTATATTCCTTTGCATTTTTCTTTCGTAACTTGTTTATCCCATCGAGTTCTTTGATCGTCCGCAGTCCTTCCCGTATCTGAGTCCCGCTGATATGCTTGAAAAAATCCTCCGGCATCTCAGGAGAAGTAAGCTCTTTACCCCCGGATGATCCCGTGACCATATTACTGTACGACAGGAATCGATATGTTTTCAGTGCCCACCAGTAATTGAAATCATTGAGAAGAACTCTCTTCGCGAGATACTGCATGCGGAGAGAGAGAATCTCCATTAATCCGGGTTTGACAAGCTCCTTATTAGTCTCTTCCACCAGTGGGATCAACCCACTCTTATTGACGATTGAGAACCCCCCAATCCCGGATGAGAACGGCTTATTCCACTGGGTACTGAATAATGATGCATCGCAGGTGAGTCCGTTGGGAATGCCGTTGAAGGTCCCCCCAAATCCATGCGTGCAGTCTTCAATCGTGAATATCCCCCGGTCCTGTGCGATATATTTTATCTCGTCAATTTCGCAGGATAGCCCATAGGTGTTCTGGCACATGATGACTTTTGTTCTATCCGTGATACGTCTTTCTACAGAAACGGCATCTGTGTTGTAGGTATCCGGATTGACATCCACATACAGAGGAATCGCACCAGTATAAATAACCGGATTTACAGCCACGATGCAGGTATAGGCAGGCAGAAGGACTTCATCACCGGCTTTAATGCCCATTGCTCTTAGCAGGGCATATAGTGCAACGCGCCCTTTCCAATAAAGGAAAATATCACTTCTTCCGCCGAGATAGCCGCTTATTACCTTTTTATATTCATCCTGTATCATCGTAACAATCTATCCACTCTGAAGACAGCGATCAGTGAACCTAATCCGTAAGAGAAGTGTATGCAGACAGACGCTATCACTATTTGCAAAAAAGATGAGTCCTTATGTTTTCCGACAACTCTGGATACATTTATGAACAAAAAAAGCAAATAGGAAACGAGGCTAACAAGACTAAGAAGCAACCACTTTGAGTTGTAATAACTAAGTAGTAATGGAATTATCAGGCTGCAAATGAAGAGGAAGGGTACGAAGTGCCGGGTTGCAAGCGATGAAAATCGTTTTGTGATGTAGAGAGTGAGAATATTCCAGTATCCATTCTTGAAACTGTTCTTTGCCATTTCGCCAAAATTCTCTCTTGCATAGTAATAGCAGACGGCATTTGGAATCAGATATATCTTTGCGCCCATTGATTTCAGTCTTTTGGACAGTTCGATATCATGATTTCTCGTCAGCCTTTCATCGTATCCATTGGCTTTTAAAAGCAGCTTCCGGTCGTACAAACCGTATGGTACCGTATCCACTTCGGTTGTCTCGTATATACCGGTTCGAAAAAGAGAATTGCCTATTCCAAAGCTGGAGGATAGAATTGTCTCAATAGCCGAGCTTTGTGTTGTCTTATTCTTCACAATCGCTTTCATCACACCGCCCACCACATCTGCATCGAGATTCTGTTTTTCGATAATCAGAGTATGTAAATAGTCTTTCTCAAACCTGGAGTGTGCGCTTGCGATCACTATCATCTCTCCTTTTGCAGCGTTAATCCCGATATTCAATCCAAACGGCGTTTTCCGCTTTGGATTTTCCAGTAGACGCAGAGAATCGTAATTATCCATCAGTGATTTCACAATGTCACATGTGTTATCACTGCTGGAACCATCCACAACAAGTACTTCGATATCGTAACTCTCCGGGAGTACCATATTATAGAGTGACAGTATACAATCATCTATGTATTTACTCTCGTTATATGCGGGGATTATGATCGTTATCAGCATCTTGTGTTCATATTACCAGTCTTTTGTTCTGATATCCGGATTAATGATATCACGTATTATGCTTTTCTATACAAGATAAGCAATACATACAGCAAATTAGTCTCTCGTAAGTCCTGAGTCCACCGATTTGTTTCATTAATAGGACTGTCGAGGAGCGGTATCTTCTTTCAAGATATCAGTTATGTTATTGACTTTCAGAAGGATTCCTGCATATTCGCAGTACATTGATGTAAAAGGTTTCTTTGATATAGTCATATTGGGAATATCATAAAGTTATGCCGAATGTTCTTCTATTAGTACCTCCCTCGAATATGCAGAAACTCCAACACCTGAAATCGCGCAAGCCGCATTTGGGTGCGCCACTGCCATATATATACATTGCGCCGTATTTACTTCAAGCGGGTATCGATGTTGAGATAATCGACCTTCGTATAGACAGGCAGAGAGTTCTGGAGCGATATCTGCAGGAAAAGAAACCGGTAATAACCGGTCTCTCAGTTATGCCGGGAAGCGCATTACCGCGTACACTACAATTGGGACAGACCATAAAGGAGATATCACCTTCAACCACGGTTGTCTGGGGAGGAGCATTTCCTTCCCTGCATCAGGATTTCTGTCTCAATCTGCCCTATGTAGACTATGTTGTGGTTGGTGACGGAGAAGAGACCATGCCGGAACTGGCGGAAGCTCTTTCGAATGGTAATCCCTCTGAAGCTGTTTCGTGTGTTAATGGACTGGCTTATCGTAACGATGATGCTATTATTCGTACGGAACCACGTCAGCCTGTTGATCTTGATGCAAACTCTATCGGGGCATGGGAGCTGGTTGAAAAATACATAGACTATTATCTCGGCCCGAACAAGTATCTTGCAATCAACACAGCGCGCGGCTGCCCGCATAAGTGCACATTCTGTTACAACAACCTGATGTATCGTGGACACAAACGATATCGGATAAAGAGTGTCGATACCGCACTGGAAGAAATCGACTATCTGGTGGATCGTTATGGTATCCGTAAGATTCAGTTCATGGACGATGAATTTCTCGGGCATCGTCCGCGAGGTTTCGAGCTTGTCGAGAAAATGAGGGAACACCACCCGCATCTGAAGTACCATATCGCGGCACGTGTGCAGGACCTAAAAAAGGAATCGGTTGTAGAACGACTCGCTCAGAGTGGCTGCGACAGTGCTTTTATCGGTGCGGAGACAGCCTCCCCACAGCAGCTCGAGAAAATTCAAAAAGGTATGACTACTACAGAGCTTATAGAGGCTGCAAAACTCTGTCGGAAACACAGTATAACCGCAATCTATTCCTTTGCCTGCGGATTTCCGGATGAGACCGATGTTGACTTGAAAGCTACTGTTGACATGGCAAAGGTGCTGCGTGAAGTGGATCCCCAATGCGAATGCCTGTTGGAGATAATCTCTCCGGTTGCCGGTACTCCACTGTTTGCAGACCTTGAGGATTCGTCACAGGTACCGAATACCGATACTGCAAGATGGTGCCATTTTACGGACTGGAAGAGCGCACATAATAAAGACTGGATTGACAGACCGGGTTATTGTGAGGCGCTTCAGCTGGCTTTTTACCTCGCGTTTGCCACCGCAGAACACGCAGTTAGTCTGCGTTCACCGACACGGTTGCTGAGTACATGGGCACGCCATCGTTTGACAGGCAAGCTGCCTCGCGTATTACCCGAATTCAGGTTTGTTAACTTTTTTGTGAAAAGAGCGCTTTGGGGTTTAAAGCCACTCAGATGGAATTCCATAATCAAGAACAAAACCGTAAGTGAATCCAATAAATCTCAACATACATCCGCTTCTACAACAACACACTAATGTAAGATCAGCCTTAAGTATATGTCTATTATTGGATTGTGTCCCAGGTATTAAAACGGTGCTGCTTGTGTGAATACCTGTTAGAAAATCTCAACGCTAAGTCCCTAAAGTTCCCTGACTTGCAAACAGTGTTAATAATTATCTTAACTTATCCACAGATGTCCACAATATAATGTGCTCTACAATCTCCTGCACCACAATATATTGTGATATTTCAGCTTTTTTCTTGAATTAATCCTTGACGGCTTCTTAATGAAATCTTATCATAAATTCGCCCGGATTATCGGGGGCTTCAAAATAATACCTCGTTAAATTGTTGCTGTCTAAAGCAATAAGGAGAGGTCTGTTCTGAGGGCTGTGGCAAAACGCGTCTTACTAATCTGTCCATACGGTTTGGTCCATGAGAGATGGTTCCCCGGCGGGGGAACGCCCGGCTCCTCAAAACCAAAATGATTGTTTACACCAACTCGATCGAGTTGATTGATAACAGGCTTGGATATAAACCCAAACTATAAATAGACTGTCGAGTGTTACAACTCTGGAGGGGAAGTCAGTAATGGATAGCCCGGTCAAGGAAAGTCAGGGAATGGACGTAGAGGTAAAGAAGGCTGTACCGGAGGTGATCCTGATGTCAATCACGCCAAATGGCGAGGATGTCATCGAGAGAGCCTGCCGTACCTGTTACCTGTCATTTCACAGGTATGATCCACCGAAATCTACCGATGAACTGATCAGGAAAGTGATCCGCAAGGGACATCACTCCGTTCTCGAGCATGCCACCGCAACATTTCGCATCAAGGGTGCGTCCCGTGTATTCACACATGAAATGGTACGGCATCGTCTCATGTCACCATCTCAGGAATCTCAGCGGTATGTTCATTATGGTTCACGGAAACCGTTTGAGGTGGTACTCCCCGAGAGCGTCAAGGCTGGCGGGTTCGAGGAGCGTTACTTCGAAGTTGCAGGCGAATGTTATCGTGTCTATCAGGAAATGGTTGATGCCGGCGTGCCGAAAGAGGATGCGCGTTACATTCTACCCGGCGGGATTACGTCCGAGATAGTGGTCTCCGCCAATTTCCGTGAACTAAGACACATCTTTACAATCCGCACTCAGGAGAGAGCACACTGGGAAATTCGGAAAATCTGTCTTGAGATGTTGCGTATAATGAAGAAGGAAGCTCCTATCGTGTTCTGGGATTTCGAGATTGATGATGCGAAGGGTGTATCTGTCAAAGTGGATTCGAAGGAGGGCAACTGATGAAGACTGATAAAAAACTGAGTCTGACAGAAAATGCAGTAAAAGTCCTCGAACGGCGCTATTTGATAAAGGATGATGACGGCAGGCCAACTGAAACTCCAAACGATTTATTCGTGCGTGTTGCCCGTCACATAGCGGATGCGGACCGTAACTACGGCGCCACCGAAGAGCAGGTGGAGGAAACCGCACAGCGATTCTACAACGCGATGACCGACCTTGAATTCATGCCGAATTCGCCAACTCTGATGAATGCCGGTCGTCCTCTTGGACAGCTTGCGGCATGCTTCGTACTGCCCGTCGGTGATTCGATGGAAGACATATTCGATGCCATCAAGAACGCCGCGCTGATTCATAAGTCCGGTGGTGGTACCGGTTTCGCATTCTCACGGCTTCGTCCCAGAAATTCCGTAGTCGCGTCAACATCCGGAGTGGCATCCGGTCCGGTATCGTTCATGAAAGTATTCAATTCCGCGACCGAGGCTGTCAAGCAGGGCGGCACAAGACGCGGTGCGAATATGGGAATTCTGCGAGTCGATCATCCGGATATTCAGGAATTCATATCCTGCAAGGATGATGTCACGGAGATTACGAATTTCAATATCTCCGTAGCGCTGACCGATGAATTCATGCGTGCTGTTGAGGAAAAACGGGATTTCGCACTGGTCGATCCACGCACCGGTGAGGTCTTTGTCCGGGATGGCGAGAAGCAGTATCTCGATGCCGTGCAGGTGTTCGAGGATATCGTCGACCACGCCTGGAAAACCGGTGAGCCGGGAATCGTATTCATAGATCGGATGAATGAGGCAAATCCAACAAGGAGAGTGGAACTGATAGAGGCTACGAATCCATGTGGCGAACAGCCACTGCCCCCGTATGATTCTTGCAACCTCGCATCCATCAATCTCGGTAAGGTGGTTCTCGATCCACTGCCGGCGGACTATTCTCCGAAAGATCCCTCGAAGGGAGTTGACTGGAACAAGCTCGGTGATCTGGTCAAGATGGGCGTACATTTCCTCGATAATGTCATCGACCAGAATAAATACCCGATTCCGGAGATCGAGAAACAGACATATCTTAGTCGCCGCATTGGTCTCGGTGTAATGGGCTGGGCGGACCTTCTCGTTCAACTGAGAGTACCATACAACTCCGAGTCAGCTCTGAATCTTGGTGAGAAAATAATGGAGTTCATAAATACCCGGGGGCACATGCACTCCTCCGAACTCGCCAAGACTCGGGGCAAATTTCCGAACTGGGATAGGTCGTCCTTTGCCGATGAGGGCGTATCAATGAGAAATGCTACGGTAACAACCGTTGCGCCTACTGGTACAATCTCGATAATTTCCGGATGCTCATCGAGTATAGAACCATATTACTCGATATCGTTTATACGAAATGTCATGGATGGCACCCGCCTTGTCGATGTTAATCCTTACTTCGAGAAAATTGCAAAGGAGCGAGGTTTTTATTCGACAGAACTGATGGAGGAGATTGCAGGTGCGAATTCTCTGAAAGATATGGATGAAATACCTTCGGATCTGAAAGACATTTTTGTAACCGCTGCTGATGTCTCTCCTGAAATACATGTGCGGATGCAGGCAGTCTTCCAAAAAAACTGCGACACATCCATCTCGAAAACGATAAATTTCCCGTCTGATGCCACGAAAGATGATGTCAAAACGGCATACTGGCTGGCATTCAAACAGGGCTGTAAGGGCGTGACTATTTACCGTGATGGTTCACGCTCAGATCAGGTCCTGTCGACGGGGGCGACACCTAAAACGGAAGAGTCACAGACAGAAATGCCTGCCGAAATGACAGTCCCTGAACCGGAAGCAACACCGGCTAGATCCTTTAACAGTGTCATGCCGAAAGCCGAGGAACGTCCCGACTGCCTGACCGGTATTACCGAACGGATACGAACCGGCTATGGGAATCTGTATGTCACTATAAATTCAAAGAATGACAGACCCTTCGAAGTCTTTGCCCAGATCGGGAAATCGGGTTTCTCGACGATGGCGGATACGGAGGCTACCTGCAGATTGATATCACTTGCGCTAAGATCAGGTCTTGTTGTTGACGATATAATAGAACAGTTACTCGGTATCGGAGGAGCGTCACCGGTCTATCAGAATGGTGGTGTCGTGATGTCAATACCGGATGCAATTGCGAAAGTTCTAAAGAGGCATTTCGGCAACGGCAAGAGCAGGGAGTACGAGCAGAGGACCTACGACGTATGCCCTGACTGCGGCGGGCGAGTGCAGTACGAATCTGGTTGTGTTGTCTGCCCATCATGCGGTTTTTCGAAATGTTAAAAATACCGTATGAACAAATTTCTTCCCGCAGGAAGACTGGCAAAGGTTGAACACGACGGGGTCGTCATTCAGATCCAAACTGAATTCTCATGGCGGCCCCATCCTCGTATCGCCACCGGTGTATTCATCGATGGCGTCGTAATACATAAAATCCAGAAAGACTGGGATGCTCCGGTTGATACCGACGAGCAGCAGCGTGTTGTCGAGAATTTCATTAACCGTCAGCACGCTGAGATTGTCGCCATCATCGAATCGCAGAAGAAAGACCTCGTAAACCGTCAGAAACGGATTTCGACAGAAGAACTTCTCGAGAAAATCCTTCATCTGGATGGAGTCAATGCCGCCTGGTGCATGACAAAGAAGGGCGTGATCTCTCCCGATTCCGGAGGACGGGAACTTCTTCCGGAATACAGAACAACATTCGAAACACTCATAGACCTGTGTGGCATTCTGTCCGCCAATTCATCTGTGGGACAGTTGATTGATGGAAACATCGTGCTGCAGGATGATTCTCTGGTGATACTCCGCAGGCAGGGACGACACTATATCATCGGTTATGATCCCGGTATCGAGCCGACCGAGCTTGTTACCCGTATAGCCCAAACGGTTGGAGACAGCTAATGGAACGGATTCTGCATCAAATAAAGGGTGTTGTCGGCGTTACCGGATTGATGATCTATGATTCGGATGCACATCATGTACACTTCCTTCTCCCGTCGAGATTCGAGGAAGAACAGTCGGAGGAATTCCAGAGATTATTCAAAACTCTCGTGTCGACAATGGAAACACAGATTGATGCGAGACTCAGGTTCCGGTCCGGATGGTGCGTTATAATGAGCATGGAGAGATTTTCGGTCCTTGTCCTTGGTCGGGAGGATCTGAATTTCGATACACTTGAGCTCGTAACACGGACGAGCCTTAATACTGTTGTACGATCAACCGGTCATTCAAATGGTGCGACGGCTGGAAGGGATTTCTCGCCGCGCAGTGTCTATACACTTATCGAAGCGGTCAATATGATATCGAAAGTGTTTGCGCAGGAACTCGGGACATTTGCGATTGCGGATATTTTGCGCAAAGTGAAAAAAAACCTTATGACAGATTTCCCGCTTCTAAAGCATTTCGTGGTCGACAACAACGGTGCCGTAACGCTCATCCGCGGTTCCGAGAAACATCTGACTCCCGGTGTTGTCGATGCCATTGCATGGCTCTGTTTCTGCCTGAAGGAGGAGGTCAATGCGCGGACTCCGGTGGTGGGATATGATATCAAGCGTGCGACATCGGATATTGAATATCAGCTCTCCCCCCTTGGATTCTATTCATCCTACAAACATGCAGCAACAAAGGCTGTCAAATTCGATGACAAAGTGATATCCAATCAGAAGCCGGTGCGGCGTTAGGTAACGCTTCCAGCGCAGTCGGCGTTCCGAAACGATGTAGAACTTTTATCTCTCAGAGCAGAGACTGTGGAATATTCCAACGTAATGTTAGACTGTCACACCTGCGCAGGGGCTTGTTGAAAAACCCAGAGTTCAAAAAACAGGTGAGGCACATCAACCTTGATGATTGAAAGCGTGTTCCGGCAGTTCTTGCCCGGCAGCCGCCGGGGCTTGACTGCCTCTGGCATGGGATAGGTGCATGAATACTGAGTATTCGAAGGACGCCGGCTCACACTCGCCTGTGGCGAGCAGGCTCTGGCGTAACGGACTTTTTCAACAAGCCCCCAAGCTGTAGGGCACCGAGTCATTACAATTGCCGGTGATTTCTTATCGTCCAGTAGCCTGTTTGATTTTCTGGATTACCGCTTTTCTGTGGTCCGGTTCGACAGCAAAACGGAACGATATCAACGCAAATACCAAAGACGCAGAGACAATATACACACCGAACTCCGGCAGGCTGTCCAATTGGATATAGCGCTCGATTGCGATGATAATCAGCGTGAATGGGATCATGGCGAGAATCGGAGTTAAATACGACATTCGGAAATAGTCCAGGTATTTCACTTTCAGCAGATGGCAGATGTAAATCGGCTGAACTCCGTATGTGTACAGCGCGAGTGGTATTGTCGTACCCCACGCTACACCGTAGATACCGTACGGTTTGACAAGCAGCAGACTTAGAGCGAGATTTGCAAGTGCTGCCGCTATAGATCCAATCGCAAAGACTTTCACTTTGCCGAGACCATAGAATATCGCACCGACAATGAACTGGGAAAGATATCCTATGTATGCAATCGTAAGTATAGTGAGTACCCTGGATGATGATGGCGCATATTCCGGTCCGATCCAGAGCCGTATGAATTCCTGCCCAAGCACTATATATGTAGTTGCAATTGGAAGTACGATCAGGGCGCAATATCTCGTCCCGACAATTAGAAGCTTCTTGAGCAGTCCGAACTCCTGTTGAGCTTCCAATGATGATGCTACCGGTGTCAGCGTGGTATTTAGAAGAGAAACTATATTCTGGAGGTATTGGATTAGATTAGATCCGATAGCAAAATATGTGATCGCTCCGGCCGATATAAATGCGCCGATCACAATGGAGTCAGATTGATACGCTATCTGGGTCGACAAGGCTATGATAAAACCATAGATACCAAAACTCGTTACCATTTTGAGGGTTTTGCGGTTGGCATACGTAAGGCTGATCTTAAGCTCCGGATAAATCCTGTAACATAGTTTGAGTCTCCAGAGATACTCAACCAGATGAGTCGAGACATAGATTATGCCGAGGGTAATCAATCCTCCCCCGGACGACAGGAATATTACAATAAATAATGAACGGGTCAGGTACATGGATATTTTGATAACACTGCTTAAGTCAAACCGTTGGAATGCCGCTATTGTGGCGTTGAAAACCCCGAATGGAAAAGTCATTGCGAGGTTGATCCCCGCCAGAATAATGACAATCCGCAGATCAGAATAACTCTCCGGTGGGACATTAAAAAGTCTGCTGGAGAGAAGTGACAGTACTATCGAGACCAGAAGCACTGCAACACCTATAATGGTGAATGCCGCAAGTGTGGAGTTAATAACCTCATTGATCTTCTGATCATCTTTCAGCGCGCTGTATTTAGCTACATACCGGACAATTATGGGTCGTAGACCGAGATCGAGAACCCCAAGATGTCCGGTCAGAGAGAAGGCAAGGATCCAGATTCCATAATCATTGTCTCCCAGTTGTCGGATAATAAACGGCATGAGAAAGAAGGCGACGACAATCGTCACGGCATGCGCGAACCAGTTCGCGAAAACATTCCTTATTATCTTTCTAACCAGACTCATACTATACTTCTCGGTGCAAGTGAGGTCCATCCATACACAAATTGTGGCTCGAATGCGATCGAATGATCGCTGGACAAAATAATCCTTTTTTGCTAATTTCCAAAAAAGATGTCTCAAGGAGAAAAAACAACATCAAAGAAACCTTTACAGAATCTGAGTTGTTGATTAACTTAGTTGTATAAATATCCAGTAGTATTGACCCTAACTTAAAGAAACATACTTCGAATCAGATTATTGCAGACAAGGGTCCGTTGAATGGTGAATCGATCTGTATCAGTAATTCTTCCAACCTATAATCGTGCTTTTCTATTAAGACGCGCACTTGCATCGGTTCTCCCTCAACTTGAGAAGGGAGATGAGGTAATCGTAGTGGATGACGGATCCACCGATGATACCGAGCGTGTAATCAAGTCCAAGACAGGTCCTATCAAATACATTCGGACAGAGAACCATGGTGCCGGAGCGGCACGTAACAGGGGGATTGCTGAAGCCTGTGGCTATTATGTAGCTTTTGTCGATTCCGACGATCAATGGCTTCCGGGCAAGCTGCTGCTTCAGCGTTCGTTTATGGATATCAATGGCGATATTCTGTTCTGCTTTACCGATTTCAGAGTACAAACGCGCAGCGGAAGGATAATACCCTTTGCTGCCAGGACCTGGCATCATGACAACAGGAGTTGGAGCAAGATCCTTGGTGATGACCGGACTACATCCGGAACCGGTGAAATGCCAAGTGGAACAAAGGACTATCGTTTCTTCAAGGGCGATCTCTATTTATCACAGCTAATGGCAAACTATATTAATGTCAACACTATGCTGGTCAGACGGGAACAAGCCGGCGATGCGCTCCATTTCGCTGAAGACACCGAAACTTTCGAGGACTGGGAGTGTCATGCACGTCTGGCCGGTCGCGGAAAATGCGCTTATATCGAAGTGGAAACTATCGTGCAACACGGTCACTTTGGGAAGCGTTTGACCGACGCCAACGAAATGGTTTGCGCGCAGTCCCGTCTAAAAATCGTCGAGAGAGTCTGGGGGCAGGATCGGGAATTTCGAAAACGGTATGAACACGAATATACTAAAATCAGAGATGACCAGCTCGGGACTGTAGCGGAAAATTTAATACTATCCGGAAAATCGAAAAAAGCATCCAGTTATGTCGATAACATGACAAACCCGCCCCTTTCGCTTCGTGTTCTTACAAGGCTGCCCGAAGGTTTGGTGAACAGCAGCGTCAATATGGGACGGAAACTAAAACGAACACTCCATAGTCTGCTCGCCTCCGTATAAATTCGCAAAAAGAATGGCACATCCTGCGATGTGCCATCCAATTACGTTCAACAATTCTCAAAGAGAACTATAACTTCAGATTGTCAACTCTCCGCCGGTTCAATCCCCTGCTCTTTTAAGATTTTCGGGATATCGAGGAATGTTTTGGCATGATGCGCTCCGGCTGATTCGAGGACCTTAACCTTGGATTTGGCTGTCCCCATTGAACCCTCGACAATAGCTCCGGCATGTCCCATCCGTTTACCGGGAGGGGCATAGAGTCCGCCGATCATAAAGATAACCGGTTTCTTCATGCGCTGGATCGTATCTTTCGCCAACTCCTCATACACTCCACCGATTTCGCCGCACATAACGATAGCTTCGGTCTCATCATCCTTCTCGAATTCCCAGAGGATGTCATCGAATGTCGATCCAAGCACGGGATCGCCACCCATGCCCACGCAGGTGGTTTCGCCATAGCCTGTTCGGGTCAAAGTATCGGCAACATAATATGTTATCGATCCCGAGCGGGAGACAGTACCGACCTTGCCGCGCTTGAACGCCAGCTCCGGCATGATGCCGAGGTTGGCCTGTCCGGGAGAGATGATTCCGGGTGTGTTTCCACCGATTACGGTGGAACGGTATTCCCTGGCAACCTTCCGTATCTCCATCATATCGAAAATCGGAATGTGCTCCGGAATCACGACAACGAGTTTGATTCCCGCGTATATGGCCTCAATCGCTGCCTCTTTGACAAATCGTGCGGGGAGAAATATCACCGATGTATCTGCGCCGGTTTCCTCAATGGCGAAATCGACTGTATCGAAAACGGGAATATCCTCGACAACCTCTCCGCCCTTACCGGGGGATGTCCCCGCTACTATACTGGTACCGTATGCAAGCATTCGCCTGGTATGGAACTGTCCCGCTGTTCCGGTCATGCCCTGAACGAGTATACGCGATTCTTTATCTACAAGGATAGCCATTATTTCGCCTCCTTCGCCAACTGGACCGCACGTTTGGCGATCTCCTCGATCGGTGTCTCGATTCCATGGAATTCAACCTTTTTGAAGAGATCCGGATTTTCTTTCCTGGCACTCTCGAACATCCGAACTCCCTCCTCCCACTGGTTTCCGGTCATTCGCATTACCATCGGTTTCGATAATCCGTGATCCTTGAGGAACATTATCACGCCCTTGGCGAAATCATCGCAACGGGATATTCCACCGAAACGTGCGCCGAATATCGCCTTGACCTGCGGATTGTCATCGAGGAGAACGAGCATTTTTGCGAGTCTCTCGGGGGATGGACCACCACCGGAATCCATAAAATTGGCAGGCTCACCACCGTAGTAATTGACAAAATCATTACCCATGATTCCGAATCCCGCACCTCCGGGGAACATTCCGATATTTCCCTCGAGATCGAGGTACGGTATACTGTCATCGCGTGCCTGCTGTTCACGCGGTGTCATTTCGCCTTCCTCATGGCGTTTCTCAATCCCCATCTCCGCAAGTTCCGGGTGACGGAAAAGAGCATCATCATCAATCGAAATCCGGGCGTCGGCCGCGACGAGATCCCCCGTCTCGGTTTCAATGAGAGGATTGATCTCTGCGAGTTTGCAGTCGTATTTCTTGAACGTGTTGTATAATCCAAGTATTATCGACGACAGAAGTTTCAGTTTGTCCTTGCGGAATTTCATCTGCAATCCGATATCGAATGCCTGAAATGAATACATCAATTCATCGATATCGAACGCCTGCCGGAACACTTTCCTGGGGTTCTTCTTGGCAAATTCCTCGATATCCACACCGCCCGTAGGAGATCCTATCACGACCACTTTATACCTCGCACGGTCAATCGTGACACCGAGATAGTATTCTCTGCGTACCTCGAGCAACGGATCGACGAGTATTCTCTCCACCGGATATCCCTTGATCGTGGAATCAAACAGTTCTTCGGCTATCTGACCGGCATCTTCGGGTGACTCAGCCTTTTTAATTCCTCCAGCCTTGCCTCTTCCGCCGGACAGGACCTGGACTTTGAGCATTCCGCTACCGCCAAGATCAGTAACCGCGTTACGGACTTCGGCGGGGGTTGTGCAGAGTACTCCCTCCGACACCGGGATATTGAACTTCTTGAAGAGCTGTTTCGCTTCGTATTCGAACAGCCTCATCGCAAGCTCCTTTCACTATTCAGAAAATCGAATGCCGCCGGTATTTCAGCACCGGCGGCTCGAGCATGTATTATCATCTTCGTTCCTTCTCGATTGTGTTTATCGCATCGAAGAGTATCGCAAGTCCCTGATCGACAGCATCCTTCGAGATAGAGAGAGGCGGAAGAATGCGCAGCGAGTTCGTTCCACAGGTTAAGAGCATCAACCCGTTCCTGAACGCTTCGCGAACAATTGCCTTTGAGAGTTCGGGAGCGCGTTTTTTGCTCTCTTTATCTTCGACTATCTCTACCCCGATCATCAAACCCTTGCCTCTAACATCGCCTATGATCTCCGAATCTCTCTGGAAATCCCGGAATCGAGCCAATATATAATCCCCGATTTCCCGGGCATTGGCAAGAAGATCCGATTCGATTATATCAATCGTAGCAAGTGCTGCCGCACATGAAACCGGATTCCCGCCGAAAGTTGATGCGTGTGAACCGGGTTCCCAGTCCATTACCTCGGATTTCGCAATACAGGCTCCGAGCGGCATTCCTGAGGCTATTCCCTTCGCCAGTGTCATAACATCCGGTTCGACATCGAAGTGCTCAATGCAGAACCATTTGCCGGTACGTCCCATGCCGGATTGCACCTCATCCGCTATCAACAGAATCCCATATTTATCGCAGAGTGATTTGAGTCGCTTAAAATAACCATCCGGTGGAACAATATAGCCGCCCTCACCCTGAATCGGTTCAACGAATATCGCGGCGACCTCTTCTGCCGGGCAAACTTTCGTCAGGTACTCATCCTCAATAAGGTCGACGCATGCGAAATCGCATTTCGGGTACTCAAGATTGATAGGACAGCGGTAGCAGTACGGATAAAACACGTGCGTCACGCCATCCATCATCGGATGAAAATGAAGTCGCTGTGTTTTCTTCGAGCAGGTCAGGGAGAGTGAGCCGAGTGATCGGCCGTGAAATGCATTTATAAATGCAATAAACCGATGCCGTCCTGTGGAGTACTTGGCCACCTTGATGGCAGCTTCAACCGATTCCGTACCAGAATTTGTGAAGAATGTGCGCTTGTTATCGTCCCCGGGTAAAATTTGCGCAAGTCTCTCGGCAAGTTTCCCCGCAAGACTGTGATAAAAATCGGCTGAGGCGAAATGGATACCCCTCTCAGCCTGTGTTTTGATAGCCTCGACAACTTTCGGATGCACATTTCCTGTGGAACAAACCCCGATCCCGGAGTGGAAATCGAGAAAACAGTTGCCATCCACGTCCCAGACATAGCTCCCCTCTGCCCTGTCGAGCACTGAAGGAAACTCACGGGTGTAGGATTGTGAAACAAACCTCTCGTCGGATTCGATGAGTCTGCGAGATATTGGTCCGGGAAGTTCGGTCATGATTTTTGGAATGTAGACATTTGACATAACTTTCTCCTCTCGAGTAAATGATGATTTGTGTACCAAATCTCCTGAGAAGAGCGACATCTACAATTGACTCTTGTAATAGGGTTTCATGACCATTTCAATTTCAAACCGCCACATGACATGCCACATATAATTAAGGGATCGACTCTCATCGATCCGGTTAATGATTCAGTGGACATACTCCACGCCCGACTAAATCTACATTTTAAGATTCCGTTGTCAACCGGATTCTAATCGGATTGAAGCGACAGGATTATGAGGATTCGGTGATGAGGACCTTGTTCAGGACATCTGCGAGATCAGTAACCTTGTACGGTTTTGCCACTCTTCCCACAAAACCATACGATGAGAAATCAGACATAACAGGATCGTTCGAATAACCGCTCGATACAATTGCCTTGACCAGTGGATCAATCCGCCGTAGCCGTGCGAGAGTCTCTTTACCACCGACTCCACCGGGAATAGTCAGATCTATTATCACAGCAGAAAATGACCTCCCCTCACTCATTGCATTCCTGTATGCTGCAATAGCGGATGCTCCATCGGAAACGAGTTTCACCTCATATCCGAGACGTTTCAGAGCGACATTTGCCAGCCTTAAAACGGATTCCTCATCATCCATCACGAGTATACGGCCGCCACCCTGAAGGTTCAGTGTGTCTTGTGTGGTATCTTCATCTGACAGGCTGACAGATGTCGGCAGATAGATATGGAAAGATGTTCCTCTTCCGATTTCTGACTCGACCTCCACAAAACCATTGTGTTTCTGAATAATGGAATAGCTGCTCGACAACCCGAGACCGGTGCCCATCTGTTTGGTTGTGAAAAACGGGTCGAATATTCTTTCAATATCCTGCGATTCGATTCCCACTCCGGTATCGGTTATGGAGATTTTTACGTATTCACCTTTCTGGATCGGCAAAACGGACTTCTCATCAATCATGGCGTTGGTTGCGGTTATATCAAGTGTCCCGCCTGTCGGCATTGCCTGATCCGCATTGATAACAAGGTTGGCAATGACCTGACTGAGTTGATTCTCGTCCCCCTCAATATGTTTGAGGTCATCCGCGAAATGGAAATGACTCCGGACATTCGAACCACGGAGGGCAAATTCAGTTGATTCAGTTATAATCTCTTTGATGGATGTTTTTTTCAGCAACGGAGCGCCACCCTTCGAGAATGTAAGGAGTTGCTGGGTCAGATCGCGAGCTTTCATGATAGCTTTTTCCGCTTCTCCAAGGAGGATAGATGACTCACTATCAGCATTCATATCCATACGGACTAGCGATACGCTACCAAGAACAGCGGAGAGGATATTGTTGAAATCATGTGCGATACCACCGGCCAGCACTCCAATAGAGTCAAGTTTCTCCGCTTTCGCCATTTCCTGTCCGGCTCTCATCTTCTCAGTTACATCAATGATTATTCCAACCAATCCGATAAAACCACCATCACTGCTGTGAATCGGACTGATTATCATTTCAACCCAGATTGAGGAACCGTCCCTGCGAATATACTTCCCAACATTTGCAATGCTTTCGATTTCCCCATCGAGAAGCATTTTGAACATCTCTTCTCCCTTTTTTCTCTCCTCCGGGTGAGTTATTTCGAGGAAAGACCTGCCGACCAAATCCTCCGGTTTGTATCCGAGTGTCTTGTACGCGTTCTTATTCAGCTGAATCCATCTTCCTCGAGTATCGGTTAGACCTATCATTACAGGCGCATTATTGAAAATCGTTCTTAATCTTCCTTCACTGATTTTGAGCTTCTCCTCGAACTCTTTCTGCTCGGTTACATCATTGACAAAGAGAAGTGTTGCCGTCTCACCCTCCCAGTCTATCAATACCCCGGATGATCTAACCCATTTTACTGTCTGGTCTTTGTCCAGGAATCTGAACTCGAGTACAGGCTCTGTTTCCATCCCGGCAACACGCCGCCTGTGATTGGTGATGACACTCTCAAGGTCATCCGGATGAATCAATGAATGAAAAGGTTGGTTGAGACATTCTTCCAGTGTGTACTTCGTGAAGCTCTCTGCTTTTGGATTTGAATATATAATCTTCTCATCCCGAGTTATCAATATTCCTTCGGTTGCATTCTCAACAACCTTGCGGTATCTGTCTTCTGACCGTTTAAGAGCTTCCCGACCGCGTTCGCGTTCCGTAATATCTCTACCGATGCAATAATAGCCTGTTACATTGTCGTCCGCATCACGAATCGCCACCAGTTTGGAATGTATCAAACGCCACTCTCCGGACTTATTCTTGATTCGTGACTCAACATCGAATCTGTCCAAACCCTCCGGATGACCACTTAAATATTCACGAAGTCTGTTCATATCATCCGGGTGTATGTATTCTTTCCAGAAATGCGGATTCTCGTTTATTTCCTTCATATCATAACCGGTAATACGCTCAAAAGCGCTATTCATGTTCATAATAGCCCCGGTCAGGTCTACGGAATATACCATGTCTTCTGCATTGTCGAGAAAAGCTCGTAAACGCTCCTCACTGGCAGCGAGTTTCTTTTCTGATAGACGCCTGGCGGTGATATCAAGTGCGGTAAAAATCAAACCGGAAGATTCATCGGAGGGATCAATCAAACCGGCAGATATAAGAACGTTAATACTTGAGCCATCTTTTCGTATCCACTCAGTCTCAATAACACCGGTGCCGAATTCATCGAACTTCCACTGCTCCAGTTCAGCTATACTGAGGAATTCCTTGTCGGAATTATAGAGCTGCCGAGCATTCATACCGATCAACTCTGACCGATCATAGCCCAGCATCATACATAATCTATCGTTGACATGCTGTAATTCACGATTCACTGTAATCCCGAATCCGAGTGGCGCAGTACGGCAGGTTGTCTCGAAAGCTTCTATCAGCGGCTTTAGTTGCGGTTCGGAGATTGTTTCCGTTTTCTGCGGAGTATCCTCGGACTCACTGCAGCGATTTCTCAGCCGCTTAAGCTACCGGATCAACTCTTCATTACTCATATTTTCGTATTGTGGATTCATTTCCCTAGCAGGTGCCCCAAGAGTGGCGTATTAATCCATGCTGAAACATTGTTTCTTATTACTATATCGGCGGTTTCACTGCATTGTGCACATTTAAGGTATGGTTTTTGGCCGATATCATAAATCCGATACTCAATTAAAAACCGAATCAAGTATCATATTGTTTCAATCAGAATTGGATTATTCGATCAGTTCGCCGCCTCTTTCATTCGATTTATATCTATAAATACCGAATACAAAAGTATAATCCTGATAATTTTCGCCGGGTTAATTATGATAAAGCGCCGGAATCGCTAAACTCCGGCGCATCAAGTTGGAAGCTACTGTTTTAGACAGAGTGAGGGAATCTCTGAGGAACTTATGGTTACAAGATATCTATAAGAGACCGCTTTGTGCTGTTGGAGAACTCTCCCGAATAAAAGACATATAACATCCGATATAGAGGTGCTCTATAATACATTATGACACTATCGTTTGGATTTTTCCAGAATTCTCCTTGAAACAGAGTCTTTCTTCTTCAGAATTTTCGATCCACGTGTAATTTTGCAGAGGCTGATTCCAAGATCGTCCGCAATCCTCCGTTGAGCGACACCCTCCAGGAGCATCTGCATAAGATGCCATCTCAGGGTAATATCCTTGATCTCTGCAGCAGTAAACAGCTCGCTGATAAACCTGCGCATTGTCCGAAGATCGGTGATGCTGCAGAATGCCTGTGCTATGTCATCCGCCTTTGCCATTGTATCTCCATGCATGTTTCTATTTATAGAAACATGATATGAAAATATTTATTTCTGTCAAGTGGAAAAGCCAATCCGGTTCGGGTTTCCCGCTGAATTGAAGCTGTCACGGTTTGAATTTTCGGGAAGCACGAATTGGATAATCCGGTAGAAACAGCATTGTTTCGCAACCGTTTGGTGTTATATACCGTACAACTATGGGATAATTGAAAGAGAGGCTTCCGATGGTCAAATTTCTTCTGTGGCTTATACTCCTTTTTTTGTGCTGGCCACTGGCTGTCTTTGCAATTTTGGCATATCCTGTTGTATGGCTGTTACTTCTGCCGTTCAAAGCTGTTGGGATAGCATTCGAGGGTGTTTTCAACCTGTTTCGAGCGGTAATCTCTATTCCGTCAAGACTTCTTGGTTACAGACCCACATAGCTGTGGAAATCGACGGAAATGACATTTAATGATGTAAATACAGTTGACCTTTGGTAGTCAATGCATTAGTTTCCGTTTCGAAGGGACAGTTTGCTGATTTCGGCAGTTTCCTAGCCCCCTCTGCCGGAATAGCCTGTCCCTTCCTTATTTTTTGTAAATTATTCCCGGAGACATCAATATTCAAGGAATCATACATATTGTAAGCACCATAGGACTTACCTGAAGTCTGCAACTTCGGCTTTTTTGTATTGAAAAAAAACCTCAGAATAGTATCTAAATGGGGGATATTTCACTGTTCGGAGTAAGCAAGGAGATTTTATGCGCAATATAGCTTTCCTGGTAGCGATATTTTCAATCACGGTTGTTCTGATTTCGTGCGGTGGTGGGACCGACACCGACGTCACTGTTAAAGCAGACAACAAAATGGCTGTCATTGCCATTCTTGAAGATATGCGGTCAATGGATAAGGGGCAGCTTCTTGACTATCTCGGTGATCCCGATCCAAATGTCCGTGCCGCAGCCGCAAGAGCGCTTGGAAGGATCAACTGGCCCGAGACAGCCGGTTCGGTTGCCAAACTACTGGATGATTCAGTTGAAACAGTACGCCGTGAAGCGGCATTCGCCATAGGTCAGATGAGAGATACCACTGCTTTTCTCTCCCTCACTATGAATCTCGATGATGAAAAATCAAATCCGGTTAAAGCCGAGATGATCAAATCTCTCGGTAAGCTGGGTAATCTGGTCGCGGTTGCAATGATCCGAGAGTATATGGATGATCCCGATCCTGAGATTAGAGGGGCGGTTGCTCTCGCCCTCTCCCGGATGAGAGGTCACAACAGAGTGCAGGACCTTATTGAGCTTTCGCGTGATTCCATAGAGGATGTTCGGTGGAAGGCGGTATTCGCCATGATGCAGACCGGTGACTCAACTTCATTTGGCAGACTCGAATGGTGTCTAAAGGATTCAAATGATCTCGTACGTATGTTTGCCGCCAAATCCATTGGAGTACTTGGGGACTCCACCGGGATGAGTGATCTTACCGACCGTCTTCGTCGCGAGAGAAATAACATTGTCAAACTCAACATTATTCAGTCCATATCACAAATCGGAGACAAGAGAGCGCTTAAATCGCTGCTAAATGTACTCTCAGAGGATAATCCGGATTATGTAAAAGCCGAAGCTGTAAGAGCTATCGGAATATTGAAACTCGAAAAAACAGTTTCCAGGATTCTTCCGTTTGCTGAATCGGACAACCCACTGCTTCGTGGTAACACATATAAAACACTTGCCGTACTGGATGGCATCATTTTTCTAAAAAATGCATATCCTTATCTCGAGGGAGCCAACTGGTACGACAAAATGCGGATTCTCGATGCACTGTCGGAAGTCAAAGCGAATGGATCACGCATAATCGCCGGAGAGTTATTCGAGGATCCCGATTTCAGAGTCCGCAGAACAGCTTTGCATACACTTATGCAACTCAGCTCTCCAGAACTTCGAGATTACATAGACAAAGCCCTCGTGGATCCGGATCTCTCGGTTCAACTCAGCGCGATTGAGATAATCGCTTCACAGAGAGCAACCGTATATTCGAATAAACTGGTAGATGTGTTCGATAACGCTACAGACAAGGATAAAATAAGACAGGCTATAGTCGAGATACTCGGGAGCTGGTACGATTCCGCATCTGTTACTCCAAATGTTTATAATGTATTTGCACGCGCTCTCGAGGATGATAATCGAAGGGTCAAGAAAGCCGCTGTGATGGCATTTCTCAGGCTAAGGGAGAATTACACCGACAGGTTGAAGCCGTTCGATACGGATATCACCGGTGAGAATTATGACCTGATATTCAATAAGTACGATTCCAATCCAAAGGCGATAATCAAGACAAACAGGGGCGATATAGTACTCGAACTCTGGTACGATACCGCACCCAAGACAGTGAACAATTTCATAAAACTCGCCAATGAGGGTTTCTACGACGAAAATATCTGGCATAGAGTTATACATGGATTCGTCATACAGGGTGGCTGCCCTCGGGGTGACGGTCTGGGCGGTCCGGGTTATTCTATTAGAGGCGAATACTACTGGCGTCCATTCGAGCGTGGTACATTAGGAATGGCCAGCTCGGGCAAGGATACTGAGGGATCGCAATTCTTCATCTGCCATACGCGGCTTCCTCATCTCGATGACGCTTATACCTCATTCGGGAAAGTTCTGTCGGGTATGAGAGTTGTCGACAGAATAGAAGTCACGGATTCGATCCGGACTATCGAGATAGTCGAGGAGTGAGAGGCGCTATAGTGAACATCCGTTTTAAGGTATCTGTTGCATTACTTATATGGCTCTCAATCTCCTCGCAGGTTGTTGCCGAGAGTATTGATTCCTACCTATCGAAGGTAATCGAGAAGCGCTATGCCATGAAAGAGTCGTTCGCCGGTTTGCAGTATGATGCAACATCTTACCGCCGCAATGTAAACGGTGACTGGGAAATTCTCTCCGAGCAGATATGGGAAAAGGAAGTCTATGCACGGGATTTCGACACGAGACATCAACGTGTGTTCTCAATCATCGAGGATGGCTCGCCGCTTGAAGAGAAGAAAATTCTGAAAGAGGTGGAGAGACTCGTGGAAAAATCGGAAGAGAAAAAAGACGAGCGACGCTTTATGGAACCGCTTGACACTCTCTACTACGGAGATTATGAATTCTCTTTCGGAGAACCGGACAGTTCAGCTCCTGAGTACGACAGAATAGATTTCCGAGCTGTGGTAAGAGATGACAAACACGTGGACGGATACATACTTGTCAATCCTGAAGATTATGGCATAGTTTATACAGAATTCGAGCTTGCGGATCGACCGACCGGTGTGAAATACATGAAGATAGCGTCGGAATTGGAACAACTCAACAATGGACACTATTATCCGGTAAGGACCTTCTTCCGGGGTCATTTCGGAGTCCTGTTTTTCAACGGGCGGCGTGAGGTGATCGAGGAATTTTCTAATTTCAGGTTTGGTCAGGAATTTCCCGACAGCCTGTTCGATGTGCCCATTGTATATCAACCGCGATGATTAATAGCGGTTTGTCAGCGAAGATTCGTAAATAATGAAGGAGTGAGAGATATGAAGACAGAGCTTGTCAAAATTGAAGCCCCGGAAAATACGAATCTAATTTTCGGAATGAGTCACTTTATAAAAACTGTTGAGGATGTTTACGAAATAATGGTCAATTCGATACCGGGAGCGAAATTCGGTCTCGCATTCTCGGAAGCCTCCCAGGACAGACTCATTAGAACATCGGGAACCGATGATGAACTTGTCAGGGCGGCAGCGGATAATCTCTCCCGCATCGGTTGCGGGCATTCATTCCTTATATTCATGCGTGATGCTTTTCCGATAAATGTTCTAAACAGCCTCAAAATGTGCGTCGAGGTGGTTCGCATATTCTGTGCAACCGCAAATCCGGTAGAGGTGATAGTCGCCGAGTCGGATCTGGGGCGCGGCGTGATGGGAGTGATCGACGGTTTCTCTCCACTCGGTATCGAGGATGAAGGACACCGTAAGCAGAGAGAGAAATTCCTCCGTGATATTGGATACAAGCTGGGATCAAACAACGGTTAGACAATGATACACTTCAACAGCGGGATTGAAATCGAGGGTGTGGATTTCGCTATCGATTCCACACGGAAGCGGGATTTTGCGTTTGTCTCTCACGCGCACGCGGACCACTGCGCCTCACATGAGAAAATCCTCGCAACTCCCGAAACTGTCATCTTTTTCCGTAAACGCTTCAAAAGAGTCCGCTCCCATGCTATTCCCCTCGGAAGAAAAACCCGGGTCGGTGATACCGAAATCGAACTATTCTCATCCGGGCATATTCTCGGAGCGGCGCAGTTGAAGCTTAACTACCGCGGGAAGAGCATTGTTTACACAGGCGATTTCAAACTGCGACCGAGCCTTACAGTCCCGCCGGTAGATATCAGGAAGTGCGATATCCTGATAATGGAAACCACCTATGGTCGTCCCGAGTACAAATTCCCTCCATGGGAAAAATCTGTCGAGATGCTGATCAAGTTTATCAAATCGGCTCAGGCATCCGGTTTGACTCCGATGATAATCGCTTATTCGCTCGGCAAGGCACAGGAAGCTCTCAAGATAATCGGAGATCGTGGATACGAGGCGAGCCTTCACAAGTCCGTGTACGACATGACCGTTCTCTATCAGAAGTGCGGTATCAAATTCGGACCGTTTGAGATGTTTAACAGGGATACATATCATGGTAAAATCCTGATAGCTCCACCGGGCTGGAGGCGAAATCCGGAGATGAAAGGTCTTCGCCGGATTCGGTCATGTATGCTCACGGGATGGTCTGTCGGGAATATCCCCCGCTGGGCCGGTGCGGATGAAACTGTACCTCTCTCAGATCATGCGGATTATAACGATCTGATCGAATATGTCGAGCAGGCGGAACCTTCAAAGGTTATTACGATTCACGGCTTTAAGGAATTCGCATCGGATCTGCGGAAACGAGGATTCGACGCTATATATTTGGAGAAAGGCGATACTGTCTGTCTCGATGACAGTCCCTCCCGGTTTGCTCCCCGCAAAATAACTCCAACCAGAGATTTATTCGAATAGACCATTCATGCTATTATAAGAAAATGATTCAGAAATGATTGCATAGGTGATCTATTTCATCCTATTTAGTGTTATAGTAAGTCGAATCTCGAAATTGTAATTATCAACTATAGGAGAGACTGAGATGGCAAATCCTGTTGTGCACTTTGAAATCGGTGTAAGTGATCGCAGCAAAGCCGGAGAATTCTATTCAAAATTGTTCGACTGGAAGATGGAAGACTACCCGCCTCTCGACTACACCGGAGTGGCTGGAGAGGAGAATGGTATCGGGGGTGGTCTCTGGAAACCGAAGGATGGGAAGAACTATATCACAATATACATTCAGGTTGATGACCTTGCTGCATATCTCGAAAAAGCCGAACAACTGGGTGGCAAGAAACTTATGGACCCGACGGATATCCCGGGTGTGGGATCGAGCGCGATGTTCTCCGATCCGGATGGAAATGTGGTTGGTCTTTATAAGCCACTCGATAAATAGATAATACCCCCGTTCCCGTAAAAGAGGCAGGACACTTGTTGTGTTCTGCCTCTTCTAATTCATATTCATACGCTCCCAGTAATCATTCTTCTGCGCTATCATGAATCTTTCCTTCTGCGCTGTCAGGAACCCTTTCCTGACAGTAATTGTGGTGCGTTTAATCTTGTACAATATCCTTAAACCAGCAGAATGGGGATATGCAGAGCCGCCCAGATACCGTAGTATATTGCGGCTTGTTTGCGAACACTTGAAGCGAGCCATCCGAAGTAGATTCCCTTGGCAATGGTGTTACCCATCATGGATAGCCCTATTGCGGTAAAGAAGAGTTTATGATACTCTGCGGTATGTCTGGTAAGTGACAGTATGAACGGATCAATATCTGTCACACCGGAGAGAGATGCCAGACCAAGGAGTCCAACGTTACCATAATACTGCTGGACTATAGCAGTAACAACCGTTAGTACCACGTACAATACCGCAAACAGAATTGCGGGACGAATCTCGAACGGGTTCTGAATATCGGAGATGGATAAATCCGCTTTGGCTGACACTCCGGGTGATTTTACGGTCGGTGCAAAAATAACTCCGATGACCGCAAGCGCGACCAGTTTCCACCAGAAATAAGGAATGAAATCGGGGCGAATTATCCATATCAGCACAAGAATGCGCAGATACATTATTCCGGTCGCAAGAATTGATGCCTGCAGTGCACGTTTACCGACTCCGGGAGTTTTTCTCGCGATTCTACCCGTAGTTATTGCAACGGCGGTACTCGATGCTATCCCTCCGAGTAGTCCCGAAAGCCATAGACCGAATTTCTGACCGAGCCTTTTTGACAGGAAATAACCCGCAAAACCAATAGAAGATACAAGGATGACAAGTCTCCATATTTTTGCCGGATTGAGATTAAACCGGGTGAAATCCTCATTTGGCAGTACCGGTAGAATTATGAGTGTCACGAGAAGGAATTTAAGTACAGCGAGAAACTCGGTTTTGTCCAGACGATCCACAAAACGCTCGATCAACATCTTTTCAGACATGAGGAAAGTTGCAATAATTCCAAGCGCCAGCGGGAGCCATATCTGAGCTTCAAGGCAGAGTGCACCGATAAGAAATGTAATCAACACGGCTATCTCACTCGTGAAACCGATATACCCCTTTTTGAGCTTCGCAAGATACTCCACTACGGCTATAGCGGTAATCGACAGAAGACCGATCGGCAGGAACCATGTTACACCGGCTCCATACATCCATGCACAGCCGAAACCGAATACACCTACGAGAGAATAGGTCCTTACACCCGCGAAAACAAAACCCTTGATCTCCGTTGCTGATCTTTCACGCTCCAATCCAATGAGCACTGAGATTGCCAGTGTTATGAAAAATCGTGCGGAAAGCGGTAAATCGAGTTGCTCCATAATTGAAAATCAAACAGGTTGTTTGAAATTTGCAAACAAATATAAATCACTTCGGTACTGTTTCTATATCGGTTCAAAAACTAAAAGCGTTACCGATGCATAATCAGGATTATGCTGTTGAATTACGTCAGGTTAGTAGTTCTGTGGGATTTTCGGGAAATATCGATCATTCAGCCGCAGGAGAAACGACCTCGTTTTGCCAGATATTTCTGATGATATTCCTCAGCGCGATAGAATATCTTTGATGGTGACAGTTCGGTTACGATTTTGCGCCTGTATTTGCCTGATTTTTCAAGCTCCCGTATCTTTTCTTCCGCCGTTATTCTCTGTTCATCGCTATGATAGAAAATAACAGACCGGTACTGACTACCGATATCGAGACCCTGGCGGTCCTTCTGAGTGGGATCGTGGATATCGAAGAAAACATCGAGCAGCTGATTGTAGGCGATTCTGCCCGGATCGAATTCAACACGGACAACCTCCGCATGTCCGGTTTCATGCGTGCAGACCTCCTCATAGGATGGATTCTCCAGATGACCACCCTCGAAACCGACCTCGGTGTTCGTAACGCCTTCCAGCTTCCTGAATGCTTCCTCGACATGCCAGAAACAACCGGCTCCGAATGTTGCCTTTGTCATTATCACCTCCGTTTGAAGATATCGTTAGTGAAACGATTTATGTGTTCAATCGTTCCGATGGAAATCAGAACTCAATGTGATTGCGTACAGTGTGTCGTTTGTGTAGAATTACAGTGATGCGACGACGTGAGCGATATAAGAAGACCGGGAAGCCCATGTCTCGTCCGAGGCGTGGTGTGAGGCTGAAACGTGAGAAGCCGTTTGATACACATCTGGATACCAAAGCCGGTATTAAGGTGCGATCAAAAGCCGAGAGAGTAACCGCAAATTTCCTTTTCTCAAATAACATTCGCTTTCAATATGAGCCATTGATCCTTCTCGGTGAACGGAAATTCCGTCCAGACTTCTATCTGCCGGACTATGACCTCTTCCTCGAGATATGCGGTTACACGCACATGCCCTATTACAACGACCGCTCGCATTCAAAAGAGATGGTTTACAAGATGCACGGGCTGAATGCGATCTTCATTCATTACACGGGACGGGGATCGCTTCGTCAGATCCTGCGCGAGGAGCTGGCAAATGTGGGTATTGAGGTTGTCCTATAAGTGAGTGTGTCGAGTTTCTCATCCGGCAGCCGCCGGATCCGGAACACGACCTTGTGTCTTGACATCCTTTTAGCATAACCTCAATTGTATTATCGGGGGTATAGGAATAAAAGGCGGAAGCATTCGATGCTCCCGCCCTGTAATGACAACTCTTCACTAAAATACTATTTCTTCAGTTCGATCTTGCGTACAGAGGCCGGATCGACGATCTGGAATGTGAATGATTCTGTCACGAACAGCTTCACATTACCGTCGTTGTGCGACAGATAACCAATCGAGAAATCCTGACCGAGTGTCAGCACAAGGTCGCCGCCCCTGAGCGATGTGAAATATGCACCCTCGAGGAACGGGCTAAGTATTATCTGTCCATCTATCAGTCTCTCGATCTGTCTCGGAAGCGGATAACCCCTGGTGTAGCTCGATATGAGTTTCCATACTTCCGGTCCGACGACGAGCGCGTACGGTCCGCCAACCGATGCCTTCATGAAATCGGTGATGCCGTCACCGATTGCTTCGAGAATATCCTTGGGATCATCCTTGAATGTCAGCGGAGAGTAGGTATCTGCTGAATCGAAACCTTTAATCCTGCCCGGCTCGAATCCGGCATATATCACATTCTCCTCGAACTTCGCCATCTTCTTGACAGCATCCTCGAGAGGATCGAGATTTATGTCCTTTGCCCCTCTAATGATATTGTCGAGCTCCCAGATGTTCAACTCGAATGACACCCTCGATTCAACCAGCGGCTGAACCGTGTGTACGCCGGATTTAACGCCACCTATCGGTTCCTTCTCCGTAAGGTCGAGTCTGCCGAGAGTTACCGCCGGGAAATCGAGACCCTTCGGCCCCTCGACGTCCACCACTTTCCTTGCAGAGAGAAGCGCCGGAAGCATTTCCCTGGCAGTGTCGTCGATTTCTTTCCAGGCTTCCTCAGTTATCGGTGCAAGTGAGCGTTTTAGAATATCCATACTGTCTCCTTCGTTATATGCCGTTGTCGGTCAGAAACTATTTCTTAAGGCTGCCGATACCGAGATCGGACGAATCATCATCTCCACCATCCTCACCCTCTTCGAGACTAGTAATGTCTCCATCGGTGAAGAGATATGTTTTCAATTCTTCGTCCCACTTATCCATATTGCGCCTCAGCCATTCGATAGACATCACAGCGTGTTCGATTTCCTCGTCTCGGTTGTGAGCCAGGATTTTCTTCAACTGTTCGTCATCACAGGCGGCGACTCGTTGATGGTACCATGTTACAGCTTCGATTTCCTCTTTCAGACTCATGAGTGCTCGTGTTATGTTTCGTACTGAGCTATCAAGTTCTTCTACTGGTTCGTGGTAATCTGACATCACAAATCCTTCCCGATTATGTTGTTGCTTAGCAGTTTTTGAACACTGACTTATTGGTGTATGTTCCGAAATCCTTTCCCAAATTGAGTCGTACGCTTAATTTCACAGCCCAGATGGAGAATCTGTTCCCTAAAATCGACTATAATATGCAGTTTTGGGGAAGAAAGTCAAACTGGAGGGTGGACAAAAACCCGGGATCGTAAATCTTCAAAGAACAATACCGATCAAACCACTCAGTCTTCCCAGCGGAGGTTGTCGAGGGCGAGACGGATATCTCCGGCGCTCTTGAATTCTCTTCTCAGAAGAGTCTTTTTCTGCCCCTTGATTATCTGTTTGATCGGAGCGGGGGCATCCCTGTAGCCCTTCGCACCTCCCAGTGTCTCATAGAACACCTGGATCAGGCAGTAGACATCGAAGAGTACTTTTTCACGGCTCGCTTTACCCAGATCGAAGAAATCGACCAGATGCAGATCGAATCCGATTCCTTTCCTGCTGACCATTATGTTGTCGGAGTGGATATCTCCGTGATATTCACCAAGGAAATGAATCGCTTCCACTCCCGCCGCAAGGTTGTAGATAAGATGCAGCGCCTCGAATGGCGGGAGGCATTTCTTTCTCTGCCGTTTTAGAAATGCCGAGAGAATCTCTCCCTCCACAAAATCGGATACGAGAAACTCGACATCACGTCCCCGTATTCTCGTAACCCCTCGATGGTGATATTGAATTACAATAGGACAGGAGCGAAGCGCGTAGAGCTTTCGTGCATAGCGAAGCAGTGACTTGCCATGCTGTGCTCTTTTTTCATAGAATATCTTTGCTGCGCGTACGATTCCCGTGTGATGTTCCTGGACCTTGTAGACCTCCCCCTCCCAACCGCTTCCTATGAAATCGATCACCTCATAATGGGAACCGAGGGATCTGCCAACCGCAAGCGAGTAACTCTCTTTTGCCATAGGTTAATACCCGTCCGGATTATAGAATTATGTTGTGTATAAAATATTCGAACGGTATTGCGCAGTCAAATCAAATAGAAAAGTGTAAATATAATTTGTGTTGCGATATCAAGTGGATGGCAATAAACGCGAAGCGGGAATCTCACGATTCCCGCCTCTACCGGTCATCCTTGCACATTCTTGTGAATGTGTGGGGGGACGACGAAGTCCGTTAATACTCTACATTATTGTATCGGTCATAAACAGTCTTGTTCTACATTGATGCACCGTTTTGTTTCATTTTGGGTCAATTCAAACCTAAAATCGCGTCTTCAGAACAATAAATCAGTCTATTCAGGCTTCCAGTCAGGCAAACCGCGACCCGGTGTCCACGGCGCTCCCGCTTCTTCAAGTTTGTTCTCCAGCGTCGCAAGTTCAACCTCAACGATTCCGCGCAGCGCATCCAGTACGACCGCAAACTCACCTGATGCGATATCATACAGCTTCCTGTGAGTACCGGTCGGACCCGTTGTTGTGTACCAGTGACCATATACAATTTGATTTACCCGGTCAACTATCCCCGGCATACTGGGAGTCGCACGTCTCTCTTTCGTTCTGTCTCCCCGCATTTCCTCACGGATATCTGCGAGGCGCAATTCAAGACTGCGGGCTGAGTTCCAAAGATCATGCCCAAGTTCCGGTGTCTGCTCAATAGCAGCCTTGATGTGTCGTACCCGATCCTCGGCTTCAACCAGTACCTCCCACGCTCCGAGTACTGCGCGCTGAAGCCGTGCTGTTTTCTGCTGAAATGCAAGCACTGCTTCACGCTCACCGGGTTTAAGATCGCTATAGCCCAAAGGCTCGACATCAAAATCAACAGGACCGGCAAGGCGAGTATACTCATCATCTTCACGCTTGTCAATAGAGATTGAGTATGTACCGGGTAGCGCCATCGGACCGGAGTCATCTCCATTCAAGCGGACCGGTCTCAGACTCGAATAGCGGAAATCCCATGTTGCCCGGTGAATCCCGGAGGATGTCGCGCCGTCGATATGCCTTACAATATTACCATCCGCATCGTATACTGTCAGGATAATTGCGGGATCGAGTTCACGATCTTCCTGTTTGAGTTCATCCCATGACGGGTAGAAGACATCCTTGTTTTCCTTAGCCAGTTCCTTCTCTCGTTCGCGTCTCTGCTCTCGTTTGGTTTTGAGTGCATCTTTGAGATAGTAGGTAAATGTTGCTCCGAACGGTGGATTCGGCGCTGTGTAGAATCCCGCACCCTGATTAGATTTCTCGCCACCACCCATAGGATTCGATTCAACATACATCAGAGCTTTCTTTATCGGAAAGATGTGTGCGTCCTTTTCGAGATTCTCCGGAGTCAGATACCTGAGTGGTGTGTAGTCATCCAGAATGTAGAAGCCTCTACCAAATGTTGCAGCAACAAGATCATTTTCCCGCCTCTGAATCTCGATATCCCGCGCGAGGATTGTCGGAATGCCGGATTTCAACTGTACCCAGTTGGTTCCCTCATCGACCGTGAAAAAGACTCCGAACTCTGTCCCGGCAAATAGAAGATGCTCGTTTACATGATCCTGCATCAGGGCATACACAGTCCCGCGCTCCGGTAGATTACCGGATATTGATTTCCATGTCTTTCCGCGGTCGGTGCTCTTGACACAGTACGGTTTGAAATCCCCTGTCTTGTGATTATCGAGTGCGGCGTAGACCGTGTTGGTGTCATACAGCGATGCTTCGATATCACTCACATAAGGATACAGGGGTACATCGGCGAATTTTGATATCCTGGTCCAGCTTTCACCACCGTTCTCGGTGACCTGAATCAGACCGTCATCCGTACCGACATAGATAAGCCCCTCTTTCAGAGCAGATTCGCTCAATGATACAATTGTGCCGTAGTAGGATGTATTCCAATTCTTGGCGACAGCATCCACACCCCAGACACGTCCCATCAACTCGAGCTTGTTGCGGTCGACATTCCGAGTTAGGTCGGGACTGATCTCCCGCCAGGTTTCACCCCGGTCATCACTCTGGAACAGAATCTGAGCACCATAATAGAGACGGGTGTTGCTGTGCGGGCTTATCATCAGAGCGGAATCCCAGTTCCATCTGAGTGGCGGACCGTCTTTCTTTTCGCGGGGTTTGATATCCACCCTCTCGCCGGTTCGACGGTCGAATCGTATCAATCCACCATACTGCCACTGTGAGTATATGATGTTCGGATTCTCGGGATCAATAGCCGGCTCGAAACCGTCTCCTCCGACTGTCACAAGCCAGTCTGAATTTCGGATACCGTGCACTGTACGCGTACGGGATGGTCCACCCTGTGTCCAGTTGTCCTGCGTACCACCAAAAACATTGTAGAAAGGTTCCGCATCGTCGAGTGCGAGTTTGTAGAACTGTGTTACCGGGAGATTGGGTTTGTAGTGCCAGTTGTCGCCGGAGTCCCATGTTTCATACAGACCACCATCACAACCGACAATCAGATGTTCCGGATCTTCAGGATCGAAAGCCATCGCGTGGTTGTCGACGTGTTTCCAATTTTTTGGAACGCGGCTCCAGTTTTCTCCGCCATCGAGAGAGACTCGCAGGTAGACATCCATCGAGTATATCTTATCGAACCGGTGCGGATCGGCATATATCTCCTGATAATACTGCGGGCTTCCGGAGACATAGTTGCTCATCTTCGACCAGTTCTCCCCACAGTCAGTGGATCGGTAAAAACCACTCTTGTCATCGGCTGCCTCGACAATAGCATAGATTACATCAGGATTCTGTGGTGATACCGCGAGTCCAATACGCCCAAGATCGCCACCCGGAAGTCCCTTGTTGATCTCTTTCCATGTCTTGCCGCCATCCGTAGACTTGTGAATACCGCACTCCGGACCGCCGTCGATCAGCGTCCAGACCGCACGCCGCCTCTGGTATGCGGCAGCATAGAGAACATCCGGATTGCGAGGATCGAAGTGAACATCCGTGACGCCGGTATTCTCGCTGATATTCAGCACATTGGTCCAGGTCTGTCCTCCATCCGTTGTCTTGAACAATCCCCGGTCGCCTCCCGCAGACCATAGAGGTCCCTGTGCGGCAACATAGAGAACATCCGAATTGCGGGGATCTATCAGGATTCTGCCGATGTGTTCCGATTCTTTCAAACCGACATTCTCGAAACTCTTACCGCCATCGAGAGATTTGTAGACACCATCGCCATAACTGACACTCCGCTGGCTGTTGTTTTCGCCGGTTCCCACCCAGACTACATGATGGTTGTTCGGATCGACCGCCAGACATCCGATGGAGTATGAACCGTACGAATCGAAAATCGGGTCCCATGTCGTTCCGGCATTGGTGGTTTTCCAGACATTGCCGGATGCAACGCCGATATACCATGTCGACCTGTCTACCGGGTCTATTGCAATATCGCCGATTCGCCCCGATGCCAGAGCCGGTCCGATTGATCTGAACGAGAGACCGGATACGAGTTCAGAATTGATCTCTGTTTCAGATTCCCGTACTCCTTTATCTTCTGTGAAAGCTGTCGTTGAAAAGAAAAGGACAGAGAAAAGAGATAAAATCAGCAGTTTCCTTATCATTATGGCACCTCCGTGCTTGTGGAGCAGGTTATATAAATTCATGCTGAATCCCCGCTCCCTTATGATGTGACCGATTAGAATCAAAGTAAATCGGCTGAGTCAGTTTAGCAAGCTATAGATAGAGAGAAGTATCCGGGATTTTTGAGAGAATACAACCCACTGTATGATAAACAGTTGGAAGTTAAGCACAGGATGGCGGTTAAAATATCCACAGAAAAAAAGAGAAAAGTAGATTGACAGATGAAACATTTTTGCCGATTCTGCTTAGAATGACTGACGGTCAGAATATGACTTATGGTATTGAGTAAAGAGAAACTGGCCGGATTGGAGGTATCATGGGTACAGCCGAACGAAAAGAGCGAGAGAAGAAACGCCGCCGGAATGAAATTCTCGATGCAGCCGAAGAGGTGTTCTTCGAGAAGGGATTGAAAGAGGCAACAATGGATGATGTTGCCGAGAGAGCGGAGTTGAGCAAGGGGACAATATATCTGCATTTCAGCAACAAAGAAGCTCTCTACATCGGTATCAGCCTCAGGGCAATGGCTGTACTGAAGGAGAAATTCGAGAATGCCGTTAAGTCACATGACAATGCGGGGGAAAGACTTATGGCTATAGGCAGGGCATATACGGACTTTGCTTACGAATACCCGTATTACTTCCGGACAATGACATTTGTCGAGCAGTTACAGCCACTATCTCACGATGAGGCTGAGGAAGATCCCTACGTGAAACAGTGCCATGAATCCGGGATCGGGGTTCTACAGATACTCGCCGAAGTTATTAAAGCCGGTGTAGAGGAGGGTTATCTCTACCCGGAAATTGACCCGATGAAAACCGCTATCGTGCTATGGTCCTGCGGTAATGGCATTGTACAGATGAATCAATCCAAAGCTGCTCACTTCCATCAGATACATGGTTTTGAAGAAGACTTCCTAACGGAAACATACATGCGTTTCTGCGCACGAGCACTGTTTATTAATCCACCGGAACAATCATAAGTCATAGATAGATACGGAGTAAGACGATCAGGAGGTGAAATAATGCCGAGGGTTGACTGGCGGTCATATAATGAACAACAGCACATTTCAATATTAAGGCTGCTTATTATCAGCCTCATGGCTCTAACAGTATGGACCTGTTGTTGCAATACAGTTCAGGCCGTGACTCTGCAGGACTATGTTGAGGAGGCTCTTGAGAACAACCTGGCACTCAAGCAGCAGAATATGTCATACGAAAAAAGCCGTGCCGTTCTTGCAGAGGTGCGGGGAGCATTCCTGCCCTCACTTGATTTCAGTACCCGATACACACGCGCGGGTGGCGGACGGACAATCGAGACTCCAATCGGTGATTTAGTGAATCCGATTCACGGTACACTGAATCAGCTTCTCGGTGAAGCACGTTTTCCGACCGATTTGCCGAACATCACGACATATTTACTGCGGGAGGAAGAACAGGAAACGAAGATATCACTGACTCAGCCACTGTTTCAGGCGGAGATATATTACAATCAGAAATCGAAGGCTAACATGAGTCGGGCATCGGAGGCATCCCGCGACCGATATGCACGCGAGCTTGTAGCCGATGTCAAAACAGCCTACTACAACTATTCCAAGGCAACAGAGGTAGTCAGGCTGCTGACACAGACGGAGGAATTGCTGAACGAAAACCTTCGTGTGTCAGAATCGCTTGTTCGAAACGACAAGGTCACAACTGAGGTAGTCTACCGTGCACAGGCTGAGTTGAGCGAACTGAAACAGCAGCAGGCCGAGGCAGACCGGGTGCTCGATCTGGCAAGAGCATATTTCAATTTCCTTCTTAACAGACCATTGACAGATTCGATCGTACTGGAGGAAAACTCGGTTGTTCCACAACCTCTTGACGAACTCGAATCGGTTCAGGCGAGTGCAGGTGAAAACCGCGATGAACTACGTCAACTCATGTTCACGCAGAGAGGTTTGGGAGATCTGGTGAATCTGGCGAAAGGCTCATTTATCCCCGGTGTGTATCTGTCGCTCGATTACGGTTTCGAGGGTGAGAAGTACAATTTCGACAGCGATCACGATTTCTGGACAGCCTCGGTTGTACTCAAATGGAATCTCTTCAATGGATTCAGCGACAAATCGCGTGTAAGGCAGTACAAACTCGAAAAGGAGAGCATTGCCGCAAAAACGGAAGAGGTTCGCAGACAGATAGACATGGAGGCTCGCAACGCTCATCATGCTGTCGAGGTGGCATTGAGAAGAATCGAAGCCGCAGCGGATCGCCTGATGAGCGCGCGTCAATCGTTTACGATTGTAGAACGGAAATACGCGGAGGGGCTTTCGCCACAGATTGAATACTTACAAGCCCGCACATTCTTAACGGAAGCGGAAATCAACCATATCAACGTACAGCAGGATTATCGTATCGCTCTCGCAGAACTGGAGAGAGTGACAGCGAGTTACCCTTTGAACGCATGGAGGTAGAGTCGTGAAATATATCATTCCAATAGCTATTCAGATTTTGATCGCGGTTCTCGTTCTCGGAGGCTGCTCAGGTGGAGACGGTGCATCTCAGAAGGAAAAAACAATCGCTGTTACTGTCGCGCCGGTCGAGTATGGGGCATTTACCGTACCCGTAAATGCAAGTGGCCGTCTTTCGGTCGGAACTGAGATGAAACTGTCATTCAAAACCGGAGGTGTGGTTGACAGATTCAGAGTTTCCGAGGGGGACCGTGTCTCCGAAGGGCAGGTTCTCGCGAGTCTGAAACTCGCGGAGATCAACGCACAGGTCGAGATGGCGCGTAGTTCACTTGCAAAAGCCGAGCGGGATCTTGAACGTGCGGAGAATTTGTATGCAGACAGCGTGGCGACTCTCGAACAGGTTCAGAATGCTGAGACTTCAGTTCGTGTTGCACGCGCGCAAGCCGAAATAGCCGAATTCAATCTTGAACATTCGATTATTCGCGCACCCTCGGATGGTATAGTACTCAAACGACTGGTAGAACCGAATGAACTGGTATCATCCGGTATGCCAATACTGTATATGGGAACTACGGATGAGATGTGGACTGTGGATGCCGGAATTCCGGACCGCGAGGTTGTACGGTTGTCTATCGGAGATTCCGCGTGGATAGTCTTCGACACATATCCGTCAAAACCTCTGAAGGGTCGGGTTAGTGAGATATCCGAGAGTCCGAATCCATTGACCGGGACGTATGAGATCAAGCTGTCGCTCGAACCGACAGATATCAAGCTTCTGTCCGGATTTTCGGCACGGATCACGATATACCCGGACCCGGAGGAACCGCATTATCTCGTTCCGATTGACGCGCTCACACAACCGGACGGACTCGAAGGTACGATCTTCACTGTGGACTCGGAGCAGAGAGCAAAAGGGATTGCTGTCCGGATAGATTACATCCTTGATGATCGTGTTGCGATTCCGAGTGGTCTCGAAGATGTTGACCGCGTAATTACAGCCGGTGCCGAGTATGTCACGGATGGTACTCCGGTTGCTGTCAGAAATACACAGCCACCCAACGGTGAGAGGTGATGTCATGGGTATTTCAAAACTGGCGGTACAGAATCATCGGTTCACGACAATCGTAATCACTCTTCTCGTAGTTTCGGGTGTTATTTCGGTTATAACAATGCCGCGATCCGAGGACCCGCTTGTTACGCCTCCGGGTACGAATGTATCTGTTCTGTTTCCGGGCGCAAGTCCCGAGGATTTGGAGCAACAGGTTGTTGATCCAATAGAGGAAGTCCTGAATGAACTCGAGGATATTAAAGAGATAGCTTCCACAGCACGCGATGGATACGCAGTCATAAGTATAGAGTTCGAAGCCGGTGTTGATATGGATGACAAGTACTCACAGATCGTTCAAAAGGTCAACGGGATTCGTGATGATCTGCCGGATAACATCGCCGATCTCGATATCTGGAAATGGTCGATAACGGATGTCGCGATTATCCAACTCGGTATTGTATCTGATGTTGCAAGTTATGCCGAGCTGGAGAAGGAAGCTGAGTTACTTGAGGATCGTCTCTCGAAACTCCCCGGAGTCAAGAAAGTCGAGACCGAGGCATATCCCGAGCGGGAAGTGCGGATTGCGGTCGATCTCCAACGGATGGCGCAGTATGGAATTACACTCAGTGAGCTGGAGAGATCAATTGTAAGCGCGAATGCCGATATCCCCGGCGGGTATCTGGATATGGGAGCACGCCGTTTCACAATAAAGACAAGCGGCGCATTTGAATCTCTCGATGATATCCGGGAAACCGTTGTGAGGTCTGATGGCGAGAAGATTCTCTATGTCAAGGATATCGCCGATGTTTCGTTTGATTATGAAGACAAAAAACAGTATGCCCGTGTTAGTGGCAAACGGGCGGTTTATGTCACCGCACGACAGAAAGAGCGTACGAATATCTTCACCGTTATGGGCGGTATCAAAGAGACTATCTCGAATTTCGAAGCTGATCTTCCCGCCAACATGCAACTCGAGGTTGTGTTCGATCAGTCAGAGAGCGTGGCGCGTCGGGTCAACGGCTTTTTCAGTAATCTCATTCAGGGATTGATACTGGTGGGACTTGTGGTGCTGGCTGTATCCAGCCTGAGTACCTCCACAATTGTAATAATCGCAATACCGATATCGATCCTAATCGGTCTGGGACTGCTCGATCTCAGCGACTACGGATTGCAGCAGATGTCAATCGCGGGTCTGGTGATCGCACTCGGATTGCTTGTTGACAATGTCATTGTTGTAACCGAAAACGTGACCCGTTTCATGCGGAAGGGGTTACCTGCTATGGAAGCCGCAGTGGAGGGGACAACCCAGATAAGCTGGGCGATCATCAGTTCAACCGTAACGACCGTTTTGGCATTCGTTCCGATAATGCTCCTCTCCGGCGTCACCGGCGATTTCATTCGCTCTCTGCCGGTAACAGTGGTATATACTCTTCTCGCATCATTACTCATATCGCTGACACTGACACCATACCTGTCCGGCAAATTCATTCGGGTCCATGAAATCAACCACATCCGCAAGCCGCGAAAGTTTCTCAACAAGCTGATAGATGGTCCTTACAAGAAACTGTTGGGCAGAGCTTTGCACCGCCCAAAGACGGTATTGTTGCTTGCAACCATACTGTTTCTCGGCACCTTAACACTATTCCCGGTTGTTGGTGTGAGTTTTTTCCCGAAAGCCGAGAAACCACAGTTCATGATTGACATAGATTTACCCGATGGCGCAAGTCTCGAACAAACCGATTCGGTTGTCGCATATGTTGAAACGTCACTTGCCGGAAGAGAGGAAGTCAGTCATTGGGCAGCTAATATCGGCAGTGGAAATCCCCGCATTTACTACAACATGTTCCAGAAGATGGCTGCATCCAATTATTCACAGTTATATGTAGAGTTGAACAGAGCGGATGGTGAGACTCTCAGCAGAGTTGTCAGAGAATTGCGAGCCGAATTTAAGGAATATCCCGGTGCGGAGATCAAGGTTCGTGAACTCGAACAGGGACCTCCGATTGATGCACCGATAGCGATTCGAGTCATTGGCGACAACCTCGATACCCTGCGGAGTATCGCCGGTGATGTGGAGCGGATGATTGCGTCCATTTCCGGTACTATAAACATCGAGAATCCGCTTGGGACCGCGAAAGCGGATCTCAGGGTGAAGGTCAATCGTGAAAAAGCCGCGCAACTGGGCGTACCTCTGGTAGAACTCGACAGAACAGTCCGCGCCGCTATGGCGGGACTTGAGATCACCGAGTATTTCGATCCCGATGGGAAAAACTACGAGGTTGTCGTGCGGCTGCCATCCGAGATAGGCAGAGATTTCGCAAGTTTTGACCGGATATATGTTGCATCGGGTAGAGGAGCACCGGTACCGCTGAAACAGATAGCTTCACTCGAATTCGAAGCCAGCCCGACTCGGATCAACCGGTATAATCTGAATCGAAATGTTCTTCTGACCGCTGATGTCACTGGTGCGACAAGTGCAAATGACGCAACTCTGGAGATCATCGAAAAACTCGATAAATACAGATGGCCGAAAGGGTATGATTACCATATCGCCGGTGAGATGGAGAGCCGTCAGGAGTCATTCGGAGGTCTGGGCAGAGCGGTAATACTCGCACTCGTCGCGATCTTCGCGGTTCTCGTACTACAATTCCGATCTTACATTCAGCCGCTGATTGTTTTTGCGGCTATTCCCCTTGCTCTGGTTGGTTCGATTCTGGCGCTGCTCGTAACGGGAAATACATTCTCGTTTACGGCATTCGTTGGCATTACGAGTCTGGTCGGAATCGTAATCAACAACTCGATTATACTGGTTGACTATATCAATCAGCTTCGAAGACGGGGAACTGAAATGATTGAGGCTATCATGAAAGCCGGGCAGACAAGATTTGCTCCGATTATCCTTACAACTCTAACGACAATCGGTGGTCTGCTGCCACTCACTCTGCAGGGCGGTACGATGTGGGCGCCGATGGGCTGGGCGATAATTGGTGGTTTGACAGTATCGACAGCTCTAACTCTGCTAATTGTGCCGGTACTGTACCGAGTGGTTGCCACACACGCGGAAAGGGTCTAATGCCCTTGGATCTAGAGAATAACGGGAGTCTCTCGACTCCCGTTACTCCTACTGTTTTGAGAAGAGCTATCTTAAATCGGAAAATCGCCTTAGCAATCGGGTACACCGTTTCCATCCGGATCACACGGCGCTGGTCCTGAAGCAAAGAGATAGTATATAAGGTAAACAACATCATCGATGTCGATTACACCCTCACAGTCAACATTACCGGATGCAAGCGGTACAGGCTCCGGACCAGCCTGGAAGAGATATGTTATCAGGTAAACAACGTCATCAATATCGACAAATTGACTCGCGTCTGCGTCACCGCATATATATTCCGGTTCCCCTGTCTGAACGGTTATTGAATCATAGTATGTGGGCGACCAGCCATACTCTGTGTTCCCCATCATGACACTTACCATGAAAGCGTCACCATATTCAGGATGGACAGCGAGTTTTACCCGAGTCGAAATCAATGAATCCGGAAGCTGCCAGCCATCGGGAGTAGAGAAACCGACCCAATATGTGTCTTCATCGCCGAACAGTGCATTCAGCGAATCCTCGACATCATAATCGCGTTCGAATTCTCCCAGTACAGTACCGGAACATTCCCCTGTTTGCTCTACGAACGACGGCATGGATGGCAGGGTAACCTGCTCATACTCCCAGAGTGAGAATGGTACACTGACACCTATAAAATAACGGATGGTCGGGGGAGGCGGGAACTCATAGCACCACCACCACCATGGCAGGTAGATGTAGACATCTGACCATGTAATAACATTGTAACATACCTCAGCCTCGATTACGAAGTTTACATCCAGTCCATAGTCATCTGCCAGAAGATGCCATTGTTCGTCGTCGTACCAAAATAGCGAGGAACGGAGTTCCCCTGCAGTACCATCATCTGAAATCAGAGCATACTCATCCAGCATCGGTGAAACAGTCGTGAAACCTATATGGAAATCTCCGGAAAATATCAGATTGTATGGACTGAAATCAACCACTGTCCATGAAGGGAAGAAAGATATGCCGGATGCAGGAACATTCACCCGCGCGAGTTCTGTTCCCGGGAAACCAAAACCATCATCATCCCAGACTATAACATCAACTCCATCATCCGAAGTAACCATGCCTGCGTCGTAGAACATTAGTTTAGTTGAAACCAGTGTGCAGGCTTTTGGGGTACTATTTGAGAACCTCTCGTTATAGAAGTCGTCATTGTATGAATTTGGAATAGGCCAGTAATAGTATGGATCACCATAGTAGGAAAGGATCTCACAATCCTTATCTGATATAATCTCATCCAGTTTAGATAGTTGTATCTTGTCAATCTGTTTTGGTTCAACGGTAGCGGATTTCGCTGAAGATGTTTTACGGATGATGTCTGATGATTTAAGAGGTGGTTCTGCGTAGCAGACAGTCGGGTATTCATATATCGGCCAGGTAACTTCCGGATTGTGATACATATAATCTATTGCCCAGTGGAATCCGTGGAACCAGTCTATATTACACTCCCAGCAATCCCACGGGTCCCAGTTATCCGGCTCGGAGTAAAGATGATTACTGAGAACGTCAGAATACAGGTAATATGTTCCCGGATACCAGCAGTACATCACAAGTTTAGGGTTGGCATGCCCGCCTGCATCCGTAGTGAAAGTGTCGTCCCATCTGAGAGGCGTGCCATCCGCATAATGCGGGCAACCACTACCCCATTCGTAGTGATAAACTGAACTGGCATGGAAGGTGTGAGTTTCCCTTGATCCATGTATGTCAACGATGTACACCGGTTCTCCGAGCGCGTAGGAATCTTTATCGGTGTGAAGAGTTATACATTTGTCATCGCTTTTGAACATACAGGTTTCTCTCAGGCATGGATCACCAACAGCGATAACCGGATTGTGTCCATCACCATTGATATCCTCGCCGCCATCGAAATCGGCGTCATTATCAGAATCACAGTCAGCTTCCGCCCGCAATCCATCCCCATCGATATCCGGAAATGTCAGTGCGTCATTATTACACCCTGCATGGTAGGAATCATGAAATGTGTAGTTTCTGATATCGTTCTTGTCTCCAACTTGATCGAGATCAGTATCTGTCATGTTGCGATTGCATTGAAGCGCTCTTGGATTATTCTCATCAAAATCCATCACACCGTCACCATCGCTGTCTGTCGTAACGGAAGCCTCCTGCATTTTTGCAGTAACGCCGGTGCTTGGTTGAATGAACGCATGTGCAATTCTTGCTCTTCCCCATCGTCTGAAAACCCAATCAGGATTGACGGCAATCCCCCCAAAGACAAACCTGTAAACGTACGGGAACATCGGTCCGCTCCATGGATCCTGAGTGAGTACTATTTCGACATCACTCCCATTTCCAGTTCTGAAGTATAAGTATGAATCAACAACCAGCATGTGACCGGGAATCCTCGCCATAAAACAGTTGAGTTGATCTTCCCAATCCATAATTTGATTGAAGGTAGGATTCGCAACGACGTTGATGTTTGCTCCGTTGAGCGCCCAGCTTAAGCCATCCTTTTCCTGGTTATTCTGGTCGGGTGAGAAGCAGCCCACACTGTGTCCAAGATCACCCTCGGGACCAGTGACGAAATTCTGCCACTGATTATTAAGGTAATATGAAACTCTGTCCTGTGAAAGATCTCCGCCATAGTATCCATTCATCATGGCAATGGCTGCTCTCACACAGTACATTCGACAGTGAGGACAATTGCTCAATTCGGGCGATTGATCAGGATGTGGAGCATCCCAGCGGTGCGCTCCGTATTCGGGGCAGCCGGGTCTTCTTTCATGAACGGGTCCCCTGCCTGCTCTCCATCTGCAGTCAGACAGACAGAGCAGATGCGTATCCTTATGCTGCCACTTGTGCGGACAATCGGGTTCATTCTTTGATTCAGGACCTGGTGATGAGGTATTGATTACGAAGAGCCAGGGTGCCGACCAGTCTGTTGGCTCACCATCTACAACGGCTTTGACACGATAGAAGTAGTCATTATCCGAGAGCGATGATGTGGGTGTATACTCTGAGGAGGTCAACGTGGTAGCATATATCAATAGCGATGTAAAGTCAGGATCAATGGCAACCTGAATCTGATAGGAATCAGCATCCGGGAAGTCTGTCCAGTCAAATGTTGGTGCTGATTCATCAATCACAACCATGTTTACCGGGTAGGTCTGAATCGGATTTTCCGGCTGTAACGGCCAATTGAGGATGTAGAAGTAAATGTCAATCACCCGCCAATCACCGGTCATATTACGATCAAATCCGTCAAAATAGCGGGCAATGCAGTCTCCATGCTCATAATCATAGGCATCGACATAATCATAGGCTGTCCAGATTCCCGCATTAACCGCATACATATGGGCTGTTCCCGGTGTATAGCTTGAATCCGTAGTCCATGCTACAAAATCCACGATAGTGGAGGCATCCGGAAAACCTTCGTACAGGCCACATTCTTCACTGCTGTCAACAAAGATGGATGTTGTATCATTCGTGTAATAGTGACCGTCGAGATCATCAAAATCATCATCATCCGTTCCATAAGCCTGATGCAATGTAAGAAAACAGCCTGGAGGAAGAATCCATGGTGGTAGAGTGATGTCGATTGAACCATCCTGGTTTGAAATAGTCCAGTCGCTCAGATCGACATCGGAACTTCCTGCATTGTATATCTCTACCCATTCATACTCATGATCCCCAAATCCGGCTCCAGCTGAACCGTTCGGTACCGGAAGAATTTCATTTATAACAATTTTCGGTTTCTCTACTATGTCGAAACAAACCGGCGGAGCATCCGGATTGTTCTGGCTCTCATTAGACTGAAGTTGATATGTAGGCGGGTAGGTAGATACATCATAGAATACCCATGTCCCCGCGGGCGGATAGAATATATTGTCTATACAAAAACCACCTGCTACCGGTGTCTCTCCCGGTGGTATATATACCTTCATTGTATAGCACAACCGTTCGAATCCTGCAGGCAATGGATCGGTGCCAATACTGGCACCTCCGATAAGGATGCTGTCCGGATCGGCGTTATCCACATTGGCAGTCTCGAAAAATCCCAGCGATAGAAAAGCACCAACAGCATCCCCTTCAGGTTTTACATAATTGACATAACCATGTGTGGAGTCAAACTCATAGGCAGTTTGAATAGAAAATTCAAAACCGAGTGATAGCCCGTTCAGCGGTGCATCATTGGTAATATACAACTCGATTGTATTCGTATCGCCGATATAGGCAACATCAGCCCCCCCATTGAGATGTACGGTAACATCTCCAAAACCGGATTTCGTATTTTGAGATACAGCAACTGTTGGAATAATGCATACGATTACCAGAATAACAATACATCGTTTGTTAAATTCAGATAGCATGACACATCCTCCATCTCTGGATTTTAGGTTACAGATGGAACGGAAAATGTCGAAGATGTTTGGATTGTAGGATTTCCGTATGGACACTGGAACTGTCCTGTATTACCATATTGAAAGCGGACAATGTTGTCAAGTAATTATTTGGTTTTACTTACATATATAAGACAATAACAATCATGTATTAGCTGCTACAACTACAGTATGAATCATATCATCCATGAATGCCGGACTGAAAAAGTGGTTTACAATCAATCGGAGCAATGTTATAATCGAATCCTGTCATGAATGAAAAACAGAGGACAATAGCGCGTCCGGTATCATTGGATGGTATCGGTCTTCATACCGGCTGCAAATCGAATTTGACTTTCAGACCGGCTGAAATCGATCACGGTATAACTTTCTGCCGTTGCGATATTGATGGCTGCCCGGAGATTCCGGCGCTGGTGGATTATGTTGTCGATCTCAACCGGGGTACAACCCTTGAACTAAACAGCAATAGGGTGCACACGGTTGAACACGTGCTTGCGGCTATAGCGGGTCTTGAAATTGACAACATTGTGTGTGAACTCGACAATGTCGAACCTCCGGTTTTTGACGGTTCAGTTGAGCCGTTTGTGCACAAACTACTTGAAGCGGGATTAGTGGATCAGGATGCTGAGCGGCGTTTTTTGATTCTCGATAAGCCATTTGCCTATTCCGAACCGGACCGTATGGTAGATGTTGTTGTTACGCCATCGGATGAATTCCGGATCACGTTCCTCGTTGACTATGCCAACAAAGCCCTTGGCACCCAGTACACATCTCTCGTTTCGCTCAAGGACGAGTTTGTGGAGGAATTCGCACCCGCCCGGACGTTCTGTTTTCTCTCCGAAGTGGAGATGCTGCGTAGCCAGGGGATTATCAAGGGTGGCAGTCTCGATGCCGCAATTGTTATCGTCGATAAGGAATTCCTGAATGCCGATATTGGTCGCTTGAAAGAGATGCTCGGTGTCGACCACGATTTTGAGATCGGTACGAGCGGAATACTCGAAGACAAGAAACTTCGCTTCTACAACGAGCCTGTCCGCCATAAGGCTGTTGACCTGCTCGGCGATATGACACTGATAGGCGCACCCGTGAAGGCACACTTCCTTGCCGCACGCTCCGGTCATGCGGCTAATGTTGCGATAGCCAGGAAAATGCGGCAGATCTACCAGAAGCAGCTTATCTCCGAGAAATATGGCGGGAAATCAACAGGAAAAGATGATGCCCTACTCGATATCAACTCAATACTCGACGTTATGCCGCACCGATATCCGTTCCTGCTGATAGACCGGATCGTGGATATCGAACCTCAGAAGAAGGTCGTGGCGTTGAAGAATGTTACGATTAATGAGCCGTTTTTCCAGGGGCATTTTCCGGGACATCCCATAATGCCGGGAGTTCTGATAGTCGAGGCTATGGCTCAGGCGGGAGGATTCCTTCTGCTAAACGCTATTGAGAACGCAATTGAGAAGCTCGTATATTTCATGGCGATAGATAAAGTGAAATTCCGTAAACCGGTAATCCCCGGCGACCAGATCAGATTCGAACTGGAATTTGTGACATTCCGTCGCAACACATGCAAGATGGAGGGGAAGGCTTACGTCGACGGTAAACTCGTTACTGAAGCCTCATTAACTGCAGTGGTGGTTGACAGATAATGGCAGATATTCATCAAACAGCAATAGTAAGCCCAAAGGCGGAACTCGCCGAGGACGTCACAGTCGGGCCATATGCGATAATCGAAGAAAACGTTACAATTGATTCGGGCTGCAAGATTGGATCGCATGCGTTAATTGCACCCGGCGCGAGAATCGCCAGGGATGTCAAAATTCATCACGGCGTAGTAATCTCGACAGTTCCGCAGGATTTGAAGTTCAGTGGGGAAGTAACCACTGCCGAGATCGGCGAGAGAACGGTAATCCGTGAATATGCAACCGTGAACCGGGGAACGGAGGATCGCCATAGAACGGTTGTCGGTGCAGACTGCTTCATGATGGCCTACAGCCATGTCGCCCACGATTGTATCCTCGGTGACAGAGTTATTCTCGCAAACTCGGCAAATCTGGGCGGGCATGTGGTGATAGATGACTGGGCAATCGTCGGCGGAATAGTCCCTGTACATCAATTTGTACATATAGGTACGCACGCCATGATTGGCGGCGGATTCAGGATTCCGATGGATGTCTGCCCCTATGCGCTGATGGGCGGAACTCCGACCAGAGTCGTCGGAGTCAATCATATCGGTCTGGCGCGTCGCGGTTTCTCCGATGAGACAATTAAGGTCATTCGCACAGCATTCCGTATCATTTTCAGATCAAAATTGACCACCGCAAAGGCTTTCGAGAGAATTGATTCCGAACTACCCGATATACCGGAGATCAGAACGATCAGGGAATTCTTCGAGAGTTCAAAACGGGGCGTGAACCGCTAACAATATTAACCGTTTCCCTGATTTAATCTCAATCATATTCCACATTATATGTAACGAATCTTCCTCTTGCATTATCAATCAAACATAGCTACAATAGCTCCATGAATTTATCAAAACTTGGTCAACTTGCAGTCGATGTGGCGCGCAAACAGGGTGCCTCATACGCCGATTTCCGCTTCGAGGAAATCAGGAATGAGAATATAGAAGTCTCTGATGGAAAACCGGGACAGATCGACAGAAACTCAAGCGCAGGATTCTGTGTACGTGTACTCGCAGATGGCGCCTGGGGATTTGCGGCTAATGCTGTTATTGGTGAATCGGAGGTACGACAGGCAGCTCAAACCGCTGTCGCAATCGCCAAAACATCCGCCAGGATAAACCGGAAGAAAGTTCATCTCGCTGATGTTCCGACTATTAAGGACAAATACTCCACACCGTTCGATAAAGACCCGTTTAAGATTCCGCTGACAGAGAAGATAGAATACCTTCTGTCTCTCGATGCGATGATGCGTAAGAACGAGAGCCTTAACAACTCCGGGGCTTTCATGAGTTTCACGCGAACGAACAAACTCTTCATATCATCACTCGGCTCGGAGATCGAACAGACTCTCCTCCAATCGGGAGCGGGAGCGTCCTGTGGTGTTATACGGGGACATCGGGACAGAACCGAACGGTCATACCCGTCATCATCGGGACAATACAAAACCATCGGCTATGAGCTTGTGGATGAATTGAAATTCGAGGAAAATCTACCCCGAATCGCGGATGAGGCTGTGATGCTGTCATTGGCGAAAGAGTGTCCATCCGGTGAATTCGATATTGTGCTCTCGAGCGATTTGCTGTCGCTCCAGATACATGAGACAATCGGACATCCCCTTGAACTTGACCGAGTGTTCGGTTCCGAGCGGAATTTCAGCGGGACATCGTTTGCGATACCGGTGCAACTTGGTGAATTGAAATATGGCTCTGATCTGATAAATGTAGTCGCGGACACATCGTATCGAGGAGGACTGGCAACATGGGGATACGATGATGAGGGTGTTAAGGCAAGACCTTTCAAACTCATTGAAAATGGTATTCTCGTTAACTACCTGTCCAACCGCGAGAGCGCATACCGGATCGGGAAATTACCCACCGGTGCTGCGAATGCAGATGGCTGGTCAAATCCCCCGATTGTCCGGATCACTAATGTCCTTCTCGAACCGGGCGAATCATCATTTGATGATCTGATTTCGGGGATAGATGACGGTATCTATTTCGATACAGTCGAGAGCTGGTCGATAGGAGATGACCGCTCGACTTTCCAGCTCGGCTCGGAGGTCGGATGGGAGATCAAGGGCGGCAAACTCGGAGAGATGATCAAACGACCGGTATACTCCGGTAACACCGTTTATTTCTGGAATTCGTGCGATGCTGTCGGAGACAAATCACAGTGGATTATCTGGGGAACTCCAAACTGCGGCAAAGGCCAACCCGCACAGACCGCACAGACGGCGCAGGGATGTTCGCCATCCAGATTCCGCAGAGTGAGGGTGGGTGTGGAGCATGGTTGATAAATCCAGAATAATCGAGACGCTTCACTCCGCGATGAAGGATGCTCCCGGAGATCAGGTCGAACTCGTCTATGACGGTGAGATACTCAACATCACGCACATAGCGGAGAGCGAGATACAGCAGAATATCACCCGCGCGGATGCAAGTATTGTCGCACGGGTAGTGCTCGACGGCAAGATCGGTGTGGCGTCGACGAACAAGCTCGATGTCGATTCTGTCCGAGCCTGCATTGCGGACGCAGCAGATATCTCCAAGATAGCGGAACCGGATGAATCGTTCACATCCCTACCAAATTCTCCGGCAGCTCCGGAGGTGAACGGTTTTCGGCATTCTACCGCAGAAGCGACACCATCGGACCGCGCGAATGCTGTCTGGATGATTAACAAAGCTGCCGCGATGCACAACATGACCACCGCCGGCGCCTATCGTACAATTATAAATCAGGTAGCGGTGACCAATTCGCTCGGCACCGAGCAATATTTCGAGGGTACGAAAGCCGAATTTTCGTTGACTGTCAGCGCGGAGGATGGCCGTTCAGGTTATGCTATCGCGTTTGACCGGGATATTGCGAATATCAATCCGGGTGAACTTGCAGAGATATCCATCGACAAGGCTGTGCGGAGCGAGAATCCGGTTGATATCGACTCCGGACAATATACCGTAATCCTCGAACCCGCCGCACTGGGACAGCTTCTGCTGTTCCTCGCATTCATTGGATTTGGCAGCGGGACATTTGTCCAGCATCGGTCATTTATGGCCGGTAGTATCGGAGAGCAGATAACGAGTGACCTTATTACCGTAAGGGATGATATCTACAATCCTCGAATGCAGGGGATGCCGTTCGACTATGAGGGTGTGATAAAGAAGAAAGTCGATTTGATTGTAGATGGTATCGCCAAGGGTGTAGTATCCGATTCCGGTGACGCCCGCAAGATGGGCACGGAATCGACCGGGCATGCGCATATCGCAACCAAAAGTTTCACGCCATACCCGAAACACGTGGTAATGGAACCCGGCGATAAGTCAGTTAAGGATATGATCGGCTCGATTCCACGCGGGATCTATATCACACATTTCTGGTATGTGAATTATCTGAATCCGATGCGTACAATGGTTACCGGTTTGACCCGTGACGGCACATTCTTTATAGAAGAGGGGAAGGTAACGAAGCCGATTGTCAATATGCGAATGAACCAGTCGATACTCGAAGCCCTAACCAATTGCCGGATGCTCTCAAATGAACGCCGTCTCTATCCACAGTTCTCGGTGGTTATGCTGGTGCCGTACGCGAAGATAGACAATTTCCAACTCGACAGAGAGGGGGCATGATATGCAGAGAAGAGATTTTCTCAAGACCGCAGCAATGACAACCGGAGGGACACTGTTTTTAATCTCGACTCCGACAATCCTTCGGGGGGCAGATCCGAGAACTGCAAAGAACATCCAGCCTCCGATGCGATTCACCATACACGGCAACAAACGACTCGGCTGTTCCGGATTCGATTTCCCGAATGATCCGTCAATTCTCGATACAGGCAAATTCATGCCGTGAGATAAACAGCCATGCCTGAGAGAAAGCTTCTTGATCTCATAAATGATGCCACTCTGAAGCTTACAGAGAAAGGTGTCGATGCTCCGCGAATAAATGCCGAGAGGATAGCGTGCACTCTTACCGGTCTCTCACGTGTCGAGCTATATACAGAACCGAATCGTCTCATAACATCTGATATCGTAAGCAAGTATAAATCTCTTCTTGAGCGCAGACTGTGTGACGAACCGTTGCAGTATATTCTCGGCGAGACAGAATTCTACGGCATTCGGATCAAGTGTGATCGGCGTTCCCTGATACCGCGTCCGGAGACCGAGTTTGTCGTTTCATCCGCAATCGATACCCTTCAGGAATTCGACCGACTCTACATTCTCGACCTGGCGTGCGGTACGGGCTGTATCGGAATCGCGCTCGCTGTTAATCTCCCACAGGCTACGATCAGCGCAGCGGATAAATCGGAGGATGCTCTATCGCTTGCCCGTGAAAATGTATCACTCCAGAGTCTGAATGCCCGTTTCGGTTTTTTCTGCGGTGATATGTTTGAGGCAATCAAGGGTGACCGACATCCGTACGATGCGATAGTCTGCAACCCGCCGTATATTGCCGAGAGAGATTTTGACGATCTCGCGCCACAGATAAAGAAATTCGAACCGACCGACGCTCTCACCTCCGGACCGGAGGGGCTCGATTTCATTGAGCGAATATTGAGTGAATCACCGCAATATCTCGTTCCCGGAGGGCATCTATTCTTCGAGATCGGACTCGGACAGGCGGATAGTGTCCGTTCTATGATTGATTCGAACCACGATATGGAATTCATTCGGACAGTAAAGGACTACAGCAATATCGAGCGGGTTGTTGTATGCCGGAAGAGAGTGGGGCTGTGATTTTGTGGTAGTGCATGTCTCCGTTATTGTAGGCTAAAAACCCTGCACACCTGTGAAATAGAAGAGAACCAGACGAGTTGCATAACCCATAAGAACTGAAAAGCAGAAGTTCACGAGAGTTCCACCAAGATAATATGTCGGATCTCTTTCTACGTCTCCTTTCCTGATTATGGATTTCGCGGCGAATATCAACGCAAGTCCCGTAATTTCACCTGCAAGAATAAACGTTACCGCAAGGAAGTTTTCGCATTTGCCTATAACTCTGCCAAGATTTCTCCGAGCTCTCTCATCGCTGTCAAGGTCACCTCCACTTTTCAATCCGATGAATACTCGAACCACGAAGCCACTCAGGAGCATGGTTAATGCGTACCCTGCAATGATAATCCCGACTTTGAGATATGTCATTTCTTCGAGATGAAACATTTTTCAGTTCCTTCAGAGATTCACATAGAAATATACTTTTTATTCAATCTCTTTTAAATCATAAGATACAAAAAAGTCATTAAGGGCTTTTTCCGCATATTCGGTTTCTTTCCATTTCGCCCCTTTTAATGCGTGTGAGACAGCCTGTTGCGTTATACCAAGTTCATCTGCAACACGCTTTTGATAACCATATTCTCTATAGAGTTTCGCGATGTCGTTCTGCTTCCTGCTTCTATCTTTCATCAAAACCGCTATAAGATTGGACAGACTCGTAAGAATCGTGTTAGTCTGTAAAGACAGACCGTTGAGCCAGATACCAAAAATCCTGTCTTCACGTTTAGCCCACTCCATTAACTCAGATGCCCTGTGGAAAACCGGACCATCCATCTCACTTGTATTGGTAGAATCAATTCCAATATCAATCTGTCCCTGTGAAATTACCAGCCTTGCAGTGTATGGAAACAGTTCCTCATTCAGCATTCTGCATATACGGAACGCATTGGCATTTGATTTCAGAACTGCTGCGAATTCGTCTATCCCTCTTGTCAGATCCAATGGTATGGCTAAGTCCTCCTTAAATGTCTTGTTTATTCTCTCGATAACGGATTCTATCATCACAGAGACAGCAGCCCTGTCTGCAATATGTCTGGAGCCAACCAGATCACCCGTAATAACTGTGATAATTTTACCGCTACTTCCCTGCATAAATACTAAATCCCTGGTATCTCTTTATCGGACACCTTTACAAATATATTATTTGTATACACAAATACAAGTATTATTACTTGTTTGTTGTAATACAACTATAAACGCTTGTATATGACCATCTTAACGTCGATTAGAGAAGGACCTTGTGGTTCTGCCATTGGTTGATTGATGTGTAACCTGCTTGCAGCTATCACTTTGGAATCGGTTCTGTTCCTTCACTCAGGATTTTCAGGTATTGAGCATAATAAAACTGACGTGCCCGTCCAATCTTGGGAAGTTGAGCCACAATACCCAATTTCTCAAGTTTTCTTAGAGCGCTACCTGCAGTTGGAAAGGAAACAGAGGCTCGTTCCGCAACCTGCGGTATTGTGACAATTGGTGATTGTTGAAGGAGGTAGTGGATTCTCACTACAGATCCCGCCGATCTTCCAGCCATGTCCTCGATCTTACGACGATCAGCATCAAACAAATCAACGAGTTGCCGTGCAGTCTGTACAGCCTGAGTAGAGGTGTCCTCTATTCCACGCAAAAAGAAAGTCATCCATTCTTCCCACTCTCCTTTTGCCCGCACGTTTTGGAGCAGCTCGTAATACTCTTTTCGATTGGATTTAAGATACAGACTAAGGTAGAGAGTTGGATCTCGAAGTGCACCTTCAACACATAGAAGCAATGTAATCAGGAGTCGCCCCAGTCTGCCGTTTCCATCAAGAAACGGGTGAATGGACTCGAACTGTACATGAGACAGTGCCGCTTTAATCAACAGGGGAGTTCGTACCGGGTCATTGTGAAGAAATCTCTCAAGCTGTCCCATACACTCTGTAATATTTTCCGGTGGTGGAGGGACATATATGGCATTACCCGGTCGGCTTCCTCCAATCCAGTTTTGAGACCTCCGAAACTCCCCGGGTTGCTTCTCTCCACCCCTAACATCTCTCAACAGAATCTCGTGAATTTCCCGCATCAATCTTAGCGATAGGGGGAAACCGCTACGAAGCCGTTCAAGACCGTGACTCATTGCAGAGACATAGTTCGAAACTTCATTGATATCATCAACCAGACCACCGGGAGCGGCTTTGCTTTCATGCCGGAGCAAATCTGACAAAGAAGCCTGAGTACCCTCAATCTGAGATGATAATACAGCTTCTTTGCGAACATACATATAGAGGAACATCGAAGAATCCGGTAGCAATGTGGATATGCTGTCGAGCCGTCCAAGAGCAAACGAAGCAGCCTCAATCTGCTCCTGAAGAGCAGTGTCTACATTGAGTGGCGGATCGGGAGGGAGTGGATCGGGTATGAAAGCCTTGCAATGCTCTCCACCTGCCGTTGATATGGTTACTGTTTTTCCTGTTCGTTCTCTCTGCATCTATTTCAGTATTCCATTCCGGATATCTTACATTCTACCAACTGTTTGGGTAGCAGCATTTTTCTGTATAAAAATATTATGATTACATATCAGTATTTCCATGATACCACAACTAATATAACTGAATCAAAAGGTCCTTCAACCACAAATTAAAGAAATATGGGCTTATCTTTAATTTCATCGGTTTCATTAAAGAGATTTTAATCAACATGACCCTAATTAAAGATTAGGTGGCTATCCTTTAATTTGGCCGGGTTTAGTTAAAGAAACTTTAATCGAGAGGCTCCTTATTAAAGAAAGAGAGCTTTTTCTTTAATCTCACACTGAATGGTATTGAGATTTCAGCACTGTTTGGAATCATTTCCCAATAGCAGGTAGTAGTTTACCGGAAAAACAGGGTTCCTTTCACTTTTTCGTGAACCAAACCACACCCTCCGGATTGTTAGATTAGAAAGGAGCATGTGATGAGAAGAATAATCAGTCTTATTATTACCGTATCGTTGTTTACAGGCGTGTTCATGTCATTCAATTCAGTCTGTATTGCAGATGATGTCGTTCGCCCAGAGGAGATTCTCAGCAAGCGTTTAGTTGTATATGATGATGAAACTTACGCGAAACTCGAACAACTCTGGAAGGAGTACAACGATAAATTCCCCTCCGAGTATGCTTACTCAAACTGGGCTTATGCTGCACGGTACGCCGGGGATGAGAAGTACCAGGATATCCTCGACAAGGGATTGGAGAAATACCCGGCAAATCCAACCCTGCTATACCTTAAGGCACTGATTGGTCTTGGCAAGAGCGATAATGCCGAGATAATCAAGTACCTTGAAAAAGCAATCTCCATTGATCCCGGTTATACCGATGCCTGGTTTGTGCTCGCCGTCCAGTATATGACAAACGGTGACGAGGATAGGGCGAACCTTGCGCTGAAGAATGTCCTCGAAAGCGGCGTGATCACGGATGAGGTGATGGACTATAACTACAATATGCTCATGAGCCTTGACAGGGATGCTGTCCTTATCACTAACGGTGATAATGACACCTACCCGGGATGGATACTACAACGTATCCTCGACATCCGACCGGATGTCACTATCGTAAATCGTAGTCTTCTGAACACCGACTGGTATCCGATTCAGGTTGTCGAACAGGGTGCGCCACGATTTATAACCTCATCAGAGCTTGAGCAGTTACGCAACGCGATCAATGAAAAAATGAAAAAAGACAAATCGGGGATCCCGGTGGGTGGACCGTATGGTGATACTTTAATCGTCAGGATAATAGATTCGGCGGAGAGATCGGGGAGACCGGTGTATCTCTCCGAGACACTCTATATGACAGACAGACTTACAGAACTCGTAGATAATGGCCAGACACTCGGATTGGTTGCTCTGGTAACCAAAACCGATGTCCCGTACAGGGATCGTTTGCATGATGTCTACAGCAGATGGTTAAACGATTTCAGGACGGAGGGACTCCGGGGCTGGAGACTCAGACATTCACCTGAAACCGATGCCGGTCGGATGCTTGCAGTAAACTACGGAATGGCTTTGGTGGGGAATCTGGAAGCTATCAATCAATATGCACCCGATCTCCGCGGAGATTTGTTTAGGTGGTATCTTGACAACATATATGATATTCTTCGAACGGATATCCGTGATAGAACAATCGCCCTCTGGTGTAGCAACACTGATGTAGAAGAAATAAGAGACTGGTGCAGGAAGATGGGTGTGAAACCGTGAACTCAGACTGGGAGTGCTTTTTCCGTGCCCGGGACGGAGACTCTCCCGCATGGCATGAAATTCTCGAGCGTCACCAGAGCCGTCTGGCGGCGCTTGCGCTTCTTATGACCGGTTCGGCGGCTGCATCTGATGATATAGTACAGGAGACATTCCTTCGGGCATTCAAATCCAGAATCCATCACAGGCAGGGGAGTGTACGGGGGTTTCTGACAACGATAGCATACCGTCTGGCTTTGAAGGAAACACAACATGAGAAACGGAAAGTTGAACTGGATAGCGGGAGTATTGAGGACCGGAACTGTGATCCTCTGGAACGATTGCTTTCAAGCGAGAGAGATCGTCATATAGCCAAAGCCATCCGATCGCTGGACAACGATCATCGTGATGTGCTGACACTCCGGTTCTATGGCGATCACAGTTATGACGACATTGCAAAGTTGATGAACATACCAATCGGTACCGTTAAATCACGTATGTTCTACGCGGTGAAACGATGCCGGGAGCATTTGCGAGAGAAAGGAATAATAGAATGAAACATATATCCGAAGACAAACTCCTCGAATTTGCGCTCGAGACCTGTGAGGTCAGTGAACGACCGGCAATAGAGGAACATCTGAATAAATGTGCTGAATGCAGAGAGATGCTTGACAGAATACGAGGCGATATAGAGTTGATCGGTGGTATCAAGCCGAAAACCGGTTTCGTGAGCCAGCCGATACCGGTTCGCAGGTCAATTCTTCCGGGTATATTGAGAATGGCGGCTGTCATAACTATCGGTTTCGTGCTGGGGTATGGATCCTCGAGCCTGACCAAATCCGATCCGGTGTGCGTATCGCCATCCTACGAGCGGCTATCTCCACCGGCGGATTCGGTTGCAGGGTATGCAATCCCCGATGCCACCGATATCCCGATAGGGTAAATAGGGAAGGTGATTGCTCAGCCTGACTCATCGGGCAGATCGCCTGATTTTGCTGTACGATTACAGTAATCCATGACTATATTGAGTAATTATACAATCAAAAGAGATACTCGTATTTGATACCAAATGCAACGGGGCGTAGAATATTATAAGAATAGGAAATTCCCAGATTCGGAGATAGATACATGACCAAACAAACATTGCTTTCAATAGCGACTCTCCTTTTAATTCAATTATTCACTTACAGTACAGCAGGAGCCGTAAGAGTGGGCATACAACCAAAACCACATGTCATATTCGCAACCTATGCAGAGTCCGACGAGCAACTCCGTCATGTCTGCATTCTTGCCGAAAGTCTCTGGAAATTCGGCAGGAAATATGCGGATTCACCCGTATGGGTGTACCTTTCAACAGAATACACAGATCGGGATACGAATCTCATATCACGTATCAAAGATAGCGGCGTTAAAATATACGAAACGGAGATTCCCGACGAAGCGAGCTGGTTTTATTATGCCGGTAAAGTTTTCGCTGCAGGAGAAGCCGAAAAAAGCGCTGAGAAGATCGGTTCGCCGCTTGTCTGGCTCGATGAGGATACGATTATCCTTAATGAACCGACGGATCTTATCTTGAAAGAGGGTGTGAGTTTTGCATACCGTCCCGTTATGCACAATCGCTCCGGATCGTTGTACAGCGAACCGCCGGACGAATTCTGGGGACGTATATATGATGTACTCGAGCTTGATCCGGACAGTCTCTATCCCATGACCACCCCCGCCGACAAACAGGAAATACGCTCATATTTCAACGCGGGACTTCTGGCGGTACGTCCCGAAGTCGGGATTCTTCGCGGATGGGGGGATGAGTTTCTTAAGCTATGTAGTGATTCAGTACTCTCTCAAATGTGCCGGGATGATGTCATAAAACGGATATTTCTTCACCAGACAGCGCTTGTTGCACCGCCGATCAAGAAGCTGAAGAGAGATGAGATGGTGGAATTGTCGCTAAATTACAATTACCCGATGTTTTTCAAACGACAGTTCGGTGCGCTCGAGGAATTCGATGATATCGGTGATGTTATAACTCTTAGATACGATACATACTTCCGTAACCCTGATCCGGACTGGTCAAATCAACTAACCGGTCCCGGTGATAAAATAAGTTTCTTAAGAGAGAAGCTGGGAGAAGAATAAGGGTACAGCTCCATAAGAAAGCCGCCCTAAATCGGGCGGCTTAATTTAATCCGCAGTAAATGCCATTACCGATTCCAGCAAAACCTGTCAATAACCGGTAAGACAATTTCCACGACTAACAATCCGGTATGTCATCACCGTTAATGTCGCACGGGGGATAACCGCTGGTGAACAGGTAATCTATCAGATAGACTACATCATCAATGTCTATATATCCCGAACAATCCACATCACCGGATGCAAGTGGCATCGGGGGTGGACCTCCGGTGAATAAATAGTCTATCAAATATACGACATCATCTATGTCAACATAGCCACTGAAATCGGTATCACCACAGATTCCGGGCGCACCGCTCGACACTACAACATTGTCATAATATGCAACACCGTCGTTAATTCTTTTCAGAGCAAATCTTCCGGCAGGGTAATGCGTGAATCCATCATAACTCAACAGAGAATCCCCGTCTACATACGCGACCGCTGTGATCCCATCAATCACCAGTTTCGCATGGTGCCAGACATCCGTTGTAACCGTGTAGTCAATATTAGCCAAACCGGTACAGGCTCCTCCACTGTAGTTCATGAGGCAGAAACCAACATGATCCTCGTATATGTGAAGTTGGTAATATTTGCCGGCATCACAACCCGATTCGATTTCCTCAATATGAAACAGTATGCATGCATGTCCTTCAGGAAATTTGAAGTCAACATCGATTGTGTAGTCAGTCATGGAAGCAATGCCGTTGACAGATCTTGCATCGTCGTAAAATGACTGAGAAGTGATTACATAAACTCCGCTATCGACTGCAAACAAACCATCATACTCCTTCCATCCATATGCATCCCCATCATCGAAATCATCCTCAAAGATAACACCCGCACTCGCGATGCCCGCAATCAGCAGGGCAAAGGGTATGACTGATAGAATAATACAGGCTTTCATAAGCAATCCTCCATTCAATTCAATCCAAATACGATTAAATAGATTTAGCCATAAGAACAGTAGGACATATCTGCTCCTCTGACCGGGACATTCGCAGTTAGGCAAACCTGTTTCAGAGGTTTGCATATTTGTCTGTCTTCTCCTGGGTGGTATTATTCAAAGACAGACAGAAGTAGTATCCAGAATTCCTCTCGTGAGGATGCAAGATTCACTGATGTACTAACTGGATCGAAAGAGAAGAATTTTTCGGTTGTATGGTCTACCCGAATTATATCGGGTAGCTCATTGGGGATCAAGTCATATTTGACTGTTATTTTGTGGTTTTTGGAAATGTTTCCAAATCCATACCGTCGGCTACCTCCCCGAAATGCTTTTTCATACAATTCGGGCAGATAGAGTGAGTGAATTCGAAACCCTTATGCTCGACCATGTACTTGTCAACAGCTTCCCAGTACCCTTTGTCATTGCGGATGTTCTTGCAGTATGAGCAGATTGGAAGAATTCCGCGGAGAGTTTCAATCTCTTTCACACGGTCTTCCAGTTCGCGGTTTCGCCAGATGAGTGCAAGGTGGGATTCTACGAGATCTTTTAACTGCAACATCAGTTTATCAGTTTTCTCCGGATGATCATTTGGTTTGTTATCCAGAATACAGAGTGTTCCGAAGACCTGTCCGTATGGAAGAAATATCGGATACCCAAGATACGAAATCATGTTGAGTGCAATATCGGGATTATCGCGCCAATCCGGATCGACAGTAGCATCCGGGATCTTAAGTTTCTCCTTCGATTTAATCACTGTTTCGCAGTAGAGACCGGAATCGGGAAGACGCTCTGAATCTCCCTGATTATATGGATTGCCTTCTGAATCACTTGAGATTAGCACCTCGATCTCCGGCCAGTTAACCCGCATTATCAGTCCGGTTGGTACATCGGTAAGCTCGGCCATAATATCTACGAGACTCTGCCATTTCCGGAGTGTTGTTTCATCGACTTGAAAAGACTCGGCGAGAATATCAAAACCGACACTCTTTGGATCGACCGCATTACTAATCTTTTTCTGGACTTCCACAATACCCCCAAATCAGGATGATGGAATATAATCAGTTCCTGAATATAGCCCATGTGATAACCTTGTATCCGTTTAGCAGTGGGCAGAAGCTAAAACGAACAGTGACAATCCTTTTATTTTATCGTCAGCCTGAAAACTGAGCTTATGTCAAAAGCTGACATCTTTCCATTTAGAAACACCTGAAGAAGAGGGTGATATAGGTTATTTGATAAAAAAACGCCGCCCGAATATTCGGGCGGCTGTATCCTGCAAAGATTGAAATATCCAAGTTGTCACATCAGAAGCAGGGTTACTTCTTCGGCGGAACGACTGCGTCCTTGCAAGACTTTGAGACACGGAACTTGACCGTAGTCTTTGCAGGGATCTTGATCTTTTCGCCGGTCTGTGGATTACGGCCCATGCGGGCTTTTCTTCTGGCCTTGACAAGCTTGCCGAAGCCGGGCAGTGTGAATTCGCCGGCTCTCTTGGCTTCTTTCACCGCAATTGTGTTAAGTGAATCGAGGAAAGTGTTGACCGCAACTTTAGTCATGTCGAGATCTTTCGAAAGCTGCGTAACAAGCTGCGTCTTGGTCATAGGCTTTGATGCTGGCATCATACCCTCCATTGTTTCGACAATCCCCAATGGACTGTCTTTGGGTTTTTACTGCTTTATTAAACTCTTTATTTACCCTCTATTTATGCACCTTCGAGCAAGGTTCAAAATGCCAAATCTCGTTTAACCCTGTTGCAGTAAGGGCAAAAATAGATTTTCTAAATATGCGCGCAACAAAAAAATGAGGGTTTTGGGGGTTTTTTGAAGTTTTTTTCGAGATTTGGCCGCTTCAGTACTGCATGAGACCCGATTCGGCCATTTTGACGACCGAACCGGGTCCAATATGTCATCAGAATTTCGCCCATCGGGGTACGCGCGGGAATGGAATTACATCCCTGATATTCGCCATTCCGGTGATATACATTACCACCCTCTCGAAACCGAGACCGAATCCGGCGTGTGGAACTGTCCCGTATTTGCGGATGTCGAGATACCAGCCGTAGTTGTCCATATCGAGATTACACTCTCTTATACGCTCTTCGAGAATATCCCGGCGGTACTCACGCTCGGAGCCGCCGATGATCTCGCCGACTTTCGGAACGAGAACATCCAGTGCCCGCACAGTCTTGCCGTCGTCGTTTACCTTCATATAGAAAGGCTTGATGGACCTCGGGTAATCATGCACTATGACCGGCTTTTTAAAATGTACCTCTGTCAGATAGCGCTCGTGTTCGGACTGCATATCGATTCCCCATTTGACCGGGTACTCGAAATCCTTTTTCGCCTTCTCCAATATCTCTATCGCTTCGGTATACGGCAGCCGTACGAAATCCGCCTCGACCACAGATTCGAGAGTCTGGCGGAGATTCTTATCCTTGTCGATCCACTTCGTGAAGAACTCCATCTCTTCGGGGCATTCTTCCAACGCGAATTTGAAGAGATACTTAAGGAAATCTTCCGCGACGGTCATGTCCTCCTCAAGCTCGCAGAACGCCATCTCAGGTTCTATCATCCAGAATTCGGATGCATGCCGTGAGGTGTGCGAATCCTCGGCTCGGAAAGTGGGACCGAACGTGTAGATATCACCCAGCGCTGTTGCGAAAAGTTCCCCCTCGAGCTGCCCCGATACTGTCAGATAAGCTGCGGTAGAGAAGAAATCCTCACCGTAGTCAACGCTTCCGTTTTCGGAGCGGGGTGTGTTATCAAACGGGAGTGTCGTCACTTTGAACATCTCGCCTGCACCCTCGCAATCGGACGCCGTAATAATCGGCGTGTGGATATAGTAGAATCCACGCTCCTGATAATACTTATGAATCGCGTATGAAAGTTTCGAGCGAACGCGGAACACCGCGCCAAACGTATTGGTGCGCGGTCTCAGGTGAGCTATCTCACGGAGATACTCGAAGCCGTGACGCTTCTTCTGCATGGGGTACGACTCATCCGCACCACCGAGTAACTCCAGCTCCTCGACCAGAATCTCGAACTTCTGCCCCTTGCCCTGCGACTCCACGAGCTTGCCGGCCATTCGGACCGAGCTGCCGGTCGAAATCTGATTGAAATTCGTGAAGCGTTCGGGATTATCCACAACACCCTGTATGTTTGCGATACAGGAGCCATCATTGACCGTTACGAAAGCCACATTCTTTGACGCGCGAACTGACCGCACCCAGCCGAGAATTATCGGTTTCTCACCGACCGGTACGGACTCATCGAGGATGATCGAGCTGACTCTGGTCCGTTTGAAGTAATCCATAATAAGCCTCCACGAATACCATAAACACAATAGGTAACGAGATATTCTACCTCTTGTACGTTTATTGTCAAGGGCAAAGAGGGGGATATCAGAATGTAAACCGAACCACGAACCCCAGACCGTCCCCGTTCGAGGTGGAGGTCGGGATGATTTTCAGCTTGCGGTTATCATGCAGATCGAAAAGAGCATCCGCTAAAAACCATGCATAGGTGTACCCGAAATAGACATCCGCCGGCCAGTGCGCTCTCTCGGTCAGTCTCTGGATATTCACTATCCCGGCTATCGAATAGATCGCTATCTGTGCAGGCAGCCATCGAATGTGGTGCGCGAACACACGGGATGCGCAGGCAATGTTTGCGGAGTGACCGGATGGGAACGATTCGCCATCATTGAACTTGAAATATCGCGGTCCCATATTCTGATTCGGACGGTACCGTCCGACAAACACGAACGCGAATGTCCCACGGAAACTGGACGCGAAATAGTACGATTCGAGGTAATCGGCTGTTATGTTGGTCAGAAAATCAAAACCGGTCAGATATCCTACAGCCAACCCGCCGATGAAATACTTGGTGGTGATACTGCCGTTCCCGATCGGTTTGATTTCATCCCCGATCTCCCGGATCTGTTTGATCGGGAAATCGTTCAGGCTTCGCTGGATTGCATCCAGTATCTCCTGATCGTAGATGTATATTACCGCACCGACCGCCGTTATCCCCGCGATCCAGAGAAGGCTCTCACCGTCGATCCGCGCAGGGGATGAATATATATAGAAGCATCATTCACGAATGTCTTCGCGCCATACTTAAGACCGCCCCAGAACCATCGCTCCGACGGTGCAAGAAGGGAGAGTGAATCGTATTCACTCAGGCTGCCAGATATCTCAACCGAGTCATCGGATCGGGCGAGAATCGGATCGAAGACGGATGGTCTGAGATAGATAAGCGCCGTATCATCCTCTGCATGGAGAGACTGAGTCGCACAGAGAATAAGAAGAACTGCGGCAAACTGTATCGCTCGATTCAAAATTCCCGGCACTGACTCACCCTCTGTTGATGCGGTTTTATATGGTCACTTTGGGTTGCCTCGATTATAATGATCCTGACGTGTCTGACCAATCGAAAATACGGTATTTCGGTGAGAACAAGCAGTTGGCGGGTTTTATCACAGGACTCGCGGCTTTTCTGTTTATCCTGCTCTTCCTCGACCTCGATCCCGAACATCCGGAGGTAACACGCACGGCCGCCGTTGCCGCACTCATGGCTGTCTGGTGGATAACCGAGGCGATTCCGATTCCGGCTACCGCGCTCCTGCCGGTTGCGCTGTTTCCACTCCTTGGGGTAGTGAGTGGCAAGACCGTTGCAGGCGCATATTTCAACAGCGTGATTTTCCTGTTTGTCGGCGGATTTATTATGGCGCTCGCTATGGAACGCTGGAATCTTCACAGGCGAATAGCACTGCGGATAATCCTCTCGATCGGCGCAAGTCCGAAGCGGATCATACTCGGTTTTATGGTCGCTACCGCGTTTCTCTCGATGTGGATATCGAACACGGCTACGACCATGATGATGGTCCCGATTGCGATGGCGATAATATTCAAGCTGAAAGAGACAGACAGCACGAACGCGACATCGCGGTTCGCGATAGGTCTATTGATTGGAATCGCGTATTCCGCTTCCATCGGCGGATTTGCCACGCTGATCGGTACACCGCCGAACCTTGCGTTCAGCAAGATATTCACGACATCATTCCCGAATGCCCCGGAGATATCGTTTGCACGCTGGATGGTTTTCGGGCTTCCGTCATCCGTCATATTCCTATTCATAGCATGGGGAATTCTGATCCTGATGTTCGCGCGGAAATCCGCGAATCTTGCACCCGACAGAGAGGTGTTCCTGAGCGAATACCGCAAGCTCGGAAAGACAAGCTACGAAGAGAGGATTGTGCTGATTCTATTCGTGGTTCTTGCACTACTCTGGCTTTTGCGCAGAGACATTGACATAGCGGCTTTCACAATACCCGGATGGTCGAACATCTTCTCGGTTCCGGGTTTCATCGATGACGGCACGGTCGCAATCTTCATCTCGATACTGCTGTTTCTTATACCATCGAAAAACCGCAGGGGTGAGCGATTGATGAACTGGGAGACAGCGCAACGGCTCCACTGGGGAATCGTTATCCTCTTCGGCGGCGGTTTCGCGCTTGCGGCGGGATTCAAGGAATCGGGGCTGTCACTCTGGATCGCCAACAGCCTGCATGGACTTCAGGGGGTATCGCCGATCCTGATGGTTGCGGTTGTTTGCATGACGCTGACATTTCTAACCGAGCTTACCTCGAATACCGCAACAACTCAGATTGTCCTGCCGCTGCTTGCGTCGCTGTCGATAGCAATCGGCGTAAATCCGCTGCTCCTGATGATACCCGCGACACTCTCGGCATCGTGCGCATTCATGCTCCCGGTGGCGACACCGCCGAATGCTATCGTGTTTGGTTCGGGGGAGGTTAAAATGGGGGATATGATGAGAGTCGGAATAATAATGAACCTCGTCGGGGTAGTCCTGATCACAATCTTCATCTACACACTCGGAACATCAATCTTCGGAATCGATCCTCTCGTAGTACCCGACTGGGCAAAATAAAAAACCGGTCACACTTTGGTATGCAACCGGTCTGTGGGGGAGAGAGCAATAGTAAATCTTCTCGACGCCCCTTGGGGGACGAGCGGACCCGTCCCCCACGTACTGTACTCTTACGCTTCCGCTCGGAATAGGGGCGTTATCGAGTTGTTGTTCCTTCCGTTGGCTCTGTAAGCCAACTGTAGCATCGTGCGTCGGATGTACCTCCAATGGTTTTCAAATTTTTTCACAACAGCTCTTCACTTCCTGACTTTTTCAGCTTCGAAATATCAGCCGGGCGCGTCTCCGGTCGCGGCATTGCCGGATAGCGCCCGACCGTACCTCACAGACAAGTCCGTCGACTCATTTTATCACACTCATAGAGTGCGTGGCTCCCTGGTGACACCGGAGTCGATGGAACTATCCCCTCTACCAGGGTCTAATTTGGCGAGATTGGTGCTTGAAAGGCATGTTTAACGGCTCTGCTACCACCTCCTCTCGTTCATTCATACTGACGAAAGTTCAACAGTGCGACTAACATTGATCCAAACTGTCTCTTCAGACAGTGGGTTAAATGCGCTTTTAAAAATGGTAGCAGTTTTTGTGTGCGGATAATCTCCCGTACTCTGTGCCCTTAAGGGCGAACTTACAATCTTCCTTCAGCGGCTCTTGGGATGACCTCCTCCGCGAAAACAGGTTCGCGGATTCAATCGTCCGTCAATCTTTCAAAGCACGGTAGATGTGGTAAATAGGCGGATACCGTCCTAACTTTACAATGACAATTACAACAGCTTTAGTACGGTAGCATAAGAATTATAAGATACTATACCTTTGTTGAGTAAGACTTAAAAGTTAGTTTGTTAAAACAGTAGCGGTATTTTTGTAGGCATTCCTCCTGTGCAGTTTCATTATACACTATAATATATCTTTGTCAAGATACTTTCTGCAGATTTGCGATTGAATTTTCATTTTCCTATATTTGGCTGCATGATTAGAATGACTCCCTTTATTTTATGTAAGGAAGCGGATTGAATTTTCTCTACAACATCTTCTCCGGGATAGCATCTCTCGTTGTTCTGCCTGTGGTTCTGTTGAAGGCGCTAATCGACGACAGGGCGTACCTCGGATTTCTCGGAATATACAAACAGGTTCCGAAGTGCGAGAGTGGCAAGACACGTATATGGATTCATGCGTCATCTGTCGGGGAAGTCAAAGCCGCTCTGCTTACAATCGAGCGTTTGAGAAATTCAGCCAACGATATTGAATTCATCCTGACAGTTTTCACACCACGCGGGATGAAGGTTGCACGCGAGGAGGCGGGGAGTGATGTCACACTTAACTACCCACCATTAGACCTTCCCGTTTTTGTTCGCAGGGCATACTCGAAATTCAAACCGTCGGTTGTAGTATTAACCGAAACCGAACTCTGGCCCGGTCTGATGCGCGGGGCATATTCACGGGGGATACCGGTCGCTATTATTAACGGACGCCTGACAGACAAAACACTCGTGCACTACATCGCGCTGAAATCGGTATTCCGACCGTTGGTAGAAAACCTGTCGATGATCCACACGCAATCGCATCTCGACTACGACAGGTACCGCAGACTCGGAGCGAAAGATTCCGTGATATTCGGTGAGGACAATCTCAAGACCGCTGCGTTGGTGAAAGCCGGGGAAAAATTCGACAGAGAAAGTGTTGAGCAGGATTTCGGATTGTCGAATCGGGACAGAGTATTTGTTGCCGGTTCCACGCGGGAGGGTGAGGACGAGATAATCCTCAAAGCTTATGTGAAAGCCCGGCAATCAATCGGTGACTTGAAAATCATCATCGCACCCCGTCACACAACAAGAATTCCGACAATCGAGAAACTGATTACCGACATGGGGCACAGTTATACTCTTCGAAGTCAAATACAATCGAATCCGGAAGATATCATCATCCTCGATACAATGGGCGAACTGTGGAGAGTATATGGTATCGGCACGGCGGCATTCGTGGGTGGCAGTCTTGTACCAATCGGAGGGCACAATCCGCTCGAACCGCTATCACTCGGTGTACCGACCTGTTTTGGCCCGAGTATGGAAAACAGCGCAGAACTAACAGCGCACCTTCTCGAAAACAAATTCGCCGAAACGGTTCATTCTGCGGATGATATCGCAGACTTTGTTATCAGATCAGCAGGCGGAGATATTCCCCGGTCCGACACGAAGAGACTTGCATCCCTGTTTGCATCCGAGATAGATGAGGTCGCGGAGCGGATTCTCAAACTCGCGGGAGATTGAAAGAGAGATGCCTGATACGGACAGAAAACAGGATTTCCTGACCCGTCGGAATCGAACCCCGGTGGAACATTTGGCGGCATTCCTGCTGATACCGTTTACCATCCTCTACCGCCTTGCGTTGCTGTTCAGAAAAGCTCTGTACAAAATGGGTATCTTCAAGTCTCACAGACTGCCGGAGCGGGTGATATCAATCGGAGGAATTACAGTTGGAGGATCGGGCAAAACACCGGTGCTGATACACATAGCCGGAATGCTGGAAGAGCGCGGTCGGAATGTTCTTATTCTGACACGTGGCTATGGAGGAGCCGAATCATCGAATGCTGTAATAACGCCGGGTGAGAATATATTAAACAGCCGGTTTTCGGATGAGGTCCGCCTGATGGTATCAAGTCTGAATTCCACCCTCGGTGTCGGTTCGGATCGCGTACGTTCTCACACGATGGCAAATGAAGATGCCGATTTTGATTTCTGTCTGCTCGACGACGGATTCCAGCACTGGAAGATAAAGCGGGATATCGACATAGTGGTGCTGGACGCCACCGCACCGTTCGGGAACGGATTGTCTCTACCGCGAGGATCGCTTCGTGAACCGAGATATTCTCTCGGTCGCGCTGATGCCGTTATAGTGACGAGAGCCAATCAAACGGATGATCTGAAACGATCAATCAACGAAATCCGGAACGTGACCCGCAGTATTCCCGTTATCGTATCTGAATATCGTGTAGATGGTGTTATTGATGTTAAAACGGGTAGAAATATCGAAATGGAGGAGCTGATCGGCAGGGTGTTTCGTGCATTCACGGCTGTGGCGAATCCAGGTTCGTTTTATCGTACTGCCGAGGAGATCGGGCTGAGTATAAAATCGAGACGCTCATTCCGGGATCATCACATATTTACCCAGTACGATGCTGATGAACTTGCAAAGGAGGCACGAGCCGAGCAGTGTGATGCGTTTATAGTAACGGAAAAAGATTCGGTGAAACTCAAAACTCTCGATTTTTCATCCATTCCGGTCTATGCGATTCGAATAAGTTTGCATATTTTGGAAGGTGAAGATAGTTTGTGTGATCTCGTTTTCGGGAATAGATGATGACTAAAAAAGACCTTGATTTTCTCATAGTCGGATCCGGAATCGCCGGACTCTCTTTCGCGCTCAGAGTGGCGTCGAAGGGTAAGGTGGCTATTGTCACCAAGAAGAATGATTCCGAGTCAAACACGAACTACGCACAGGGCGGCATCGCATCGGTTATCAAACCGCGCGATTCATTCAAGAAACATGTCGGGGACACGCTGGAAGTCGGTGCGGGACTCTGCCACGAAAAAGCCGTCAGGATGATTATCAAGAATGGTCCGAATTCGATTAAGAGACTTCTCGAACTCGGAGTGGATTTCTCATTCAGCGGCGACCAGCGCGAGCTTGCCACACTCGATGTCGGTCAGGAGGGGGGACACTCGGAGAAACGTGTCGTTCATGCCGCAGACTATACCGGCAGGGCGGTTGAGACCACACTTATCTCGGCTGTCAAGTCCAATCCGAATATAGAAATATTCGAGGATCATCTTGCAAGTGAACTTCTCGTGGATACGACAGCCGGAGAAAATATCTGTTACGGATGCAAGGTTCTCGATGAGAGAAGCGGGGAGATTGAGTTCTTCCTGTCACCCGTGACCCTTCTCGCAACCGGCGGTGTCGGACGGGTTTACTATCACACGACAAATCCGAGTATCGCTACCGGGGATGGTGTTGCAATGGCATACCGTGCAGGAGCATCAATCGCCAACATGGAATTCATACAGTTTCATCCCACATCTCTACACCACCCACTCGGTGATTCATTCCTTATCTCCGAGGCGGTGCGCGGTGAGGGCGCACATCTGCGATTGAAATCGGGCGAGATGTTCATGGAGAAATACCACGAAATGCGCGATCTCGCACCGAGAGATATCGTTGCGAGAGCAATCGACTGGGAGATGAAAATCTCCGGTGAGCCGAATGTATATCTTGATATGACCGAAATTAAATCCGACTATATAATCCGGCGATTCCCGAACATATATAATCGTCTGCTAGCTCTCGAAATAGATATCACCCGTGACTGGATACCGGTTGTTCCCGCCGCTCATTATATGTGTGGTGGAATTCAAACCGACTGCCAGGGTCGAACCGATATCAACAACCTCTTCGCGGTCGGCGAAACGGGGTGTACCGGAATGCATGGTGCCAACAGGCTTGCCTCCAATTCTCTTCTCGAAGCGGTTGTGGTGGCGGAATTGTCGACAAAGGCTGCGATAGAAGCCCGTGAGTCTATTGAAAAATTCAAGCCACCAAAGGATATCTATAAAGAGACGCCGTCACGGACATCAAACTCACTGGGAAGATCCGAGAGAGTGTATCTGTCGCATGCACTGACAGAGATTCAGCGGACAATGTGGGATTTTGTGGGGGTCGTGCGATCGGACGAAAGACTCAGGCTTGCGGGCAAACGTATCGCTATGCTCCTCGAAGAGGTCGAGGAATTCCACAGAAAATTTCCTCCCGCATTCGACGCGCTTGAACTTCGAAATCTCGTTACAGTTGCCAATCTGATCCACAAATCCGCAACTATGCGCAAGGAATCCCGCGGACTGCACTTTAATGTAGACTATCCGGACAGGGATGACAAGAAGTGGCGCAAGGACACAGTACTCAAGAGGGACTCCTGAGATGTCACAGAGTGAAATAGTACTGATTCTCGATTTTGGCTCGCAATACACGCAGTTGATAGCACGGCGAATCCGCGAACACAATGTGTTCTGTGAAATCGTGCCATACAATCATCCGCCGAGTGAGCTTGAAGGGAAGAATATCAAGGGAATCGTTCTTTCGGGTGGTCCAAACTCGGTACTCGCCGATGATGCCTACTTTTGTGACGAGACATACCTCAAGCTCGGTGTTCCGGTTCTCGGTATCTGTTATGGTCTTCAATTGATGATTAAGCTGTTCGGAGGCAGCCTCGTGCACTCGGAATCGCGCGAGTACGGCAGAGCGAAACTTCGCGTAACAAATAACTCGAAGCTTTTCAGCAATCTCGATCCCGAATTCGTTGTCTGGATGAGTCACGGCGACTCGCCTGCCTCGCTGCCCGATGGTTTCCATCGGATCGGTAACACGGATTCGGTCGAGTTCGCGGCTATCGAGAATCCGGACGCCCGTATGTACGGTCTCCAGTTCCACCCGGAGGTTTACCACACACAGAACGGCACCCGTATAATCTCTAATTTCCTGTTTGAAATATGCGGTTTGAAGGGTGACTGGACGATGGAATCATTCATCGAGAGCCAGGTTGAGACTATCAGGCAGCGGGTTGGTAACTCAAAGGTTCTCTGCGGAATCTCCGGCGGTGTCGACTCCGCAGTTTGTGCGTTGCTTCTCTCGAAGGCTATAGGCGACAGGCTGATCTCCGTATTTGTCAACAACGGGGTACTTCGACTGAACGAGGAGAACGAAGTTCCGGATGAACTCGCGAGTCTCAATGTTAATGTGCGCAAGGTCGATGCCTCCGATGTTTTTCTTTCGAGGCTCTCCGGTGTCACAGATCCGGAGGAGAAACGGAAGATAATCGGAAGAACATTCATCGAGGTATTCGAAACTAAAGCAAAGAGTCTCGGAGATATTCGATTTCTTGCACAGGGGACGCTGTATCCCGATGTCATAGAATCGGTTTCATTCAAGGGACCATCCGCAACAATCAAGAGCCATCACAATGTCGGGGGACTTCCGGAACAGATGAAAATGGAGTTGATAGAACCGCTTCGTGAACTGTTCAAGGATGAGGTTCGGAAGCTGGGAGGACTTCTCGGCTTGAAGAACGAGATTCTCGGGCGGCATCCGTTCCCCGGACCGGGACTTGCGGTCCGTATTCTGGGTGAGATAACAAAGGATCGTCTCGACCTGCTCCGAAAGGCGGATGACATATTTATACGTGCACTGCGTACACACAACCAGTATGATAAGATATGGCAGGCATTCGCGGTGCTGTTACCGGTGCAGAGTGTCGGCGTTATGGGGGATGAACGGACCTACGAGAATGTGCTCGCACTCCGAGCGGTGACATCCACAGACGGCATGACGGCGGACTGGGCGCGGATACCGGATGATGTTCTCGCCGAGGTGTCATCGGAGATTATTAATCGCGTCTCCGGAATTAACCGTGTGGTCTATGATATCAGCTCAAAACCACCCGCAACAATTGAGTGGGAATAACAAAGAATTTGACAATTTGATCCGATTTGGTATTTTCAGTTTGCTTTATGAGACGGGAAGATAAGAATCTAAAAAACATATTCGCTCCCGTACGGAGCGATTTAAACCGGTTCGATGCAGTGCTTGACGAGCAGTTGCAGGCTGATTCCGATTTGATCCAGAGTGTCATAAATCATCTTCTCGAAAAACGCGGCAAACGTATCCGACCCACATTTCTATTTCTGACAGCACGATGCAGCGGATATAATCACCGCAGGATGGTTGAGGCGGCACTCGGTATCGAGCTTATTCATACCGCAACGCTTCTGCATGATGATGTTGTGGATGAGTCTGATACGAGACGCGGGCATGAGAGCATCAATTACCGCTGGAACAATCTTACCGCAATCCTCATGGGTGATTTTCTCTTCGCCAAGGCGTTCAAAATGCTCGTCGCAACCGATTCGCCCAAACTCGTTGCGCTTGTCGCGGAGACAACCGAGAGAGTGTCGATCGGGGAGCTTCGCCAACTGGAGGAGAGCGGGAATTTTGAGCTGTCGGAGGAGATGTACCTCGATATCATCGCCGCCAAGACAGCCTCACTCTTCTCGGCGGCGGCATCCTCCGGTGCGGTCCTGAACAAGGCGGATTCGCGTGAGGTTAAGAGGCTGTCCGATTTCGGCGAGAAGCTCGGGACATCGTTCCAGATCGCGGATGACCTTCTCGATATAGTCGGTGAACAATCCAAGATCGGCAAGGAGGTCGGTTCCGATCTCATGCAGGGGAAGGCTACTCTGCCGTTGATCTATGCGCTTCGCAACAGCGGGGAGAAAGTCCGAACCGAGATTGTCAAGATACTCTCGAACGGCACGAAACCGACCGAATATCAGCGGGTAATCGAATTCATCGGCAATTCCGGCGGCATAGATTACGCTCGGGAGCGTGCGATGCAGTTCGGTGAATCCGGACTCAAGCTAATCCGCAAATACGGCGACTCCAAATACTCCGCAGCCCTCGAACAGGTAGTCCAATTCACGGTAAACCGCGAGAATTAGAACCTGCGCGGGAGTGCCAGCAGCATACCCATTTAATTCAAGAACAGTTTCGATTGTGAAATTACCTTAACAATAGAGACTACTCTCACAAGAGTCTGGAAAGAGCAGGGACTGTCAGACCGAAAACCGCAGAATATGATTGTGTGATCTTGTGTAACAAGCAATCTTGAAATAGATGTGAGTGCTTTAATTACTAAAAGGAGGAGAATTGCAAATAGGAGAAGAGTATTCAATATATGGAGGCATTGAGTTCCTTCTGGTTCAAAAACCACTTCTATGGAAAGAACTGAAAGATTGCCTAAAAGAACCATCAATTGCAACCAACAGCAATAGGTCACTGTATGCAACTATAACTACAGGGAAGATTTTTCATAAATTCAATAAATGGCAATGGGGGATTCCTTCTTGATTACGCAACCTGGGATGGCAGGATAGTGGTATATTCATTAATCCGATTAATGATGGAGTAGTAACCTTCTTAATTAAAGATCGTGTACTGGGACATATCTGTTTTGATGGAAAGAACTGGAAACCCGAAAGTCTATTAATGAATACCTCTGAATGTTACAAAAGCCATGAAACTGATGTGGCAGTTGTTATTCTCCCGGAATCAAATAAAGGAATGATGGAATTCCTATACCGCAAGCGTCAACTGCGCCCCGCTGTTCCAATAGCAATTATCACCACAAAATAGCTATAAATAGGAATCATCAATAAATCAGCGTCGTGTGAAGTGATTAGAAGCTGTACTCAACTGCGAAGTACTTAGGACATTTTCAGATTGATCAGAAGTGAATTTGTCTAACTCGTTCCCCCATTGGTGCCATCCTGGTCGATGCGTTCGAGCGAATAATTCCAGATATGGACCGGGGCTGCACTGTTCAATGATATCGTATAGTTGATCCGGTTTCCTTGAATGTTCACGCTTCCGGCTGCTGATTATATTAACCTGTCGTCTTCCTGCCTGTCGAGTACGCAGATTTCCCCGTATACCAAAAAGAATAAGTTCGGTTACATTCCTGAAATAGAAACCCACCCCTCGACCATCGGGACCTCCATCTTTCCGTATCTTGTACCATACAATATTAGTCTTGTACTGGAAACCCCATGATTTCATTACCTCCAGACCTTCTGCAATCAGGGCATTCGGAATCCATAAATAGAGGTGGCTTTGAGGTAGTGCAAGATCATTTATGGGCAGATTCCCAATTTCATCAAAAGTCATTGTGGAATATCTGGAGAGGCGGCGATGTTCTGGTGCCATTTTCCCGGTTCTGTTACCAAATCGCCAGGGTGGATCGGCTAAAATTGTACCAAACTTGTTTCTCAAATTTCTTGATATATTCTCGCTCGCAGTAGACATCAATGCCCCATTGCTAATAACTATTCCTGATAAAGGACTCGTCTGATTCCAAATGCAACAACAGGACAACCACCAGCACCACCACCTTCAATGCGCGGTATTAATTTAGTCCAGTGTGTTGTGCTTGATACATGACGCTTTCCCAGTTCTGTGAAAACGGATTGAAGCTCATCTGATCTTGTAATTATAACTCCCACACTGATAGCACTAAGCTCGAATAAAATACGGAAATTATTAAGGTCGCGATCATAGAACTCATCCTTATTGTTCCATTCGACCTCAAGTGCAATTCTGTTCTTGTAACAATCAATCTTATGAGTTGGATTGTCTCTCTCACTACCATCCACGACTACCTTGGTTGCAAAACCTTTCTCTATCCAACCACGACTTTCGAATTGAGAATCAATTGCTTCAGATATCTTCGATTTACGTCCACCAGCTTCTTTAATCCAACTCTTCTTAAGTCGAAAATTCTCAAGCACCTCACATAGATCTTTCCATTCATCAGGAAAATCGTTCTCAATTATTGTTAAAGCATGTCTCCACTCGAAAACATCGTAATGATTCCGTATGAATTCTGATAGACTATCAGTGGTCATACGATCACATCCTGTGAACAGATTTACAATTCATTAATAATTGAGTCCTTAATTCAATGTCAATCATTTCCTACACCCCCACTTTCTCAGTCAGCACCTTCACCAGATCCGAGATCTTGACTCGTGTCTGGTCCATTGTGTCGCGGTCGCGGAGTGTGACAGTCTCGTCTTCCTTGGTCTGACCGTCGACCGTGACACCGAATGGCGTGCCAGCTTCATCCTGACGGCGGTACCGTCGGCCAACCGCACCCGCCTCGTCATAGAAACACTTGAAATGTTTGCTGAGAGTCTTGTAAATAGCTTTCGCAATCTCCGGCATGCCGTCTTTTCTGACAAGAGGAAGAACCGCTACCTTGATCGGCGCAACCTTCGGTGACAGCGACAGCAGAACGCGTGTCTCCCCCTTGACCTCCTCCTCGCGGTAGGCATCGACGAGGACTGTCAGAAGACTGCGGTCACAACCGGCTGAGGTCTCTATAATATATGGCAGATATTTCTCATTGCGTTCCTGGTCAAAATAGCGGAGGTCCCTGCCGCTGTGCTCCTGATGGTGCGAGAGGTCATAATCGGTACGGTCGTGTACGCCCTCGAGCTCTTTCCACCCGAATGGATACTCATACTCGATATCAATTGCACGCTTGGCATAGTGCGCAAGTTCATTCTCGGCGTGCTCGTGAATACGGAGTTTCTCCTCGCGGATACCGAGATCAAGATAATACTGGAATCGCTTCTCTTTCCAGTACTCGAACCATTTCTCCTCCTCCGAGGGATGAATGAAGAACTGCATCTCCATCTGTTCGAATTCTCTCGTACGGAAGATGAAATTACCCGGCGTGATCTCGTTACGGAAAGCCTTGCCGATCTGCGCTATACCAAACGGCACTTTCTGCCGCGACGGCTGGAGCACATTGTGGAAATTTACATATATACCCTGTGCCGTTTCCGGCCGGAGATAAATTATGGCGCTGCTGTCCTCGACCGGTCCCATGAATGTCTTGAACATGAGATTAAACTGTCGCGGTTCGGTCAGGTCACATTTATTCTCGATCGGCGATCTGGACGGTTTCTCCGGGCAGCGGGCTTCATCGAGCGCATCGGCGCGGAAGCGCGCCTTGCACTTCCGGCAGTCGACCATCGGATCGGTAAAACCGGTAACATGCCCGGATGCCTCCCAGACACTGGGGGACATCAGGATGGATGCATCGATACCCTCAACATCATCCCTTTTCTGGGTCATCTCGACCCACCAGAAATTCTTGATATTTCGTTTAAGCTCAACACCGAGCGGACCATAATCGTAACAGCTTCCAAGGCCGCCATAGATTTCGGATGATGGGAATATGAAACCGCGCCGTTTGCACAGTGAAACGAGTTTATCCATCAAGCCTTCTTTTTTCTTCGCCACGAGAAAAACCTCCTTGGATTAGCCGGTCGGTGAGATTTTGTTCAGGAATTCAAGCGACGACAGGTTGGGCGCTCTGTCTGTCTGAACAGATAGGAATTTCAGGAGCATCGCCCGCACCGGTTCTTTCTGGCTCTTCGAGAAATTCACATTTGTAAGTTTATCTATCGGAGAATCGAGGATAAGATTCAACACCTTTCGTGTACCCTGATCTATCCTGAAATAGCGTCCATCGGGATCAACTGCTCCCTCGGATACCACGCCACCCTCCTCCGGTGAGAAATAGAGTCTCTCTTCACCTCTCAAATCATTTCCGGTTCTGACACACGTGTTGAACTCCGGGTGGTATCCCGATAAGCTCAGGAGCCGGAGAACATACGCGAGGAAGAAGAAATCGAGTTTCGATCCGTGCGCATAATTCAACTGGTAGAGTGTCCGTATCAGAAGATTGAATATGTCCTCACTTGACTCATCCCTCGGGACGAGTGATTCGAGAACCTCCACAACCGCAGACGCATACGACAGCCTGCGGATATCACCTTTGATCTCGGGATAATCGCGTATCGTTTCGATCTGCGAAACCACGCCGAGTTTCTCAGGATCGGACCTGTAGTACAGAATCTCGGTATGAGAGAACTGAGATACCCGCCCGACCATCTTTGACTTGGGGTTTCTGACACCCTTTGCCAGAAGATTCGTACGACCGCCATCTTTAAGATAGCAGTAGACGAGCAGGGATGACTCTCCGGATCGATCTGCCCGGAGTATTATGCTCTCTGTTTTTTGCAGGCTCATTCGGGTTGGTACTTAAGGTTCTCCGGTACTCGGATTACGACCTCGCCGTCTTTGACGAGTCCGTATTTCTCTCTGGCGAGTTTTTCAATGTATGCCGTATCCGTCTGCGCACGTTCGAAACGCTCCTCCAGATTCGAGATTTCGGCTATCAGTTGACGCTTCTCCACTTTCAGGTTTTCCCGTTTCCTCTGCATGCGCAGAAGATTCAGTAAACCGAACTCGCCTCCGAGGTAACTATACAGAAGGAAAATTGTCAAGGAAAACACCGCAGTTCTTATCAAAATCTGCTTGTGCGGCGAAGCTTTTTTCCTGATCCGGTTGATAAGCTTTCGCGGTGAGCTGTCTTTAGGTTTTCTAAGGCGTCGAGTTGCCATTTTACCCGTTCAGATTGAAAAACGCTGTCTTTCCTGCAAATACTGCGCTGTCTCCGAGTTCCTCTTCTATTCTGAGAAGCTGATTGTATTTCGCAATTCTGTCGGTACGAGAACCGGAACCGGTCTTAATCTGTCCCGCCGAAGACGCAACGACAATGTCCGCTATAGTTGTATCCTCAGTTTCACCGGATCTATGCGACACAACAGAGGTCATGCCGTTCTGCTTTGCAAGATCGATAACATCCAGAGTCTCGGTTAAAGTACCTATCTGGTTGAGCTTGATTAAGATAGAGTTGCACGCTCCGGTGTCGATACCTTTCTGAAGACGCTTGCGGTTTGTCACGAAAAGGTCATCACCGACACACTGGATACGATTGCCGATGCGCTTCGTCAACTCGGTGAAACCCTTCCAATCGTCTTCATCGAGACCATCCTCAATAGAGATTATCGGGAAATCTTTCGACAGATCCTCGAGGAATCCGACCATCTGGGTTGAACTCAGCTTACGCTTCTCACCTGCAAGGTTGTATTTCTTAGAGCTTTTAACATAAAATTCACTCGCTGCGGCATCGAGCGCAATAAAGACCTGCTTGCCGGCTTTGTATCCGGCTTTTTTGATCGCCTCCATTATGACCTCGATAGCCTCACGGTTTGATCCGAGATTGGGTGCAAAACCACCCTCATCGCCGACAGCCGTATTTAGACCTTTCGCGCCGAGAACTTTCTTCAGGTTGTGAAAAATCTCTATACCGGCACGAAGCGCATCGCTGAAGGTATCAAAACCGACCGGCATCACCATGAATTCCTGAAGGTCGACATTATTGTCTGCATGTGAGCCGCCATTCAAGATATTCATCATAGGAACTGGAAGAATGTGCGCATTTGATCCACCAACATAGCGATAGAGTGGAAGACCCATATAATCAGCCGCAGCTTTGGCACAGGCAAGCGAAACACCGAGTATCGCATTCGCACCGAGCTTCTTCTTTCCCTCGGTTCCATCCATGTCGATAAGGAACTGATCTATCAAACGCTGTTCCGTAACCGGAATCCGTTCGTTCATAAGAACTGGAGCTATCTTGTCGTTGACATTTTTAACGGCTTTAAGCACACCCTTGCCCATGAACCGTTTCTTGTCACCATCTCTCAACTCAAGGGCTTCATGTGCTCCGGTTGATGCACCGGATGGTACTATTGCCCGACCGAATGAACCGTCAGCGGTCAAAACGTCAACTTCAACTGTTGGATTTCCGCGAGAATCGAGTACTTCTCGTCCCAGGATATGGATAATTGTTGGCATATAATCTCCCATTCATACACAGTGTAATGAGACAATTTAGATTTGCTTGTTCTATAAGACAACAAAAAACTCCACACCTGATATTGTTCCCGCACAGCAACCAGCACTTGCAATCGACATACGATTTGGTATATTCTAAAGCTATGGTGAAAGACTCAGAAAAGATGAATCTTGTCGGTGACTGGAAGAAAATCGGGATAATCTTCGGTGTGGCTTTTATAGCCCGGCTGATCTATCTGATTGAAATACAATCAGCTCCTTTCATCGAACACCTGACAGCGGATCCGGCGTTCTATGATGCGTGGGCGCGCTCTATCTTAAGTGAAAGACTGCTTCCGAATGAAACGCTCTACAAAGCGCCGCTGTATCCGTATTTCCTTGCCATAGCCTATGCCATATCCGGTAAGAGTGTATTTTTCGCGTCTCTTGTACAGGGGATAATCGGCTCGCTTACATGTGTTCTTGTCTATGCCACAGCGCGAAGGTATTTTGGAGAAACCGCCGCATTTATAACAGGGCTTGCAGCAGCACTGTATGGTGCATTTATCTATACCGACATCGAATTACTTCCGAATGTCATCGCGGTATTTTTAACGATGTCCGCGATACTTGTCTTAGCAACTATCGACGATGGTCGAGCAGCCCGACGGTTCTTGTATGCAGGCATTCTATTCGGTCTTGCGTCGCTGGCGATACCGTACATCCTAACAATCCCGATAGTCCTGCTTCTCTGGATTATGATTAGGTTTGAAAAGTCAGCATCATGGAAACTCGCCCGCTGGGGACTGGTGATTGCGGGGGCATTCATCTGCATAATACCGGTAACATTGCACAACGTGGCGCACTCCGGTGACTTCCTGCTTATTTCAGGAGATTCTGGAATCCGCCTCTTTGCGGGAAATAACGTACAGTCGGATGGGAAAACGCCATATCTCCCGGCGCAGGACCCGGCAATAACGCGCGATTTCCAGAAAGCGGAGAGGATCGCAGAGAGGGTCAGTCAAACCCAACTCAGTCCGGGTGAGGTTTCGAGCTTTTATACCGATGAGGCATGGGCATTCATCAGCAATTTCCCCGGCAGTTTCCTCGCACTGACACTTAAACGGGTCTATTTCCTGCTGAACGGCTATGAGATTTCGGCCGAGAGACCGTTTTATTTCTTCGGGAACGATTCAATATTGTTCAGGATTCTAACCTGGGATTTCCTGATAAGCTTCCCTGCAGGGCTGATCCTTCCGCTTTTCATTGGCGGTATAATTGCAACATTCAACCAGTTTCGCAAAAACTCGCTTCTATACTGCTATGTGATCGGAGCCGCTGCATTCCCGGTACTCTTTTATGTGACAGTTGAGAGCAGGTCTGTGTTCATGCTGGCTGCATTACCGTTTGCATCAGTTGGTGCGCTGAAGATCGTTGAATGGTTCAAGGCAAACAAGAACACAAAACTCATAACGGTTGGCGTGGCTGTTCTCGTAATGCTCGTTATTTCTAATATCAACTTCACGGATTTCGATGAGGATCCCACCGGAGCATTCACGCATCTCGGTAACATTTACTGGAATGCAGGTGATTTTGACAGAGCGGAACAGATTTTCAAGAATGGTCTTGAGATCGATCCCGATAATCCGGTCCTGAACAACAATCTTGGAAATGTCTACTACAAGAAACGGATATTCGAGGAATCTGAGAAGAAATACAACCGTGCGATATTGGCTGATCCGGATTATGAGGATGCCCGCAAGAACAGAATTCGTCTGTATGAACGCTGGGAACGTGAAGAGATGCTCTTGAACGAGTTCCGCGAATATCTCTCACACTTCCCGAATTCCAAATGGGGATTGTTCCGTATTGCAGACTATTTCGTGAAACACGTTGAGAACGATTCTGCGCTTGTCTACTACGAGAAACTTGCAACTCTTTTCCCCGGTGATCCGGATGCCCAATTCGGTGTAGCGAGTCTCTATTCAAAGACGGGGCAGCTGGAGAAAGCTCGTGGGATTTACGAGGAAATGGTGCAGATATATCCCGAGGAACCGAGTGTGCATCTTAATCTCGGAATCGTATATGCCCAACTCGGTAAACTGTATCTCGCTGAGGAGCAGTTCGAGCAGACACTATACTATGACTCCAACTCAACCTTCGCCCTCTACAATCTCGCCAAAGTCTACGAACAGCGCGGTGATACCGCTCAGGCGACCGGCGTTTATATGAATATACTACTCAAGGATCCTGACTTTTTCGAAGACAGAGATTCGATTCTGCGGGAATTGATAGAAAAAGCACCCGTCTCACCACCCGAATCTATTGGCAATTAAGCCTGAGATCAGCGAAGGCGATTATTCACCCGAAAGGAGCTATCAAACTGAGCACCAAAATACCCAGAGGCGAGATTATTGAGCTTGTCATAGATTCGATGGCTTTCACCGGGCGAGGTGTCGGGAAATATGACGGACGGTCCGTATTTGTCGCGGGTGGAGTTCCGGGAGACCGTCTGACTGCGCGGGTTTTGAAATCGAGACGAAAATTTGCGGAAGCTACAGTCGAGGAGATCATCGAGCCGTCACCCGACAGGACAGACCCGCAGTGCAGACATTTCGTTGTCTGCGGAGGATGCAGCTTCCAGAATCTGCCATATAAAAAGCAGCTTGAATATAAACAGTCGTTTGTGTACGATACACTTAATCGAATCGGCGGTATCGAGAGTCCCCCGGTAGAATCGATCATCCCATGCAATGAGACACTCTTCTACCGCAACAAGATGGAATTCTCCTTTCTGCCGATGGAGGACGGCACAATTTGCCTCGGGCTGCATGTCCGGAATCGCTGGAGTGAGGTATTCAATATCGAGGACTGCCTTCTTCAATCGAGAGTGTCAAACAAGATTGTCTGCGCCGTACGGGATTTTGCCAACGAGCACAAAATCCCGGCTTACCATATCAGTGAGCATCATGGTTTTCTCCGGTTCCTCGTGGTTCGGGACAATAAACTGACGGGGGATGTCCTTTTGAATTTCGTAACGAACGAGGGGGATTTCCCGCATCAATCTGAACTCATCGAAAACCTGATGGACCGTTTCCCGGAAATTGCGGTGATATATCGAACCATCAACTCATCACCATCCAATGTCGCCTCCGGCGAACATGAGGTTGTGCTCAACCAGCGGCGTGACTTTTTCGAGAATCTCGGTGATTTCAAATTTCTCGTCACCCCCACAACATTTCTTCAAACCAATTCCGTTCAGTGCGAGGTTCTCTACGAACAGGCTCTTAAGATGGGAAGCTTCGAAAAATCCCACCGGCTCCTCGATCTGTACTGCGGATGCGGTACGATATCACATTTCGTTGCTTCACATGTCGATACCGTACTTGGTGTCGAATTGAATGAAGCCGCCGTGAAGATGGCGGAGATCAATGCGATCCAGAACCGTGTTGACAATGTTGATTTCAAGGCTGCCGATTCAGCATGGTTCCTCGCCAGAGCGCATGAGGCGGACGAGTATTTCGACCGCGTTATAGTTGATCCCCCCAGAGCGGGTATCGGCAACAAGGTCGTCCGGCGGCTGGGCAGACTCAAACCGCCGGTAATAGTGTATGTATCATGCAATCCATCCACACTCGCCCGTGATGTCGAACAGTTTGGCCTGCATGGATATCGGCTCGTCAAAACGATACCGGTAGACATGTTTCCGCAAACCTATCACGTGGAATCGGTTAGCCGTCTCGAACTTATCGGATAAGAATGTGTATGATTTTTGAACACTATCTCGCGCTTTGAACTTGAGATTGAGGCTTTAACTTCCGATATAGACTATCGAGAGCAATTTAACCTTCTCGAAAAGGTAACGAACCATATATGCCGAAAATACTTCATACCGGTGATGTTCATCTCGGAATAAAATTATCCGGACTCGGACGAACGGGGGACCGTGTTCGCGCCGCAATCAAGGACGCGTTCACGAAATCAATTGATTTGGCATTGTCGGAAAAGGTTGATGCTTTTCTGATAGCCGGAGACCTGTTCGACTCGAATCGAGTTTCGAATTCGCTTCTGAGATTCGCACTCTCCGAGATCGAGCGGCTTGACAAGATTCCGTGCATTCTTCTACCGGGGACTCACGACTGCCTCGAAAAAGGCTCTGTTGTAATCAGTCTGGAGGAGGACAAACCGGACAATCTCTATATCTTCACAGATCCGGAAAAGCCGACAATAGAGTTTCCCGAAAAGAACCTGACATTTTACGGACTGCCGAATCTCTCCAACCGCTCGACCACAAATCCGATTAAATCGGTCAAGCGTATGGACGGGGATGGGCGGCACATACTTCTCGCGCACGGATCGTTCATGATTCCGAACAAGACTGAACCGGATGATCATCCGTTCGAGCTTGATGATATCGAGAGTTCCGGATTCGACTATGTTGCGCTCGGACACTGGCACTCGGTTTTCGAATTGCCGACCAAGGATGTCCGTGCAGCATACTGCGGTTCTCCCGAAAGGCTGGCATTCGATCAGACCGGATCCGGAAATGTGCTTCTGGTCAACATCGATGACTCTGTAAAGATTGACAAAATGCCTGTCGGTGAGATGGCGTGGGATGAAATCAGCCTGTCAACGGCGAATTTCAAATACACTATCGAGATGGAGAGAGAGCTTCAGCAGTACGTCGGCGACAAGAAACTCCTGCGTGTAGAACTCTCCGGGATCAAATCATCGGAGACATATATAGACACAGAGGAAATAGTCCGGAATCTTAAGGATTCATTCCTTTTCATTGAAGTCATAGACAAAACCGAAGCGACACCGAGTGACCTTCTCGACCTGAACTTACCCCCAACCACCATACTGGGGCAGTTCATCCGACAGGTGAACGAGGCTGTCGATAGTGAGACGGATGAAGACAAGAAGGCGCTCCTTATCGAGAGTCTTAGAACCGGATATGCACTGATGTCGGGGAAGGACGTTCTGTAGGGTATAAAATGCAGATAGATAATTTCAAAATAAGCAGATACGGGAAGCTAAAAGATTTCTCGACCGGTTTCGCACCGGGACTGAACCTGATAAAGGGTCCCAACGAAGCGGGGAAATCGACACTGGTCGAGGCATTAATCGACGCTCTCTTCGAGAATCCAAAATCACGCAAGAAAGATATCCAGGATAAGAAGAGCTGGGGATTCGACAAGGATTTCGAGATAACGCTTGAATTCGAATCGGAAGGGCTCTCATACAGCCTTTCAAAAGATTTCGATTCCGGAACGGTCAGTCTCGTCAAAGGCTCATCGGGTGAAACACTCGATGACCGAAAGCGGGTAGATTCGATTCTTGCCGAGAGTCTCGGTCTCTCGAATCGTGAGGTGTTTCTTGCTACATCCTGCATCAGGCAGGATGAGATGGCGAGAATATCATCCTCGCCGGACGCAATACGGGACCGTCTCGAATCACTCATCACAGGCGGTAAGGAGGACACGCTTGCCTCGAAAGCCATTGAGAAAATCGAAGCCCAGATAAAAGAGATTAAAAAGCACGGTCATAAATATCCCGGAGTTCTTCAGAAACTCGAAGCTGACCGTGAGCATATCGTATATGAACTCGACAAAGCCAAGCGCGACATAGAGACGACCGCTCAGAACAGAACGCGACTCAAAGAGGTGAAAAACAACCTCGCCAGACTGACCGAAGAACTTAAAGTCAAATCCTCACAGCGCGAAAAAGCCAAAAAGGCATTGAATGCACGCGAACATCTCAAAGAACTCGAAGACAAGTTCGGCGACCTTTCCACCCGCGTGAACAATATCAAGGAAGCCAAGAAAAATGTCGAGTCTCTCCGGAAAAAACTCTCCGAATTGCCTGAGATCGACAAGGCGGATGTGACACGCGCATCCGAGCAGTCGGCGCAGATGAGATATCTCGAATCGAAAAAAGAGAGCGCTGAAGAGGATGTCGAAGAAGCTGAACAGGAGGTCCAGAACACAACACCGGGAATGGCGGTCAAGCTTCTGTCGATTCTCTCTATCCTTGGTTCCGGTGGTGCGGCTGCATACTGGTATTTCATGACACAGATGACAGAGATACCGTTCCTGATCGGCGCCGGAGTGGGACTTGCACTCTTTGTACTATTCCTCGTGCTGTGGACATCCAAGTCGAAGACACTTAAAGGTGCTGAGGCTCGGCTGGCGGCCAAAGAGACTCACCTTAAAGAGATAAACGATGATATGTACGCGAACGAGTCGGCGACGAAAACACTACTCGCAAAGTATCATATCATGAATATCAACGCTCTGAAAGAGAAATATGAGGCGCGCACCGAATGCGAGAAAGATATCCGAAATGAAACGAACCGTTATGATGCATATCTGGCTGACCGCAATTTGAATGAGCTCGAGGACGAGCTTAAGCAAACCACGCGCGACCTTGCTGTCGAGCAGGAACGGTTCGGCGATCTGAAAGCGTACGAGACCGACCCGGGTGAGTTGGCGAAGCTCGATACATTTGTCGAAACCGCTGAACTCGGGATCAAGAAGCTTCAGTCAGAGGAAACAACACTCGAAAAACAACTCGATTTCTCAGAATCCGGTATCGAACATCAGAGATCTCTCGAAGAACGCCTTGAATACATCGACAAGCAGCTCAAGCGTACGAAACACAAACTCGATGTGTACGAGATGACCTGTTCTTTCATCGAAAAATCGCGTAAGGATGTGCTGAAATCGACTCTCAAACTGCTCGAGGATGAAACCTCTCAGATACTCTCCGAGGTTACAAACGGCAGATACTCGAAAGTCCGCTTTGACCGACAGACACTCAAGTACGACGTATTCTCGGAGGAATTCGGAGACTGGATCGAGCCGGAGAAATATCTATCACGTGGCACCACAGACCAGTTGTTCCTCGCCGCGCGGCTTGCTCTGGTGAAGATTATATCCGAGGAGAGAAACCCGGTTATAATCCTCGATGATCCGTTCGTGACATTCGATGAGAACCGTCGGCAGAGTGCTCTTGATGTACTCAAGAGGTTCGCTAACCGCTACCAGATATTTCTTCTGACCTGCCACTCCGAGTACGACAATATCACGGAGAGCGTAATCAGTCTGGGCTGATATAATCCCATCGAAGTAAAATAATCGTGGCTGGTGTATGTCCCGTGCACCAGCGTTTTTCAACGGCAATCGTATAAATGTTGATCGTAGTAGATGGCGTCATCGGTGATGACAACGTAGTTTCTCTCGACCTTCATTGTGGTATAGTCCATGGCGAACCAAATCCACTGCAGGGGGCGCTTGCCCTTGAGTTCTTTATCATCAGGAATGCCTTTCACGATACCCATATCGAGTGGACGGAGCGACAGATCGCGTGTCAATCGTATGAAACGCGCATGCGTATTCAACCCATGGATGTACCCACGCACTTCCTCCGTCTCCGGAAACATGATGATAATGTCGCCGTTGGACAGTGTATCCATTTTGGCTCTATCTGTGGGATTGATATCCGAAAGGTGAGCGATTTTCGAATCCGATGTGCTTACTATTACCGTATCAATTACACGTTCAGAACGAGTATTGAATGTTGCAATGAGTAATCTCGATAGGTCGATATTGGAAGATGTAGCATGAGCATTGGTATCAATCAAGGAATGAGTACATACCAAAACCGTTGCGTCATTTGTCATGAAATACCCAAATGTACCATAGGGATGAAGAGTTCCAAAATTCAAAATACCGTAGATTCTTGCTTCACCTTCCTCAAGAAGAATACTGAGATTTGACTTTGGATCTCTGTTATCTATTCCACCACCTGCAGAGATCATGATAGGGTTTCCATCATAGGCTTGAATTGTCTCCAATCCACCAATGTTAAATCCATCCTTGATTAGACTACAATCCTTATCCAAAATCTGATATGTCGTAGGATGGTCACCCATGAGTCGTGCCTGAAATAGGAAAACACGACCTCTTGATGCAGGTGCTACATTGCAATACATACCCGGGTTTTTTGTATAAGACAGCTCATAGCTGCAATTCTTTACACCTTCGTCCGGATCGTATAGCATGAAGTTGATCTGATGGTTCGGTTCATCATAATTGTAGTAATACAGCTTTCCGCCTCTATCGAAAGTTGCAGCGACTTTGAATAGACAGTGGCGAGGAACAAGATACTGCTCGATCACCGAAAGCGTCGAATTCTCACAGAATGCTGATGATAGTGGGAGGATAAACAACAATATACAAATAATTGACCTCATCAATTCTCACCACCTCTTCTGCAATCGATGCTCCGCACTGACAGCAACACCCTATCCGGACCAATGTATATCGCATACCCGTTGAGAGGATAGGTGTGGTTTACCTGATCCCATGTGTTGAAGGCGTACCAACAGCAGGTTAACTGCAGGGAGTCCGTATCGTGAGAATCGAGTTCGTAATCATTCTTGACCAATACCTCCGGCAAATCGACCAATTCCATCCTCTGATTTAATTGAAGAATTTTGATTTCATCATGATTGCGTGCGGAGAAAAGCAGAAGATACTGCCCATCATCCATTGGAATTATTCTTGTACCGTCAGCGCTATATCCCGGAATCTTCATGATTCGTTGATCATCCACATCAATTGTCCATTCACGAACCAGTTCGTCGTCGTAGGAATTAATCTCCGCTATGATGTAATGATCGGTGTTATACGATCTAGGCTTTTTTAGAGCATCCTCTTTAGTGAACTCCAAACCGAACACAAGTATCGTTGAGTCATTCGGCATGTAGTAAGAGCGTGCACCTCCCAAGTCAGGCGGTAAAGGATTTGTTCTGAATGTGTAGAGTCTGTAGCCATTTTCGTTATAGATTGCAGGTAGACCGAAAGCCACATCAATATGATTACTCTCATCACTGCTTGATGCCAGGACAGGATTTCCATCTGGAGCATGGAATATCTGTATTCCTGTCGGTGATTTCATTCTTCTCCCATCAATAATCTGTAAATTGCTGTCAAGGATAGTATATGCAATAGGACCACCTCCATGGTAGATTGAGAAGACGAATGCACCACCTTTAGGAGCAGAGATAATCGACATGTAATCTAGAGACCAGTCAGTTTTCAATATGGATTGCTTCTTAGGATTATCAGTTTTCATGTCATAAATAGACAGTTCCATTTTATCGTCATAAGCCAGTGCCACATATGTTTGACTACTTACACTATCCACATTTATGCTCGTCAGCGTACCACATTTTCTATATTCTATAGAGCTTAACACTTGTGGGAAAAGCTGTGAGTTGGGAGTAGAACCTAGAAGAATGGAAAAGAATATCATTTCTACTATTAAATGACAAATCTGAAGCTTGTGCTTTATCTCGTACATATTTAACTCCTAATCTTCAGGATCCAATGTCTACTGTAGTGATCCCTAATACGTCTCTCAAATTCACAGAACTTTTTCGTTCTAAAAAGACATGCCAATGATAATTGAGAAAATTATGTGACAGTGGATCGAATATTCTTCGTCTCTCGCGCATTTCAAGCCTCCTCTTTCTATAATAATATACTGGTATAGCCCTCAAACATCTAATTGAAAGGAGGGAATGCCGGACTTATACCGGGATCCGTACTAATGATCTGTTGCCCGTGATGCGATCTCGCGTATCAGTCCGCGGAATACAAAAGCGTGCAGCGGATATATACTGTACCAGTAGAGCAATCCTTTAAGACCGCGGGGGTAGTATCGGGCTGTTTGCAAAAGGCGACAGGACGTTTCAGATACCGGAACTACCTCGAGTTCCAGCCACGCCTGCCCCCATACGATCATTTCAGCTCGAAGGACCAGTTTGCTACCCGGAACGAATTCCTGTACTCTCCAGAAATCAAGCGCTTCTCCAGGCGAGGTTTTACTTGGATGCCTTCTACCACGACGCAGTCCCACACCGCCCAGTTGCTGGTCGATAAATCCTCGGATCCTCCAGAGCCAGTCGGCATAGTACCATCCGTTCTCTCCACCAATTGATGAAACAACTCGGAAGACATCCTGCTCCGGAGCTTCAACATCGATTTCACGGCGGTCTATTCGGAGATGGGATGAGTCGATTGCCTGTGGAGACGAAACCGTTGCATCGGTCCAGGTGGTTTCAGCTGTGTGCTCCCGGGTTCGCTGAAGGGCAAACTCGGCTGCAGCCCGAAAGGGGAGAGGTTTGATATCGAAGTGTTCCCGCGCCAGTTTGTTTTCGCATATAGTCTCGCTACGCAGACTATCAATCAGAGCTCGCGCAAGGCTCGCTCTGATTGGTGTGACCAGATTGACCCAGTAAGAAGAAAGCCGCGGTGTAAGTACCGGGACCGGAATGAGGTATCTTCGAAGACCGAGAATGTCTGCAACACCGAGCATCATCTGCCTGTAAGTGAGTATGTCGGGTCCCCCTATGTCGATCGTCAAACCGGTAGTCTCTCTGCGCTCCATAGTCTGAATCAAATACGATAGTACATCGCGAATCGCGATCGGTTGAGTCCGCGTATATACCCAGCGCGGACAGATCATGACCGGAAGGCGATTCGCCAGGTGATGGATCATCTCAAACGAAAGCGAACCGGATCCCACAATCACGGCTGCACGCAGTTCGGTTACCGGTGTTTTACCGGAGCGGAGAATCCTACCAACTTCATGGCGACTGCGAAGGTGCGGAGATTGTTCGATATCTCGTCTGCCTAACCCGCCCAGATAGATAATCCGATGCAATCCAGTCTGCCCTGCAATGGTAGCGACGTTTTCTGCAGCTTCCCGATCTCTTCGCTCGAAATCTCCGTCTCCACTCATGGAATGGATCAAGTAGTACATAGCAGTTGTGCCATCCAATGCCGGTACTATAGAATCACGCTCGAGAACATCACCCTTATATACCTCGATTTTGTCAAGCCATTCACGCCCCTGAATTTTGTCTGGATCACGCACCAGAACGCGAACTCTGTATCCGGCTTGCAGCAGGCGGGGAACAAGTCTGCCGCCTACATATCCGGTAGCTCCCAGGACGAGTACTGTTTTTTCTTCGGGCACACTCACTCTTATCACTCCAAGTCGTTCCGCAATCAGGCATCGCCTACTTTCGAGATCACGTCAACGCAGCACTATACAATAAAGAGAACACCCCGAATTTTGTCTTTGTTTCGTTACAGAAACCAGACGAATGAAATGTATCAGAGTGGTTATCCAATGATTGATGTGTATACTCGTGCGCAAGTGGCTTCTGATTCATTGCTATGCAAGTGCACGAGACGCAAGTTAATCATAAAACAGGCGATAAGCCGATGAATTAGTACCTGCTACAGGTCAGTGTTCCGATATCAACTGCGGCGGGATAGGAACCAGACATATTGAATTGTGGGGCAGCAGTCTCGTAAGTCGAAACCCCTGCATTTTCGATTTATGAATACAATTAAGGGCACTGAATACTGCGAACTGACAGTATTAGCTTGTCCGGACTAAGGTATACCGCATACCCGTTGAGAGGATATGTGTGGGTAGCCTCATCCCATGTGTTGAAGGCTGTCCACAGCCATCAAAGTTAATTATATCCAATATCTGTGCCTGAGAAGAGTCGGTGATTACAGTAGAAATAAGTATTGCGATGATAAATGCATGGATCACTGAACAGAATATTCTCCGTCTCTCGCGCATCTCAAGCCTCCTCTTTCTATAATAATATACTGGTATAGCCCTCAAACATCTAATTGAAAGAGGATGGCAAACTGCATTCGGGTGTCTGGTCCTATTTGCTTTTTTCGGCTTCGAGTGCTGCCGCGATTGATTTTAGGTGTTGTTGCGATTCGTCAGCAATGGTCTTCAGGATCGGTTTGATTTCATTTGGAATAGAATCAGTGATTCGATTGAAAAACCTCTCTAATAGAGAGGATTCAATATCTCTTGCTATTGCTAATGCCTTAACCGGAGAGAATGGGTTTGTCTCAGTATTTACTCTCTGGTCATCAATGTAGTTTATTGATGTTGCTATAGCGTTAGCCTTGAGTCGATTCTCTATTAGCAGCCATCCGGATATGGTTGACTCCTGACGGAGTAATTCGAGTTTTGATGCATGCCCCTGTTCTTCTCTTGCAATCCTGCTCCAGAAATCACGTCGGTCGGGGAATTGATCGGCGAATGTCTCATATAGTCGCTTGATAACCAATTCATGTTCTATAAGCAGATCCAGAATATCCGACTTGGTCTCCTTCATAATATCATCCTCTTCCTGTAGATTCTCCCGGATTGGATACGATATCGACTGAGCGAGTTACATAGGTGCCCCAGGATCCTTATCATTGAATATACAGATATTCAAACAAACATGTAATAGAAAGATAGTGTCGCTACCCCCGGTTCCATTTCTGTTTTTGTGCAGGCAACATCTCGTTTGCTGTCAGGAAGGGGTTCCCAACAGCGCAAACGTTTCGTCTCTCGATCATTTTGTGGCTGGTGTACGTACTATGTACCGGCGATGAAACTCCATTGACTAACAACAGCGATACTGTTTGGCTGTCACCCCTGCGCAGGCAGGGGTCCAGGCCTTTGCTGTAAGATGCAGCATAGTTTTCGTATAGGGCGTTGATTTCGGTCTTCGTACAATAACTTCAAATGATATAATTCAATATCGGTTATGAAACCAAGCGTTTGACCTCAACCAACCTTGCCTGGATTCCCGCCTCCGCGGGAAAGACAGCGTAGAGTAGCGTCATGAATACAGGGAAGCAGCGATGAAACTCCATTGATTAACAACAGCGATACTGTTTGGCTGTCACCCCTGCGCAGGCAGGGGTCCAGGCCTTTGCTGTAAGATGCAGCATAGTTTTCGTATAGGGCGTTGATTTCGGTCTTCGTAAAATCACTTTAAAAGATATGATTCAATATCGGTTATGAAACCAAGCGTTTGACCTCAACCAACCTTGCCTGGATTCCCGCCTCCGGGCTTGTTGAAAAAGTCTGTTACGCCAGATCCTGCTCGCCGCAGGCGGATTTCGGAATCCAACATACTTTTGGGGTACCCCAGAAATACCCGACAAATACAAAAAGCGCGGCCAACCGACCGCGCTTCATCTATTTGCAGAATTCGCCTTGAAAGATTTTCTCTGTTTCTATCTTATACGCCGAACTCGTCCCGATGATCCCTCTCGCTCGTTTACGCGCGGATCACCCGCGTAATAGACATCCCCGCTCGAACCAAGACGAGCTTTAAGATAATCCGTTGCAAACACCTCGGCGTCACCGGATGAGTGCGAGCTGACATGCGCGGTCTTGCTCTCGAGCCGTTTGGCGCGATAATCACCCGAAGACGAAATCGAGACGTCCTGCTCCTCTACAACGCCGCCATCAATTCGGACATTCCCGGAGCTGTTGATATCCACAACGAGGAATTTCCCGTTCAGCGATTCGAGACGGACATCCCCGGAACTATTGATATCGATCTCCGTATTTTCGGCTTTCACATCCCGAAGGGTTACATCCCCGGAGGACTTGATACGAACATCGAGTGCAGTGCAGGTGAGATTCCCCATGTCGATATCACCGGAACTTCCAACGATAACATAGAATTTGTCGGCTGTGATATCAGGTACCTCGATATCACCGGAGGATGATACCTCGACCTCGGTGAGTTCCTTAACTGTCAAATAATACCGGACAGGCTCGTTTAGACGAAGATTGACATCCCGTTTGATATCAATCGTCAGTCTGCCTCCGAAAACATCAACATCGAAATACTCGATTACATTATCTTCGGCTTCGATAACCAGCTTTTCCTCATTACCGATCTCGATATACATTCTGCCGATGGTCGCGAGTTCTACCGCATCAACACTGGATATCTCGCGCTCCTGTGTGATGACATTCCCGGAACCCTCGATCTTGTCATGTCCCCAGTCACGCCAGCCTGCAAATGCCGAAGGTGCTATCAGCATACACGCGATTATAATTGTCACGAATAAATGGAACCGTCTCATGATTCTCCCTCCCTAAATATCGAATCCCTAACTTAACAGCAACTCCAGTAGTTTATTCTCCCTCGTACAGAAAACGCTAACTCAATACGGTCTCTGGTTTTTGTATACGGTAAACAGATCAGAAGGTTGTGATAATATTTTTTTGGATTATAGCTTATAAAGCGGCTGGATATCAACCCCATCGCTCGAGCCGAAATTCCCCATTTTCAAGAACTGCGTAGGAGAAATGCTCGAACCAATCCCCCGTATTGATATAGATACCCGAATCAAACTCGATTTTCTCCGGAACATGCGTATGCCCGATCATCACGCAGTCATAGCCGTCGGAGAGTTTTCGCTCAGCCCAGGTTCTGTATTCATCAAGAAACTCCATCTTCCGTCTCGTTGAGGTATGCCCACGGCTGAGACGGGAGCACCATTTGGCAACAGGAATTCCGATATCGGGAGGAATAAGTCTGTATAGGAATATGTTGAGCTTGTTGCGAAGAATCCGCTTGAGTATGCGATATCCGGTATCACCACTCGCGAGACCATCACCGTGAATCAGGAAAATCTTTTTCCCCTGATGTTCCACTTCCACCGAGTCTCTGAATACCTCAATATCCATCTCATCGGAGAGCATATTCCCCAGCCAGAAATCGTGATTACCGGTAATGTAGCGAATCTTTATGCCCGACTCCGATAGTCTGCTCAACATGAGAAGGACGCGAAGATGTTCCTTTGGCATGGCGTGACTATACTCGAACCAGAAATCGAACAGATCCCCAAGTATATATAGATAGTCTCCCTCGGATGAAACCTGCTCGAAGAAACTGTCGAGTCTGTTTAGCTTTGCATCTTCCGCTTCGGCGGAATCGTGCCCAAGATGGATGTCTGAAATGAAAAACGTCGCCATTTCATCGAATTGTAACTAATCGGACAAGAAAAGTGAAGCGCATAGTACGATATGCTGCGTACAAAATGAAACAGTCGGAACAAAGCACAGTCTGTTAATGTCTTGGGAATACAGCATAGATAAGTGGACCGACAATACGATAAACAAGATGGAATTGGTTGACAATTAGGGCTGGCTGTGCTATAAAATGGCTAAGCTAATCTTGTAGGAACCTAAGCGGCAGGGAGTTGGGATGACGGGAGATAAGTCCTTGGTCGCAGTGGCTGTGACAATAATCGGGATAATATTGCTATTGTTTTTCCGGTCCGCATCTGCGGAGCCAGCGCTCTACAGTGCGGAGGAGAATATGGAGCAGTCCGATTACTGTACAAGTTGTCATGAAGATATGGCCGAGTCACTGCAGAAATCCGCACACAGACTGGTAACCGAAGATGATATTGGCTCGCCGATTACAGTGGGATGTATCGGGTGTCATTCCGGCTGGGAGGAACATTTCGATGATCCAAACGTGGAGACTATTGTTTCCGGCTTGGAGTTGACTCCGGAAGAGCAGGCGCGAGTCTGTGCGGCGTGTCATCAGGCGGCACATCAGATGAATATGATATCCGATGATCCGCACGGACTTGCCGGAGTTGCGTGTCTCGATTGCCACAAGATACACGACAACACAGCCCCGAAGCTTGTGAAGGATGATAGCGGCAATTTTTGTTTAAGTTGCCATCCGACAGTTGCGGGAGCTTTCAAAGCTCGTTCGGTCCATCCGCTGAATACGGGTAACATTGCCTGTGTGGATTGTCACAACCTCGGCGAAATGAGTGATATAGTATTACAGACCGGTTTTGACTGGACCTGCCAGAACTGTCACGCCGAGTTTGCCGGACCGTTTATCTATGAACATCCCGTAACATATTCGCACCTCGTAGAGGGGGAGTCGTGCACAGAGTGCCACAATCCGCACGGTTCACCGAACGATCGCCTCTTGAAACAGCCCGGTGATGGTCTCTGTCTCCAGTGCCATGGCACGCCACCATCACACCGAACAGCCCACGATGGTCTCGCGGGCAGTTTCGCCTGTGTGGATTGTCATTCCGAGGTGCACGGTTCCTATCACAACAGCAAGCTGCTCGATCCCGATCTTGGGATTAAACTGCCGTATGACTGTTACCAATGCCACGTATTGGGTGAGTGAGGAGGTGTGGAATGTTGAAAAGAGCTATAGTCGCAATGATAATTCTGCTGCTGGCCGCTCCTCTTGCCTCATCATCGGAGTTGGAGGGTACGGTTACGGCGAGCTATATCTACCTCGATGAGGAGGGAAATCGGTCTGTCAACCAGCCGACATTCAATACCTATGAGGGTGCGGCACTGTCACTCGAGGATTTCAGGTACTATCTCGACAATGGCATGCGCCTCAGCGCGGATATGAAAAATATCACGCTGAACAACCGCGATCTGAATCTTGGAATAACCAAACCCGGTCTATTCGGTGTCAATCTCACTCATAATCAGTACCGTCGATTCTATGATTTTGACGGCGGGATATATACACGCCGTCATCGTGAGGGCGGGAATGCATGGATAAGACCGCACAAGTATATCAAGATATTCGGCGGCGGATCATTCAATGCCGAATCGGGAAGTATGATTCCGCTGTATGACGGCATCGCTCCGGGAGAAATATCAGACATGGATTATGAGCAGATGTACTACAACGGAGGGATTCTGCTCAACCATGAAGGTCGGACACTGCGTGCAGAATTGAGAGGTTCGACATTCGATGTTCTCGATTCCGATGATCGCGATCAGGAGAGAATGTCATATTCGATCTTCGCTGCCGGACCTGTTCCTCATCTTGAAGCAGTCAGTGTTTTCGGGGGATTCCGTAGATTTGAGTCATGGTATATGGAAACCGACTACAAGATCGAATCCAACCGCGGATTTGCCGGAAGTTCGGTCAAATTACCGCAATATTTCCGGCTTAAATACATGTTCGTATTCGATCGTACCGGATCGGATTCCGATTTCGTCAAAACCGATAATGTATCTCACGGTGTTTTCCTGTCCCGTATCTGGAAAGGGATGGCGAATGTTACCCTCGGCTACCAACGGAACTACAATGATGATTTTGAGGATGAGATACAGGCAAACTCATTCTATTTCTCGGGTTGGCTTAAGCCAATCCGGGCACTTGAACTGCGCGCGCAATTCGGCACGAAAGAGGATGACCTGAAATCCGGCAACACCGTACTCGGCGATCAATACAAGCGGAAATTCCGTTTCTCAACCAGGTACCGGCACAATGAATACGGGACCGTAACACTGCGAGTCGATGCCAACACGCGCAAGAGTGATCTTCTAGATACCAAATCAGAGTTTTTACGTACCGGACTCGATATTCAGGCAAATCTCATGCAGTATGCATCGCTCACCGGTGGATGTTCTCGTGCTGTCGGGCACTACGAGAATACTGAAACCGATTTCGAATTCCACGACTACATCGTGTTTGCAGATATCTCGTCGATGGAATATCACAACGTGACCGGTGGATTCGGATTCAATTACTACTGGAGTTCGCAGGAGCTTGATGTTGAGCGTTCGATGCTCGAGTTCCGGCTTGGATATCGGTTCCTGCCGAAACACAAGATCGAAGTCCAGTACAATGTTCACAATTTCGATGACTTCATCTATACGGGGTCATTTGATGAGTATTACACAGCCAATATCGTTGAAGTGAAATTAATAAATGATCTGGCGTTTTAGGAGGAGTATATGTCAGCACGTTTGCTACCGGCATTCCTGATTGCAATTTTCATGATAGTATCTTTTATGGCATGTGAGCGCAAGATTACTGTCGAGGAGGTTGCTGTGGATGACGGAGGCACCACCGAACCGATTTCCTGCTTCCAGTGCCACAGCGATCAGGAATACGATTTAACATACGCACGAAACCAGTGGGCTGTATCGCTGCACGGAATTGGTGAAACGGTAGAGCGTAACCGTCTGAATGCAGGTTACTATTCCGCCTGCGAGAAATGCCATTCGCATGAGGGATTTCTTGCAGAGTACACATCATTCACTCATGATGGCACTCAGTTCTCGAATATCCAGTGTTTCACCTGTCACGCACCCCATACAAACGGCGATTTCAGCCTGAGAGTCGAAACCGCTGTAACTCTTATGGACGGCATAACCGAGTATGACAGAAACGAGTCTAACATCTGTGCCGCCTGCCATCAGAGTCGTGTGGATGTTGCAACTACCGTTGTTGATAACACCGAACTATCCATACATTTTGGACCGCATCACTCGAATCAGGCCGATATGCTGCTTGGTGTTAATGCATACGAGTATGATGGGTACACATACCAGAACTCGGTTCATACGACCGGCGTTCAGGACGGCTGCCTTGATTGCCATTTCGAGGGTTCGACAGATGAGTATGTGGGGGGGCACACATTCGCTATGCACAACGAGGAATCCGAGACATACAATGTTGCCGGATGCAACCAGTCTACCTGTCATGGTGAGGGGACTCTCGAAGATTTCAACGTGACAGCAAAGGATGACTATGACTGGGATGGAGAAACAGAGGGGATTCAGGATGAAGTTAAAGGTCTGATCGACAGCCTCGCGATTCTCCTGGTCGACGCCGGACTCTTAAGCGAGGACGAGGGTGAATTTCACCCGACATCGGCAACGGTTTCGACCGCCGATTCTGTTGGTGCAGTGTTTAACTGGGTATATGTGCACGAGGATCAGTCCGAGGGTATCCACAACACGAATTATACCATTGCTCTGCTGCAGTCATCGATCAATTTCATGGATACCGGCGATCCCGGTGGTGTCTCGCGCAGGGAACTGCCCTTTCTTGCTTCACACTAAAATCGAATAATTATCGTATCCAACGCCGCTTTATTCGGAGCGGCGTTTTTTTATGTGATAAACAATTTACAGCATTGACAGAATTATCCATTTAATTATTTTGTTTGTATAGACTCAATCTATAACAGGAGGTATTTGATGAAGTGGAACGGTTTGTACACGTTCCTTACGCTTTTCATCCTTTTGGCTTTTGCACCATTGAACGCAGTAGGGGACTTCCCACCAGGTGATAACGATTGCTCTGGATTTGTTGATATTGATGATGTCGTATATTTGATTCAGTACCTGTATGCGGGTGGACCGGCACCCTGCGATCCGGTGGAGTTCTCGGGTTCGATTACGGGTAATACGGGATGCAAATATTTTGACAAGGGAGCTGATACTGACACAACCAACACATGGGATTGTATCGAGTGGTCCTACGATGGTGTGTCGACACTCCAGATTCATCACATCAACGCAGGTTTGAACTGCTGTCCGATTTTTGCGGCCGAATTCAGTATTACCGAAAACACGATTACGATTGAGGAACTCGATTCTCTCGAGGGTGGCGGCTGTGACTGCAACTGTCTCTTCGATATCGACTACGAATTAGTTGGCGTCTATCCGGGCGTTTACACATTCCATGTTATCGAGCCATACATCCAACCGAGCGATGAAGAACTTATCTTCGAGATGGACCTGACAGAACAGACAACCGGCATAGAGTGTGAGCGCAGATATTTCTACCCGTGGAATACGGAAGAGTATTAGAGACAGTATTGTCAGAGTATTATAAAACGCGGCAGTTTTGCCGCGTTTTTAATTTTCTGTATCGTGGCCCGGGACTATCTGCCCCGGGTATCTTACAATGTTGCAGATGAAAGTTTGAGTAGGGAAGAACCCTTTAGTGGTTCTGCCATCTTTCTAACGACATGTCCATCTAAATCTCGTAGGTCAAAACCCTTGCAGTTTCGACATGTCGAAAGTCAAGACTTTCGACCTACTTCAATCTCCCGGCATCTTGGCTAGAAACGCAAGCACAATGATTTATTCCAAAGACCTGTCGGTATACTTCTCAAGTGTCTCATTCGATCCGGTAATCCGCTCAATAACGGATGTTATTGTCAGGATGTTGTAGAGAGTTTCTTTTGTCAGTTTTGAAGGTTTCTTAACCAACTGTTTGAGGATTGAAATATCAAAATAGTCAGCCAGTTCTCTACATTCCTCAATCTGAGTCTTAAGTATATCCGGAGAAACCGAATTGCCATCCACATGCGGTGCCGGTCGCATAATTCCACGAATCCATCTGAGTAGACCGGGATAACGCCACATCCGGGATATTTGAATTACCTTACGGCGGTACACAGCACCTGTAACCGGCAATCCTCGGTTGGAGTGAATAATACCGGCGGTTCCAGGTGAGAGTTTTCTTAAGAACAATCTGTAAAGGTCATGCCCCCTCTTTAGCTCCGCCGGAGCGTACATTGCGGTTCTGAAAAAGTCCAGGCCATAGAACGGCGAGCAACTCCACAGCATACACCTGTTGCGATCCTCGCCCTCGTATGACCATTGGATGCCGCGTTCAGCAATTACGAAATGAACATATCTGTATTGAAGCGACTCTTCCGGATAGGATTCAACAGCTTCCTGAATTGTATCGATGATTTCGCTTTTGTCGATTCTCAGAAGGTCCGCAATTGTTTCTGGATCGAAGACATAGTTTCTATTCAGGATGTGTACTGCAAGGCTTCGAGTTGACCTGAATGTAAAGGGGGGATAGTGATTCGGCAGCGGTTTGTCACCCCCATCACCGGAGAATTGAAATACTCGACGACCAAAGATATCCAGCATATTATTCATGTATGGGATATCGAACGCCATCGCCATAGAGATCAAACCCCATTTTTGGTTTAATACTTTAATCGCATCGTGTCCTGTTGGAGATGGAAGCTCTACGAGTTGCCATGGAATTCCGAGAGCTGTTGCGACCTCTCTCGCGATCGCTACATCAGTAGCTGCATGTCTATCCTTATCGAGAAATGTAATTGCATTCGGATCGGCACCGATCTTTGACAAACCTGCGGCAACGGAGCGTGAATCCAGCCCGCCACTCAACGACACGATAACCGAATCTGATAGCGATGCCTGCTGTTTGCACGTTTCCTCAAACAGAGACACAAGCTGATCTGCCAGCTCATTTGTTGAATCAGGATTGGAGGTTAAACCGAGATTGAGCTGTGCAAGTTGGTGATATTCCAGCTTGCAGTCTTTGGCATCATAGATTAAGAGTGTCGCAGGTGGAACGCGGGTAATTCCGGAATAGATAGTCTTGTGATTTAGACAAAAACCCAGAGACAGGTACTCTGCAATTGATCTCTTATCAAGATGCGCATCATCCAGAAATCGTACTGCGGTCCCAATCTCACGGGTTAATAGAAAAGCATCTCTGTTTTCCGCCAAATAAACCGGGAGACGTCCAAGCAGATCGTTGAATACTGCAAACCGCTCTGTCTTGCTGCTATATGCCGCTACAAGAAAATCACCACAGGTGCTATGCAACCATTTGCTAATTCTGTCAAGATCAGGGTTTGTCGAATGAAGAAGTTCATCCGTAATTCTGTGAAGATCATTCTCTATCTTTTCATTTGAGGAACCATAGATGTGCCCCTCAATGATAGTTGTTAGATCATCGATATCTATTCTGCGGATCGGATATTCCGGGTAATTGAACGACCAGACAGATGTATTCCGACTATCTATTAATACCGTTGACTTATAACCATCACGCTTGTGTGGTTCAATGCAGTCTTGAAGCGCAGAATTATCAATTGGAACAGGCCGTTTTGCAGCTACTACAGACAAGCCCGGCATCTATAAGCTCCATATTATTTCACCTTCTTGACTCGCAGCCAAAAATCCAAAATCGAAGTTTTCGCAGTATTTCACAACTATCTGGAGTCTATATATACCCTAAAATCGCCTGAAGCGATTTCTAAAACCGATTACGATGAAAGAGACTAAAACAGCAGCCGCAATTTTCTGAAATGCAAAAACAAATCCCCAAAGGGGACTTGCAGTGCTATCATCAAACATATCATTCCTGAGTAAAAAAAGACTTTGCGTATTTGTAGCAAGGATACCAAGATAATCATCAAAAGCAGAGCATAGATGGGATATTTGCCATGTCATATCCCAGTTCGATTCTCCATAACCTATCATAATTAACCAAGATACTATTACTAAAATAGCTGATAGGACAACAAAAGGTCTAATTGGGGACAGTCCATACTGGGCTAGATGGCAGTACATTGCCTCCAAGCCAAAATGCTTTCTTAACCAATCCCTGCCTTCTCGGATCAACGCGATTTCATTTGCGTGCAAGCTTCCTGCGATTGCATAGTTCTTTGATTGAATGAAAGATCTTTGAAGTCTCTGATATGCCTCAATAACACCTTCCTTGGTGCCAGGTATCTGTCTTATACCGGGGCGGTGTAGACTATTGCGGTAATCTCTACCATCTCCATGCTCATAATATCTAGTGTTACGTTCCATAAGTTCATTGATTATTATGCTACCAGAGGTTTACCGGTGTATGTCCATGCAAACGGTTTAGCGCGGTCCTCATTGTATCGATTTATGTAGTAC
>Ga0272443_10000094_pt1 | contig 174773 bp, 142 predicted proteins | sample SSMAcet12_FD_193581 | JGI IMG/M metagenome (GOLD analysis project Ga0272443, IMG submission 193581) | Marine sediment archaeal communities from Little Sippewissett salt marsh, Falmouth, MA, United States - SSM-Acet-12 | ecosystem: Environmental > Aquatic > Marine > Wetlands > Sediment ... | reverse complement strand
TCTTTGAGTCTATAAAGATGATCACTTCTACATTTTGGACATTCAAAACCATGAATCGCCTTTTCAATTTTTTCTTTCATAACCAAGCTTAATTTTTAGCTTGGTCCGGAAATAAGTCAATTACCTAGATTTTTTATATTATATTACTCTCATTTCAAATTATTATTTTTTGTTCTTAACAAGCTGAGAAGTGACTAATCAGCAGATGAGCCAAACATAAGGAGATCCACAATGAAAGGCACTGAAAAAAAGAGCAGCAAAAAGGGAAGTATGAAGAAGGAAACCAAACCTATCACTAATACTCAACCCAAGACTGCAACTGCAACCGTTAAAAAAGCCAAAAAGACGAAATAATATCAACGTGTAATTAACGGCTAGATATTCCGGGCAAGTCGAGGATTCGTGTTCGATTTGCCTGGAATGTTTTTCATAAAATTTAACCTAAATAATAGTACACTGATTTCCACCGAATGATATATCATTTCTACAATATAGTCAGTATAATGTTGTTACCTTTTTTTGTGTTATTTCGTTTTTTTCGTGGTTACATTCTCCAATGCTTTTTCTAACTGTGCTATTGCTTCTTTTTCTAATGGGAGGGCTTCTTTGAGTCTTTTAATCTCTTCTTCTCTCATCTTGTTCGACCAGGTTTGGTTTTTCTCAAGCATCCAAGGATATGGAACGAAATCTGTAAAGCAACCTTGTTCATCCAATAATTTCTCGGTTACCATTTTTTCATACAGATCAGCAGCGTTGAGTAATGGAGTTTCTACCTCTTCATAAAAACCCTGCGCAATACCGCGAAGATAATTTGCTGCATGTAGCCGATACGCAACAAGGCATTCATAGATCCACGCATTGCCCAGGAGATCATCTTCTTTGATCTGGGTATTATCATCATTGAGTTTTTCTAGATAGTTGATATATTCATCCCATGCGCGGAATCCAAGCCAGTACTCATCTGCATCCTCCTGATGAGCCATTTCTACTGCCTGCTTCAGTGAAGTAATTGCAAGCTCATTTTTTGATGGCATACTATCTTTTCGAGCTGTATAGACTGCAACTCCCCACGGCACTTGTGTTTCAACCAGTATCTGCTTGCCGTTTTGATGCAGCGGATAATAGCACAGCCATTCGTCACCATCTTTTTGATAGCCAATTATTATTCCATCTTCGATTGTGCCGTATTGTACAGGAATTCCCTTGTCGATGCTTTCTACGACCGCTTTTCGCATCTCTGTGACTTTCTGAGTGTCCTCAGGTTTTGGCTGATAGACCAGAAATTCCCATGGGCTTATATTATTCGAACCTTGTATACATTGATACCCACAGCATGAATGGGGTGAACTTGGGCAGAGCACATCTTTAAATACTTGTATTCGGAAAGCTAATCCTGATGAGCCGAGTAAATATTCATAACTAACCTCTTCTCCAAGTGCTTCCAGTATCTTTGCCTGGGCTCCATGAACAGAACTTGCATATTCCTCAAAACTGAATCCTTCGATTCCCTCTATCATCACCTTATCATCTTCACGTATGACTTTTGTTTTCATAGCTGTTTCCTCTCCAAAACTATTGGAAGTTGTAAACATAATTATTACGACACAAAATAATGTGAAGTATTTTTTCATTGGTAACCTCCTTAGAGAGATTTGATGTAATCCTTTTCTTTAATTCTCACACATCTACAGAATCCATGATAGATCATGCAGATACCACCGAATATAGATATCAGACCCCAGAACAGCGGTCGCACGAACACATAAAGGATCGATGAACCTGTAGAGGGTAATAAATATACGCCCCATGTCACAAGAATACATCCGATCACGATGAACATGTGTCCCAGAATGACCGTGACTGTTCTACCCTGGTAAAACGCAGTAACTATAAGAGATATTCCGATGATCAATGGAAATATTCCGGCTACTTTTCCCAGGAATATGAGCATTACTAATCCCATGAGAAGTAATAGAATTCCTATGACAAAGCTGACAGGCTGTTTGATTTTCATTGCTACTCCTTTTTTATAATCCAAGTAATTTCAACACGCCAAATAATTTCAAGCACGCAATGACAACCGCAATTGCGATCACTATCTTTACAAATCCAGCACCTTTCTTGACTGCTGCATGCACCCCGATTAAAGCCCCAAGCATATTACCTGCTGCCAGTAAAAGCCCATACTGCCAGATGATCTTACCTGAAAATGCAAACACGAGCACCGCAAAGAAGGTATAACACATGACGATGAAAACTTTCACTGCGTTTGCCCGTACAAGATTGAAATCTTCCACGAGATTCAAGGTTGCCAGAAAGAGCAGTCCTACACCTGCTTGAACAAATCCCCCATAAAATCCAACCCCGAAAAAGATAATTATCTCAAGCCATACCGGGATCTTCTTATGTTCTATTCCTGCTTTCTTTTTCGGCCGGAATATCATGATCAGCACAAAGATGAGAACTGCGCCAAGGACCTTATCGAAAACCTGCGGACTTATCTCAACTGCGATGAATGAACCAATAATTGCTCCCACAATAGCAGCGATAGTGATATGAATAACGGGTTTTATCTTAAGTTCATTATAAGTATGGAAACGAGTAGTTCCCATAACATTCTGCAAAAGGATTGCGACTCTGTTCGTTGCATTTGCCACTGGAGAAGGTAGTCCAAGCAGGATGAGTACAGGCAATGTGAGCGTCGATCCCCCGCCAGCAAGGGTATTCATGAAACCTGCTGCAACACCAGCGAGAAAAAGGATAATGTAGAGTAGCATAATTTATTAAATCACAAAAACCAAAGAGGACACAGAGCACAGAGTTTTATTATAATCAACTATTTTTTTTGACAAAATAATTTTTTTTCTTCCTTGTTTTTAGTATTATCATTTATTAGTTTTAGTAAACGTTACATCTTTCTCACATACAGATTCGGTATAATCTTGCAGCCCGTTGCACTGGCTATGATATTCGATGTGCCGGTGCGGGTATATAATCCCGAGAATCTTCCATTGTATACAAAAAGTCCATTGATGTAGTTATAAGATTCAAGTAATGGTTTTTTATCTTGAAATTCGATGCAATCAATATGAGGTGGTTCTATAAATTCCTGAACGATATATTCATCATCATCTGTAATAGAATCCACGATCTGTGCCCATTCTTCCTGCGAATGATCTTTACCAATATACACCCCTTTGGCAGCGTATCTGTCCATTGGTTTCAGGATAAACTGGTCTTTTTGTTGAATGATGAGCTCGTTTGATTCGGACGCAGAGAATGCTTTTGTGTAGGGTACATGTGCTCGAATAAAATCTTTCTCCTGAGGGCTCAGAAAATCGGTCACCTGTTCGTTATGCAGTACAGAAAAAATATGCTTATTGTGAATGATATGCGACCTAAAGGGTCCGACCATGCAGACATTTCCGTCTTTGTAGGCATTGAGTAGATCCTGGACTTCATCAGCACGCTGACATATCTCAAAAGTAAGGGCTCTGCGATAGAGTAATTGAATAGGAATATCTTTGTAGAATAAGGATCGACCATTGTATTTTAGCTCCCTCGGATCACAAATAACGGTGGTGCATCCCCGTTGTGTAAGGAGCTGCTGGAAAACTTTGAACTCTTCAATCGTTGGTACGCCCTCCCAATCCATTATCGCAATCGTTGGGCGTGAATCCATCCCTCCAGAAAATTCTCTATAAATAGTTAACAACTCTTCAATCCAGCTGTAGAAAAGTTCAAAATAGCTGATACGATACTCCTTTGATAATACCTTAACGATCTTGGATGAAAGGACTGCCTTTTCCACCGGATTTGACTCGTTCATACCAGAGGTGCCGTCAGTATTTATCTCACAGAACTTGTAGGTATCATTGTAATTATAGAATAGATCAAACCGTGCCATGGGGAATGGCATTGAGTACCCCGGATAGATCGAAATAAGCTCCTCCATAAGTGGAGAGAAATGGAAACACTTTCTGATAGTCGGATGCGAAAGATATTCGGCAGTTACTTTGATCAGTATCTTTGAAAACGTATGAACCAGTTCTTCGAACCTTACGACATCATCCCGAGAAAAAAACAGTGGTTGATAATGATAGGCAATCGGCTTTCCATGATACACTGCGGTTGATTTGGCAACAGCATGTTCCACATCAATAAAATCCTGATAGTATATATCTGGATGATGTTGAATAATGGAGTAATATCTTGAATAAATATCTGGCAAAATTTTCATTTTTCAAGCATTGAGTTAATGATGCAGGGTTGCAGTGCTTCTTTGAGGGACATACCCATTTTTAGCTTCTCATCAATAATCGTAACTGGATTTTTTCTAAGCTCGCATAATGTAAATAACGGCTCAAGATAATGTTGTTCTTCCTTGCGCAGTCCATCCTTAGCAAGATTCAGAAATCGATTGATAACGATCATGATATCTTTTTCACAGGTCTTTGCCTTTAATCCCTTATCAATGATCTCTTTCTGGAATTTCAGAATTTTATGAAATTCAAAGCATTCAATAACTGTTTCGTATATTGTTCGTATATTTGTACAATCATAGAGAAGGCCCTTAAGCATCGCGAGATAAGCAAAGTTCAATGGATACGGGATCGAATCTGCCATACGAATCTCGATGAATTTTTTAGTGCGTACATCCGGAAAGAACATAGTCATTACATGCTCGAGTTCCTGATCTGTATAGTCATTAGGTCGAAAGTTGTCTTTGAACGGAATACCTTCAGTATAACACAATTCACCTTTACGCATAATCAAAATAGGCGGATTATCCAGAATATATCTGGCATAGGTTTCGTAACCAAAATTCTCATCAAATGCGTGGGGAATTATTCCGCAGCGATCATCATCACAGTGGAGCCAAATATTGGTTCGTAATGCGTGTTTTTTATAAGGTTTTCCTTCGAAAATCGGACTATTATCTGTGAGAATTGCAAGAATTGGAGAAAGATAACATGCAATCCGAAATTTGTTTGCATAATCCTGCTCATTGAGGTAGTCCACTGTAAGCTGCAGTCCTGCAGTACATTTCATCATATTAATCGCATATTTCCCTTTAGAGCTGAGATATTCTGACATATATGCGTATCGTTCTTTCGGAATAAAGGGAATTTCACTGATGGTACTTTTCGGTTGGTAGCCCAGTGCAATAAGTAATTGATCATTGTCGGTAAGCCAGGGCTTTAGATCTTCCAGGAACTGAGTATAGGTTACTTCGATCTCCCGTAACGTTGACGTATGCTTTGTACTGAGTTCGATCTGAGCACCGGGTTCGAGCGTGATGGTGGCTTGCTCTTTTTCCAGACCAATGAGATTGTCACCCTCGAATAGTCCTCTCCACCCCCTGGTGATGAGATATTTAAGAAGGTCTTTAACGCCTTGCTGCTCTTGATACGTTACTGCAGAGAGGTCTTTTGCATGAATCAGAAAATATTCAAATTCTGCCCCAATCTTGAGCGTATTATGGGTTTTTTCCTGCTTACTGAAATAGGTGACGATTCTCTCGATCTGTTTGCCGTAGTTCATTCGACTCCCAGCATAGTGATGATGAAGGCGTAGCGTTCGGCAATCTCTTCGTAACGATTGTATCTGCCAGATCCCCCGTAGTGTCCTGCCATATTAGTTTTCAGGATCATGATATTATCATCAGTTTTCATATCCCGTACTTTAGCAAGCCATCGCAAGGGCTGCCAGTATCGTACACGGGTATCATGGTATCCTGCAGTGAGCATCATGATAGGATAATCCTGTGCTTTGATATTATGATAGGTATCCCAAGAAAGAAGATACTCACATTCTTCCTTTTTATAGGGATTGCCGAGTTCTTCGTAGTGGTATTTTGTTCCCGATACTGTGGAATCAAGCAGTACTGTAGTTTTGTCCATTGAGGGTACATCTGCAACGATAACACCAAAAAGCTCTGGACGCCAATTTACTACCACTCCCATAAGCATACCGCCTGCGCTTGCACCAAAGGCAGCAATTTTTTCAGGTCTGGTATATCCTTTTTCTATGAGATATTCTGCACACGCAATGAAGTCATAAAAGGTATTCTTCTTATTAAGCAGCTTACCCTGCTGGTACCATTGTTCACCTTTTTCTTTTCCCCCTCTTACATGTGCGATCGCGTAGATAAATCCTCTGTCGAGTAGACTCAAACGAATTCTTGAAAATCCGGTCGATCTGCTGTTCCCATAAGCCCCATACGCAGTAAGATACACAGGATTGTCTCCGTTCTCTTTATACAGGTCTTTTCGGTAAACCAACGAAATAGGAACCTTTGCTCCATCATGTGAAGGTGCGAATATCTGCCTGGACTCATAAAGGTCCGGATCATATCCGCCTATTACTTCATAACGTTTAATAACCTCTCGCTCTCTGGTTTTCATGTTGTAGGCATACACAGTCGAAGGAGTGGTCATAGACGAATAGGTAAAGTATAAAGTGTCAGTATCATAATTTGGGTTCCATCTATCCGAAAAGGAATACACGTCTTCGGGGAATGAAATATAATAATCCGTCTCATCTTCAAGATGAAATACATGCGGCTTGAGCACTCCACTATGCTGCTCATATACCACAAGATAATCTCTAAAAACATCAAACCCGTCAATATATACAGAATCATTATGAGCAATGAACGTATGCCACATACCCGGTTCATCGACTGAGGCTGTTACCATAGTATAGTTTGGTGCATCCTGATTTGTTCTGATAAACCACGTATCTTCATGATTCGAGAGATAATATTTTACATTCTGCGTGCGAGGTTTTATACGTGTAAAATCTCCCATGGGATCATTCGCATCGTGATACCGCATGTCAGAAGTTGTTCTGCTATTTGTGCCTAAAATGAGATAATCTTCAGACCTTGTTTTTCCGAACCACACATAAAAGGCATTATCTTCCTCTCTGTAGAGTAAGTCATCCTTCGCTGGATCTGTACCAATAACATGCCTGTACGCGATCTTGCTTTTGAGATTATCTTCACTTGGAGTAACGTAGAAGATAGTTTCATTATCATTTGCCCAGTCCACATCATTTACCGGATAGATCTCCTCATTGAGCAGGGTATCTGCATCAATATCCTTGATGTAGAGCGTATATCTTTCATCTCCCGTAAGATCTACAGAATAAGCAAGATACTTCTGATCCGGACTATACACACGATCATCAATTGAAAAAAATTCATGCCACTCTGCCAGCTTATTCACATCCAGCACTACTTGTTCCGGAGAAGAAAGAGATGTATGTTTTCGGCAATACACATAATACGGTTTTCCCTCTTCCCGTCGCGAGTAATAGTAGTAATCTCCCCATCTAATTGGAGCATTTTCATATTCCTCGCCGATCCTGCTGATGATCTCATTGAAGATCGTATCTTTGAGTGGCTGCATATCTGATAAAATGTACTGGGCATACTCATTCTCTTTTTGTATATAAGCGATGACTGCAGAATCGGATCGTGTATCATCAATGAGCCAATGGTAATCATCAATATATTCAAAATCATGGATCTTCTGTGTGATGGGAATTTTCTTTGCAGCTGGGGGCTGATGTTTAGTTTCGTGTTTATAATTTTCTACCACTGCTTTAGAAGCACAATATCCAATAAAAAAAGTGAGTAGTAATATAGTTATTAGTGTCAGATATTTTTTCATTTTAAAACTCGATTCCAAGAATATCGAACATGAAAGCATACTTCATAGCTACTTCATGTAAATAATTATAACGTCCTGTGGCACCCATATGACCCGATAATTGTATCTTGAGTAATGCCAGATTCGAATCCAGCTTTTCATCGCGTAATTTTGCAATCCACTTCATAGGTTCCCAGTAATTGACCCGAGGGTCGTAAAATCCTCCCAGCGCAAGGATATGAGGATAATGTTGTGGGGTGATAGTATAATATGGGCAATAAGACATAATATAATCAAAAAAATCCTTATTCTCAGGATTGCCCCACTCCTCAAACTCAGATATGGTTGCAGAAAGTGACGGATCAAGCATTGTATTGATCACATCTACAAAAGGCACATCTGCGATAGCGATCTCAAAAAGTTCAGGTCTCATATTCAAGACTGTACCAATAAGCAATCCACCTGCGCTTCCTCCCTGTATCACAAACTTCTCAGGACTGGTATATCCCTTTTTTATAAGATATTCTGCACAACTGATAAAATCAGTGAAGGTAATTTTTTTATTGAACAATCTCCCCTGCTCGTACCATTCTCTGCCATATTCACCTCCGCCACGTACATGAGCAATTGCATAGACAAATCCTCTGTTAAGGAGTGAAAGGCGTGATGAAGAAAAATAGGGCTCATATACATCTCCGTAGGCACCATATCCTACAAGGAGAAGCGGATTTGAACCATCAAGATTAAACAAGTCCTTCTTATAGACCATAGAAATCGGGATGTTAGTTCCGTCTTTTGCTCCAGCATAGACTCGTTCCTCAGTATAAAGTTCTTGATCATACACACCATTGACCTTCATTTGCTTGCGCATGATCATAGTATGATCCTGCATATTCAGATCATATACTGTTTGCGGGGTAATGAATGATTGATAGGTGAATCTAAGTGTATCAGTATCGAACATAGGATTTGATGACATATTCAGCGAATAGAGTTCATCCTGAAAATTAACATAATAATCACTGCCGTCGGTCAAACTCCTAATACGTATCTGCTCAATACCAGCTTTTAACTCATAGAGAACAAGAAAATCTCTGAAAATGTCAATTGTTATTCGTGTTGAATCACACGGAGGGATATAATCCTTCCATACGCCACATTTTATATCTTTGAAGGAGCACGTCATGACCTTAAAATTCTCTGCTCCATCCATGTTCGTTATAACGTAGAAACTATCCAGGTGTGAATAGAGATAATAGCGGACATCCTGTACTCGTTCTTTCATCAGGATTGGTTCTGAATATGGATCTTCAGCCCGAACAATCCTGCATTCGGAAGTAGTTTTACTTCCCGAATTTATCAACATCCAATGATCATCTTTTGTCCGATATAACCACACGTAATATGATCCATCCGGTTCTTCATAGATCAATTTATCTTCTTCGAGCGGATCACCGAGTTTATGAATAAAAACCTTATCACTTCTGCCTGTTTCATCAGTCGTTGTATAATAAAGAACACTGTCATCCAGAGTCCATTCAATATCATCAACCGGATGCGCAGTATCTGAAAAATATTCTCCTGTCGTGAGATCTTTTATTGTAAGCGTATAATTCTCAGCGCCCATGGTATCATAGGAATACGCCATAAATTGATGGTTCGGACTTATAGCAAGTTCCCGCACATCATAATATTCGTATGGTTCTGCAAGCTGGTTAATATTCAGCAGCACTTCTTCGGATGTAGATTCTACGCTTTTGCGGCAATACAAAGAATACTCCTGTCCCTTGACATCCTTCCAATAATAGTAAAAAGAATCAATTCGAACCGGAACTGACATATCAGATTCCTGTATCCGGGATATCATTTCATCATATAATTGCTGCTCAAGATGAGTAGTGTGCGCAAGTACTTTTTCTGTATATCTATTTTCTGCTTCAATATGTTCAATGATCTTAGGATCAGTGCGGGTCTTGTCCTTCATCCAATAGTATTGATCAATCAGGATCGTATCATGGATCGCTGTTTCATGAGTAATTTTCTCCGCGACAGGAGGTAAAAGAACTTCTGTTTTCGTTTCTTTCTGTGAAATACTGCTACTGCATGTAATCAGAATTACAGCTATCGCTCCTAAAATGAGATGTTTCATATTCTTTCTTTCAACAAGTCTATTCTGTTGAATGGATGATCAGTTAATTATTGTCTTTCGTAAGCACCAAGATCAACAGTCGTATTCAATACTCTCGGATTTCCGTTCAAGTCATCTTGCCATCCAACCGCTCCAGTATTTCCGATATCAAGGCATGGACTTGTGGCTTGAAGTTGAAAATCAATTGCACTCACAAACTGGGGATCAGAATAAATATTATTTAAGCTGTCTGGATTCACATCAGGATTTTCTGTTGGAGCACAGGTGTATGAAGCAATAAGGATTCCTGATTCAATCACATCAAATTCCGAAACATTATTCCAAACGATGCAATTGACCATCTGAGAGAGTTCATCAGACCGAATCTTCACCCCCCACTGATCGTTGTTGACAATGGTGTTGTTCACCATTAATGCTCTTGCCTGCAACAGGTATACTCCACCACGTTCATTATTCATGATGAGATTATTATATACTGCAGGATATGAATCTCCGATCGCATATACTCCATCGAGTTCGCTGGTTTCAATAAAATTATTCAGCAACACCGGATTAGACTCATAATCTATGAGGAATGCAACCTTGTTATCAAAAAATTGGGAGTTCTCAAAATGCGGATCTGCATTGTAGCAATATACTCCAGTCCAATTACAATCATACACATAGCAGTACTGGATAAGCGGTTCTGCATTTTCACAATAGAAAGCTGCATTGAAGTGTTCCGCTTCAGAACCCATATTTCGAATAGTGATTCCGTAGATTACATCTGCTTGACTCTGGTGAGAATTTCCAAAATAAAAACCAGCACCCTTACCATTACCTTCTATGATGGCATAATCCAGCTGATGACCGCGAAGGTCTGTCATAATGGTGAGATGCTTCTCATCTCCTTCCCACATGAGATTCGTATTATTATCCCCTGCGTATATCCCCTGAGTAAGGAGTAATGTATCTCCATCAACTGCTGCATCAATGGCATCCTGTATTGTATCATAGACGATATTTCCAATCAGGACTCCATCATTATCAGAGTCAATATCATTCGATTTTTTGTCACAGGATATCATCCCCATAACAAGGATGACAACTCCTATGAAGATGAAAACTTTTTTCATTGTATCTCCATTCTATTTTGCCGATTCGACGACAATTGAATAACTTTCTTTATATTGTACCACTCCAGTTACTTTATTCCAGTTCACTTTGACATCACTGATATAAAACATCCCTTTAACTTCATGAGCCCGCGGAAAGTTCTGTTGTATTGTTGTAGTTATCACATTAGTCCTGCTCTTAGAAACCTTGAGGAGGTCATCGGAAAATTTGACTTCCATTTCATTAAAAAGCACCCCTTTTCCAATGGGTTTGCGGATAATACTGTTCATTTTAAATATAGAGATCGTCAATCCAGTACTCTGTAGTGTGATATTCTGTTCTGGAATCAGACCCTCAAAATCCATTGGTCCGATGTTAAATCGTATATCTGTTTTATTATTCAGGTTTGTATAATTAAATCTGATACCGACTATCTGTTCTGCGATATTCTTTCTTGCATTTGTTTCAGCCATCTGTAATGCCATCTCTTTGTTTAAAGATTTTGCAAAGCCATATCCGCGAAACTCTTTTGAGATTTCTTTATAGTGTACTTCTTTAAGCTTATACGATGGCATATTACTACAAGAAATAAGTGTAATGATCAGCAAAAAAATCATCGCATATCTCATCAGAACCTCCTGAAAAGTTATGTCCTTAGAAAAGTAATTATTTCCTCGATATCTGGTAATTCTGAAATCTCATAGATCTTAAAGAAAATAATCTCACCTTGTTCATCAATAATTATATTTGCTCTTTGGGAGAATCCTTCTGCTCGGAATATTCCAAAGGACTCTGCAGTTTTACCATGAGGCCAGAAATCAGAAAGTAATGGAATATTCCAGACTTTCAGCTCCTTAGCCCAGGCATGCTTGCATGGCACAGTATCGACACTCAAACCCACAGCAACGGTGTTCAGTTCTTCAAAGGTATCCTTGTTTGCTTCCAGAGATTGCATTTGCTGAGCACAGACTTTTGTCCACGCCAGGGGATGCCATGAAAGCAACACTTTTTTTCCTTTATGGTCAGAGAGTGTAAATTCTTTATTATGATGATCCTTCAATGTAAAATCCGGTGCAAAATCACCGATCTTCAATGTATCCATTTTGCTCCTTATCTGCTATGTCTTTATAGTAGTTTTGATGAATAAATAACTCATTGTTTTTTCTTTGAGGCCGTTGTTTTTCATCTTTTATTTGATTCTCTGATAACGCGGGATTAAGCGAATCAGACTTCTTTCCGATAATGACCAGCGCAATCACAATATTTCCTTCTGGTATGTTGAGAATTTCTCTAACTTTCTTATGGCTGTATCCTGCAATAGGATGTGCGACGAGTCCCAGTTCAGTAGCTCGTAAAATAAGATACGCAGTTGCCATACCAGTATCAAAAAGAAAATATTCCCTGATCTTGATAGTGCAGTCTGATTCCTTCCTGGCAAAGACAGCCACTATCATTGAACCCTTACGAGCCCATTCGTTACCTTTCGCAAGTGAGTCGTGCATTTCATTAAGTTTTTCTTCATCATACACGAACACAAAATTCCAGGGTTGATTATTGAAACAGGAGGGTGCTAATTTTAGGGTGTTAGCCAGGTCTTCAATCAAATCAGTAGTAATTGCACATTTCTCAAGTGATCGAAATGCTCGCCTTTTATCAACAATAGATTTAAGATCCATCATTTTTAGTTTTCTCTTAGGATATTCTCGTCATACTCGTCTTCAAGACGGGCTTTATGTTGCACCTCTTCTTCGACGAGATTCAGAAAGAGATTCTGGATCGTATCATCAGGTGCAAGCTTGGCAAGTGTCTTATAGAGGTTAACAGAACTTTGCTCTCTCTCCATCGCAATAGTAAGTGCTTGTTGATAGTCCATATCTTCAGTTGGAACGATCTCAATAAGATAATCTGCAATCTTCAGGTCAGTGATGTGTTTTTCGGATGGCTTAAGTTCTCCACGGGATTTTACACGTCTTAGATGCTCTTCGTGTCCTTTTTCCTGAAGCGCTAATTCTTTTAACATCTCACCGATTGCAGGATTTTTTACCTTCTCTGACCATTCGTTATAAAAATGTTGGGCATCAACTTCTTTTTCGATCGCGAAATCGAGGATATCATCAACCGAATCGAAATTCACCTTTTCAGACATCTCATAACCGCAGCATTGTGGTGCTGTCGAATCATGAACAGCTTCCTGTTGTTTTCCGCATTTGTCGCATACATACATGATTTTCATTGTAACTCCTAATGTATCAATACATATCCATTTATCAGGATGAATATTTATGTCAAATTTTTAGGATAATTATGGGATACCCCCAAAAATTTTTTTTAGAATGATGACAATTTTAAATAATAGCACGAGAAGTAGACATTTAAAGAAAATAATAAAATTGAGTCTTATAAGTATAAATCACTGTCACACTGAATCCGATCTATCGAGAGAAGTGTAAAAAAGCTGGAGACCCTTCGACTATGCTTCGCTATGCTACGCCCTATCCACCGGCGAATCAGGGTGACAAAAGCAAAATATGTATAATTTTTGACTCCTGTGCAAAGTAATTTTCCAATAAAAAATAACCAAAAACCCTTTATTTGCAGTGCTTCAATAGATTAAACTCTAATTTTTGGGGTATACCTGCTTGCCTGAATTATGGTAATAATAGAACGCAGATTTACACTGAATGTGCAGATCTACACAGAAGAACAAGATGATGTAATTCAATAAATTGTGATTGACGATAAATTAAAAAGGAGCTACAAAATATTGGTAATCCCTTTTATATAATAGTCTACTTATTTTATCTTATGATCACCATTTTTTTAATCGTTTCTTGTTTATCGGCGCTAAGCTTTTAGAAGTAGATACCTGAGCCAACTATCTTTCCATGATTATCGCGTCCATCCCATGTGATACTATCAATCCCTGGCTTATTTCCGATAATAAGCTCTCTTACCATTTGTCCTCTAATGTTATATATCTTCAAATCTGATTTTTGCGTGGAAAGTGGAAGTGAGAAAGAAATGAGTGTTGAATTTCCAAAGGGGTTTGGAAAGTTTGGATTAAGTACGAATTTGTAATCTTGATTTATTACATTCGACTCTACTTCACGAAGGTTAAAAACCATTGATAGCAAATCTTCACTTGTTTCGCGATATTCCATAATTGACTTCGGTTTTAGTTGTGGTATTTTACCAACATATTCGGATTTACCGCCATTATCCATGAGCAAGTAGGTATACCCCACATCAATTACCGCGTATACTGAATCTAAAGTCGTTTCAGGATTTGTGATTATATCTTCGAAGAAACTTATCGCTTCAGGATACTGCTCCATTTTGATAGAACAAAAATTAGCAAGATGATTACTCAATTTTGTATGGATCTGATCGATGTTACATTTTGGATCAGTAAGAAGGTATTGCTGTAAGGTATAGTAATCTTGCCCTGAAGTTGTTTCCAGCGCAAGAAGATTTCGCATGCTGTACAATGCATATTCAGTATAAGGATATATATCTATGATCAATTTGAATAATAATTTTGCTTCTTCATAAGCTTCTTCTTCGATAAGGGAGTCAGCTTCTGCATAGAGTAAGGCAGCACCTTCAAGATCGCCATCTCTTGGAGTACCCGGATCCCACACAGGTATATAATCAAAAGCAGTGCTTGGATCAAATCTATAGTCACCACCCCATTCAAACCATTCTAAACTTTCTAAGCCCCAATAGTTGTTTTGAGCATCCAGATCACGTTCATCACCTTCAAAGTTTGCACATCTGATAAGATACTGATCTGAAGTTCCATATTGAAAATTATCATCATATATTTTGTTACATGTAATATTCTCAGGAAAACTTCGATGATCGACCACAATCTCCTCATGTATGTTATCATAGATCATCTGGAGTGGATATGTTTCATTGCCAAGTATAGATATGGATGAATTATTGGCCCCCACAATACCGTATGAATTTCCTGTAATTAGATTATTTCCAATTATATCAGCTTGTGAGTTAAATATCTGAATACCATTTCCGTATATGTTATCTTGGATTGTATTATTGTATATTATACACTTTCTTGGATGACCGCTATAATAGAGTTTAATACCCCCATTACAATCAGTAATTGTGTTATTGCTCAACTCATAAATATCATAGCCAGTAATATAAATAGAATATCCAAGATAGTTAATAAACGAACAATCATCTATATTGATCTCCACATCATCAGGATCCCCAATTTTACCTCCCGAACCACTAAAAGAGCAAATGACATTACTTGAATCAAAATCTGTCTGAGATATATATAACTTATTACCGAATTGTTCTATTGCAGCATTGTTAAATTCACTGTTGGAAATATCTAATAAATAGGATTCGTTACTCATTATTCCATTCTCAAAAGTAAGCTCTGTTATCTCATATTCACCTTCAGAATTAAATAAATATAAACCGTCCCAAGCTACACACGAAGGTGACGTAAAGGTAACATTTTCACCAATGATAATATCACCGTAAACTTCAATACTTACATCTGTATTCATACAATTAACGGTTACATTATTCCCAATTTCTAAACAGTTTTCTTCGGGTACCGAAATAGAAGTAGTGAGATATACAGGACTGGTCGAGAAATCATACCAATTTACATAGAAGTAATTATTATCGTAGCTCAGATGTTCAATATTACTCGATCCATTCCCTTGATCTACCACACCAATTGATGAGAAATCCTCGGGATCAACACCCTGTCTGAGGATTTTGTATTGTGGATACTCATCATCAGATTTTACGATTACACTGAGTTCTGTACCTGAATAGTCGGCAATGATTTCATTTATATTGGAACACTGTACTATTGTACTGTCGTTATATAACAGACTATCTCCCTCTGCCATGATAAACTGGGTTATCTTTGTAGCAAATTGATAACCGGGACGATAGGTTAATCCGACAAATCCTGCATCACTGTTTATATCTATATCTATAAAAGAGACATCAAGCAAGCTGTCTGAGACCGCATAATAGGATTTCTCAGTTGGTGTTTTGGCTGCATCATAAACCTCAATTGCATAATAAGAATCTCCATCAATAATGTTAGTTATGGGATTAGTGGCAGATTCGGAAGGGACAAGTATGGTTATATACTTTGTATTGACTGTTTCAGTAACTGCCTTTAATCTACTATGTTCATACCTATGATTAAAATTATCATAATAACAACCAAATGGCATTTCATGATCAACACCAGTATAGAATTGAGATGAAGCACCAATAGCACCAAATAATGATATATTATCATCTGCATCAAGGATAAAAGTACCATCTTCAAAAGTATCCAAATTGATATCATCATTAAGATATGGTGCAAAATGAAGTGTGTTCCAGAAGATATTGGAATATCCCTCTCCTATATTCTCTAAATTAACTATAATAACAAAATATTCTTTATCAATAAAGTAGAAATCTCTCTCTACTCTTACTGTATCATCTTCATTTGGATCTTGTACATAATTCATATAAATTTTAAGTTCTTCAATATTCTGATTAGTAATGAAATGCTCTTTATAAGCAGGATTAGGTGCCGCATAAACAGTTTCAGGATGATTTTGTACATAAGATGGCGAAAGCAATCTTCGTTTTTCAGGTTCTTTCTCTGATAAAGCGTGACCGCCGCCACCACTTTGATAGTTATATTCAAGATGTTCTGCTTCATTCGATGAATCTGGATTGACTATTATTAAATTATGACCATAAGATGAACCTATCCATTGTTTTGCTTTTGAACCACTTTTATAACCAGGATCAATAAGTAGATATTTACCAAATGCAAAAAGTTGAAAACTAGTTTGGTCACCATCTTCATGCCAGGACGGATCTAAATCATTGTCATAATTTATATACATCTGAATACTATTTTCAAAATCATTCTGAGTAATTATCCCATTTCTAAAAACTGTTAATTCTTCATCCGTATAGGAGCCATTTGTAATAATTTCTGGAATATAATAATCTGGGTCGTCCAGTATACAAATGGATTTATTAGGATTATAAGAAAATACTGCTTGATAAGACGAATTCCAGTGTCTTAAAATGGGATATTGTCTACTTGTAGTGCCATATCTATTTTTAAATTCATTAAAATACCATCTGATAGAGTTATCAGCTTCAGAATTATTATTATAATAATACTCCCATAATCCTTGTACGAATTCTTCCATAAATATATTATTTAAACCAGGATTATAATGAGAATAAGTATCATCTAAAGTTAATTGTTTCATATCTGGTCGTATCATATTTACTACATTGGACATGGTGTTTTTTATAATATCACTATTATAAAGATTTTCTCCATACATTCTTAAATAAGCTGTTAAAAATACATTTATAAAGGAATAATTATTACCTCCAAAGTAAGTCAAACCCTCTCCAATGTAATTTGAATTAGTTGTTATAAAGTCAAGAAACCCGTATTGATGTTTTAATAAATATGGTATATCATATTCAAAAAGCATTTCTTTTGCATAATCTATATAATAATCATTACCTAATATACAGCCAGCAAAACCTAATGAACTGAAACCCATATTTGAAACAAAGAACTGAGGTTGAATAACACCATTTATACTTGGTTGTTGTCCCCAAAATTCTTTACTTCGATCAAGATGGAAATACAATGTATCTGCTAAAGAATCCAATTTCGAACACATTTTTAAACTATCTGCAGTATCTACATAATTCCACAACATATCTACCATTAATGATACATTTCTTACCAAAATACAAAGATTAAAACCTACAGACCATTGATCTCCGGATGGTATATTATTCAAATAATACCATACATAATTCAGATTGAGTTAATCTGGATCATTTGGATCAAGAAGATAATCTCTGGCTAAATCAAGTTTCATAGAATCAGTAGTAGGTGGATCAGTAACAGGCATATCAAGTCCAACTGCACCCCAGAGAGCACTTTTTGCTGGATCCTCAGAATTAAAATAATCCATTTCATATCTATCATCTGGATAATATAATGAATCTTCTTTTGCATAAGCTGATGTAAATTTTAACCAATAATATCTTTCTACTGAACTATAAACACTGAAATCATTACGAATTGCGTCTAAATACTCATGTGTCAAAGACCTTGTGAAATCAACAGCAAAACCACATAAAGTGGTGGTGCCAATTACTAATGATATTATTACTAATATTACTTTTCTCCCCGATGAATTTCGTGATTTCGTTTTACTAAACATCTTATTTTCCTCCGATCTTTATTATTTTTTTTACAATTTCATTCTTTTGTGTTTTAAGTCTTATTATATAAACTCCTGAAGAAACAGAATTATTATACATATCTTTACCATTCCATATAATATTTTGTACTCCTATTCTTAATTCTTTTTTAATTATAGATTTTATCTTTTCTCCCTTAATATTATAAATTGATAAATTTACTATTTCTGGTTTAACTAAATCAAAGGAGATTATTGCCGCATTATTAAATGGATTGGGATAACAGCTTAAATCTGTAACAAATGATATAATTTTATAATCGTCAATAGGAACTTCACCATTTTCATTGGTTTTGACTAATTTTATTGTCTGTTGAGCAGAGATACCAGTAAAAATAAAATAACCATTAATCAATTTACTTAAACACTTATCCCCTCCACCACCACCATATTCACTAATCCAAACAATATTGTAATCATAATCAAATTTATATAGGTGTGTGCAGCAAGCTGCAAAGCTATCATCTTGAAGATTTACTATAGAATAAGGCTGATAACCAAAATTGTTATCAAGAAGTTCAGTCCATATCGTATCACCAAAGGGATTTAATAACCAGAGAAAACCTATTCCATTAGGATTTTCAAGTAGTCCTCCAATTAATATATCTCCATTGTTGTTTTCTATAATACAATTACCCTGATCATAGTATCCATATCCATCAAAGGTTCTTGTCCAGAGCGAATCACCGAGCGAATCAGTTTTCATAACAATTATGTCGTATCCATTTCCACTGGCTAATCCGGTTAAAGCAAAGCCATTATCAGAAGTTTGAGTGATAGATTGTGCGATTGAGGTATAACCGCAATCATAGGATTTTGTCCAAATAGTATTTCCATTATTATCTAATTTACGTAAAGCAATTTCACTTTCTACCACACCTCCTAATATTATATTTCCATCATTTGTCTTACACATAGAATTAGCGCCAAAGTCATCATAAGGAATTTCCCAGAGTCTATTTCCCTCGGAATCTCTCTTTATCATATAACCACCACCCCAATAACAATACCCTACACTAATAAGGTCACCATCTTCTGTCTCTACAAAAGCATAATTATCTGTCTCTCCTAAAAAATCAACCGAATCTCCTTTTGCCCACAATAGGTTGCCATCGCAATCTGTTTTCATCAGGAAACCCCAATGGTCAAACCAAAATGGTGGATCATCATCTATCCAGCGGTCAAAAGAACCACTCACCACATATCCACCGTCTTGAGTTACCAATACATCTTCAACCACATAATCTACTTCAAGTTCTATCCAGCCATTACCGGGTACATATTCTTCACAAAAAGGATTATAGGTCTTTGTCCAGGTGTCTGCTGCTGTGAGCCGAATGGAAAACGCAAGTTGTAAAATTAAAAATGAAAAAATTACGAGAACTTTTTTTGGCTTCATCAGAACCTCCGTTTAAAAATATAAAGTATCTTATTTTAATTTATTCTTTTTTTCATGCTTTTGTCAAATATTATTTATAGGTTTTGTTATACCCCAAAATTTTTAGAATCATGACATTTTTCAATAAAAGCACAAGAAATAGGAACTTATAGATAATATCAGAGATTGAATCTTATGAGTGTAAATCACTGTCACACTGAGGTTCCTCGCCAGGGCGTAGCCAGGCGCAGCACGGTCGAAGTGTGACAATATTTTTGTAGATAGTGATCATTATCCCGCTTATTAAGAAAACTCTTCAATAATTCACCATAAAAACTGGATTCCCTCCTTCGAGGGAATGACAGTTAAGAGATATGATTATGCAAATTAAAAAATTAGCAAACCAAATGAAACATCCATGTTTGACAACAAACACACAGGAGGATGATTGTTACATCAACCTCCTCGTTCTCACTTAACAGATGAAAGAGATAGAGAATGTGAAAGAAAAAGTTGTCATTCCCGACTTGATCGGGAATCTTAAAAAAGTAAAGCTAGATCCCCGCTTACGCAAGGATAACAGAGGAGTTTTTTGATCATATGAATATCCAATAATCAACACGGAACGTCCAATGTCCAAGTATAAATACTTTTTCGTAATATTGAGCTTCTCACTTATGATATGGAAAGTATGGCACAATATTATAGGGGTTTTAACCCCGACGACAAGGTAAATAATTACTTAAAAAAAATATGTCTAAAACTCTTCCTCTATCAGTTCATCGATGAGTACATCATTCGGAACAAAAGGTAAGGTTATATGACCCTTATCTTTATTTCGTTGATTCCATTCAATTGACGTTTCAACCGCATGGGAATTTCGAGCCCACGAACGCCTGGCAACACCGCCCATCACATCCCAGTCAAGGGCGGATTTGATCACATCATCAACTCTTTCACTTCCGTCAAGTACTAATCCGAAACCACCATTGAATGCTTTACCGATACCAACCCCTCCACCATTACTCTCCACCACAAGCGTCATACCACGTGCCACATTACCGGCAAAGCAATGGATCGACATATCTGCACACACATTACTGCCATCTTTGATATTCGCTGTTTCGCGGAACGGTGAATCTGTCCCACCTGTATCGTGATGATCTCGCCCGATCATGATCGGTCCCACCTCTCCTTTGCGGACAAGTTCGTTGAATTTGAGTGCGATCTTTACACGCCCCTGAGCATCAGCATATAATATTCGCGCTTGAGAACCAACAACCAGTCTGTTCTTCTCAGCATCTTTGATCCATTGGAAATTATCTCTGTCCTGTGCGCGTCTTGCAGGATCTATACATTCCATCGCTGCATGATCAGTTTTTCTAAGATCTTCAGATTTTCCACTTAAGCAAACCCATCGGTATGGTCCATAGCCGTAGTCAAAGCAAATCGGCCCCATGATGTTTTCAACGTATGATGGGAAAATAAATCCTTCTTTGGTATTCTGTCCATTCTTAGCAATATCATGAGCACCTGCATCGAATACCGCTTTCATGAAACTGTTGCCATAATCCCAGAAGTTGGTTCCGCGTTCAGACATGATCTTTATTAGTTCATATTGACGAACCAGTGATTCATCTACTTTCTTCTTGAACAAGTTGATGTCGTTTTTGATGAGTTCGCGCCCCTCTTCAAAACTGAGACCCTGTGGTGTATAGCCGCCTTCATACACTGCATGACAGGAGGTCTGGTCAGAAGCAAGTTCTATATCGATATTATGCTCAACCAGATATTCCCAGAGATCAACGACATTTCCAAAATATCCAATAGAAACTGCTTCACCCTTTTTTCTGCTTTCCTGCATCCACTGTATGATCTCTTCCAGATCCTCCGAATATTTACTTAACCAGCCCTGCTCATGTCGGGTTTTAATTCGAGAGAGATCAACCTCTGCGATGACACCAACACCTCCAGCGATCTCTACAGCTTTTGCCTGGGCACCGCTCATACCACCAAGTCCTGAGGTTACAAATACTTTTCCTTTCAGGTCTTTATCTTCAGGAATATTGAGATACATTCTACCTGCATTCAAGAGGGTTATGTAGGTGCCATGTACGATCCCTTGTGGACCGATATACATCCAGCCACCTGCAGTCATCTGGCCGTAATTAGTAACACCCATTGCAGTAGCAGTATGGAAATCATCAGAATTATCGAACATACCAACCATAAGACCATTGGTACTTATGACACGAGGACTCTGTGGTCGAGAAGGAAATAAGCCAAGCGGATGTCCGGAAGCAACGACCAATGTCTGATGATCGGTCATACTTTCCAGATATTTCTTAATGAGTCGATACTGCATCCAGTTCTGGCACACTTGCCCGCTCTCTCCATAGGTAACCAGTTCATAAGGATAGAGTGCGACATCGAAATCTAGATTATTATCGATCATAAGCTGCAGGGCTTTACCCTCAAGTGTTTTTCCTTCATATTCTTCGACAGGCTTTGCTTTTATCTCTTCATGAGGACGATATCTATATCCGTAGATCCTGCCGTGGGTTTTTAGTTCATTGAGAAATTCCGGAGCAAGCTTCTCGTGCAATGCTTCTGGCACATAGCGCAGAGCATTTTTCAGGGCAATCTTTACTTCATTCTTTGATAGGGATAATCCTCTGTCCGGTGCTCTTCTGATTCCCTTTTTGAATACTGGGTCGGGAGGTAATGTATCAGATAATCGTATTGACATAGCTTTTGAAACATCGAGGTTAGAAATCATAGTTCTCCTTTTAATATATCACTTCTGTAATCAATTGTTTATCAATTTTTTCAAAATATCTTCCAGGATCGATTGCGACATACGCTTGTTCACTCATCTCTTTCATCCTTGACGAGATCACATATACGGGCTTTTTGAAATAGTTGGCTACAAGAATTGCCTGCAACGTGCCAACCTTATTCACGAAATAGGATTCTGTGATCGCATCTGCGCCTACAAGCAGCATATCATGATCAATCATGTACTTTGAGAGTTCGGCATCTTCAATCAACTGCGTATCCATGCCTCCTGTCTTAAGTGATTCAGCTATTTTCTTTCCCTCACCGAGGGGTAAGGAGTGACAGCAGATTACTCGTTCAATCTTTTCCTTGTAATGGACAAGAACCTGCTCTACAGAATTACTTCTGCTAAAGGTTATGACCTTTTTCATTGTATCAAACAAAAACCCGGCCTTAGCAATATAGGAATTATCAGCGAGGAGATTTTCAAACGCACATATACTTTCATCGGATACTGAATGTTGCAGAAAATGATCATGTAATTTTTTGATCACCACCATCTGAGGAAATCTTTCAACAGCTTTGTGAAGAAAATCCTGAATTCGTTGCTCAGTACTTTTCGAAGAATATAGTCGCTTTACGATATTTATTGCATGTGATGCCAGCGTCATCGAACCTGAACTTCGATCCCGAAGGAATTCCTGTATTTGTTTATCCAGTATATCCATGTCAACGCTCGTAGTTATCCACTACCCAGGCATCAGTGAAGAATACTTTTTTTATATTTTCAAGCTTTTGGCCAACAATTTGTGTTCCTATAATGTTAAATTTTTCTGGATTATCACTTACATAGAATGAATAAAGCGTATCTTCTTTATCGGTCTCATAATCATATCGGACACATAATTCTTCGGCAATGGATTCTGCTGAATCGACCAGGGTAATCGAATCTCCCACAACATCCTGTATCACATGCTTTAGAACAGGATAATGAGTACAACCCATTATAATAGTATCAATATCGTTTTTAAGAAAATCATCCAGATATTCATGTATGATCTCCTTTGTCACCTTATGATCGATCCAGTTTTCCTCTACCAGTGGAACAAGAAGAGGCGTTGCTTTACTGAACACCTCACAAGACGAATCAAGCAATTTTATCGCTGTTTCGTATGAACCGCTCTTGATAGTTCCCTCAGTACCAATTACTCCAATCCGCTTATTTTTCGTAACATCGAGTGCTTTTTTTGTTCCAGGTTCAATCACGCCGATGATAGGTATTGTCGTGTGTTTTCTCAACTCATTAATTGCATAGGCAGATGAGGTATTACACGCTACAACGAGTAATGTGATATTCTGCTGCAGCAGAAAGATCATGTTTTGTAAGGAATATTGTACAATAGTTTGCTTCGATTTCGAGCCATACGGAACACGTGCGGTATCTCCGAAATAGATGATATCCTTTTGAGGGAGCACACGCTTGATCTCGCGAAAAACGGTCATTCCACCTACGCCCGAATCAAATATACCTATGGGATTTTTCATATATGTGATACCCAATTATTTCTTTTGCATGTCAAGTTTTTGGGATTTGATCTAAGTTTTAAAAATAATAGCACATAGATTCGACCGGTTGGCGGACATGTTTTCGCTGATAATGCTGATTAACCCTGATAAATAAACAGCAGCAAGTTTTTGACCATAGAAAATTATCTTGACGAAAAAATGGCAATAAATGATTTATCGGGAGTGTTCAGATAACTGTGGCTACTATGTGATATTTTCATGGTAGCATTTGAACCAAAGGTTGATAAAACAATCAAGATTTTTTAGAATAACATGCTATAGTATTCATAACAAGCCATTTAAAAAATGCTTTTGTCAGTACGTGATACCTTTTCTTCATTTCCATGTATATTTCCTAAAAGTACCAAGCAATCCAAACACAATAAAATACGGTGCATACAGAACTTCTGCAAATGGAAACACGCAGAGAATGCGATATTCCCTGAAGATCACCGCACCTCGTAGCAGAATAAGAAAATCTATTCCACATTTAATAATAAATGGGATAAGAAAATACTTCCATTGAACAAGATCAGCCAGACATAGAATAAATGTAAAAAAAAGGAGAGTCAGATAAATGAACATCATAGAGGAAATGAGTTTTATTGGAAAGGAGTAAAATCGAAATTTGGAACCACGTCGCTTCTCCTGATTAAAAGATTCTGAATAAGACTTGTTATCCAGGGATGGAACAAAGCTATCCTTTGTGGTTACAAAACAAAGCTTATATTTCTTTGACCTGCTAATTTTTTGCAAAAAAAGATCGTCATCACCAGAAGGGATGAATCCGATTCCCTCGAAGCCAGCAAGTTCCTCAAAAACCTTTTTTTTATATGCAAAATTCCTGCCCGTTGCCGTCATACCCCAGTTCCATCCAATACTTCCTGCGGATAAGGTGAACATTGCCATTCGCTCAAGCTTCTTGAGATGATGCACTATTTTCTGCCAAATATTTGTGCTCTCATTCAATAATGGAGAATAACCAACAACTGCATCAAATCCCTGGGAAAAAGCGGTATTCATAGAAGTTAACCATCCAGGATGTGGTCTGCAATCAGCATCAGTAAAAAGCATGATCTCTCCTCTTGCATGTGTCATACCTTCGGTGAGTGCTCTCTTTTTACCCACGAGTTCAGGGATCGTGTCTTTTATTCTATGATAGATAATATTATCATACTTTGCCGAGTAATTTTTTAGTATAGATTCCGTTTGATCTTTTGAACGGTCATCAACTACAATGATCTCAAATTTATCTTTTGGATAATTCTGGACGATCAGAGCCTTAAGCAGTCCTACAAGGTTGTTCTCCTCATTTCTTGCAGCGATGATCACAGATAAAAAATGCTTTTTATCACCTACTTGATTACGTGCATTCACATAGAAGGTCCCTGACAGGATAAAAAGGAGAAACGCAACGTATACAATCGTCAAAACAAAAAGTGCGTAAAACAATATCATAAAAGCTTCAAACCTTTGATTGGTGACGCATTAAGCTCAAGCGAAGCAAACATCTTCTTGGCGTACTTGAATTGTGCAGCAGCACCGATCATTGCTGCATTATCGGTGCAATATTCAGGAGAAGGATAAAAAAGTGTGATATTATTGTTCTCACAAAATTTAGAAAATAAATCTTTTAATGTAGAATTTGCTGCTACCCCTCCTGCAAGTAATAGTGTCTGTACATTATTTTCTTCTACTGCTTTGATTGTTTTATAAAAAAGAGTATGAATAACCGCATGCTGAAAACTTGCAGTAAAATCAGCTAATTCATCTTTGAGAATATCTCCCATTTCTTTCAGGTAGAGCATGCCTGCTGTTTTGAGTCCACTGAAACTAAAATCATACCCCTCATGCTTGATCATCGGAAGGGGAAATTTGATCTTTTCTGGATTGCCTTCCAGGGCTAACTTTTCTATAGAAGGACCTCCAGGATAGGGCAAACCAAGCAATTTACCAATCTTATCAAATGCTTCACCAGCTGCATCATCAACGGTCTTACCGAGAATTGTAAAATCATCAAAGGCTCGAAAAAATACAAGCTCTGTATGACCACCTGATACAACAAGGGACATAAATGGAAATGCTATATCTTTATGCTCGATATAATTGGCACATACATGCCCAAGAATATGATTCACTGCTATTAGCGGAATGTTCAAACTGTATGCAAGCCCTTTGGCAAAAGATACTCCCACCAACAGTGAACCGATGAGCCCTGGATTTGCAGAAACAGCGACTGCATCAATATCTTTTTTTTGTATCCCAGCTTTTTCCATTGCGAGTTTAATAACAGGGACGATTGTTTTTATATGCTCTCTCGAAGCAAGTTCCGGGACGATACCTCCAAATCTCTGATGTACTTCCTCCTGTGAAGAAATGATATTGGACAGCACAGCACAGCTAGCATCCACTACTGAGGCAGAGGTATCATCACATGAGGTTTCTATGGCAAGGATACATGGCTTTTGCATAGATCTATTGATTGATATTCTTGATGCGTACCACCTCAGGTGTTTGACCGAGAAGCTCAACACCCTCAGGTACTTCTATCTCAACAGGTACTTCGTCATCAATTTGTAATGAATCTATCAATACAATACGTGCATAAATATCCTTTTCCTCAATAAGAGTAATCAGCTCTTCTGATCCTAATACTTTGACACTTACAGATGGTGGGAATATTTCAATATCCTCAGGAACATCGATTGAGATCAAAGAAATTGTTTTCTGTAAAAACACAGACTCCAACTTAGTAATATCAACTGTATATACATCAAAGTCAACCATTGGTTCTGATGGCTGAATCAGAGTAAGGTGTGGATCATCAACATGCTCGTTCATATCGAACGGTAGAGTGAACACTTCTTCGATTTTAGATATTTGAGATTGTGGCCCTGTTATCACGACTTCTTCAGGCATGATATCCAGTTCTGCTTCTCTGAAATGAGCTTCACTTTTTTTATCCGCAAATGTAAGATGAATCGGCACAGTAATTGTATTCATATTATCCATAACAACAAGAATATCATCAATTGCTGGTTTCTGAACAATAGAGAGATCGTATTGATCAATTCCATTGAGTGCGTCCCACTGTATGGGGAGATAGTTTTTACCATAATGCACATCTTTCAGATCTATGTGATAGGCATATTTTTTCATATTAAAAGCAAGGATGTCTTGCCCTTTGCCTTCTATTATAATATTGATTGTTTCTGGTTCCATCTGGATAAGGACAAGAGCACTGGGAGCATTGGAAATCGTAATGGGAAATTCGATATCCACTTTTTGGGTTTTTGTCAGATTAATTTCAAACCAGATAAAGGCAGCCAGAAAGAAAGCGAGTATTAATATCCAGATACGTTTATTCATTATTATTCCTCATCCCGATTGAAGATCCTGCGTAAGCGTTCTGAAGCAAGAGTTATATAGATATTAAGGGGATCTATTTTATGGGCAATCTTAAGGTATTTTTTAGCATTATTAAAATCTCGTTCGGCAATGTATATCTTACTGAGATCTATGTAGGATTTTATATAAAAAATATTTTTTGATATACTTTTCTTGAAATTATCCACAGCTTTTTCCAAATCTCCAATATTGTAGCAGCTGTGTGCAAAGATATTGAAGAATTCTGCGGTATCCTGACCGAGATTGGCTGCTTTTTCATAAAACAGATAAGCCTGAATCCAATTTTTCTTTTTATCGTAGCACTTAGCGATCATAAGGATCACTTCTTTATTGGCAGGAAAATTTTTCTCTGCGCTTTTCAGTACTGATATTGCATTATCATACTCCTTGAGTACCACATATTGCTCGGCAAGAAATGTGTACGATGTAGCCATATTATTAAAATATGGCAATGCTTCTTTGAAGCAAGCAATCGCTTCCTTTCTTCGCCCCAGATATACCAATGCAACTGATTTATTGAAGAGCATCTCCGGTGTGAGCATCGAGATCTTTTGATACCAGACCAATGCTTTCTGGGCTTTTCCCTGTTGGGAGAGAAAAATATTACCCATAAGAAAGGACAGTTGAAAATTGTTAGGAAAAACCTCCAAGCCCCTGTAAATAATCTTCTCTGCTTTTCTGAAGAGCTTCTGCTTTATATAGATCAGATAGAGCATCTCATACGCACTGAAGGTCTCTGGATACTCCTCAAGCAGTTCGAGAAGTATATCTTCTGCAAGGAGCCAGTTTTTCTTTATGTGGCGTTCTGCTTGAATCAACTTAGCTTTGACTTTATTTTCCATTGATTACACTCTGTTCAAATTCTTCAATTACGTCAATAATCTCATTTTTAGAAATCATATGATTTACTATTTCTCTCAGATGTGATGCGCCGTAGAGTCCCTTTGTGTAGAAAGGAACAAATTTCCTGAAAAGCTTTATGCCTGTTAATTCTCCCTGGTAATCGACAAGATCAATGAAGTGTTTTTTCATTATAGTGATTGCATGCGGAAATCTCTTAGAAGCTGTAGAATTTTTATTCATAAGTTTCTTTATTTTAAAAAAAATTATAGGATTGCCAATCGCCCCTCTGCCGACCATTATCGAATCACATCCTGTTTCAGAAGACATTTGTACTCCATCTTCGGCAGTGATGATGTCTCCGTTGCCAACAACAGGAATCTTCACTAGTTCCTTTGCGCGTTTGATATAACTCCAATCACTTTTTCCAGAAAAGAGTTGGCTTCTTGTGCGTGGATGAATGACTATACCCGAAGCACCTTCTCCTTCGATCATTTTTACAATTTCATCAAAATATTCGTCAGAATTCCATCCTGTGCGAATTTTTACCGTGAAAAGGATATCGGGATATGCTTTTCGAACACTTCGAACTATGGTTCTTACTTTTTTGGGATCTTTCAACAAAGCTGCTCCCGATCCATTTCTAACCACTTTTTTGATTGGACATCCCATATTGATGTCAAAAAAATTCGGTTTAAATTTCTTAAGTAGCTCTATTCCTTTTACAATCTTTTCTGCGGAATTCCCAAAAACCTGTAAGCCAATTGGACGCTCTTCTTCATCAAACTCAGCAAGGATATTTGTCTTTTTATTTCTATGAATGATCGCATCAGCACTAATCATTTCACTGACCATCACATCAGCGCCGTATTGCTTGCAAATCTTACGATACACATAATCCGTATATCCTGCAAGTGGTGCAAGCCAGAGTTTTTTATTGAAAAGTTCTTGTGATTTCATAATATAACAATAAGGTAATATACGGTTTTGCAGTGCCAACTATTTTTGCAATTCCTTTCTATATCGAACTGCTTCAAGTGCCTTGCCTGGGTTAAGCATTTTAGAAGCTCCATCAGATTGATAACCCAATGCCTCATAAAACTTCCGAGCACGTGGATTTTCTGCAAAAACCCATAGGACGATTGATCTATATTTTCTGCCCTTCAGTATATTCTCCCCATATGCGCACAATTTTGATCCAATCCCTTTTCTCCAGAATTCTTGAGAAATATAAATACCCCAGATCTCGCCAGTGATTTTCTTATTTACATCTTCGTCACGACATGCCCCGAGTATAAGAAATCCAATTATATTGTCCGCATCTTCTACAACATATGTCTCGATCTGCTTTTTTTCGAGTGATTCCCTGAAACTTTGTGCTCGTTTGTTATAATCAAGAGCATTCAGATAAGACTCTGGAACGAGTCCCTTATACGCTGCCCTCCATGAATCTAAATGCAACGTTGCAAGGATTTGTGCATCATCTGGTTTTGCGGGACGGATATTCATCATTTTCCTACATATTTTTTAATTATGTAAAAATACTAATTAAATAAAAATATCTTGTCAAGCCGAAACCTGTCGACACACTTGGTTCACATGAAAAAGGATAAAGCGGTCGTACTCCTCAGCGGTGGACTGGATAGTTGCGTGGTAACAGCTATCGCACAACAGGACTACCAGGTTTGTCTGCTTCATGTAAACTATGGACAACGAACTTATGTACGAGAAGAAAAAGCATTCAAAGATATTGCAGCACATTACAATATTTCACAAATACTTAATGTTGATATTAGTTATCTTCTTGAAATTGGCGGTTCCAGTTTAACAGATGAAAGAATTACTATTCCCGACTATTCAGCAGACAAAGAAATTCCTTCAACATATGTTCCTTTCCGCAACGCGAACCTGCTTTCCATCGCTACATCATGGGCTGAGGCTATTGGAGCAAAAAAAATATTCATCGGAGCGATGGAAGAAGACAGCAACGGCTATCCCGATTGTAGAGAATCATTCTTGGTTGCGTTTAATAAGACAATAGAACAGGGCACCAAACCAAAGACAAAAATCTCAGTTGAAGCACCACTTTTACATAAAAAGAAATCTGAAGTTGTTACAATAGGAAAAGAATTACATGCTCCACTCCATCTTACATGGTCATGCTATCAGAACTCGGAAAAAGCCTGTGGGATCTGTGAAAGCTGCAAGATGCGTATCAAGGCATTCAAAGATGCAGGTTTTGCTGATGCAATACCTTATACTATACAGATCTCATGGAAAGACTGATCAAACAGTATAAGGAATATCTATTATCACAGAACTATTCCAAACACACTCTACGCGCATACCTTGGTGATGTAGAACAATTTTACAATTTCATTCACAAATATTTTCCTGATCAGGAGATCGAAGTTGATGATATCACAAAAACTATGTTCCGAGATTTTCTTCAGCATCTCAGCGAGAAAAAAGATGGAAATCGAACGCTCGCACGTAAGGTTATCTCTATTAAGGGATTCTTTTCATATTTGATTAGAAATGAGTTTTGCCATAATAATCCATTACTTTCTATAAAAATACCGAAATATAAAAAAAATGCAGCAACCTTTCTTACTGAAAAGGATATGCGTTTTGTGCTTCAAATTCCTGATAAAGAAGATACACTCGGTATCAGGAATATTGCGATACTCGAATTGTTATACAGTACTGGCATTCGTATCGGTGAACTAGCGGGCGTAACTTTTAAAGACATCGATTTTAAACAAAAACTCATCAAAGTAATGGGTAAACGTGCTAAAACGAGGATCGTTCCTCTGGGAAGTTATGCAATCAATGCGATGCAAAGTTATCTCAAGATTCGAGATTCATTTATTAAAGGAAAAAGTGTGAGTGAAGTTTTTATTTCTCATAATGGAAACCCCCTATCTTCTGACGAATTAAGATATATTGTTAACAAGTACCTTAAGGTGATCGAAAAGTCCAAGAATTACAGTCCCCACACACTTCGCCATACCTTTGCGACACATCTTTTAAATCACGGTGCTGACCTTCGGTCTGTTCAGGAATTGCTTGGACATAGCAGTCTGACCTCAACAGAAGTATATACACATACCTCCATGCAAAAACTCAAAGAAGTCTATGAAACAGCGCATCCTCACGGGGATGCAAAATAATAACAATATTGACAATGAAATAATCAAGCCAATTGGTTTAATCAAACTATGAGCAAGAATATAATTATAGGCATTGCAGGTGGAACCGGCTCGGGGAAAACCACACTGGCAGACAGGATAATCGAAGAGCTGAACGAACCGAACGTGGTCATCATCAAACAGGATGCATATTATAAATCTCAAGAAGATCTAAGTTTTGAAGAGAGAAAGAATACTAACTTTGACCATCCGGATGCCTTTGACACAAGATTTCTCATTAAGCATCTTAAGAATCTCAAAGACAATGTGCCTATTCGAATGCCGCAATATGATTTTACTTCTCATCTAAGGAAGAAGGAAACTATTCCAATTTCACCACACAAAGTGACAATACTAGAAGGTATCCTGATCTTCGAGAACAAGGAATTGAGAAATCTTCTTGACATCAAAATATTCGTTGATACAGATTCTGATGTGAGAATTCTTCGTAGAATAAAACGTGATATTCAAGAGCGAGCAAGAACATTCGAATCTGTCTATGCACAGTATATGAAAACCGTTCGTCCGATGCACATTGAATTTGTAGAACCCTCAAAAAAATTTGCCGACATCATCGTACCCGAAGGCGGTATGAACATTATAGCGGTCGATATGATCGTATCAAAAATAAAACACATTTTACAAGAAAGCGAGGACTCATGAAAAAATATATCCCTACCCTACTAAGCATAATGCTATGTATAAGCTGGCTCTCCGCAGCCACCGATATGACAATTTATAATCAGAATTTCGCAACAGTTCGAACGAATTTATCGATCATGCTGGATAAAGGATTGAATATTTATAAATTCGCTGATATCCCTTCTGGTATACAACCGACTTCTGTTCATCTTGAACCTGTAAAAGCATCTGATAAGGTAGTTATCCTTCTCCAGAATTACGAGTATGATCTTGCCAATACGAGCAAGATATTGAACAAGTACCTTGATAAAAGTGTTTCCCTTATCGTGAAATCTGGCGATATGTATAATGGAATTCTTAAATCCTTTGATTATGACACTATTGTGATAGAAAATTCTATGAGTGGCATCCATATGGTCAATCGAGACGAAATACAGACAATTGATCTGGCTGAAATGCCAAAGAATTTTTACACAAAACCAACATTGAACTGGGAACTCTATTCGAATAAAACAGGAAATACAGAGTGTAAATTAAGTTACATCACAAATGGAATTTCCTGGAATGCACAATATGTGGGAGTTCTTGATAATGATGATGAAAAATTGAATCTATCATCATGGATCTCTCTGGAGAATAATTCCGGAAAAGCATTTGAGGAAGTAACACTCAAACTAATGGCAGGAAATGTGCACCTTGCTCCCAAATATGATAATTATGCTCGTGAAGCAATTTCTTTACAAGGTGAAGGCAAAGGTGGATATGAACCTCCAGTTATGACAGAAAAAGATTTCTTTGAATATCATCTGTACACACTGGAAAACAAGACAGTCGATATAAGTAATAACCAGCAGAAACAGCTTTCTCTTTTTGATCCAGTTGATGTAAAAGTAAAGAAGATATATCGTTTCAATGCTAATCAGGGAGAAAATATTGATGTACTTATAAGCTTTAAAAATGACGAACAATCAGGACTTGGTATACCACTTCCGATGGGTAAGATACGCATTTTTAAAACACAATATAATGATGCACCTGAATTCGTTGGCGAGGACAACCTTGAACACACTCCCAGGAACGAGGAAGTAGAGATCAAAATTGGTTCTGCCTTTGATATCAAAGGTGAATGTATTCTCATGGAGAGCATACGCCCAAGCCAGAAAACTCGAGAAGAGAAATACGAGTGCGAACTTAGAAATCAGAAAGATGAACCAGTGACTATTGAAGTAATGAAATATCTCGGTACAAACTGGACTATCACTTCATCCGACATCAAATATACAAAAGAAGATGCTTATACCGTACGCTTCGATGTGCAGGTGCCTGCTGAGGATAAGGTGAACTTTGATTTTACTGTGTTGTATAAGTATTAAACTTTGAAGAACTGATTTGAGTTTAATCTATTGATAATTAATGTAATCAATGAGCAATTTCAATTCAAACTCTTTTTACACATGAGAATGTCAAAGAGACTGAACTGGAAATCCAGATAAATTGAGAAATATCTCTATTGATTTTTTATCTTTTTGTGAGTAATGAGAATAGCTCTTTGTAAAAAGGGAAATTTTTCAACTGGTAGTTTGAAAACTGGATTCCCGATGGGGCTCGGGAATGACAAAGTGGAAAGTTATGTTGAATTAAATTTTAATAATGGAAAAGCAGATTTTAAGCACGTATTAAGCCGTATTAACTTAAAAGTATGTCTAAAAAAAGTACTGTCATTCCCAACTTGATTGGGAATCCAGAATATCTGTAAAATGAACTATCACGAGTATTATGTTTATATCTTAGTCCATAAATGGAATTGTATTTTGTATATTGGTATTACGAATAATCTTGAAAGAAGAATGTTTCAACTTATAAATTATACAATGAATGGTTTATAAAAAATTTGGAGGAGATAAATTAATGTATTTTGATTCATGCTCTCATGTTACCATTAAGATTCGACATGAAAAGTATTTCTGAAAATAGAATGGTAATGAGAAGATTGAATTAATTGAATAGATGAATCTCCTTTGGATAGATATCACAGAGATATGGGATAAAAACTAGATTCCCAATGAAGCTTGGGAATGACAAAGAGAAAAGTATGTTGACTGGATTACTTGATTCAATAACAATTATAACATGATTATCTTGAATAATAAACCCTATCTCCTTTATCAGTTTTTCATGATACTATTTTTATCATTGATACTCACAGCCATTCCACATAGACTTGACAGCGAGGATCTTACGATTTCAAAGATAGCAATTCAGGGAAATACTCAATTTACTGACGAAGAGATCATTCGTATACTTGGAATGAAACAAGGAGACGCATTCTCCTATGAGAAACTGAACTCCCGCTTACAGAATATTCTTGAGCTTTATTTCGAAAAAAGTTTTTACCTTGTGTCGATCCCAACGCCTCAGGTCATTCCTACAGATACTGGCAAAGGTATTGCTATTGTGATAACAATCAATGAAGCAGAACGACTCTTGATCTCTAATATAGCATTTACCGGTAATAAATACTTTTCCGATGAAAAGCTACGTTCGGTTATACCACTCAAAATGGGATCTCCTTTTGATATTCAGAGATCAAATGCTACACTGCGCACTATCTCTGAAATTTACAGTGAAAAAGGGTATCCCTTTTGCAAAGTAATTCTGGATAGTATAAGAATTGAAAATACTTCTCTTTTTCTTTCGTATACCATTCATGAAAATGAACTTGTACGGATATCTGACATCATTTTTGAAGGCAATACAATCACTACAGAAAAAACATTAACTCTCCTTATGAATTTTGATGAAAATGGGATCTACAATTCTCGTAAGATAGAACGAGTTAAACAAAATCTCTTGCATAAGCGATATATCGAAACTGTTGAAATTATACCCCTTAATAGCTGGCAAATTTTGGTAAAGATAAAAGAAAAAAGTATGAATCACTTTCAGGGAATACTCGGGTTAGCCTCTTCAAAACAAGATCTTTCCTTTGCAGAGAGACTCACCGGTTTTATAGATTTTATCTTTCTTAATATTCTAGGAACAGATCGAGAAGTCCAACTAACCTGGAACAAACTCACTTCTCGATCATCAGAATTTTTTATATCCTACAGAGAACCATTTATTCTTGCGAAACAAATATCTGCAGAAGGATCCCTTCGAAGAAAAACTGTTGATACCTTGTATGTAAGTACTAATTTTCGAATCGCATCTTATTTCACCATGAAAAGTTATAATACCATAGGACTTGAATATACCTATAGTACCTCTCTTGAAGATACTATAAGCACAGAGAGAAATGGTGTAGGAGTATCATACGAGGTAAATAAACTTGATTATCCATTAAATCCAAGAAAGGGCTTTAGGACTGCGACACAATACGGTATCCAATGGCATTCTAAAAAATCCTATGATCAAAGACTTGCAGAAATCTTCGAAGTGCTTGTTCCATTAAATTTCTACAATGTGTTCTCCTTTAAAGCATTAGCAAAATTCATTTTTACTACAAATGATACAATATCCACATACGAAAAGTATTCTTTTGGCGGATATGGAAGCTTGAGAGGATTTGTTGACAATCAATTCATATCTTCAATATACGGTATTTTAAGTTTAGAATATAGATACCTGCTATCAAGGGATTCGCGAGCTTTTATCTTTGCAGATTATGGTTACTGCAAAGAACATAAAAATCTGCTCGGTGTAGGACTGGGAGTTCGTCTGAGAAGCCGTATTGGAATCATCAAAATCGACTATGGTATCGGTTATCAGGATGGAACATGGACAAATCCCTTGCAGGGTACTATTCATTTTGGATTAGAAACAGGATTTTAGATAGATAGGAGTTTCATTGAAATTATCTCAACTCGAACTTATTGGCTTTAAATCATTTTGTGAACCTACCAAATTCAGCTTTGCAAAAGGTCTGACAGGAATCGTAGGACCAAACGGCTGCGGAAAATCAAATATTTCTGATGCAATACATTGGGTGCTAGGCGAACAGAATGCTCGCAGGCTCCGTGGTGGTACGATGAAGGATGTCATATTCAAGGGTACAAGCAAACGAGCTGCACACAGCTTTACCGAGGTAGCCATCACTATTGAAAACGATAAGAAGATACTTCCTGTTGAATATGAGGATGTAAAAATTTCCAGAAAGATCTATATTGACGGTTCAAGTGATTATTATATCAACGAACAGGAATGTCGTCTGAAGGATATCCTCAACCTTTTTTATGATACAGGCATGGGAAGAAGAGCATACTCATTTATTGAGCAAAAAATGATCGAAGACCTGCTGAACAGCTCAGATGAAGATAAGCGTTATCTTTTTGAAGAAGCAGCTGGTATCATGAAATACAATCAGAGCCAACGAACCTGTGAAAATAAACTTAAAAATGTCGAAAATGATCTTATTCGTCTTGACGATATAATATCCGAAGTAAAATATCAAGTCGGTTCCTTGCGGCATCAAGTGGGAAAAGCCAAACGTTACCAGAATCTTAATAATACTATCGCCACAACAAAGATCCAGCTAGCAGGAATCAAATTTTTCGAAATGCACTCAAAACTCACACCAATGAATGAGAAATTCCTATCTCTCGAAAAACAGATTACAGAGAACAATCATCAAATAACACAACTCAACGCAGGTTTCTCAAAAAATGAACAACAATTACTTAAGATAGAAGATGAGTTAAAAGAAGAACTGCGCCAACAGCGTGAAATAGAAGAACAAATCAATATACATGAAACCAAGATCCTGCTTAATACACAGCAGATAGAAAACAAAAAACAAAAACTCGAAGATACCTACGAAAGAATCCAAGTTATCGAGAAACAAAAGGTAACCGGTACAGATGCCCTTGATGAAGAATATAGGAACCTCAAACAAACAGAAAAGCTTCTGGAGGAGCAACTCATTTTTACAAAAAAAGTAGAGGAAATGCTTCAAGAGACACAAGCTAAAGTGCGAACATTACATGAGAAAAATGACGATGTCTATCATAAAATTAATAAACTCCAGTCTAAAAGACAACATGTGCTTAATGAGCAGAATGAACTTGAAACTCGCAAAAAGCTTATATCTGAAGAGATTGATAGAATCAAGAAGAAAATTAATGATTATCAAACAAAATTCGAGAGCTTCTCACAACTTGTTTATGAGCACGAATCCAAGCAAAAAGAGCAATCCCAGTCTTTAACAAAATTGCATCACAAAAAAGATGAATTTGAGAAATCCCTTGAAACGCTATCCACCGAAGTTCAAGAACTCGAACAGCAAGTTAATGATAAGCAAATGAAGATCAAGAGCTTTGAGAATGAAAAAGAGCAGCTACTCGAGTGGGAAAAAAACTTTGCTGGTCATTCTGATGCTACGAAAAAAATCCTTGAAACATTCAAAGACAAAAACTTTACCACTCTAGCTGAAAACATAACAGTAAAAAGGGATTATGTTAATTTGATAGAGCAAGCGCTGCGCCACATACTTCTTGCAACTATATGCCCTGAAGATGAGTTAAAAAAAGTTTTCGAACTCCTTAAGGATGAGAAACTTAATGCTCAGATTCTTATAAAACCAAGAAAAGAAAACAGTATTAATGATGGAATTAAGATCGAAGGTACAACTCCTCTATCAGAAGTTGTAACATGTGATAAAGGTATTGTACATCCACAGCTCTTCGCTAATTACTACATCATCGATGACCTTTCTGCTGCTCTCGAATGTGTTCGCAGATATGAAGATGAATCAAAGGAACTTTTTTTCTTAACCTATAACGGAGAACTTGTTTCAAACCGCGGGATAATAACTACACACTGGATCGAAGAAACGTCTTATGGATTACTCAGCAGGAAAGAGCAACTAAAAAACTTAGACACACAGATCAATGAATTATCTGAAAAAAAAGAAGAAATTATTCTCCTTCTATATAGAAAATCTCAGAAAATAAGAACTATTACAGAGCAATATAATATCATAAAAAAAGACATATCTCTCACTTACGAGATGCTAGAGAAAGACAGAAAACAGCTTGTAAATATTGCAATTCAGAGGGATAACTTTAATGAACTGATGAAAGAAAATCGGGAAAATCTGACTCGCTTAGATAAGCAAGCTAACACTATCTCAATAGCAATTGCTGAGGTTGAACAAAAACTCAAAGAAATTCCGAAAGATGAAGAGAATATCCTCAAAGAGAAGCTCGAATCAATTCAGGAAGAACTCAGATTAGCCAGAAAAGAACAATATCAAAATGAACAGCAGCTCAATGACCAAAGGATCGAACAAACCAAGCTGGAGAAAGACATCACCTTTATAAAGCAAAATATTATTAGAAATAAAGAATTAACCAAAGCCAGTGAAGAAGAGCATGATAGATTACAAAATTCTATTGAGCCCCTAAAAAAGGAGATTGGATCGCTAACAAATGAGACCCATGAGCACGAGACATCCTTCAAGAAGAAAGTGGATGAATTGAAAGCCTTTAAAGAAAAAAATGTTGATATCGATAATTCATATCATACTCTTCGAAAAGAAATTGAATCATTGAAAATGAAGATCCATGATCTTGAATTTAAAAAAGATGTATACACAAAGGAACGTAACGAGATAGAATTGAAAATGCAGGAAACAAAACTCAAAATAGACCATCTCAAAGAGGATGTAATTCTACAATATCACCACGACCTTTCTCATGATGAAGTACATGAATATAAGGATATTCAACCTTCTGAATTACAAGCTGATCTCGAAAAATACGAGAAGAGACTTGAGAGTCTTGGTCCAATAAACCTTGCAGCGATCAATGATTATGAAACTCAAAAGAAAAGATTGGACTTTCTGAACGAGCAGAGAAAAGACCTTGTTGACTCAAAAACAAATCTGCAGGAAGCTATCACTCAACTCAATGAAACCGCTGAAAAAATGTTCATGAAGACCTTTACTATCATACAAAAGAATTTTGAGATGCTCTATAAAGAGATCTTTGATGGTGGCAAGGGTTTACTCAAACTTGAAGAACCCTCTGATCCCCTGAATTCCAGAATTGAAATATTTTCAAATCCAAAAGGAAAAAAAATTACTAATATATCCCTTCTTTCGAGCGGAGAAAAAGCACTCACTGCAATTGCTCTGCTTTTTTCTATCTATCTTGTAAAACCAAGCCCTTTCTGTATACTTGATGAAATCGACGCACCTCTTGATGATGCCAATATTTCTCGTTTTCTCAAACTCTTAGATAAATTCTCCAAAGATACCCAATTCCTTATTATCACGCATAATAAAAGTACTATCGAAGCAGTCGATTACCTATATGGCATTACAATGGAAGAAGAGGGAGTATCAAAGATCGTATCAGTAAAACTCGATTGATCATGAAACAGATCATTCTTATTTTGCTTTCTTGTCTTATTATTTCAGTCCTTTCTGCTCAAGATAGGATTGATGAACCTCTTGATTCACTTCTCAGTCCAGCAGGCACTTCTCACGCATCCGATTCACTCATGCATTTCTTCTCTGGTAAACTCTATTTTGATAATGAGTTATATCTGCATGCTATTGAACAAATGACCCACTATGTTATTCATAACCCCAATGGATTATTTGCATCAGAAGCTCTATTTTACATTGGAAGATCCTATGTAGCTTTGGATAGTACTTCTCGGGCAATAGGAATTTTCCAGAAAACAAGCGAGTTATTTACATTTGATGAATTTGGCATTCTCTCTCTTCTAGAGATCGCAGAGGTCTATTTCTCGAAAAAGGATTATGACCTAGCAAAGCTTTTCTACACTCATTTCATATACTTTAATATCGACCTGAAATACAAAGATAATGCTTTTCTCATGATTGAAAAATGTAATTATTATTTCGGCTTATACGAGTCTCCCACAGAAATCTATAGACAGTTTATAAAAAAATATCCAAATAGTTCATTGATCCCAAAGCTCAAACTTGAATTAGCAAAATATTATTACTCAATTCAGGAGTACTCACAAGCTATTATTGAATATAATCAGATCCTTCATGAATTTTCTGCCATAGCAAATATCGATTCTGTATATTTTACTCTTGCACAGGCATATAGGAATATTGGAGAATTGAATAAAAGTATGGAAATGATAAACAAGTTAGTGACTCATCATCCACAATCACCTTTGAAAGTACAGGCTTATCAAATGTTAATTGATAGACTCGTCTCTGAACATAAATTTCTGTCTGCGATAGATACATTGAACAAGATTATCGAAAAAACACCACTTGAAGAGCGAAATTCGTATTATAGCATATTAGCTCAAATATATGAGGAATTAGGGTTGAATCAAGAATTAGTGTATATTTATCAAATCATGATACAGCAAGAGACTGATGTAGAAAAGTCAGCTCTGCTACGATTGAAACTAGAAACAATCAAAGCTAAAACTGGTAAGACTGAGGACTCATTAAAGCCTATCAATCACAAGCTTGAAAGGTAAATAATTTGACATCAATTCTCCACATCATAGCTTTTAGCCATGCCGAAGTGGCGAAACTGGTAGACGCACTGGACTCAAAATCCAGCGAATTTTGGTTCGTGCCGGTTCGAGTCCGGCCTTCGGCACCAGAAGAAAATAAAATAGGAGTGACCTATATTGTTAATTTGTTAGTTCACTACATAACTCGTGTAACCTCGCACGCTATACAACGCAAAGAGGTAGTTCCCAAAAGTAAAAAAAATTAGAAAAGATAGGAGTTACACAATGAAAAAAACACATAAACTCAGCATTTCGCTTCTTATAGTCATAATTTGTATTTTTGCATATTCCGACTTTGCATATGCAGGTTCAGAAGCTACGTGTATTTTCTTACTTATTGAACCAGGTTCACGAGCTGGTGCAATGGGTCATTCTTTTGTTTCAATAGCCGAAGGAGGATTTGCTTCATGGTGGAATCCGGGTGGACTAGCCTTTCAGAATAACTCAGAACTTGGTCTTATGCACTCCAATTGGTTTGGCGATATTATTGATGATATGTATTATGAATACCTTGGATATTCACAAAAATTTGAAGGCATTGGTACAATAGGTTTAAATATTACCTATATGACCTACGGAGAACAACAAGCATATGATGCAGAGGGTAACCCTCTCCAAAAATTTACCAGTTACGAGATTGCAGTAGGTGGATCCTACGGAATTAAATTAACCAATAATTTAGGTTTAGGAATTAATCTAAAAGGAATTATAAGTGGCTTAGCACCACTTATTGAGGAACTTATGGATGCAGAAGGAACTGGTTATACATTTGTTGTTGATGTAGGACTACTAAAAAAGAATCTCTTTATTCCTAAACTCGATTTTGGTTTTAATATCCAGAATTTTGGACCTGATATGAGTTATGAGAATTCTGAATCAAAACAACCTATGCCACTTAATCTTAAGCTGGGTCTCTCTTATAGGATATTTGACACAAAATATAATAAACTTACAGTTTCTGGAGATATCAATAAAATGATGGTCAATAGTGACCCTTTATGGAAACGAATGTTCACCTCATGGTCTGATGATGATTTCCAAAACGAAATTGATGCTATGGTGCAAAATATTGGTGTCGAATACAAGTACTATAACCTTATCTCACTTCGTGTTGGTTACGTTAATGACGTCGCTGGTCATATTAAAGGTCTCTCCTTTGGTGGAGGAGTTAGTTACGAATTCTCTAAAGGAAATGAACTCTATTTTGACTTTGCCATTCAGCCTGCTGGTGAATTAACACCAAATAATAAAACCTTCTCTTTAGGACTTTCTTTTTAAAATATTAACTTCCAAGAGTATATATTGTGAATCTACACTTCTTTGTAGAAAGAAGACAGGAACATCAAATTATGAAATTAACAAAAATAAAATCTACAGTATTTCTTATTCTTATTCTCATTCCTTTATTAATATGCGCAACAACGACTTCTCAATCCTTTAAAAAACTTGATCTTGATAATCTAAAACACAGACATGAAAGGCTGAATAAACTTCCTCGAGAAGTACAACAAAAAATCTTTCTTTCAGATAAAACCAAACAATTCCAAGGATTTCGGGATAAAGCATTTGAGGGCGTGAATCTACTTGTCATACTGATCGATTTCATTCCTGATGATGACCCGAAAACAACAGGAAACGGTAAATTCGACTTTGGTGAATATGATTATTTTGAGGTTAATGGTGTACGGGATTCCATTCAAACAATCGGTTCTCCACCTCACGATTCTACATTCTTTCATCAATCGATCAAAGCTATGCAGTATTACTACCAGACAGCAAGTCTCGGAGTATTAAACAGCTTTAATCCTTTTCAGGAGAAAAACTTTCACTTCAAGATTTTTCCTCATCAAGCAGATACCGCCTATCAGATGCCTCAGCAAATGTCATATTACTGGCCAGATACAGAAGACTGGAATCTTAAAACAGATCGTCTAATCCAATACTTTAAAGATGCAATCACGACAGTAGATACAACTGAATTTGATAACACCCCTGACATTATTTTTTCGGATTATAATCATATCATGATCATTCATGCAGGTTCGGACTGGCAACACGATGTTTTCTGGGATACACCATGTGATATTCCTTCATGCTATTTCACGCTCAGAGATGATTCAATCGCTGTAAATGATAGCACTTATTTTGTAAAAGAAGGAGGTAATTCACCCGAAACAATTTCTCAGGATTTCTATAAGAATAATCATTTTGTCTATGGTTTCGGATCTATCAATGCAGAATTATTTCACGAATTTGGACATGGGCTTGGATTTGTCGATCTCTATAATACAAGCAATATGTATCCTGCTGTGGGGTATTGGGATATTATGGATAGCGGCGGTTTTGGTTCTGCTGTTCTTATTGATACTCTTCAGACTCCACCTGATTCATTAGTCATTGAAGGCATTCTGCCCACACTGCCATCTGCATGGTCACGAGTACTCGTCTGGGGACAAGAGTTCGAATCCTCTGATCGAATGCGTACTTTGAATTCCCCTACACAGATAGAGATTTCGGCTGCTGAATTAAAAGATGTACCACACCCTCAATTTGTAAGAATTCCTATCAATGATAAGGAATATTATCTAATCGAAAATCGTGAAGTAGAACTGGATAATCTGGGTGCACCAGTGATAAAATTAGATGAAATCACTGGTCGAGTACCCTTATATCCCATGAATCCGGAAACCGAACAGAATAACCATGAATACGATTACTTTCTACCCACGTATGATGCCTATAAGGAAGCAGACACAAATGGTGGTTTGTGTATCTGGCATATTAATGATGCTGTGATCTATGATGAGCAAGTCGAGATCGATGGTGAGATGTACTCCCGATTTGATGCTAACATGATCAATGCAGTATCTTCAAGAAGAGGGGTCAAACTGATAGAAGCGGATGGTATAGAAGACATCGGGAATCCCTATTCCTATTACCCTTATGGCACATGTTACGAGCCTTTCTTCAGAACTAGACCGGGCACATGGACACCAACAGATACAAGCCGTTATCATAATTATAGATTTACACCTTCTACCTTTCCTGCTTCACTCAGTAGTGATGGGATAAATTCTCTTATTGAATTTACAGATATCAGTAATTACGGATTGACGATGTCCTTAACGTTCCAGTATCAAACCTATGAGCAGATAACATCTTTCATACCTGCTGAAAAGCTCAATCCAAATCATCAAATTCTTGTATATAAAGACAATGTATTCGGATCGCAGAATCTGGTCGCAACCTCTGATACAATCTTGTTTTTGAACAATGACCTCTTTGGAGAATATACATTCGATTTTTCAAGGATTATTACTCAGCCACTTTCTCTGGGTTCATTCTTCCAAAAAGACTATATCATCTCCGTTCATGAGGATTCTCTTTGCCTCACAAATTTCAATATACTTGCTTATCCTCCATTAACCAGTTATGGTATTCAATTAGAACGATGGATAACCGACAGTCCAATCCAGATCGACGACACATCTCTGATCGTTCCCACAGACCATGACCTCTATAAAATTGTATTTGATGGAAGCGATCTACAGGTCATACAACAAGTTCAGTTCAATACCAAAAAAATTGCCTATGATATTCTTCGTAATGAGATCATTGCGATTTCTGCAAATGGTCATATTAAACTATACACTACTTCTCTCGATGTCATTGACGAGTATTTTGTAGGAACTGATCTCGGTGATTATTATCCAATTGTAGAATCAATTTTGTACGACACAACTCCTCTTCAAACTATTTTCATTCAGGACAATAGTGGTTCTATCTACTCCATCAAAGACGGTATGATCACAAAGCTTTTTAATGGGATTAATTATCATATAACAGATCCATCAAACATCTCTCTGGGAGATGTGAATAATGATGGCATTCATGATATTGTATTCACAACAGAAAACAGAATCTTTGTGCTTCAGCAAGATGGGTCATTCCTCGATAATACTCCTATCATACCTTATGATGTTAAATATTCATCGTTGATTTCTCCCCTTATTGGACACAATCTCATAGCAGAGGAACTCTCATTATATTTGCCGACTTCTACTCATTGGACACAAGCGATCAATGAGAATTGTACGGTAAACCAAAAATACAGTTTTGCAAATGGAATGACTCTCGCTTCACCTCAGATCATCACAGATCAAACAACAACCTATATTCATCTTCCTGTTTCTGACTCCCTTATCAAGAGTTTCCGCTTTGAGTTGGATAGTTCGATCGAACAAGAAATTTACTGGAACGGCTTCAAGGGTGGTTCAAATAGAACATCCTGCGTAAGTACAAAATCCAGTGGAATACTTGATTCAATAAGTACTTATTCGATTTGTACGTATCCAAATCCAGCTTCTTCCGGTGAAGTGCGAATCAGAATTACCTCCAATCAGGATTTCACATCTTCCATCACAATATACAACCTTGCTGCAGACATATTGTTCAGTGATAAAAAAACTATTGTGGCTCATATGAATAACGAATACATCTGGCCCATTGATGCTATCTCATCAGGGGTATATTTTGCAAAAGTAAAAATTGGCGAAAAAAGCGAATTAGTTAAGATTGGAATTACAAAATGAAACATAAACTTCTACTCATCATACTTATTTTATTAATTTGTTCTTCCTTTGTATTAGCAGAAGGAAAAAAATCTAAACCCCTTGCAGCATGTATGTCGTTAGCTATTCCTGGTGCAGGAGAAATGTATGCCAGAAGTACTGCGTCAGGTTATGCGAGTTTAGCTTCGGAAGCACTGCTTTGGCTTGCTTACTTAGGTTTCCTCAAACAGGCAGAATATGCAGAAAATGATTATAAAAAATATGCTCATGTCTATTCTGGAACTCAGATTTCAAATCCTGATGACCAATATTATACACTCTTGCAGGACTACTTCTCAAGTGATGAATATAATAATCATGTATATATTTATGCACGACAAGGTTTGTATTATGGTGATTGGACTGAGCAAGAATACGATCAGTTCCTCAATGATTATCTCTATGTGGGAGACAAAGCCTGGGACTGGGGCTCACAAGATGTATGGTTCCAATATGGCGACCTTCGAAGAGAAAAGAATAAATACAACATTCTCTCCAAATTCACTATTGCAGGTATGCTTGTGAACCGTGTTGTCAGCATGGTCAAAGCAGTTCGGGCTGTACATATATTCAATAAAGGCATTGAGGAAAGTAATATTTCTCTCAATCTAGGATTCGACCATTTGAATCAGCGATTTTCTGTCTCATTACAGAAACGATTCTGACATGGAAAAGATCTACCTCGACGGCACATCACTCACGCTCCAGCAAATCTATAGAGTCGCACATCAGAATAACCAGGTAGTACTTACAGAAAAAGCGGTTCAAAACATTAATACCTGCAGAGAACATATTGATGATATAATAAAAAAAAATCATGTTGTCTACGGTGTCAATACCGGATTTGGTGCTTTTAAAGATAAAAGGATCCCAGCTGATAAACTCAAAGAACTCCAGCGCAATCTTATCATAAGCCACTCTACTGGTGTAGGTTCCTATTTTCCTGTTGCAGTAGTCCGAGCAATTATGTTACTGAGGATCAACTCTCTGGCAAGTGGTTATTCAGGAATCAAGTTAGAAACCTTACAAACCCTCATTGAAATGCTGAATAAAGGTATCCATCCTGCAGTTCCCGCACAGGGTTCGGTTGGAGCAAGTGGTGATCTCGCCCCTATCTCACACATCATACTGGTTCTCTCTCGTGGAGAGGATAAAGAACTCGAAGAATACAGCGGAAGAGTGATCCTTGAAGAAAATACAGATAGGGATAACTTATTCATAAGAACAGTTTCAGGTCTGAAGGCTATGCATGATGCAGGCATTGAGAGAGTAGTCCTTGATGCCAAGGAAGGTCTTGCACTCAATAACGGTACTAATGTCATGACAGCAATTGCAGCCCTTGCATTGGTGGATGCACAACTCCTATTTGACAATGCAATCAAAATATTCACTGCATCACTTGAAGGCTTAAAAGGAGTTTCTGATGCCTATCAACAAAAACTCCATGAACTTAGAAGACAAAAAGGGCAAATCGAGGTTGCCAAAAAGGTCATGGAATACATACAGAGCAGCAGGCTTATCGATTCACGAAAAGGAGAGGTTCAGGATAGTTATTCACTTCGGTGTTTTCCACAGGTAGCTGGACCTATAAAAGAAACTCTCGATTTTGCAGCTAAAATTATCGAGCGGGAAGCAAATGCAGTAACAGACAACCCTCTCATTATTCCGGAGATCGATAGAGACCATAAAGCTGTTTCTGGTGGAAATTTCCACGGTGAACCTATCGCACAGGTTTGTGACTTTTTGAAGATCGCAATCGCAGAACTTGGAAATATCTCCGAACGAAGAATTTTTAAATTAACCTCACAGTTTTTAAGTCATGGTTTGCCAAGTATGCTTACCACAGAACCGGGCTTGCAAAGTGGTATCATGATCCTGCAATATACTGCAGCAGCACTGGTTTCCGAAAATAAAGTGCTTGCTCATCCAGCGAGTGTGGACTCAATCCCTACCAGCGAAGACGTTGAAGATCATGTCTCGATGGGTACGATCGCTGCAAGACAGTTCAGGGAGATTCTTGAGAATGTTCGAAGAATCATCGCGATTGAATATATTACAGCGTGTCAGGCACTCGACTTGCGTTTACGTATCGATTCTGATTTTCAGGATTGCAGACCTGAAAAAGCATTTGGGCATATGACCTTTCGAGTATATTCTAAGCTGAGAGAAGCAGGAGTAGAATTCTGGGAACGCGATAAAGTCGCATATATTGACATAGAAAAAACACTTCGATTAATAACTACCGAATTATAATCTAAGAGGAGCTATATATGGCTATTGTCTTGAACGGAAAAGATTTAACCATCGAGAAAGTAGTGCAAATTGCACGTCATAATGAAAAAGTTGAAATCCCAAAAGAAGCGATTGATCGAGTTAAGAAATGTCGTGCAATGCTGGAAGAGAAGATCGTTGCACATGAGATCATGTATGGTGTGAATACAGGTATTGGTGAATTCTCGGAAGTAGTACTCGATGATGGGCAGATCGAAGATTTTCAACGTTATCTCATCTATAATCATGCTGCTGGCATTGGTGATCCTGCACCAATCGAGTATGTAAGAGGAGCTATGGCTGGTAGGATCAATGTACTCGTCCATGGCAATTCCGGATGTCGTCCAGAAATACCTTTAACTCTTGCTGAGATGCTGAACAAGGGCGTTACTCCCTATGTGTGTCAGAAGGGTTCTGTAGGCGCAAGTGGTGATCTGGCTCCGATGTCTCAGATCGCGCTGCTACTTATGGGAGAAGGACAGGCATATTATCAAGGTGAACTTCTTGATGGAAAAGAAGCGCTAGATAGGGCTGGAATTCCAGTTCCGGGGCTAAAAGCTCGTGATGGTCTTGCTGCGATCAATGGTTCGAACTTGCTTACTGCGATGAGTGCCATTATGCTGTATGATACAAACCGCTGGCTCAAACAAGCAGAAATTGCTGCAGCAATGTCACTTGAAGCACTCAAAGCAAACATGAAGCCATACACCCCATTGCTACATGAAATTCGTGGTTTCAAAGGTGCAGTCCGTTGTGCCAATGCGATCAACAAATGTATTCAAAGCGGCGATCTCGCAGAAGGAAGAATCAAATGTAAAGTTCAGGATGCATACTCTATGCGGTCCACTCCACAGGTTATCGGTGCAGCACACGATGCATTGGTTTATGCACGTTCACAAGTTGAGATAGAGTTGAATGGAGTGGGAGATAATCCTGTATTTTTCCCTGATAAGAAAATTCAGCTTTCTGGAGCAAATTTCCAGGGCTCACCTGTCTCACTTCCCATGGACATGATAGGTACAGCTGTTACAATGGTTTCTGTCATGTCGGAAAGGCGCATGAACAGATTGAATAATCCAGCCCTCAGTGTCGGTCTACCGGCATTCCTGACGAGAGGCGCAGGTATGTTCTCTGGATTGATGCTCAGCCAGTACACAGCTGATATGCAGATCGTGGAACAGCGCATTCTCTCAGTACCCGCATCCATCCAATCGATTCCCGCTGCTGCAGATCAGGAAGACTTCGTTTCTATGGGAATGAATACAGCGATAAAGAACTTCCAGATCCTTGATAATGCCTATGGCGTTCTAGGTATTGAATTCATGGCGGCAGCCCAGGCACTTGATTTTCGAAAAGAAGAGTATAGCTTTGGTGCAGGTGTTACAAAGGCAAAAGAAATTATTCGTAAATATGTAGAATTCCTCGACATTGATAGACCACTCTATCCCGATCATACAGCCATGAAAGAGTTGGTTAAATCTTGTGAAATACTGGAAGAGGTTGAGAAGGTTGTAGGTAATTTAGGATAACATTATATTTGTGAAAAAAATAAGCATTCTTATCACTATTTTCATAGTCACTACACTAATCTCCTGTGTATATTTCAATACTTTCTATAATGCTAAGAAATATTATAGAGAAGCAATGCAAGCAAAAACGGATAACGACGGAAAACTCAATCCAAATATCAATACAAAGCTGGAAACTTCTATAGGTAAATGTGCATATATCATACAGGAATATCCTACAAGCAAATGGGTCGATGATGCGATCCTTCTCATGGGACAATGCTTTTATGAGCAAGAAAATTATGTAAAAGCCCTGAGAAAATTCCAGGAATATGAAAAATATTATAACTCCAAGAAACTCTATCCTCTTGCCAAACTCTCTCTTGCAAAAACCTATCTCACAATGAACGAATATGATGAGGCAATAAAGCAATTTTCTGCAATCTTTAATAATCCAAAATTCATAGAGGTGCGAGAAGAAGCATATTTTCAACTTGTTGATTATTATATAGAAGAAGAAAAGTATAAGGATGGGAAAAATACTGTATTAGCACTTCTAGATAGCGGTCTCAAAAAAAAATCCCATCTTAAAGCAATGTTCCTTTATGCCCAGATAGAATACCTTAATGGTTCATATCAGAACGCAGAGTTAGCTTTTAGAAATTTCCTTGCAGAAAACCCCCCAAAGCGTCTTCGCCTTGATGCAATGTATTACATTGGGAAAATATTGATTTCAACAGGAAAATATGAGGATGCTCTCGTTGTCTTTGAAACTCTTGAGAAGATAGAAGTTAATGTTGATAAACTTCCGGATATACAGATGAATATCGCAATATGCGAAGCCTATCTTGGAAATGGAGAAAAGGCTTTTAAAATCTTCGAAAAACTCATAAAAGATAATGCTGGAAAGAAAATCGTTTCTGAAATTAACTATTACTGGGGTGATATCTACTTTACTCTGCATAACGATTATGAAAAAGCAGAAGAGAAATTCAAAGCGATTTCCATGAAACATCTCAATGAAGAATTGATGAATGAAACCACCAAAAAACTCAAGATCGTACAGGAATTCATCGGATATAAAACAAAGCAAAGCTCAAGTCAGATCAATCAGTTGGTTGAGTTCCAGTTCCAAATCGCAGAATATTACAACTTTGATCTTAATCAACCAGATTCAGCACTTTCTATGTATGATAACATTTTAAATCAACTTCCTCAGTTCAAACATGAATTGGATTCTCTAAAAAAAATCTTGATGACGTACTACCATGAGTCAATTCCGGAAACAACAGAACCTGTCTCTCCGATCACTATTGATTCTACCGATACGACTTCTATAATCCTCGAGGACAGTTCATTTACAACAATCGTTGATAGCATCGAAATCGTTAATAAAACCGAAGCTTTTATTGATTCTGTAGCTATAGATTCTCTACACCAGGATAGTCTCAGTGAAATTTCTATTTTTGATACAACTTTTTCTGATAGTGTGCTGGCTGATTCTACGGTAGTAGATAGTGCTAAAATAGAACCAGTAATCGTTAAAATTCCACCAAAGCAACAACTGCTTGTAAGGATTGAGAATTTGCAAAATATTATTCATGAATATGAGAAAGAGATTATTGCGAAGACACTCTTTATGAAGCTCTGGATCTATCATAAGAAAACACAGGATACAGAAAAAGCTTCAGAGATCATTAATATTCTCGAAACTGAGTATTCGACATCTAAATATACGAATGCAGGAAAAAAGATGATAAACAATCAATCCTATGAATTGATAGATATGAAAGAGCACAATGCAAAAGAGTATCTTGCAAAAGCATTGGGATATTACTTTGATTCGGTTACCCTTGAACAAAGCCATGCGTATATTGATACAATTCTCACAGCGTTTGATTCTACTGAGGTCTACCCCCAAGCACTCTATTTAAAATCATACCTGTATGTTACAGAAAATCAAGATACCACATCTGCCAGACCCTATCTTGAAAAATTATTTACCGATTATCCTCAACACCAGCTTAAGAATGAAGTGACTGATTTCTTTGACGGGACACATTTTATTCCTTTCGAACCAGAAGAAGATTCTATTGCAACAACTGATTCCATATACGTACTACCGGATAGCACATTGTCCCAGGATTCTTTATTAACAGTCAATACTACTACAGTTAAAGATTCCAATCAGATTCTCATTGAACAAGATAGTACTCACATATATCCAGAATCGCAAGATAGTTTGGAGGTTTTCAAGCAATAAATCTTTTATGCTCAAACACGTAAATCCTCTTCTAAAAATACTATTCTTCATTTCACAATTTTTTTTTATTTTCTTCTTTCGTAATGATCTTTTAACCTTGTCAGTAATAATTATCCTGGCTTTGTGTGTACTCCTGGCTCCTGAGAATCTATCAATTATCATTTCCACTCTTCTACGTATTACTCCCCTTCTGCTTTCTATATTTCTTATGGGATATTTATTTGGAAATACCTTACAGAAAGATCTTATGATCATTTTTCATATATGTATTATTACATGTTATACTATCGTACTTGTTCACTCAACTTCTGCAGTAACATTACTTTCTGCATTAAATAAAATTCCTTCAAACAGAATTCGTTATTCAATCACAGTCTTTGTATATGGTATTATCAGATTTCTACCTGAGCTGCAGCATGAATTTTCTCATACCGTGCAACTTTATCACTATCACATAATGAGAAAACTCCGATTGAATGATTTGGCAATCCTCTCTCCCCTTATCATAAACAGATCTCTAAAAAAAATACACACCTATTCCCATTGTGCCGAAAGGATATGCACCCTTAACCATCCTATTCGTTTCCGAGTAAGTGATATATTTTTGGTGATCATTTTATTGATACAGGTTGGTTTCATTCTTATATGAAAAAATATTTGATTCGTTTTTGTTATGATGGTCATCCCTTTCATGGATGGCAGGTTCAAAAAGATACTATGACAGTTCAGTATGAGATGGAAAAAGCTCTCAACAAGATTTTAAAAAGTAAAACGTCTTTGACTGCCTCTGGTAGAACTGATGCGGGAGTACATGCTGTAAATCAGTTTGCCCACTTTTCGGCAGAAACCAGAATGGGACCCAGCAATATTACTGCTGCACTCAATAGCAATGTGACAAAAGCAATCTTTATCAAAGAATGTTCGGTTGTAGATGATGATTTTCACGCACGATTTTCTGCAAAAAAAAGAATATATATATATAAAATCATGAAAACCTATTCTCCTTTTGAGCGCTATTATGCAGCATTTATTCCACAACAAAATATTTCATTAAACCCTTTACAAATTGCCTCTAAATATTTACTCGGCACACATAATTTCAATGTTTTTGCCCAGGACACCTCACAGCTTAGCTCAACAAATTGCACAGTTGAGAAAGCAGATTGGAATGAAACACCTACACATTATATTTTTACTATATGTGCAAATAGATTTATGCATAATATGGTTCGAAGAATAGTTGGTACTCTTACTCATATTTGTCATAATGGCTTAGAGGAAGATTATATCAAAAAAATTATTACTACACAGGATTATTCATTACTTGGCACCACCGCTCCTCCTCAAGGGCTTTATCTTTATGATGTTATATATTAGTGTGGTGATATATAAAAAATTTGACGATTATTACGCAAACACGTAAATTTTGTTTCGAAATTAAATAAATATCAACTGATAGAAAACAATTACATGGTGTTCAGAAATTGGAGGTAACCATGAAAATTACCCATTTTGACGATGTCCTTCTTGAGAATGTTACTGTCGATGATGCAGTTCAAACTAAAATTCGCTGGCTGATTTCAAAAAAAGATAATGCTCCCAATTTTGCTATGCGCATGTTTGAAGTAGAACCTGGAGGGCATACTCCCCTCCATACACATGAGTGGGAACATGAAGTATTTGTTTTACAAGGCACCGGTGTTTTAGTTACTGAAGAAGGAGAAAAACCCTTTCAGCAATGGGATGTTATCTTTGTAGATCCCAATATCAGGCACAAATTTAAAAATAATGATGATACCCTTTTGCGGTTTCTCTGTATAGTTCCACTCAGTTCACAACCACAAAGGAAAACAGGAAATCCATTGGGAGATAAACCAGTGAATAACTGCTAACATGAATATTCTCGCTATTGAAACATCCACCTTATATGTAAGCATCGCAATATCACGAGACAAAAATATAGTCGCAGCTGTGACTATCAAAGTAAAAAAAACTCATTCTGAACAACTTTTACCTATGGTGAATGAAATGCTTGATCAAATAAATATGACTCGTAATGATCTTTCTGGAATCGCTGTTACTATTGGGCCAGGATCTTTCACTGGACTCCGTATCGGGCTCTCCACTGCCAAAGGTCTATGCTTTGGATTGAATATACCACTCTATGTCACTTCAACGTTAAAATGCATTGCAAATAATATTTATCAGGTTTCATCACAGGTATGCGTACTTATGGATGCAGGAAGAGGTGATTTTTACTTTGCTATCTACTCTTCTTCTCTTCATGAAGTGCATGAACCCGCAATTGGAACATTAGATCAAATAATAAAATTGATTGGTGATGTTGATACTATCTTTATTGGACCTGCTGTTTTACATATCAGGCAAGAAATACTGAATACTTCGGATACATTAAACCTTGCGAGAGATATTGATTGCTATCCACGAGCAGCCTCTTTGATTGATATTATTCAACATAATAAAGGGTTTACTTTACTTAATTCTCAAGAGATCATATCAGCAGAACCCTTGTACATTAGAAAGTCAGCGGCTGAAGAAAATGTAATAAAAACGAAAATACAAAATAACAGAAAATAATATTCAGGAGTATTATGGAAGATTTACTCGAACTCAAAGAAATGCAAAAAATGAACCTGCCTGAATTGCAAAAAGTTGCAAAAAACTATGAAATCAAAAACTATAAGACAATGAACAAAACTGGATTGATGTTTTCGATACTTGATGCACAGGCTGCAAATGAAGGATTGGTCTTTACTACTGGTGTGATTGATCTTACACCTGAGGGATACGGATTCATGCGTTCTCCAGAAACAAATTACTTAAGTGGACCAAGTGATATCTATGTATCCAAAGCACAGGTGAAAAAATTTCACATTAAACAGGGAAATATCATTTCGGGACCAGTACGTTCTCCTAAAGAAGATGAGAAGTACTTCGCTCTTATTCGAATTGATGCAATTAATAATGAACCACCATTACGTGCTTATGAAACTCCAAATTTTGATTCGCTTACTCCCCTATATCCAGAAGAAAAATTAAACCTTGAAACAGATCCTGGTGAGCTCTCAACCCGTATCATCGACCTTTTTACCCCTATTGGCAAAGGACAAAGAGGACTTATCGTGGCAGCACCTCGAACAGGGAAAACTGTCCTTCTTCAAAAGCTAGCAAATGCCATTCTCACAAACCATCCAGAAGTATATGTAATCATTCTCCTGGTTGATGAACGACCTGAGGAAGTCACAGAGATGAAGCGAATTGTGAAACCAGAAAATTCTGAAGTGGTAAGCTCAACTTTTGATGAAACTGCACATCACCATGTACGTTTAGCAGAAATGGTTATGGCAAAAGCAAAAAGAATGGTTGAATATGGAAAAGATGTTGTTATACTTCTAGATAGTATTACCCGTCTTGCCCGCGCCTACAACACGCTTATGCCTGCTAGCGGAAAGGTCCTTTCTGGTGGTGTGGATGCCAATGCACTGCACAAACCAAAACGATTTTTTGGTGCAGCACGTAACACAGAGGAGAGTGGAAGCCTGACCATTATGGCAACTGCACTTATTCACACGGGAAGTAAGATGGATACAGTTATCTTTGAAGAATTCAAAGGAACCGGTAACATGGAACTCGTACTTGACCGTTCTATCAGTGATCTACGTATGTATCCAGCGATTGATCTTGTGACCTCAGGAACACGTCGAGAAGAACTGCTTCTTCCTGAAGATGTTAGAAATAGGGTGTTCATTCTACGAAAAATCCTAAAAAGTCAAAGCCCATATGATTCAATTGAACTTCTCAAGAAAAAAATGAGAGGGACTAAGAATAACCAGCAATTCCTTAAATTAATGAGCAGTTAATTATCTTTGTATGAATAAGATACTTGGATTATGCATAATTCTCGTCTTAATTTGTTGCTACTCCCTTTTCGCCCAATCGCTTTTAATAGTATATAGCTATATTAATGACAAAAATTTTCCTGAAGCGACTATTCTACTCAAACAGTATTTGAATTCATGTACTGATTCGGAACTTAAAGCTGAAATCTATTACCTGCTTGGTCAATGTGCAAGCAATGCAAATGATGCGACTCATTATTACAAGCAGGTGCTAAACATTCCTGAAAATGATTATCAGGATCGGGCGTTGATACACCTGGCCAAGATATCATTGACCCATCAAGACTGGAATCGGGCAATAGAATATTCGGATAAGCTTCTTACAAAAACCTTTTCTCTGTATTATTCAGATGCTCTTTTTATAAGGGCACAAGCACATTTCTGTAATGAAAAATACTTTCCTGCGATCACTTCCTATAAAGAGTTCATCAACATCTCTTTGGATTCTTCCAGGCGTGAGTTAGCATATCTCAATTGTGGAACAGCGTATTATAAGTTACAACAATATTCCAAAGCCATCGAACAATTCAAGCAACTTCAAACAGAAAATCCCTCCACAAATTTCAATCCCTATCTTCTGTATATGCTTGGTTTGTGCAGTGAAAAGAAGGAAGAATATTCAGAAGCGATTACTTATTATAAAAAGCTGACAAATGATTATCCTTATTCGCAATATACCCCTCTCGCAGAACAGCAGATCGTTTTACTCATTGAGCAGGGACATTATTCATCATCTTTGACTTCACTCCCCCAGATAGAAGAACTTCTCAATAAGAAATTTATTGTACAGCTAGCTGCTTTTGATACTTCTACACAAGCCTATAAATCCAAGGATGAATTTGAAGATCAGGGAATCTCTGGCATCTTCATATTTACCAAATCAGTTGATGGGAAAATTTATTATGCTCTGGGTTTGGGACCCTATTCCACTGAGGATGAAGCACAATTCAAACAGCTCAAACTCAAAGACATGGGCATTTCATCATTCATATATAAAAAACCCTGATGACTTCACAAAAGACTGATTCTTCTAAAGATTTCACCCCCCTTATGCAACAATATCTTTCTATAAAGAAGGAACAACCAGATGCACTGTTGCTATTCCGAATGGGTGATTTCTATGAGACCTTCTTCGAGGATGCAAAAACCGCAGCAAAAATACTGGAAATAACACTCACGACACGAGATAAACATAAGAAAAATCCAGTACCCTTAGCTGGCTTTCCCTACCATGCACTCGAGAATTACTTAAAAAAGCTGCTGGATAACGGGATAAAAGTAGCGATCTGCGAGCAGGTTGAAGATCCCAAAAAGGCAAAAAAATTAGTAAAAAGGAAGATCGTTGAGGTAATTACTCCTGGTACTATCCTGGAAGAAAACTACCTTTATGGCAAAGGAAATAACTTCTTGAGTGCCATTTATGAAGGAAAACAATCCTGTGGTATTGCTTCTATCGATATCTCTACAGGTGAATTCAGCTGTACCGAACTTCCGTTGGGAAATGTAGTTGATGAACTATCGTGTATTCATCCCACCGAGATCCTCGTGCCTGACACGATGGATGAAAAGATCAAAGAAAAAATACAAATGTTTTACTCACCTGCATTCACAGAGTACGAAACCTGGCCCTATGAATATCTGGAATCTGTAGAAATTCTGAAGAAACACTTTGACATTGCGTCTCTCGAAACCTTTGGCGTGCAGGATAAACCACTTGCAATAAGTGCATCAGCAGCAATACTTTCATATCTGAAAAATCTGAAAGAAGGAGATCTCACTCATGTGAATTCCCTACGATACTATTCTACAAGCCAGTATATGCAGGTGGATGCACTTTCTCGTCATAATCTTGAGCTAATTGAATCCATGCGCACCAGAACCCGGCATGGTACATTACTCGACGTCATGGATGAGACCAGAACACCCATGGGTGGGAGAAAACTCATCTTCTGGATGCTCAATCCGTTAATGGACAGAGATAATATAGTCCAACGACTCGATGGCGTGGATGAACTAATAGATAAGATCCATGTGAGAAACGGGCTAATCGAATTTCTCTCTGATATAGGTGATATTGAACGAATCATAAGCAAGATCGGAACAAATAAAGCTTATCCGCGTGACTTGATTGCACTGAAAAATTACCTGAAACTTGCACAACCAATCTCCGACTTAATCGCCCAATGTAACGCTCATATCCTCAAAGAACTATTCACCTCAATACAGAATTTTGATGAAGTCATCCTACTCATTGAAAATGCCCTCGAAGAAGAAGCTCCTGCAACCCTACAGGAAGGGGGCATTATCAAAAAAGGATATAATCAGGAACTTGATGACCTGAGAAAGAGGAGCAAGAAAGGCAAAGAATGGATCGCTGAGCTGCAACAAAAGGAGATTGAACGGACACGCATCCCTAAACTTAAAGTGAAATTCAACAATGTATTTGGTTATTATATAGAAGTCACGAAGAGCCATCTGGATAAAGTGCCTGATGATTATATACGCAAACAGACATTGGTCAACGCAGAGCGTTTCATTACTCCAGAATTGAAAGAGTTCGAGGATCAGGTACTTGGCGCTGAGGAGCGGAGCACTCAAATTGAATATGAACTCTTCGTTGAGATTCGTGAGAAGATAAAAATATTCATTCCCCGCATTCAGCAATTCTCACAGATCGTTGCCTCACTTGATGTGCTTGCCAACCTTGCACAACTAGCATACTACAATCACTATGTACGACCCGAGATCACAGAAACGACTGAGATAGACATAAAAGAGGGACGACATCCGGTTATTGAACAGCTTATGAAGGTTCAGGAGTTCATACCTAACGATACTTTTTTGAACAATGACCCAGATCGTATTCTCCTCATTACCGGTCCGAACATGGCAGGTAAATCGACGTTTCTCAGACAAGTCGGGTTACTTATCATCATGGCTCAAATGGGCTCTTTTGTACCTGCAAAATCTGCAAAGATCGGGGTTGTGGATAAAATCTTTACCAGGGTTGGAGCATCAGATAATCTTGCACTGGGGCAAAGTACTTTTCTTGTCGAGATGATCGAGACAGCTAATATCTTACATAATGCTACACCTAAAAGTCTTGTTCTATTGGATGAGATCGGTAGAGGAACAAGTACATTTGACGGTTTAAGTATCGCATGGGCAGTAGTAGAATACCTGCATGAGAATCAGAAAATTGCTGCGAAAACCCTCTTTGCTACTCATTATCACGAATTGACCGAACTATCCAATGTATACAAGGGTGTAAAAAATTATAATATCACTGCAAAAGAGTATCAAGACAAGATCATCTTTCTGAGAAAAGTCGTCCCTGGCAGCGCTGATCAGAGTTACGGTATTCAGGTAGCCAAGCTGGCAGGTATTCCTCAAAAGGTCATTTCTCGTGCGCAGGAAATCCTGGAAGAACTTGAAAAGAGTGAATTCAACGAATCAAGTATTCTTGAAAAAACAAAAAGAAAAAAAGCTGAGATAAACCAGATATCATTTATAGAAGTCCTCTCGCAAAAAACTAGTAAAGAAAGAGCGATTATTAAGGAATTAATGGAACTTGATGTGAATGATCTCACCCCGATCGAAGCATTGACCTTCCTCTCCAAGCTAAAAGAAAAATTTTAGACTAACTCCCCTATTCATCCTCTCCTAATAATGTTCTAAGTAGTTCCAGTTCATCATACGGTACCTGATGGATTCCCTGATCATCTTCCGGATATTCCTCAAGCAATGTAAGTACTTGTTTCGCATCTCTAAGACTTAACTGCATATGCTCCTGGTGTGGAGTGGGTGGTTGTAGTACCTTTAAATAATTATTTTCAAGGGTGAAGGTAAAGTAAAAAGATTCATCAATGTCCTTGTTATTGGTGAAAACAACATGTATGGTAAATATTGAGCCAGAAAGCTGAACTTCATAATCCAACACTTTCTTTATTTGAAAATCATGATGATAGGTCTTAATGTCCTTTTTTGAGAAATAGTAAAACATCTTATTCAATGTATTTGCCTCTAAGTGTCTTTTAAAGCGGAGTATGAATTTCATGATCACATCATTGATCTGGGGACTGAGGATCTTTTTCGTGGCAATCACTCCCAATTTCTGAAATGTCTCAGCTTTTATTTTTCGATTGATCCGCCACACTCTTTGCCGTAATGCTGAATAAGATTCGCTGGATGTTTCATGCATTTTCTTGATATCTCTCTCACATCGGAGATAAAAAAAATAAGTTTCCAGTTCTTTTTCAGTCAGACTTCCCTTTACTTCATTGATCGCATCTTTTAATGTATCTTTTTCATGTTCAGGAAATTCCGAATGCCCTGTTATTTTTTGTTGTAACTCATCTGCAAGGTTTGTGGTTAAGGACTGCTGCAGATTCTGTTCTGCCTTTTTTAACTCAAAGAATTGATTGCAGTAATTCTTGCAGGCATTGACGATCCATCCCTCCTGGCTATTCTTGGAAACCTGATCCTGCTTGAGTAAATATGAATAGATCGTTTGTGAGGCAATATCTTCTGCTACTTCGAGACTTCCCACCTTATACAACGCATAGTCATACGCAAGTTTATGCAACTTAGATACGAACTCTTCATCGTATTTTTTTCGTTTGGTCATTATTTTAGATTATTTGAATAAGGCAACGCTAAAACTGTTTTTTGTTACTTGAACTTTCTCTGTCAAAGAGTGAAGATCTAGTGCATTGTTCATTATAAGATTTTTATGCAGATTCTAAAGAATATAAATACAAAATAAATATTATTGTGCTTATCAATAAGGAGTACTGTTTTATGTCAATATTTAATACGTGTTTTTCTGCACAAGATAAATAAACCATGTATTTGTAAATGACTTTTAATTATTCAAACAAAAAAAGAAAAGATACCATTATTAAGACCAAGAAAATCTCCGATTGCAATGGAGTCATATATTTTGAAATAATCATTGAAAATTTATTTTAGGTCACAAAAGAAGCACAAATTAACGAAATTTCTCACTTTTATTCACTTTTTTCATTTTTTTGGAGTGGTGTCGTTACATTTTGGCACTTTTCCTGATATATATATAGAGACTATAAATCTTAGAAAGGAGTTACAATGAAAAAGAAAGTCTTGTTTGTCGGGATCATGTTTATTACCATGCTCCTTATCAATTCAATGAGTTATGCGTTAACAGGAGGAGAATTAAAAATAATCTGTGATTCTGCTGAAGAACCTATTATTTCACAATATCTTGATGATAACACAGATTATACGGTAATCACACCAGAAGATATCGACAGCGATGATGTTACAATCCTTGAAGCTGTGGTCGTTGGACCAAATGGCGAGGAATATATCATTATTATTGTTAATGGACAAGTCCACATAATGAAAGCATAAGAAAGGAGAAAATTATGACTATTAAAAGAATTTATGACGGCAACGGTGGAGAATACATCGTTATTATTTCAGACGGTAAAGTATTTTTAGGACACGAAAAAAAATCAGCAGAGAACAAAGGGTAATAATTTAATTACGCATGGAACCACAAAAGATACTGATCGTAGAAGATGAAATGATCATCTCGTTGCACTTTCGACGAATAATTGAAAAACTGGGTGATTTTAAAGTGCAGTGTGAATCTTATGGAGAAAAAGCTGTACTACAGGCATATGAGACGAAACCAGATGTAATCTTTATGGATATTAATCTTAAAGGGGTTATGAATGGAATTGAAGCTGCAGAACAAATTCTCAGTACCAATGATATTCCAATCATATTTGTAACAGCGTATAGCGATAATGATACAATCGAACGTTCGAAACTTCTCAACCCCTTTGGATACTTAACCAAACCGATACATATCCATGCAGTTAAAAACCTACTTGATATTCTTATAGACTATTATCAAGATAGAGTTCATACTTATGAGGTAGCAAAAACGGAAGGGCAATATGGGGACTTCTACGAACCACCTATTATGCTATCTCCGCACTTCGCTCTTCGCAAAGAAGAGTGAGGAGCGAGGGGGGCATAATAGCCCCCGAGAAGAACCTTATCTGTTTGAGCAATAGGTAAGATCTTATACACCTCAAACTCATTATTTATTGAACAAGATCAGATACGAATCCACTCGACTAATTATTGTATGAGTAGGGTATGTGTTTTAAAGCTATATATTAAAAGACTGCTAGTAATAATTTGTTGGTCCCTTATTAATATTAATGAGAAAATTTACATTTATGTAAAGGTGTAATATACATACTTATAATAATAATATTGGTAAGTCCAAAGGTTTGTATGCCTACCACCCCTTTACTATATAATGGGCTAACCATTATGCAGTAACAAAATTGACAACAAGAAAACCGTCAACATTAATAACAAATAAAAATAGTATATGAATGTTTTATCAAAAAAACATGAAAAGGAGTATATATGGTTAAGAAAACCCCCTTTCATATAATTCACAAAGAGAAAGGAGCTAAGATAATGCCTTTCGCTGGATTTGAAATGCCAATTCAATATCCCCATGGAATCGTGCATGAACATAGGAAAGTTCGTGAAACTGTAGGAATGTTTGATCTCAGCCATATGGGTGAATTTGTTGTTCGTGGATCTCAAGCACTTGAATTTTTACAGAAGACCACAGTAAATAATGTTGCAGAGCTTGATGTCGGCCAGGTGCAATACAGCAATATGTGTTATCCAGATGGCGGAATCGTAGATGATCTGCTTGTATATCGTGAGAAAGACTATTATTACCTTGTCGTCAATGCTTCCAATATTGATAAGGATTATAGTTGGTTACATTCTAATCTCATTGAGGATGTCATACTGGAAGATGTCAGTGATGAAACAGCGCTCATCGGTGTGCAGGGACCAAAAGCTGAAACCGTCGTACAAAAACTTGTAAAAGATGACCTCACAGAATTAAAATATTATCATTTCATACATACAGAGATCGAGAGTACACCAGTTATGCTTTCTCGAACTGGCTACACTGGCGAGGATGGGTTTGAGATCTACTTCACCGCGCTGGATTATGCAGAAGGACTATGGAAAAAGGTAGTAGAAGCTGGTAAAGAGTTTGACATTGAACCAATAGGACTTGGCGCACGAGATACGCTTCGTCTAGAGATGAAATATCCTCTTTACGGTAATGATATTGATAAGGATACGAATCCTCTTGAAGCAGGACTGCGCTGGGTAGTGAAATTTGATAAGGGTGATTTCATTGGGAAAAAAGCACTTGAAAAAGTAAAAGCAGAAAAAATACAGAGAAAACTTGTGCCGTTCATCATGGATGGGAAAGGCATTCCTCGCCCTCATTATAAGATTTTCAAAGATGGAAAAGAGATTGGAGATGTACGCAGTGGAACTATGTCACCAAGCCTAGGAATAGGTATTGGTACAGGATATGTGCATCGTGATTTCATGAAAGCAGAAAATCAAATAGATATCCAGATAAGAGATAAGATGTTTCCCGCAACGATTATCAAACCTCCCTTTTATAAAGAAGGGACGATAAAGAGCAGTTAAACTAATATTTCACCTTGAATGGCATATCTCAATAATAATTTGTTTTCTTCTAAGAATTTAGGTAGTTTTACTTTTCATGTGGTGTGATATTTGAACTAAATTAGTTTACGATTTTCAGTTTTTTTATTTAATTTACCTGATGTGAGAAATAAATCATGGAATTAAATTTTTCATATAATCAGTCTTTTATCTCTTGTGGTAAATATTTTTACTATGGCATTAAAACTTGACACTATATGAACTAAAAATCAAGAAAAAAGTAATATTATTATGGAGGTACACATGAAAAAAATTATTGTTTTTTCGGCATTAGTTATATTTGCCTTTTCTTCTCTACATGCAGCAATCGGATGGAGTGGTAATATTTGGCCAAATTCTGGTACAAATCAAACCAACGGTTCAGATATAACGGTCTATTATCAAATGTGGAAAGAAGGAGCGACAGGTCCTGGTGGCCCTGCTCCCTTCCTATCTGCGACACTTTATTATAAGAAGACGACTGAAACGACCTTTCTTGAATATGCAATGACCTACAATACTGCGGTTGGTAACAATGATGAATATATGGGGGTGATCCCAGATACTTATATCGATTCAGGCGACACTATTCAATTTTATTGCGAAGGATACGATTCTACTGATGCTACCTATTCATATGGTACAGATCAGTCAGGAGCAGGTCCTTTTGATGATACAAATCCAGGCGTCTATTACATTGTCGGCGGCATAAGCCAGGATGTGACAGTGACCTTCCAAGTGGATATGAGTGTCGTTGGACCTATCGAACCCGTGACAGTTGCTGGTTCTTTTAACGGGTGGAATGCTAACGCTAATACACTAATCGCACAAGGTAATGACATCTATGCAGGTGATGTGCTTTTTCCTGCTGGGACTAATCCAAGCCAGGAATATAAATTTGTGAATGGTGGAAACTGGGAAGATCAAATCGGTAATCGTGTACTCACTATTGATGATTCCTCACCGACAATGATATTGCCCGTGGTGTATTTCAATAATCAGAATCCCAATGACTATACAGAAATTGATGTTACGGTTACTATTAATGTTGATATTGCAGACTCAGCTGCAGTAGGAGCTGTATTTGATTCCTTAGGTGTGTATGGTAATGTAGCACCTCTGGATTGGGATTTTGGTACAATCAATAACCCGCTTTTTGAAGTGACTCCTGATTTCTTATGGAGTGGTGATGTGCTCTTCCCTGCTGGCTCCTGGAAATATGTAGAATTCAAACTCGGTAGAAATGGGCTCGATTTGGAAGCTGGATTCGGTGAAAATCATACCTTCGAAATCGATGATACAAATCCTACACAAGAAATAAACTGTGTATATGGGCAGATGGGTCCAGTCACCTCGATCGACAATCCTCAGCAACAGAACATATTCTTAAAAAATTCCCCCAATCCCTTTACCAATGGTGCTACAATTTCCTTTGCTCTTAAATCACAAGGGACCAGAGGTGTGAAAATTTCGATCTTTAACCTTAAAGGACAGTTGGTGAACACCTTTGATGTACAGACAGATCCTCTGGGCGAAGGAAGCATGTACTGGAATGGAAAAGATGCACAGGGCAAGGAACTACAAAGCGGTATATATTTCTACAAAGTTACTGCCAGTGACATTATCGAAACACATAAAATGATATTGATGAAATAGAAAAATGATACACAACAACTTTATGAAAAGGGGACTCCGATTGACAAATCGGGGTCTTCTATTTCTCTTATTACTTACTTGTTTTACAAAAACTCTCTCCGCAACCACAGGTGATGATCTGAGCGGTCGTATCATTATCGACGGATTCAGTAATGATTTTGAGGATAATGAACAGCTCTTTATTAAAGAACCACTTTCCGAATCTCAGGAGCTGGATGACGACTCATGGTGGGGAGAATATAACGATGTAAAGCAAATCGATCTGACCTGGGATCTAAACAACCTGTATGTTGCAATCGATGCCTGCTGCTGGGATAACAATGTGATTTTTTATCTCGATGTATATCCCTCATATGGTATACATGATATGCTCGATTTGAACACTTGGATGAGAGCATTCACATTCTATGGGACGAACCCAGATTTCTTCCTTGCTACCTGGGATACGAATGATAATCCGCAGTTCTGGAAGATGCGAGTAGGTTCTTCTTTACAGGCTGATGAAGTCTCAATTGAAGATTATTCGACCTACAACACAGGAAATCTCGACAGAACAATGGAGGCAGCAATCCCATGGGAAGTTATCTATTATGATTCGACACATTCTATGAAGAACTTTCCCGAACTCAAAATGCTGGCGGTCATCACAACCGGATCTAACAATCTAGGGGGTCCTGATGTTATACCCAACAATCTTGGTGGAATGCCCAGCGATGGGATCTCAACTGCGGTCCTCGACAATTACGTCTCAATTGTTGTGGACTCAACAGGAGATGGCAGTCCCGATATCGGGATAAGTCCCTTAAAAAGAAGGCATTTCTTTGAGGATCCTCCATTTGAAGAAATTCCTCTGAATGTTAATAAAGTTGAATTTCCGGATGGGAAGGTCTTTGCACCAGATCAGGGAGAAACCCTTTCGTTCAAGATCGATCCAAACAGAACCACCGCATTCAATGTAGAGATCTACGATGTTCGCGGTGAATACGTTGGGAAAGCCCAGGTCATAGACGAAGCCACACAGGAGTGGGAATGGGATGGCAAAAATGAACATGGCGACACCGTTCCTTTTGGCATTTATGTACTCAGAGTGGTTTCAGACTCAAAAGAAGTAAGTCATAACGAAGCAATTTCGGTAATAAAATGAAAAAAGTATTGAAAAAGTTATTAATATTCTCTCTATTTATCCTCATACCCTGTATGCTCTATGCAAACTTTATCGGCATGAACTGGGGTGCACGACCAATGGCGCTGGGAGAAACATATGTGGGGCTTGCAAATGATCCGTCTGCAGTTTTCTGGAATCCTGCAGGTCTGTCCTATGTGAATACCTATTCTATCCTCGCGTCCCATCAGAATCTCTATGAAATTGGTGATCTGTACAATCAGATGGTTGCAATCTCCATTCCTCTCAAGTATGTGCATGTGGGCGCTGGCTGGGCACAAATAAACCTTTTGGATGTATATGCTGAACAGGTGATAACACTTTCTGCTGCAAGCATTATATGGTATAAACATGTTCCCATTAGATTTGGTGTAAGTCTGGATAATTACAGCGTGAGAGTTCCCGGTTATGATGATGCAAAGAATACCTCAAAATTGGATGCAGATGCAGGTCTGATCACCACTCCACTCAAGAATTTTTCTGTTGGTTTCGTTACAAGGAATATCTTTGAACGAAGCATAAAACTCGTTTCCGAGTACGAAAAACTCAAGCGAAATTATACGATAGGCGCTCATTATCGATGGCGTGATGTGGTGAATTTCCTTCTTGATTATCGATGGGATGAGGATAAAAGCAGTGTGCATTTCGGCTGGGAGATCTGGTTCTTTGATGTCTTTGCCCCTCGTATCGGTTTGAATAGAGAATATTTAACAGTTGGTTTTGGTCTTAAGGCAAAACACTGGAATCTCGACGGAGCGGTCTATTCCCACGAAGAATTGGGTAGTACATACCGTGTATCCTTCGGGCTTCAGTTTTAATAGGAGAATAAACAGGTAATTCTATCGTGAAAAAAAGAATAATTTTTGTACTACTTTTTATGGTTGCAATCTGCAATTCACTTAATGCACAGGTGCGTCTGGAAGGATATCTTGAGAGTGTCTTCGGTACGAAATATGAAACTGACAGCTTTTACTGGAATCTCTGGGATCCTGATTTTAAAGTGGAACTGCGACTTTATGCAAACCCGATCGCAAACTCAGAAGCATACGTAAAGTTCTATGCGGATAAATGGAATGAGCAGGGTCAGATGATGAATCATTCCGAAGCGATCTTTGCTGAAGGTCATATCTCATATAGACAAGAGATTGATGGACGCGGATTCAATGCAGTTCTTTTCAGCCGTGAGAATAATCATTATTGGACTGACGGTTCTTTGCTGAATGTACTCAACACCGGCTCTGTGAACAATGATGGAAACGGGCAGGGAGTACGTTTCGACCTCTGGGCACCCTTTGGTGGAAGTGCCACCTATGTGTTCTCAGATTTCTCTCAGGGTGACAGCGATGATATCCACCTCGTGAGATTGCGCCAGAATATTTATAAGAATAATCTTCGTGCTGGCATGTTCTACCAGCGAAAGAACTATGGTATCGGCGACAAGGATTCCTACAATGAAGTCTGGGCTTTTGATGAACATGCAGAACTCGGGAACTATCAGTTAAATATGGAATTCGCATTTTCCAGGGTACCGTCCGAGCAGGAAGTAACAGATACGCTTGAGCACTATCGTCAGCTAAGTAAGGATTATTTCAGTGATGGTGCCTACATAAGCGGACTGAGAGAGTTTTTTAAGACCAATGTTGCTGCGAAAATGGAATTCCGCGGCTTCCGGGTTGGTCATCCTACTTTTGGGTACTGGTTCATTAATCCCGGTGTGTGGACGTATGGAAAATACTATCGAAACTACATGGGAGAGAATAAATCAGATGAGTATGGTATCTGGGTAAATACCTACTACTTTGTCCCTCAGAGAGCTATCACCCTTACGCTGAATTATTCACAGCATAAGAAACTGGAAGGTGAAGAATACTCGACCGGATTCAGTCTTGATCCTGTAACGAATCTTTATGCAGAGGCATACATCGAATTCGTTAATGGTTTCAAAGGTAAGGTCTATTACAATAAAAAAGATGAGGTCTGGCACGGGGAGAAATATAAACATAATGATTTTTTTGCAGAGCTCTCGGTTGAAAATCGGCTTGCGAAACTGCTCACCCAGTTTAAAATTAAAGATATCGGTGAAACATGGGAAAAACAGATTGCAGGTATAGAATGTGCGGTGAATCTTTCAGAACGATGGCGCGCATTTGCCCGTGGTCTGGTGGTGAACGACAGGGTTAGCTCCCGTATGAGCTTCTTTGCAGAACTCCAATACAGAATAGGTGGTAATTCTGAGCTTTATCTACAATATGGACCAAGCTGGTATGGGGGATATGGATTGGTAAATGATGATAGCTTCGTATCGGGCGGCTCAATGCAAAAAGAAATCAGAGTCGTCTTCAAAGCATGGTTTTAATTGAAAAAATGATAGATATATTATAAGGAGTACGTGTGAGAAAAGTAATACTTTTCGTAATAATATTGAGTATGTCCGCTTCTGTGTATGCAGGAGTTGAGATGACAAAACAAGGGGTAAAGTTCTTTTATGAAGCACCCAATGCAGGACAGGTCAGTGTGGCAGGTGAGTTCAACGACTGGAACACCAGCGCACATATCATGAAGATGAACAATGACGGTGTCTGGGAAATCGTCATCCCGCTTGATAGCGGAGCATACATGTACAAATTCGTGGTGGATGGCAACTGGGTTGCGGATCCGGATAATCCTAAACAGCAGGATGACGGCTATGGTGGGGTGAATTCACTCGTTGAAGTTGGTTCATCCGGCGATCTCATAGTCGAAAAAGTAATCGAGCAAAAGCAACAAACAGGTGTTCGAACATTCCTTAATCCCAAAGTGCTTTTTGATGGACGTGTATACAGTAAAAACATCTTTGAAAAAGAAGAGTACAATGATAAACTGATGCTTGATAAACCCCTCTATGATATGAACCTTGACATGAAGATCAAATTCAACTCTCAGGTTGAGGGTTACACCGTTATGAATATCAACAACATCGCAGAGGGTGTGGATATGTGGAAAACCCATCTCAATTTCAAGCGTAGTTATCTTAAACTCGATGCACCCTACTTCCTGGTTCAAGCTTTTGATAAATATGGATTTCTTACTTTTGACGATCCGCTTCATCTTGTTGGTGCACTTGGTTTTCGTGATTATGATTTTGGTTACGATGTCATGGGTGTGTATGGTAAGTCCAACGTACCTACTGTTATGCTGCCCCTTGCGAAAATTCCCTTTACTTTCAACTTCGAAGCAGTCTTTGGAGATAACGTCGGTGATAATGATATGGATGTGAAAGCTGGGAGAGCAAGCGGAGATTTTCATGTCATTCCAGAAACAGCTTCCATTACACTGGGCTATGGTGAATATCATGCACAACTACCTGTCAATTCTACTTCATCTCAGGAGCACGTAAGTTCCGAGGTTGACCTGCAACTTAATTATTCGTTTGATCAACCCGGATGGACAGCTCCGTTGAACGTCTCACTCATGGGCGAGTACTACAAATTCAAAGATACGGATAACACGAACATGGATTCTCTGAAGACTGAATTTGCAAATGGTGATCGTATGTTTGCTGGTTTGAACATTGACTTTCCTGCTGCAATCGGAATGTTCGCCCATTACCAGAGGAACAAGATCTCGCTTCAGAAGGATGTCACTAAGAATATCTTAACAATCGGAAGTACTTTTGAGACAAAAACGCTTACCGCTAAGCTTTCCATGAGTACATGGAAGACAGAATTCCCGGACAGTTTATTAAGCTGGCGTGATTATTATGTGTATATGGAACGAACAGATGGGAACGGACGCTGGTTCCAGACCTGTTCAGAAGTACCTTTTGCTAAATATACCTTAGTAGGATACGAGACTGCGCTTTTCTGGGATATTGCTGCTAAGTATGCCTTCGACTTTTTCGGGCTGGATTTTGCAGTGGGTTATGAAGGAAAGATCGCACAGCAGGATTTGAAATATGAACCAAAGTTTGTTGAGAATATTCTCACATGGAACTGGGATATCTCACCCAAATGGTCACTCTATACTGACTGCAGAATTCCCTTGTATAATGATCCGTTCCTCGGGCTCAAAACAGACTATGGCACATGGGAAGATGTGTTCTGGTCGAACTTCACCAGCCTGACCTATCATTTGAGCAGAAATGTGAAACTCTCACTCTATTGGGGGGTAAATCCAATAGCACTCAGTACGATTTCTGATGAATTCATGCCTATTGGACGATTTGAATACCTTAATGACATTGGTAACTTCGAGAACTATCTTGAGAACAGCTATACTGCTATGGGTGAACGTATTCGCATGGCTGAGAAATCTCTCACTCAAGAGCAGCGAATCGGACTCGAAGCTGTGATAACATTTTAAGGATTATTATGAAGATAATAAAACTAACTATAATAATTTTGACGATCCTCGTTCTCATCACTGGCTGCTCCTTAAATTTTATTAAAAAACGTCTCCCCTCACCTCATAAAGTACCGGGTGGCTATATCTTCCAATTCGATGCTCCTTCTGCACGAACTGTAACATTATCTGGAAGTTTTCCGGATAATATGTGGAGCGGAACTGCGACCGCATCAGGAAGCTTCAACGAGCAGATCGATATGATGTATGATGACGGAACACATGGAGACAGAGTTGCTGATGACGGCATCTGGACGGTCATTAAAAAACTCGCACCAGGAAGATATGAATATAAATTTGTGATAGACAGAAATACATGGGTGAAAGATCCCAATGCCTTTGAAGTCACGGATGATGGCTATGGCGGATATAATTCTGTCCTTATTGTCGACTAAGAAGAGGTATCGATGAAAAAAATATTTATTTTAGCAATTTTAATTACAGCAGTGTTTTTAATGAGTTGTGATAAAACTCCTTTCCTTGCACCATACAGCTACAATGCAATTCTCAAGGGATTCATACAGTTTGATGATGGTTCACCAGATACGTTAACTGCAACTGTGCAGGCATACAAATCCGGTGTTTCCACACTGCAAGGTGAAACCACGACAGATGCGACAGGAGCTTTTGAGATCAAGAATCTCTCAGAAGGTACATATCAACTCAATGTCTCTGCACCTGATTATGATGATTTTACCGTTACAGATATTCAACTTAGCGCATATTCAACAACTACGATTGATACAGTTGAATTAGATGTTATAAAAAGGATAGAAGTAAAAATCATTACGATTGACGGAACAATAGATCCTACTTGGGAACCTGTGTATGAAAATACACATGAATCAGGTTGGGCAGGTAATAATTTTGTACATCTCTATCTGGCACGAAGTGATGATAGTCTGTATATTGCAGTTGATGGAACATTTTCTAGTGCCGATAATACCGTGAACATTTACATTGATAAGGATTATGGGAAAGGAACCGGTATTAATGACTTTTCGGAAATTACCGGGGGCGGATATGGTGATCATTTAAATAAAAATGTAACTGCACCTGATAACTTTGGCGCTGACCTTGCATATTCAGGGTGGGCATTAGTAAGTGATATTGCTGTAGTAAGTTTGGAATATCCATCAGCAGTAGATCAACATATTCTAGATGCAAATATTGCAGTGAACGCTTCAGTTATAGAGATGGCTATTCCCTTTACTGAGATTTATAGCAGTGGTGAAGTGCCTATAGGTACTAAAATGGCTTTAGTTGCACTTATTGGTGGTGGTGGAGCGCCATACGTATGCGATGATACGATCCCTCAACAGGATGATCAATTCAGCTTTACAACCGTCTTCAGCAGACAATATTAAATTATTCAGGAGGAACCTACATGAAACGCTATACATTGTTTATCCTCATCATTCCTTTACCTCTTCCAAAATCAGTGACAATCCCACGTATCTCGCACGGATACTGATTATTAAGATTTTTTAAGAACTGTTTTACGGTGCTCGTATTCTCTCCATCACACACCATAGAGGAGAGGGACTGTTTCGTCTTTGCATCTATGGGGAAAAAACCGTCTTCTTCCTACCTTTGAGCTTGAGATCATTGCTTGTTTTCATATAAAAACAAAGGTTGGATTAATTGGAGTAGTTTTTTAGATGGGGAAGTATGAACCACTACGACCTACTTCTTCGGCTTATTCACCTCTTTCAGAATTAATTTTGCTCTCTTGTTTCCAAGTTCTGCTGCTTTTTGTAGGTTCATATATGCTTTTTTCCGTTCGTTAAGATTTTTTAAGACACCGCTCAATTGCAAATATGCAACTGCAAGACGAGGTTTTGCCTTGATGAGCTTTACCAGTATTTCGCGAGCTTGATCATAATTTCCAAGCTTATTATGTATGTTTGCGAGACCAAGCAAACCATTGACATAATTCGGCTGAAGTTGTAGCGCTTCCAGTATCATTTCCTTTGCTTTTGCCGGATCACCTTGTTCATCATACACGATCGCCAGGCCAACCATTGCCCTAGCATCCTGAGGTCTTAGTTCAAGCGCTTTATTGTAGTAGTCGATTGATTGGTCATAATCCTTTCTCATACTATGGAGCATACCGAGACCTGCGTATATTCGAGGATCGTTCGGATTGTAATCCAATGCTTTTCCGAGATCTTCAATTGCCTCGTCAAAATTCCCCTTTTCCTTAGCCGAAATACCTTGCTGGAACCAGTATTCTGCAGCAAGTTTATTGTTCTCTGTCAGGTATTGTTCCTGCAATTCTCTTTTCTGCTGATCGATCATACTCTGGCTGAGCTGAATCTCATATTCTTTCTCTTTTACTTTATCTTCAGCAAGGATTTCTTTATGCGTATCAAGCTCGTTCTGCTCTTGCTTCAAAGCTTCGTTTTCCTGTTGCAATGCAGCTAACTTCTTATTGAGTTCATTGATCTGTGCAAGTGCTTCATCTGCACGTTTTCGGGATTCTTCCAGTTCTTCTGCCCGTTCCTGATCCTGCACCACGTCATTTAAACGATCTAACACATCATTTTTATCAACATCGATTTCAGCTTTAATATAGTAATTATCACCTGTCCAGTCCTCTTCAATAATCTTAGTTTCCGTGATTCCGGCAGAGATAACTTCGATCTCCTGAGAGGTTAATTCTTTAACTTCATCTCCAACTTCAATGGTTTCGTTCTCAAAAGATGTAGAGATATACACTCCGATCTCTTCAAGTAATAACCGTTTAACTTGCTCAAGTGCGATGGCACGTGCAGTAAGTTTGCTGTCTGCTTCTCCGGCACGATAATTATATTCACGGATGAAGGTTTTTGCGTTCAAGATTGTGAGCAAAAAAATAAATATCGAAAAAATAATAATTTTTTTCATAGATGACTCCATTGGGTTGCTTTATACGGAAAATGAGTAAACATCGTTGTCAAGAAAATGGAAAAGTTTGAAAAAGTTGGTGCATTTGAGGCACTTGAACACACGTATTTTCCAAGGATCATTCACTTCCAATCACGGCAGTAATGCGATAAAAATATTTCTCTTGCAAAGCTCCATCCCCATCTGTAAACATTGTATTTGCGGTTGATCCAATGAAAACAAATCCAGAATTAGGAGAAGTGGAACGATAAACATTATAGGACGTTGCTCCGACTGAACTACTCCAGGTTAACAGGATATCATCATTGTTCACTGTTATTAGCACATTGGCAGGAGGTAGAATATCAGCATATTGGACAAAAAGATTACGAGAATTAACACCATTTGCGATACAATTAAACGTTCCAATATAACCGTTGGGAAGAGGTACATTCCAATCCAGTTCCTGGTTCGTCTCACCAGAAAAATCATCACTATTCAATGGAACACCGCCCAGATACCATTGATAGGGAGATCCTGCTACATCGCTTGTAAAGCGGACATCACTATCAATTGCCGCACCTGCATCATTGATTATGAATTGGTCGATATCACCATCGAAATACATACGATAATTTATCCAGGTTCCATAATTTTCCACATTACCGTAGCAGTAAATAGTCAAATTATAATTATATAAATTATCTCGAATAATTCCATAATTTATAAAATTATCATTGATTTCTAAATCATACATTGAGCTTGACCAATTCTGCAATGTGCCATTCAAAGTAACCTGTCCGTTAAAGGAACAATTGCTATCTGCAATATAACAGTCTCCTTGAATTGTCAGATCGTACAGAGCCAGATCTTGAATATAGGCATAATTCAATAACACAAGAGTACCATCATTACCCGTTATAATACCGTCTTTTAGATAGTTTGCATCAACCGTGAAATGATTTCCGGATTGCATGATAAAACTGCAATCATTCAGATCAATAGAGGTGGAGAGAAATTGCACATCAGAATCCAGGTAGATGGAACGTCCGGCATTGTACACATCAAAGTAGTTCAGATCAAAATTGGTAGCAGCAGCACAGGTGATATGCTGGTTGCCACTGCCGTTCAAATATATCCTCCCATTATTCCATATGCCATTCTGATAGATATCACCTGCAATATAGATTTCCAGGTTATTGGTAGCACCATTTTGTATGACACCGTTATTAATGACATCATTGTGAAACCTCACTGTATATGTAGTACTTGGGTAATTCTGCAGGGTTCCGGTAATAAGTGTAGCTCCAAAAAAATCGACATTACTATCAGCGATTTGACACACACCCTGTAATTCAATATTGTATATATCAATATCTTGGATGTTGGCATTGTTTTGCATGTATAGGACTGCATTATTACCGATAATTGTTCCTGTGTACAGCAAGCTCCCATCCAAAGATAATTGACCGCCATTTAGCAATATGAGGTTATTACTCGCCAAATCTATTACTGAATTTAGAAAACCGATATCACTATAGAAATAAACTGTTGATGTGGAATCGCTACAATAAAAGTAATCAACTGTAAAGATACACCCTGTACCACAGGAAATATGAGGTTCCTTAATTCCAAAAAGTCCAATATATTCATTCGACCAGATACCATTATTTTCAATATCTCCTGTAATTGACAGATTCAAATAGTAGTTTATAGGATTATCTCTGATCGTGCCATTATTGATAATACCATCATTGATAGAGCAGTTATAAGTTGTGCTACTATAATTTTGAAGAACTCCGTTCACTACAAGATTTCCAATAAACAGAACGTTATTATCGCCGATCTGACACGTCCCCTGTAAAATGATATCGTTTATGGTCATATTGGCAATATAAGCATTGTTAGTAAAGTTCAAGATACCGTTATTCCCTGTGATCGAACCGTTTCTTAACAATTGTCCATCTACTGTTAAGGTGTTGCCGGTTGCAAGTGTGAAGTCATTATTTTGTAGATCGATTAGCGTATTGACAAATTCCACATCTGTATCCAGATAGATAAAACCGCGTGTGGCTGGACCGTAAAAATATGAGCATTCAAAATTTGCACTGGTACTGCAATAAATATAATGATCGAGATTTCCGGTAAGATTCACTCTGTTGTTATCCCAGGTTCCAAAGTTAGTGATATCACCTTCGATATTTATGGTTAGATAATAGCTGTTATAATCAGAAATTGAACCTATAACTGTATTAGTTATATCGCAATTTACCTCACAGGTGTAACTTGAATTTCCAAAATTACGTAATGTACCATCATTTGTGAGTGATTCTGTAAAAACACAATTACTTTTTACTTGAACAGTTCCTTCCAATGTTAGATTATTTCCTGTAAAATCATCAAGATAAGCATTGTTACTCATCTTCAGAAAGGTTTCACCGGGATTGGAAGAGCCAACCAGATTACAGTTCATCAGGTAGCCACCATCCAATTCAAGTCTGTAACCACCAGAGATATCGAGCTCTCCCACTTCATTGAAATTGATCTTGCTGTTTACAAAGCGCAAATCGGTTTCGGCTATTACGCCGGATTCTGTATAATTGTTTACCAATTCAATTTCAAATGTTGCATTAGAATCCAGGTAGAGGAATTGATCACTTGTTCCCCAGAATTCGATTTTATAGTTATCCCAGACACCATAGTTATCAATATTCCCATAGCAATTTAGTGTGAGGTAATTACTTGAATTTTGAATTGTGCCATTATTTATGATATTACATTCCAGATCTGCTGCATAGCTGCTGGTTGGTCTGTTTTGCAATACTCCTTCATTTATGATCTCTCCGCTAAAAATACAACCTGAGTTTACTGAAACCACACCATCCAGGGTAACGTCGTTAACTAAGAAATCTTCCAGATAGGCGTTGTTACTCATCGTTAAGATGGTGTTATCCCTTGAATTTGTTGAACCAGTTATCTCGCCGCTATGCAGTTTTCCCCCATCAATAAAAAGATCCCAACCTTCCGAGAAATCAAAAACCGACCAATCCATCAGGTTGATGACTGCTCCAGAAAAATGAAGATCAGATTTTGCTAGGATGGAATTGACAAAATAATAATAATCACCTTCAAAAATTGCACCACTACCAGCGGTAAATTCTTGATCCGATGAACCTGTAAAATTATTGAGATGACAATTCCAGGTTCCTGAATTAGTTACATTACCAGTAACCTCGACATTTAGATAATCACCACCAGGATTATTTCCAATAATTCCTTGATTGGTGATACTTCCATTGATAGTGACCGAATATGTTCCACCTTGATTATAGAGTGCGCCGTTAGAAGTAATGTAAACATCTTCATTGTAAACTGTATTAGTAGTAATGTAGGTAAGTTCATCGATCACGATAGCATGTAAAGAAGATATAGAAATTAAAAATACCAAAATAAATATTGAAAAAATAATACTTTTTTTCATAGATGTCTCCTTCAGGTTGTTTGAGACGAAAAAAACATGAGGTGACTTTGTCAAGAAAATGAAAAAGTTAATAAAATTTGTAACCATGTACCTAAGTATGCGTTATATAAATACAAAGGCGAAGGATGAAAGACTTGTCTGAAAAGGAACTTGTAAAAAGAGCTAGAAAAGATGTTGGTGCATTCGAAGAGCTGTACCATAAGTATTACCCGAAGATCAACAACTTCGTCTGCCATAGAGTGCATGATGATATGATAAGGAATGAGATCGTATCAAATATATTTTTTAAAATGATGAAGAATTTACCAAAGTATCGATTTATGAATCAGAAAAAATGCGCTTTCTCCTCATGGCTTTTTAGGATAGCCATAAGTGAGATTAACCAATATTTTCGAGATGAACAAAGGCAATCAAAAATGAAACGCATGCTTCATGAGCAAAAACAATATGATGGTGCTGAACTTCTGGATATAACGTTTGAAACAGTCAGAAATGCAGTAAGAGCACTACCGGAATATGATCAAAATCTCATATCACTCCGATTTTTTGAGAAAATGAAATACAAAGAAATCGCAGAGATCCTCAAGCAGAAGGAAGGAACAGTAAAAGTCCAAATGCATCGAACTTTGGAGAAGCTACGAAATTTTTTGCAGGGAGATATATCGTATGAAAAAATTTGAAGAAACATGTGAAAATTTAAATGTGCCACATATTAAAGATGATCCTCATGAACAGGTGTTACGAAACAAACTGGAGGAACATTATTTTAGTCCGGTTCATCGGACACGTATACAATTGAAATGGGCAGTTGGTTTTGCAGTATTTTTCTTTGTGATAGCAGTGAGTTTGGTCTTACAACCAAAGATCGCACTCAAAGCGCATAATATTACTTTCAGAAGTACTGAAGTGCCAGCAGTGAAGCCGGAATTACCATTTTCAGAAAGCGAATGTCTCCGATATACCTCGATACGAAATCCTAAACTTAGAAATGAGATAGATCCGAATCAATATCAGGAAGATAAAGCATATGTGATCAGAAAATATCGATCTAAAGAGACAAATGATGCTGTGTTGATCGTATCTGAATTTGATAAGCAGCCAACACAGCTTGCATCTAATCAATTATTTTAACTAAAACGGAGGTACAACAATGAAACAGAAGAAACGTATTGCAATAGTGGGATGTCTGATCCTGCTGTTTGCTGCTATGTCACTCTCTGCAGATGAAGGGGAGCGAGCATTTGTGGGTATATATCCTGGAGATATCTGGGAGTATGAAGATGCTGGAGTTGACTATGGGATCAAAGTATTTGGGATCGTTGACGATTCACCTGCAGAAGAAGCAGGGATAATGGATGGAGATATCCTTTTGGAAATGGATGGCGCTAAGTTATTCAATCATGATCAGTTTACCAAAATGTTGAAAATGTATAAACCTGGCCAAAAGATCAAATTCAAGATCTACCATGACGGGGAGGAAAAAACGATTAAACTCACGCTTGCCAACAAAGCGGATTTCGAGCCAAAACCCGAATACAAAGCATATCTTGGCGTCATGCTTTCTGACATGGATGGAGATGATTATCAAGATAAGGGACTTAACACAAATTATGGTGTGTTAATCTCAGATGTTATTGATGATGGGCCCAGTGCTGAGGCAGGTGTACTTGGGGGAGATGTCATGTTGGGACTTGCAGGTCAACATGTGTATACGTCAGATCAGATAAGTAAGATGCTGGATGGAATGGAACCAGAGGAAACAGTAACAGTTGATGTGTTCCGTGATGGTGAATACAGGACCTACAATGTGGTGCTTGGTAAGAAAGAACTTCGCACCAAATGGTTAGAACAATTTAGATGGAGAGAACCTAAAAATATGTACGTCTGGAAATACTTTGACGAGAATGGAAAATGGCTTGGATTACAACTTGATGAAATGATTGATGATACGTATGGACCTGGTTTAATCATTGATAAGATTTATGAAGGATCTCCCGCAGAAACATCAGATTTGGAAGTGAAAGATATCATTATCAAAGTAAACGGAACAGTAGTTTCTGATGTGGATGACATCCACAATATTCTTGATGTAAATGAAATTGGCGATGAGCTTGTTTTTGATGTTGTTCGTGATGGTGAGTATCTCACAGTAACCTCTACAATTGGAGAACGTCAAAGAGGAGAAGGAGATCAGGTACAGATTTCCATTGATAAGGGGTTGATGAAAATGTATCTTGATGGTGAAGAGAAAAAAATTATCGATCTTGAGAATATGATGCAAAAGATAGAAAAGGGGCTTTTGAAAGAAGGTTCTAAACTTGAAATAAAAATGGATTCTCTTCAGAAAAAATTACAAAATATAGATGTCGATGTTCTTCGAATTGAAGATCAAGGAGCGATCTAGTTACACGATTGAAACGCTCGTTTCTCCCGAAAAGCCCTTTAAAATGAAGGGCTTTTTAATTTTAGGCAGACTGGAGTTCAGGCTTGATTGGACTTCAGTCCTAAGAATCCAGAGGATTATATTTTGATCATCTTTGATGAATAAACATTTATCAAATCGTGGATTCCCGATGGGGCTCGGGAATGACAATCATTTTTAATCCTTGACCTTCCAGAAATTATCGAAGCAGACTTGCTTCGTGGCGTAGCGTGTAGCGAGAGTGCGAAGGATGAGTACAAGTCGCAGTCCTCGACAAGTCCTGCTGTAAGAATTTGTTCGAAACAGATTGTTACCCATTCTCCATTCTTGAAAAAAAATCACAAAGTGCATTACTATGCTAGGGTTTGATAATGAAAAGTGAGAAAACTGAGCTTATTGAACATAACACAACCCGACCCCCTACTAGTCGGGATCACCCTCTCGAGAGGGGATTTTTTCATTGTTCTGTTATCAATCTGTATATTTTTTTTTGAGCCGTTGCGAAGAATGTCTTCGACAACCGTTCGAACTTGTCTTTCCGAAATATGTTTAGTTAGAAGGTTATTCACTTCTGAATTCATAAATCGATGTTCGTTAATCATAATTCATACATAAAGTTACTGAATGGGACATAACGGTCAATTTGTGGTCATTCGCGTTAATTCGTGGTTAATAAGGTATTAGTATTTCACACAAGTTTTACAATATTATTGACAAAAGTCCAGTGTAAAAAGATGTTATTCATGAAATTAATAAGGAGTTCCAATGAAGGTAATGATCTTTGTCTGTATTATGATTGCGCTCGTATCCTGTTCCACTGTATCAAAACCACCTCAGCCAGTTATGACGAACACACCACCCGAAGATGTGTTTGTATTCCAATGTGAAAATGGTGAGTATTACACGGTACATTATCATGAGAACGCAGCGTATGTGTATCATAACTATGAATTTTACAAACTACCGCTTGCTATTTCTGCTTCCGGTGCGCGATATAGCGATGGCACTAATGAATTCTGGAACAAGGGCGATATGGCGATGATTACTATCAATGGAAAGAGCTATACAAATTGCAAACTTGTCAATCCTTTAGAAAGAGGAAAAGAAACACCTCCCTTATATTACTTCTGGGCAATGAGTAATGATGATCCAAAGTGGAATCTATCCATTATTCCTGATGTGGAAATTGTGATTGGATTTGAAAAAGGAAACACAATCTATCGTTTTCCTTATGTTCAACCGGATGAATCGAGAGTGAAAACTTCAACCTATACAACAATGACAGATGAACACAAACTTTCCATTGAAGTTGTTCGAACCAAATGCTACGATGCAAAAAGTCAGCAGTATTTTCCGTATGTTGTTGTGATTACCTTTGATGGAGACGTAGTAAAAGGTTGTGGAACTACGATGGAGTGAGGTAGCACATAAATATGGCGGAAAATATACAAAAAATCGCATATTGTGGCCTATATTGTGGTGATTGCCCGAGTAATTCTGGAATCCTCGCTGATCTTGCACGAGATCTAAGAAAGGAACTTCGTACCTATCGTTATGATAAAGTAAGCCAAGCGCTTGCAGAAATATCCTTCTTTAAGGATTTCAAAGATTATGAAACCTGCTACAAGGTGCTGGGTTTACTCGTAAAGATGCGCTGCAATCATGTCTGCCGTGAAGGTGGCGGAAATCCTATGTGCAATATTCGAAAATGCGGTGAGAAAAAAGGTCTTGTAGGCTGCTGGGAATGTAATGAATTTGATGCATGTGAAAAATTCACCTTTCTTCAGAAAACTCATGGTGATGCAATGAGAATAAATTTATCCAAAATTAAGAGAAAAGGTATTGATGAGTTTATTTCAGGGAAAAAATACTGGTATGTAAAACCGAAAGAAAAAAAATAAAGAAAGGAATCAACAATGGATCCTGTTTCAACAACAAAATCATATTTCGAAAAAGGCATCGAACTAATTATGCAATATGGACCTAAGTTGCTGCTGGCGATCGTCGTACTCATCGTCGGTAATATCATTATTAAATGGTTCAAAAAAGTCGTGGTCAAGGCAATGGAGAGAGGAAAGGTCGAGGTCTCTTTGCAGAGGTTCCTCGTGAGTCTCATATCTATTGGACTGAGGATTTTACTCCTTATTAGTGTGGCTTCCATGATCGGCATTGCGACGACATCGTTCGTGGCAATCCTTGGTGCTGCAACCTTTGCCATTGGTCTTGCGCTGCAAGGCAGTCTCTCAAACTTTGCAGGGGGCGTGCTTATCCTTCTTCTAAAGCCCTTCAAGGTGGGGGATGTGATAGAAGCGCAGGGATTTGTAGGAAAGGTGCATGAGATACAGATATTTAACACACTTGTAAAAACCTTTGATAATAAAATGATCTACATTCCCAATGGAAGTTTATCAAATGGAAATATAACCAATTATTCACAGGAACCTGTTCGTAGAGTTGATATGACCTTTGGGATCGGATATGGTGATGACATCAAAAAAGCTAAGGATGTACTGAATAATATCGTTGCAGAAGATAGTAGAGTTCTTAAAGACCCGGCACCGCTTATTGCAGTGTCTAATCTTGGGGATAGCTCCGTTGATGTTGCTGTCAAGGTGTGGTGTGACACTGCGGAATACTGGAATATATTCTTTGATATGCAGGAGAAAGTCAAACTTGCCTTTGACGAACAAGGCATTAGCATTCCTTTCCCACAAACAGATGTACATCTTTTCAGAACTAATTCCGAATCATGAGTTTTATCACTATTCTTCCAGAGGACTCAATTCTAGATTTTAAAGGGAAAAAGCATACATCAAATATTATCAAAATTCATAGCGTTCATTCTTGTTTTATAAAAAGACACTACGAAATGTATCGTGAACTGATTTACACTGATGGTCCTTTAAGTAGGCTACAGAGACAGCTGATCGCTGTTGTGGTTTCTGTAATAAATAAATGCTACTACTGAATTATTCATCACGGAGAGGATCTTCGTAGAGAAATGGAACATAAATATGAATATATCGATATTGAAGATTGTAACCATTTCATTGAATCCATAAAAGAAAATTACTCCAATAGTCAGTTGACAGATAATGATAAAGCCATGCTCGATTATGCAGTCAAATTAACGGAGAATCCTTCTGCGATTACCAAAACTGACATTGATAGATTACAAAATTACGGTTTTGACGACCGTGCAATTCATGATATTTGTTGCATTACTGCATACTTTAATTTCGTGAATCGTGTCGCAGATGGATTGGGTGTAACGCTAGAAAAACAAAATTTAACGAGGTGAAAACATGAAAAAAAGAGTATTTATTCTTTGTGCAGGTGTTGTCCTTTTTTGTGCAGGTGTGTGTAATGCCGAGTTCTGGGCTGATCTCGAAACTGGATTAAACTTCAGCGGGTATAACGATGTGAGAGTACCCGGAAATCTTAATCCACCTGCTATTTTTTCGTTGCAAAAAGATATCGGATCAAAGGCATCGCTTTTTTTCAGAGCAAGATTCAGTTATTCTTTTTCCAAGCAACATACTCTTTCCATATTATTAGCTCCCTTTACAAAAACGTATAAAGGTGATCTTAAGCAGCCATTGCTTTTTGCAGGGAAAAACTTCTCGCAGGGTTACGAGACGACGGGGAAATATACATTCAATTCCTGGAGATTGTCCTATCGCTGGGATTTTGTCAATTCAGATAATTTTATCATCGGTATAGGACTTACAGGAAAGATCCGTGATGCGGAGATATACATGAAAGGAAAAGATGCTTCGGGTGGTGGATTACCTGCTATGGAAGTAGAAGCTTCTAAGAAGAATGTGGGATTTGTTCCTTTGATAAATTTCCTTCTTGCATGGAAATTTACACGATGTATGGACCTACGTATAGAAGGAGATGCACTCGCAGCTCCTCAGGGAAGAGCAGAAGATATTTTCGCTGGTTGGACAGGTTTCATCACGGATAAATTGAAGGTAAAATTAGGATATAGGTTACTTGAAGGTGGCGCAGATAATGATGAAGTGTATAATTTTGCGATGTTCCACTATATTGTATTTGGAATCATGTTTACTATCTGATAGCACGAACAGTGTGCCTTCAACGTACTATGATCAAGCTTCTGTAACATTGCACGACTGAGTAAAAGTATTTAATTATTTTCACGCCTATTTTAAAAAAGGAATAATGAACAGGACTTACTTTAACCTAGAACTAAAATCCAGTTGAGTACACAAGATAGGAATCTTGCGCTACCATATAACGTAACTTTTCATGTGTAATTATTATGAGTATTAATCGAATTATTATTGACATAATTTTCGATCACCATTTTTCAAGCTACAAAATAATAAGTCATAAAGAAAATTCCTATATAAGGAGCTATTATGGTCAAAGAAGAACTCTTATATACAGAGACCCATGAATGGATCAGGCTTGACGGTAAGATCGCCACAATGGGTATTACAGACTACGCACAAAAAGAACTTGGTGATATTGTCTATGTAGAACTTCCAGAAGTGGACAGTGAACTTTCTGCTGGTGATGTCCTTGCAACCGTAGAGGCAGTAAAAGCTGTGGAAGAGATCTACATGCCTCTCGACGGCATCATCGTTGAAATCAACGACCAACTGGCTGATGCATCAGAAATAATAAATTCAAGCCCCTACGACGAAGGCTGGATTGTTAAATTCGAGATCACAAGTCAGGATGAGCTCGAGGGTTTACTCGATGCTGATGAATACAAAAAGCTTGTTGGTGAATAAGTAACTATTTTCCCCCCTTACACTTGAGAAGACTCTTCGGATTAACTGAAGGGTCTTCTTTATTTTAACATCACCTCTCATTCAAATATCGTAACCTTCATCTGGAAAGAACTTTACAGACGCAAAATATCTCTTATAGTGTAGTTAGAGTTGTAAAAATATAATATCTGTTAATCAATAAAAAAGGAGTTATAAAATGTTTAAAAAATTACTTGTCCTTATATTCATTCTAGGTCTTTCCACTTCACTCATTGCGAAAGATATTGTTATGCAAATTGAAAGAAGAATTGGAGGAAATGACGAAGGATCAGAAACACCAATTAAGGTCTATATTTCTGGAGAGAAGGTAACTATTAAAACACCTAGTCACGATAAGTATTTTATTTATCGAGGTGATGAAGAGCTTATCTGGCTTGTAGATCCCGCCAATCAAGCATATGTTGAAATAAATCAGGCATTTGTTGATAGCCTGGGAATGCTTCAAAATGAATTATTACATAAAGCTGAAACAGCAATTCAGAATATGCCTCCACCACAAAAAGCAGTAGCACAAGCTTATATAGATCAAATCTTTGATCGCTATGAAGGAATGCTTGGTAAAAAGAAAGATTCTCTTGTTTATCAACCAGCAGGTTATGAGAATATCAATGATTATCCCTGTAAAAAGTGGCAGGCATATAAAGATTCCATACTCGTATGTGAACTTTGGGTCTCGGACTGGAATAACATTGAATATTCAGAAGAAATTCGTCATGCTTATACTTCTATGGCAGAATTTGTAGCTACACTGAAAAGGACTTTTGATGATAATGTCATATATATATCATTTCTTAACACACCATTTGATCACTATGATCCTAATTCATCCAACGGAATGCCGATTTCATCTATAAGTTATGATAAATATCACACTGTCATACATTACTCAACCCTGATGAGTATAGAGGGGAAAGAGCTATCAGAAAATATCTTTTCCATTCCCGAAGAATATCATTCCGAAAGACCTGAACTTCCAGATATTTCTGAGATAAATTTTTGATGGTTAAGCAATCACTTGGAATTAAACTTATGACTATGTGAATGATACTACGAATAGACCTTTCCCTGAACCGGAAAGGTCTTTTTTATTTCTTCTCCACCTTAACCTTAATAAAAGTATAACCTAAACTCACAAGACAACCGGTAATCGCCAATCCGATCCCAACACCGAATGTGTCTGCAAAGAAACCGAGAATCGGCGATAATATTGCTATGAATATTGTCTTCAATTGAGTCTCGACAGAAAGTCCGGTTGCCATGATCTTGGCATTGATATTCTCAGAGATGAATCCGACATTCATGGGTCTGCGTAAATTCTGTAATGTATAAAGAATTAAAAAAAGGACTATTGCTACTATTCGTACATCAAAATTAGTTGCTATACCTGCAATAATGACAGCACTTACTCCGATAATGTAGCTTCCGTTTATTGCATGAGTAATTGATTTGAATCGAAGCGAAAATTCCTGCGCCTTTTTTGAAGAATATGCCGATATAAGATATATCAAAAAATAGGTGATCGCAATAATTATTGTGCTCCGCTTTTCTCCAAGACTCAGTAAGATTGGAAGCGCGAGTGCAAAGGAATTCAGAATTGGTTGCAGGTAATCTTTTACGGATTTGAACAACCCATCAAAACTGGCAGAGTTAAAAAAAGCTCTGAGTAATAACGGCTTTTTAAACATGGTAATAAAATTGTAAGTTGTAATTCTCAGGTTTCTCAGTATCCCTTTTATAAAGGAAGTCTTCTCAATTTTTGAAACCTGCCCATTGAGTTCATCTGGGTAAGAGATAATGAGGAGCAAGCCGAGAATATATGGAATGACCGAAGCGATGAACACTATCCTGTATTGCTCCGAAAAAAACACCAGTGCTCCAGCGATCAATGCAGAGACAGCAGAGCCAAGCTGGGATGCACCTCTTGTATGGCCATAATAAGCTACTTTCGTATCCTGTTCATTATGAATCGTAAGATAGTCCAGTATCATTGCTTTATGGGTACCAGAACGAAATGCCTCACCACAAGCAAATAGAATCATTGCAAGTGCATATAGCCCAAATCCCGGGAAAAAATAAAATACAAGAAATGAAATAATATATGATGAAAATGCCAGAATCATTGAGAGTTTTCTGCCATAGCTGTCTGCGAAAAAACCTGTGGGAATTTCAAGTATACCCGTTGCAATCTCCCGGATTGAAAAGAGTAGCCCTATCTGTAGAAATGAGAAACCGACCGATCGAAAAAATAAAATGATGAATGGGTCAAAAAATCGCAGATTTTTCAGGAATCCATAGCTGCAAAATTTATAATATTGTAGATCTTTGAAGATCATATTGTATGATCGATACTTATTGTACTATCTGCTCCCAGATAAAAGTTAGTTTTTCCATTAATTCTTCGACTGTACCATTATTTTCAATTATAAAATCAGCATCTTTTGAAAATGATTCCTGCGCATAAATACGCTCCATTGCATCCTGAAAGGATAAACCCTTGTATTTCTGAAGTCTTCGGGCACGAATTTCCTCTTGCGCATCAACAAGTAGCACATAATCACATATTTCATCCATATTCCACTTAAAAAGAAGTGCAGCATCGATCACGATATAAGAGGTATCCATTTCTTCTATTTTCTTGAGAATTTCTGCAATAAGCTCAGGATGAACGATAGCATTAAGTGTATGGAGATTTTCTTTTTCCTCAAAAACCATCTTTCCCAGCAGTTTTCTTACCACTACGCCATCATGCAAAATGTCATCACCGAAAGCTTGTATAAGTTTTTGTATGATATGACTGCGTTCTAGAATTCTATGCCCAATAGTGTCGGCATCGATAACAGGAACATTCTTCTGCCTGAAAAAATTAGCAACTGTGGACTTACCCGATGCAATACCTCCTGTGATACCAATAATTATCTTAATCAAATTCCTCCATCAGTGTTTGAGTAAGAATATCGATTGATACGTTCGATTTCATGGTTCCATTCTTGGCAGTTGAGATCTTGCCGGTTTCTTCCGAAATAACTATGACAAAGGCGTCTGTCTGTTCGGATATACCAATGGCTGCCTGGTGTCGCGTGCCATATCGCTGCACATACTTGGATTGTGTGGTCAATGGTAAAATTACCTTTGCTGCAACAATGCGGTTATCCTTGATTACTATTGCTCCATCATGAAGCACTGTTCTTTTGTTGAAGATAGTTAATATAAGCTTCTCAGATATTTCAGCATCTATCACTTCACCTGTTACAATATAGTCGTCCAATCCGACCTTTTCAACCAGCACAAAGATCCCACCGATCTTATTATAGGACATAGTTCTAATGGCATTCAGAAGTTCGGTGAAACGTAAATCTGATTTCTGAGGAAATAGTGATCGCATAAATGGTTTTTGTCCAAATTTGATAAGTGCAGAACGTATTTCTGGTTGAAAAAGTACTACCAGAGCAATTGCCCAGATATCCCGTATAATACGAACCACAGACCCGAGGAGGGTAAGGTTGAGTAACTCGGCGACAAAATATATTATCACAATGAGGATTAAGCCCCAGAGGATCTGGTAAGTTTTTGAACCATGCACAAGCAGGATGATCCTGTACAGGATATAGGTGACAATTAATATGTCTAAGACGTCAAGAATGTTTGGAATAAGGAAACTCATTGGTGTATATCTTTTATAGTATCAACGATCTGCGCAAGTTTTTTATGACTCCCGACTTCGTGAACACGTAAAATATTAGCTCCCTGCATGATAGCAAAGGCATTCGCACCAAGTGTTCCTTCAAGCCTATCATCTTTTTCTGTTTTGAGAAGCCATCCGATGAAACTTTTATTAGAACAGCCAATAAGAATAGGGGTATCAAGGCATTTAAATTCTGATAATGTATGAAGTATGGCGACATTATCTTCAACCCTCTTCCCGAAACCTATTCCCGGATCGATCATGATCTGATTATGAGGAATACCAGATTTTTGTGAGATTGAAATGGAATCATTAAGATAGAATAGTATCTCCTCCACGACATCATCATAAGTGGGATCTACCTGCATATCTTTTGGTGTTCCCTTAATATGCATAACGACCACTCCCACATCATTATATTCTGCGATAGTTTTCGCCATATTTGGATCAAAATGCAAGCCGCTTATATCATTTACTATATCCACTCCCTCATCCAATGCAGCTCTAGCGACATCTGCTTTATAGGTATCGATTGAGAGCGGAACATAAAAACGTTGCTTGGCTTTTTTAATAATAGGGATAATGCGATCTATCTCTTGTTCAACATTAATTTTTTCTGCAAATGGACGTGTTGATTCACCGCCAATATCAATGATGTCAGCCCCTTCATTCACCATTTTTTCAATTTGATGTAAAGCTGCATCTAGAGAGATATATCTTCCCCCATCATAAAAAGAATCCGGAGTTGCATTAAGAATTCCCATAATATATGTTCTATCGAATGTGAGTGTATATTCTCCAGCTTGTACAGAGTATGGGAGCTTTTTCGTATGAACTTCAAGTAATTTTTCTATGCGCTTTCTAATCTCAGGAATTTCGAAAATGTCCTGAAAAGAGAGTTTTTGCACGAGTTTCTGAATTACTTTTAGATTACCCATGACGATCACGTCCGTGCGCTCAACTGTACCATTGACAACCCCCCTACACACTGCAGCATCTCCCCCTAAACTGAGCATATCCTGTTTAATAATATTTGCAGCTCCCAGCTTAATATTTTTCAGCTTCATGGCAACACAATATGATTTCTCATACATCGATGCTATGCCCTGAGAGGTCACGCCGATACGCTTGAGTTCTGCAATGCAGTCATCAGCTTTTCTTATTGTGAGGATTCTATCCATATTTGCCCCCTAAAAGAAAGCCCACATGTCGTGTGTGGGCTTTTTTTTTACTAATGTTACACTATTTTGCATGAGCCTTGATCACATTTGCCAAACGTTTTACACCTTCGACGATCTGATCCTCCGTAGCATAAGAGAAGTTGATCCTCATCGCATCATGGCCTGAGTCATCACAATGGAACGCAGAACCTATCACATAGGCGACGTTTTGTTCGACTGCCTTATAGAACATCTCATCAGTATCTATATTCATATGTCCCGGTACGCGTACGAAAAGGAACAACCCCCCCTCCGGTTTAGTCCAGGTTACACCTTCCGGCATATATTTCTCAAAGGCACCCAACATTATATCGCGTTTTCTGCGATACATATTTTTAATATTCTCAATATTTTCTTCAAGATACCCTTTTTCCATAAACCGTCCAACAATTCGTTGTGCAAATGTAGGTGGGCACAGATCCGTCGCCTGTTTGGCAATAACAAGCTTGTGAATGATATCTGCTGGTGCCTGTACCCATCCAAGGCGGAAGCCCGGAGCAAAGATTTTTGAGAACGTACCCAGCAAAATTACTCGTCCTTCTGTATCGAGACTATAGATAGTGGGAACGGGTTCACCTTCAAATCGAAGTTCTCTGTATGGGCTGTCTTCTAAAATTAAAAGATCGTATTTATTTGCTAGTTCCAGTATTTCTAAACGTCGCTTCTCTGTCATTGTCATTCCAGCAGGATTTTGGAAATCAGGAACGATATAGATGAATTTCGGTTTGTTGCCGCTCTCGCCAAGAATCTTTAACTCCTGCTCAAGCAGTACTGCACTCTTTCCTTCTTCATCATGCGGTACACCAATCATCTCTGCACCATATGCATTAAAAGCACCCAGACCTCCCACATAGGAAGGAAGCTCCACAATGATCGGATCGCCTGGGTCAATAAATATCTTTGCTGTCAGATCAAGTCCCTGCTGAGAAGATGTTACCACGAGCAGGTTTTCCTCTTTAATGTCCATGCCGTTCCTGTGAGCATGCTTCAGAAGTTCTTTTCGAAGGATCGGATCACCTTCAGTAGAACTATATTGCAGTGCTATCTTCCCTTCTTTATCCATCACCTCGTTCATCACTTCTTTAACCTTCTCTACAGGAAATGAATCTGGTGAAGGAAGCCCCCCTGCAAATGATATGATCTCTGGTTTTGCGGTTAGTTTTAAAAGTTCTCTGATAACTGATTTTTTCATGCGTTTGGAATTTATGGAAAAGAGTTCTTCAAAATTTACTGGCATAGCCACTCCTCGGATTGATTTTTTTTAATATTCACCATAACAACCTTAATTGCTGTCAAGTTAAATTCTCGGGATTTATTTTTTTTGTATTTCTCTATAATATATCCAATAAATTTTGAAAAGCAAACATAAGTCTATTGACAATATCTTAACTGGTATGATATTAATTTCATCAAAAGTTAAGGATTTTATATTATGAAAGATGTATGCATAATTACCTTAGTAATGTTGCTTTCATTTTCTGCAATATTTGCCGATGATGTGAGAAAACTTATTCTCCCAGAACCATCGTACAAAAGCTCTTTTTCTGTCGAAGAGGCACTGTATGAGCGAAGATCAATTCGTTCTTTCGATGATGATCCCCTTACATTGCAGGAAATCTCTCAACTCTTATGGGCTGCATATGGTATAACAAAACCCTATGATGCCCCTCCATTTCTTCGTGGTGGACTGAAAACAGCTCCATCTGCAGGAGCATTATACCCTTTGGAGATCTATCTTGTAGCATGGAACGTGAATGAGTTGAAAACAGGTATATACAAATATTATCCTGATGACCATTCACTCATATTGATCATCGAAGGAGATAAGAAAAACAAATTAAGCTCAGCAGCATCGGATCAAACCTGGATCAAAGAAGCAGCAGGTGCACTTGTTTATTCTGCGGTTTTTTCAAGGACTACTCAAAAATATGGCATTCGGGGAAAAGATCGTTATGTATGCATGGACCTTGGTCATTCAGCACAAAATGTGTATCTTCAGGGAATCGCACTTGGCATTGGAACGTGTGCTGTCGGAGCATTTAATGATGAGAAAATTACATCGCTACTACAATTGCTCGACAAAGAGACGCCATTGTATATCATGCCGATTGGAAAAATTGCAGATTAACTCTATTTTTGGAATAATACTTTATGGAATTCTATTGAACCCCACGCAAGACAAACGATACCGATAATCCATTTTACTGGTTCTGCGAGGGAATAATGAGTATTATAAGATAAAAGTAGATCAACTGTACAGATAAGTAAAATAATTCCAAAAATAATCTGTGCGATTCGTGAATATCCCCATTTAGATTTTTCTGCGACCACGACACCGAACCATGCAGAGAACCAACCAAGAATAATCCCGGTACAAATATCCAAAGGCCAATGTACACCAACTGCGATCCTGGAAAATCCTACAATGAAAGCAAAGATTATCCCAAAAATATACAATGAATTCTTTCGAATTGAGAATGCAATAACTCCTACAAGAGTAAAGATCGTGGTTGTATGTCCTGATGGAAACGCATGTTTTGTCAACCGTCTGCCAACGATATGGAACGTATCACCCGCAAGAACTCCAGCAGGACGAGGCACATCGAGAATTCTCTTAAGACTATGGAGGACTATCATATAAAAAACCGAAGCAATGAACACACTCCAAATGATGTTAGGATGTTTCCTGAGAAATGGAAAAAGCAGTAATGCAGCAACAAGTCCATCACCAAAGAGCGTGATAATTGACCAAAATCTGTCGCCAGTGAGCTGATGTACCTGGTTTAAAAAGAGAAATAACTGTGTATTGATTCCTGTAATTTGTATAATGCAGATCAGGAGTAAAAATACTAGTAACGGTGACCATACCCATGGATCTTTTATAGAAGGCGCAATTTTTCTCATAACTGGATTTAAAAATCGATAGAAATTATGGCAACGTTTTCGAGAAAATTGACATCAAAAGACACTTCCTCATCAAGAATTGTATGGAAGATACCCTGAAAAAATCAATGCATCTTGCTTTTTTTGATATGTTACAAGATAAAACCGCGTTACTCATTCTTGGGGTTGGTCTTGTAATACGTGTTATCGCCAGCATATTTGTTACTCCTGGTATTGATGAAGCATATTATGGAGTCTGTTCATTTTATCCAGCGTGTGGATTTTTCGATCATCCGCCGATTGTTGCATTAACCGCTGGCCTCGGAAGATGGTTAAGCGGTTCCTATTCAACTTTGAGTTTACGTTTCGGTGCGATCCTGCTTTTCATCATTTCATCAATGTTGATGTACTATCTTGTGCGAAGGCTCTATAGCAGAAGAGCTGCGATCTTCTCTCTTCTTTTCCTGCATACGATCCCCTATTTCTTTGTGGGAATGGGAGCATTCGTCATACCGGACAATGCACTTGGAGTATTCTGGCTACTCTTTATTTTAAGTATTATGAAGGTCAGTCAAACTGGAAAGGGAAGCTGGTTTCTGCTCTCTGGAGTGAGTCTGGGTTTTGCGATGCTCTCAAAATATCATGCAATACTTCTTCTTACCAGTATTGGTTTTTGTCTGATCGCATTCAAAGAATGGCGAAGATATTGGAAAAGTCCTTTCCTCTACATCGGAATAATAATAGCAGGCCTGATTTTCCTGCCGAATATTTTATGGAATGCCCAGCATGATTGGGTTTCGTATCTGTATCAATTCGGAAAAGGAGTGGGACATCATAGTATTTCATTCACGAAATTCTATCAAGGAGTGCTTGTTCAAGCTGCGTATCTTTTACCTTGGATCATGGTAATTCTTGTAATGAGTGTGATAAAAACTATTGAGAAAAATGATCATAAATTTCGGTGGCTTCTGCCTTTCGCGCTTCTCCCGATCGGTATTTTTACTCTTGTTGGTGCAACTCAGCAGATTCTTCCTCATTGGCCCATGCCCGGCTATCTCGCTGCAATAATCCTTTCAAGCGGCTGGATGATTTCATGGAAAAAAACATCTGTGAAATGGACGTTCTGGAGTACAGGTATCGTAACTGCTGTTCTTCTGATAATAATTGCTATACATTCTATTACCGGCTTCCTTAATCTTGGGGTAAAACTCGATCTCACGCTTGAAGGATATGGCTGGAATGAGATGATTGAAGAACTTGAAAATAGGGATTTAGTGAATGATCAGACATTTCTTTTTACTCATAAATACATTACAGGTGGAGAACTTGGATATGCTGCCCAAAAAACATATCCAATCGCAGTTTTCGACAAAAAAAGTGCCCATCATTTTGCATATTGGTCTCCGATGGATTCGCTGATGGGTAAGGATGGTATTTTCGTCATGCATCCTCGCTATACAACTAGTCCTGAAAAAAGATATTCAGATTATTTTGAACAAATAATCCCACTCACAGGAGTCATGATTTATCGTAATGGGAAGTATGAAATGACATATAATCTATGGTTGTGTAAGAATCTTCAGAAACCCTATCCGTTAGAATATGGTCCTTAAAAAGAATAGCACACAGATTAGCACTGGTTAAGCAGATTTACACAGAAGATTTTTGATTAGTAAAAAACATGTCATTCTTAACTTGATTGGGAATCTAACATCGTTTTAGATATGTGACAAGTCTCGAAAATTATTTATTTTTATATGAATCAGCGAAAATAAGCGCGATCTGCGTTTATCTGCGTACTATTACTCTATTTAAATCCCAGATCTTTCTCAATCTCCGCCATTGCCTGCAACGTATGTTCAATAAAATCCTCAAGTGACATGCCGAATTCCTCACAGGATTTGATCTGCTCCCTGTTTGCACCAGCAGCGAACCTCTTTTCTTTGAACCTTCTCATAACGAAATCTGTATCCAATGATGATATCTTTTTATCAGGATGCATCAGCGCAGCAGCAACGATCAGTCCTGTTAATGAATCAACAGAATAAAGCACTTTATCAATCTTTGAATTTCTCTCCACATGTCCTGGATGTGCTTCGATGGCATACAGGATTCTCTCATCGAGTCCCTTGTCTTTGAGCATCTCTACAGAATCCTTTCCATGACGTTTAAAATTATCGACTGTACTTTCATAATCAAGGTCGTGAAGTAGTCCGGCAAGTGCCCACATTTCGGCATCTTCATCGAAATACTGTGCGAAATGTATCATTGCAGCTTCCACAGCCAAACAATGCTTTTGCAGATTCTTGTTTTTCAAATGTTGTTTCAATAATGCAAGTGCTTCTTCTCGTTTCATACTATAATCCTTTATAAATATTTTGCAGCCATGTCTGCGAGAACGGAACGCTCTCCCTTAACTAGCGTCACATGACCGGAAAGTTTTTCATCTTTGAATTTATCAACTACTACACTTAAGCCATTGCTCTCAGAGTCCAGATACGGAATATCAATCTGGTAAGAATCTCCAGTCAACACGACCTTTGTGCGGTCTCCAGCTCGCGTGATGATGGTCTTCATCTCGTGAGGTGATAAATTTTGTGCTTCATCCACAATCATAAATTGGTCTGGAAGACTTCTTCCGCGAATATAGGTTAATGGTTCGAGTTCGATGAATCCATAATCCAGAAATTCTTCTAAAGAAGAGGTTTTCTTCCTTCCGAACTTGCCCTTTTCTTTCCTGTCATCTTCAGATTCTCTGCTCTGCAAAAGAATTTCCATGTTATCATATATTGGCTGCATCCATGGATTATACTTCTCTTTTTTCGTACCCGGAAGATAACCGATATCTTTTCCGAGTGGGAAGATCGGACGCGTGACGATAAGTTTGGTATATTTTTCCTCCTGAATAGTTTTCTGCAATCCTGCTGCAAGTGCCAGAAGTGTTTTACCCGTACCTGCAATACCTATCAACGAGACGATCTTAACCGAATCATCAAGTAGAATATCGAATGCGGCTTCCTGCTCAGGATTAAGTGCGCTGATTCCCCAGATTGGTTCACCTTTATAGAATTGTAACGGACGAACCACATCTTCATCCTTATGATACCTGGCAATAGCATTGTGATTGAATTTATCTTTTTCATACAGAAGAAGAAATTGATTATAACAGGTCAACCCAAACGTATTTTTTACTTCAGCCTGCTTCTTGAAATCATCAACCTCCTTCCCGCTTACTTCCATTTTTAGTACACCAGTATAGAGTTCTTCGAAATTGATCGCTTCAGCTTCATAATTTATGGCTTTGAGTCCAATAGCGTCTGCTTTGATTCGCACGTTGGCATCCTTGGACACCATGATCACTTCTTTATCGGGATTGTTCTGCTTGAATTTATATGCAGTACCCAATATAAGATTATCATTCACATCTGTGATAAGGATGTCATTTACATCGCTCTTCATCTCATGAGCTAAAGAAACCTGCAGCATTCCCCCATTTTTGAGCTTTACACCCTTTGATAGAGAATTCTGTTTACGTAATCCGTCAAGTATCCTGCTGAACTGACGTGCATTTCTGCTCTTCTCGTCGAGACCTTTTTTGAACTGGTCTGTTTCTTCTATCACAGTGATGGGAATCACCACAAGATCTTTGGGATATGCATATAATGCCTGAGGATCATGAATTACTACATTCGTGTCGAGCACGTAGATTTTATCCATTGCTGCCTTCTTATAACCTTTTTTCATACGTTGGTTTACTCTTAGGTGGAAGAAATTTATGTCAATTTTAATTGTGCTTAGTTGGCATACCAAAAATTTACAATTTTTTAGTATAATCATTATCACAATGAAAGTTTTAAAAAGACGCATTCTGTTCATCGTAAATCATATTTGCAATATACTTGAAATTTGTTTGCTGATGCTTCCCTTTTTTATTGACAACATATCTCCTTGACAGGGACTTTTCCAAATTTATAAGGTGTATGCTATGAACAGAAGAGAAGCCAGAGAGATCGCAGTGCAAACGATGTATGGATTATACTTCGAAGATATTCTCGAAGAAGAAAGCGCATTTGCATCACTGTTAGAGCGAAAATTCAATGAAATTATTTCCGAAAGTGATGTCACGTTCACGCTCGATGATAAAGTTTTTTGCCTTCATCTGGTTGCTGAAACCTACACTCATCTTGCTGAAATCGATGAGTTGATCAAGCACTTTTCCAAGAAATGGTCATTTGAAAGGATTACGGTCATTGAAAAATCCATCCTCCGTCTGGCGATCATGGAGATCGAATTCTCCGATATTCCGAATAAAGTAGCAATCAATGAGGCGATCGAGCTGGCAGAGGATTTTTCAGGACAGAAATCAAAAAAATTTGTCAACGGCATCTTAGATGCAGTCATGCACAGGAAAGAGAAATATGATTAGTGTAAGCTTGGGCATCTTTGCTTACAATGAAGAAAAAAATATTGGACAGCTTCTCCAGGCAGTGGAAGAGCAAGTCTTCAAGACGGTCGAGTTGAAAGAGATCATTGTGGTTTCCAGCGCGTCAACAGACAGAACAGATGAGATCGTGCGCCAGCACATGAAGAAGGATCTTCGCATTCAGCTTATCACACAGGAAGAGAGAAAAGGAAAATCCTCTGCAATTAACTTATTTCTGAAAGCTGCGACCGGGGATGTGTTGATCATCGAGAGTGCAGATACGATCCCAGCTAAGAACACAATTGAGAAACTTGCAGCACCGTTTTATGATGACACCATCGGTATGACCGGTGGACGACCGGAACCAATCAATAATCCGAAAAGCTTTATCGGATTTGCCGTGTGTATGCTCTGGAGATTACATCACAAAATGGCAATGGTGTCTCCAAAGATCGGCGAGATGGCCTCGTTCAGAAATCTGGTTAAAGAAATTCCCGAGCACAGCCCAGTCGACGAAGCAAGTATCGAATCCATTATTACGGATCATGGATTAAAACTGAAGTACATTCCAGATGCGATCGTGCATAACAAAGGACCTGAGAATGTGTCTGATTTTATAAAACAGCGCAGACGTATTTATACCGGTCATCTATGGCTTCAGGAAAATCAAGACTATACTGTTGTTTCTCAAAATTCAGGTTTGATCATTGGTCTGACCATGAAAGAATTCTCTCTCAATCCAATAAAAGATTTGAAGATAATCTTCACTATGATACTGGAGGTGTGGGGACGCTTTCTTGGGTGGTTCGATTATAAAATATTAAAAAAAATTCCCTACAAATGGGAAATCTCGGAATCCACAAAGGATTTGAGTAAATCATAAATATGAATAATAAAGTTTCATTATATTCATATTCAGGGAAACAACGTGTTTCTCTCGTTCCCAAAGCCCACTTTAAGAACGGAATATGTTTTCATTCGCTACCAAGCAGGGGCTTGGTAACGAGAATGAATAAAACTACAAAAAATTTGAGTAAACGTAAATGAAAAATTGCAGTAAACTAAATCAGAAAATAATTAGCACACTTATTACTTATCTTGTAGCACAGGGAGCAAAGAAGATTGGTCTATTTGGTTCATATGTACAAGGGGAAGCAAATGAGGAAAGTGATATAGACATACTTGTTGAATTTTTAGATAATAAAAGCTTGTTAGAACTTGTTCGTATTGAGAGAGAATTATCCGATCTCGTACATACAAAAATTGATTTGGTAACAGAACGTTCGGTAAGTCCATTATTGATAGATAGTATAAAAGCAGAAGAGAAGGTAATATATGAAAACTAAGGATGATAGAGTTTTCCTTCACCATATATTTGAAGCTATACAACGTATCAAAGAATATACTAAACATCTTTCTTATGAGGATTTTCTCAACAACAATCTTGTTCAAGATGCAACTATTAGACAAATTGAAATCATTGGAGAAGCAACAAAGCACATCTCAGAGAAATTCAGAAATATCCATAAAACAATTCCGTGGAGAGATATTGCCGGAATGAGAGATAAACTTATTCACGGTTATTTTGGTGTAGATTTGGATGCAGTTTGGAAAACCGTTACAGAAGATATTCCTTTTTTAGAAGAACAATTTCACGAAATATATATTCAATAATGAAAAGCATAAAACTCCTCCTCAAACTCATTTTCCTTCGCATCTCACGACATTTGTATGAAAAATTCATGCTGCCTGTGAATTACACGGTAAGTGTGACCTATCGCTGCAACTCCCGCTGTAAAACCTGTAACATCTACGAAAAAAAATGCGATGAGCTCAACATTCAGGAATATGATAAGATCTTTAAGTCGATTGGGAATTCAGCATACTGGATTACCATGAGTGGTGGTGAGCCCTTTCTTCGAAGAGACCTGGAAGAGATCATTCAAACGATCTATCACAGATGCAAGCCGAAGATAATAAATATACCTACGAATGGATTACTCTGTAATGAAATCCCAAAACGTGTTGAAGCAATCGCAAAGAATTGTCCCAATAGCAACATTGTAATTAACCTCTCTATCGATGATATCGGTGCTCGTGATGATGCAATTCGCGGTATCCCCGGTGCCTATGAAAAAGCACTGAAAACCTATGATGGACTTGGAAAAATAGAGCAGTGTAATCTAAACATAGGTATCCATACAGTTATTTCTAAATTCAACGTTGATCATTTTCATGAAATTTCCGGCACACTGATGGATCTCAAGCCGGACTCCTATATTACAGAAATCGCAGAAAACCGTGTTGAACTGGGCACTATGGATGAGGATATCAGTCCTTCAACCATGGCTTATTCCCAGGCAATAGATTCTTTACTTCACATTATTAAGAATACTCACTTCTCCGGCATGAACAAGATCACCCAAACCTTCCGTATTGAGTACTACAAAATGGTAAAAAAACTCCTCAGGGAAAAGCATCAGATTTTCCGATGTTACGCTGGAATTCTCTCTGCTCAGATCGCACCGGACGGAGATATTTGGCCATGTTGTATGAAGGCAGTTAATGTGGGAAATCTGAAAAGCTATAATTATAACTTCAAGAAACTCTGGAAGAAAAGCACACTCCTTAAAGAAGAACGCAGGATAATCAGAAAAGAAAAATGCTTCTGCCCGATGGCAAACGCTTCCTACACGAACATGCTGATGAAGAATTCTATTATGTTCAAAGCAGCGCTCAGACTTTTTAAAAAATAATGAATAAACATATCTCAATAAGAGAAAATTTTTCAATCTCCTCTGGAAACTATATATATCGAGACTTTTATGAACATTCACAAGAAAAGGTTGTACTTGTTCTGAATACCTACGAAATCTCGGACAAAGCAGATAAAGCAATCACGGTACTTCTACAGATTTTCAAAGATCAATTCTCAAAAAAAACATATGATGTTTCATCAAGATTGAAAGAAACAATCCTCGAGATGAACTGGCATCTCACTGCATTTTTTAATAGACAAAAGTGTAAATTCGAAATTTCTGCAGTCATTTGTGTCATAAAAAATGATACTGCCTATTTTGTGCAAACGGGAAGACTACTTATTTATTGCTATGATACTTCTTTTTCATCAATCGGACTAGATATCGAGAAAAATTTTAAAGAATCATTTCAAATACCGATACTAGGCATCAAAGAAGGTGAACTGCAAATAAAAGTACACTCACACAAACTTGACCAAAGCACTGATCTTCTGATCATTCCTTTTAAACAAGCTAAAGAATTATCACTGGAATTTGCGACTCGTGAGAATTTCCTGAGTTTGATAAACCAGCTTTTTTCTGATAAAATTAAGCCAATTGCTCACATTTCAGCAAGAGAAATGCATTCACAATATAAACCCCGTCTGAGATTTCGACTGACTTCGAAGACAACTGGTCGAATCATGCTTATTGTTATTGTCATTGCAACGGCGTACGTACTCTTCGGAAGGAAATGGGGGCAGGGTTTACTGAGCAGCGGGAAGGAAGTTATCAGTGAGAAGAAAAAACTGCTCATCGATTATAAATCACTCTTTCCAAATCTCCCGCAACCTGCGTTTGAAGTGAAAGCATGGGAATGGCTTAGTCCACGTGAGATAACGCGTCCTCCGATATTCGATGCTGAAAATCTTTATTTTATTACTGATAATGAACTAACATGCATCAAGAAAAATACCTATCAGGTAAAATGGAAAACCAAATTCAATGATAAGATACGAAACGCTGAATCACTCCGAAATGAAAAATTACTTATCGTTGATGCAGAAGATAATCATTACTTAGTTGATAAAACGAATGGAAAGATCGAATGGAATAAAAACAAGCCATCAACTCCAGTGAAATATATAAAAGAACGTCCGCACCTGATCGTGATAGACTATATTCGCGATGGGCGGCTGGAACAGAATTACTACATTCTTGTGGACAAGAATACTATTCAGCTCGTGCTTGCAGACAAGGGCGAGGTCATCGCAGTGGAAGAGTTTGAATCCGAGATTGATTTCATTTCTGAGTATGATTATATCGAAAAATGTTTTTATATCACAATGCGAAGAAAGTTGTATAAAGTTGATCTTATACTTATGTAGTTTCCAAGAAGGTTCTGCGATATGAAACAAGAAAAGAAATCTAACGGGAAAATCAACATCTCTGAAATAAACCAGAAGGTTTTTCAGGAATTCAAACAATCGCTTAAACATAAACTTTTTGATGAAACACTTACTCTCTATATCCTGCGCCCCATTGCGTTCATCTTTGTTAAATTGATATACCGTACGAACATCACACCGAACCAGGTCTCGCTGATGACCATTATCACCGGAATCATCAGTGGAATTCTATACACACAAGGAACCTACACTTTTTTCATCATTGCTGGGGGTTTACACTTTTTCTGCCTGGTACTCGATTGTGTGGACGGCATGATCGCCCGTCTTAAAAAAAGCGGGACTCCCGTAGGCAGGATTGTCGATGGGTTTGCTGATTATTCTGTTGGTGTGGCTGTATTCATTGGATATGGTATTGGTTTAGCCAATGCTGGTTACCAGGTTCCCTTTGGAATCAATATTTCTCACTGGACATTACTAGCTATCTCTGCGGTAAGCTGGATTTTCCATTCTATGATCGTTGATTACTATCGCGTGGAATTCATGGCTCATGGATTAGGCATGATACAGTCTACCTGGGAAGCGAAGAAACACTTCAAAGAAGAATTGCGTAGAATCAAACACGAGAAGGGCAGGGTCATGGATAAGGTCCTTATCGCATTATATCTGGGCTATTCACACCTGCAGCTCTTTAAACTAGAAAAGAAGGAAGTGTACAACAGGGAAACCTATTATCAAAAGAACAAAACCCTGATCTTTCTATGGTTCTGGATCGGACCTACTGCACAGACTTTTTTTATGATCGTTTCTGCAATTTTGTTCAGACCCATTATATTCTTCGGCTATGTTATTGTAATTGCAAATATTTGGATGATAGTACTGTGGATCATCCAAACGAGAGTGAATAAGAAAATCTTAATAAAAAATGAGAGTTAACATATAAAGGAGAACGTATGGCACGAATTGGATCAGCGGGTAATTATGGTCCAAAAATCCGCTCAGATTGTAAGGTAACGGTCGAATTAACTATTTCCGACGGTATTCAAATAGAATTAACAAGTAAGGTTGCTAAATTCTTTAGAGATCAAATGCTAGCACTTGCACAAAAGGTGCTTGATCATTTTGAAATCAAGAATGCTAAAGTTACAATAGAAGATCAGGGTGCGCTAGATTACGTCATCGCTGCACGTATTGAAGCAGCCCTCAAAAATGCAGATCCATCAATCACTAAAGCTTATTTACCCGAGATGAAGAAATGTTCCACTTATGGTACTGCGAAACATCGTTTGCGTAGATCCAGGTTATATCTTCCGGGTGATGCTCCGAAGCTTGCGCTTAATGCTGGTTTGCACGGCGCCGACGGCATTATCCTTGATCTTGAAGATTCGGTTCATCCTGATGAAAAGGCAGCAGCACGTATCTTGGTGAGAAACACGCTTCGAACAATCGATTTCAAAGGTGCTGAACGGATGGTTCGAATCAATCAGCTTCCCCTTGGCTACGAGGATATACGAGAAGTTATTAACCAGAATATCCACGTCATACTTATCCCAAAATGTGAGTCTAAAGAACAAGTTAGTGAGATTAATGAGTTAATAATAAAAGAAAAAAGTGATGATACTCCTGTCTATCTGCTCCCAATTATCGAATCAGCAAAAGGGGTTCTTTTTGCGTATGAGATTGCTACAGCAAAAGAAACAGTAATTGGTCTTGCACTTGGACTTGAAGACTATACTGCTGATATCGGAGTGAGAAGAACCCAATCGGAAGAGGAATGTTTCTTTGCTAAAAGTATGGTACTCAACGCCGCAAAAGCTGCAGGAGTTCAAGCGATCGATACAGTCTACTCCAATGTTGATGATATGGAGGGATTGTATGCAAATGTAAAACAAGCAAAATCAATGGGATTTGACGGCAAGGGATGTATTCATCCGCGCCAGATAAGAGTAGTGCATGACGCCTTACTTCCATCTCAGGAAGAGCTTGACCGAGCACAGAAAATCGTCGAAGCTTATGAGCAAGCAGAAAAGGAAGGAATCGGAGTTGTTGCACTTGGCAGTAAGATGATCGATCCGCCGGTGGTGAAGCAGGCACAAAAGATCCTTGAAATGGCACGAGCTGGAGGTATGGTATCATGAAGAAAGCAGATAAATTTGTAAATAACGCAGCAGGACGTCTGATCCCAACGATCGTGAATGGAAAAGAAGTAATCCCCTTTAAAGGAATTAATAAATATATTCCAACCAAAAATGCAGCAGGACCACGAATCCCAAGTGTGGTAGATTACCCAAAGGATTGCAACAAGATCGTGGAAAGTCTGCGTGAAGCGCTGATTCAATCCGGGCTGAAAGATGGTATGACCATTTCGACTCATCATCATTATCGTAATGGAGATTATGTTTCCAACTGGATATTTGACATTGCAGCAGAGCTTGGTATTAAAAACCTCACGTGGCTTCCAAGCGCATCATTTCCATGTCATGCGCCAATTATCAAACATCTTGAATCAGGTGTTATCGATCATATCGAAGGCAGCATGAACGGACCGCTTGGTGATTTCTGCAGCTATGGAAAAATGAATGGATTAGGATATCTTCGCAGTCATGGAGGCAGATACAGAGCTGTGTCAGACGGCGAAGTGCATATCGATATTGCAGTGATCGCTGCTTCGGCTTCTGACATGATAGGAAATGCCAACGGTGTGCTGGGAAAACATCCGTTCGGACCGATCTCTTTTTCAAAAACTGATTCAAAAAATGCCGATAGAACTATCATTATCACGGACACACTTATCGATTTTCCATGCTATCCCTGGGAAATAATGGGTAATGATGTGGATTTCGTCGTGGTTGTCGATGAGATTGGCGATCCTCAGAAGATCGTTTCTGGCACAACTCGTATTACGAAAAGTCCCGATAGATTACTCATTGCAGAATATGCCGCAAAATTTGTTGATGCTGCAGGAATTCTCAAGGATGGTATGAATTTTCAGGCAGGCGCAGGTGGAATTTCACTTGCATTTACTGATTTTGTGAATCAGCGGTTGACTGAAAGAGGCATCAAAGCTCGAAGCATGATCGGTGGAAGCACCAAGTTTCTTGTTGATATGTTGAATAACGGTCGTACGGATTATGTTTTTGACGGACAAACATTCGGATTGGAGGCACTCTCATCTTTACGGGACAATCCACGACATATTCCAATTGATATTTTTGATATCTATGACTTTCATGCGAAAAGTAATCTTGTGCAGATGATGGATGTAATCGTACTTGGGAGCACAGAGGTTGATGTGAATTTCAATGCCAACTGCGTGACTCACAGTGACGGGAGAATGCTGCATGGTATCGGTGGATTCCAGAATTGCATGATGGCAAAATGCACGATGATCGCTGTACCGACTTTCCGTGATAGGATTCCTGTGATAAGAGATGAAGTCACGACCATTGTCGCACCAGGTCAGCTGGTCGATGTGATCGTGACCGAACGGGGCATTGCAATTAATCCACTGAGAAAAGACCTGATCCAAGCCACGAAAGATTCTGGTTTGCCCATTCGTGACATTCGTGATATAAAAGCTGAAGTTGATGATCTTTGCGGTATTCCAGCCAAGCCAAAACTTACTGATGAAGCAGTGGCTGTTGTTGAATGGGTTGACGGTACGATCCTCGATACTATCTGGAAGGTTAAGGATTAGTTGTCACATAGCAAGACATTGTTTACAGTTTTTTATGGTTGAAACTCTAGCACCACATCGTTTACACTTTGTGGATAAACCACCCCATGGGGTGGTTGCGCTTTTAATGGTCTAAAATAGCAGAACATCGTTTACATCCAGTCAACAGGAACATAATATGGAAATTCTTCTTCAAGCTGATCATCACAAAAGATTTTCAACGATTGAGCTTCAATGGATATTACAGCCTGTACATATTTATAAACAAGTTCAGCTTTCAATAAAAATATTTCACCAAAGATGTTCAATTTACGATCACCGCGGATTAAGCGTATAATGATAACCTCACCATCAAAGACATCGATCTGTTGAGGGATCTGAAAATCTTTATCCAGGATGCACATTGATAAATTGGAATTGTGTACCTCAATGGGTATTTGGTTTTTATTTATACTATAACGGTAATTTAGATTATGGAAAATTTCAAATTGATTTGTACTGGCCGCCAGATCTTCAAAACTGTTAAAGGTTTGTGTACGATAGAATTTTTTATCGAAGGTATCATTGAATTTTTCGATGATACCATTTCTCCAGGGTTCTGACTGGGGTATAAAAACGGGTTTTACACCTTGCGAGAGCGCCAGACGAATTAATGTACCAAAACTATGAGGATGTCGATTGCTGCCACGAAATGCGAGTTCATTGTCCATTTGCAGAAAGTCCGGTATACCAAAGTGTTGCCAGAACCTTATAACAGCCTGGACTATGCCTTTCGATGCTTTAGTATGTAAAGGATTAATATGAACACAGTGGTTATTGGTATCGATAATATTAAAAAAGTAAATCTTCTTTTTGCTATTAACCAGATAACGAGGTCCAACTATATCCATTTGGTGCGTAAAAGCGTGGCTGTAATCAGGGTAATCGTTCTTCCTTTTAGCTACTTTCGGCTTTTTATGAGAGAGGTTATGTTTTTTTATAATTCGATCTATGGTCCAAACAGGAAGAGGTTCCATATCAAGTTTGCTAAGTTCCCATTGAATGCTAATAGCGCCAATTTGTGCATAAAGGGTATTCTCAAGTTTGCGTCTGATTTGTATGACCAACTCTTCAGGTTCTTGACTGGTGGTACTCTTTATATTGTTTGGCTTTCGAGAATGCTCGGTAAACCAGTTGTCTTGCGGATCATTTTCATATCGGGATTTCCACTTATAAAACCATGGACGGCTTCTGCTAAGTCGGTGACAAATATCCGAAGGTTTATGATTGGTAAGATACATTACAATAGCCTGTTTTCTGATTTCGATTTCATCCATTTTCTACCTCCGTTTTTAAGAGATAGAAAACGACATTTTGAATTAAATGTTAACAATGTCATGCTAGAATATGAGCATTAAACTGTAAACGATGTCTTGCTATAAAAAGTGTTAGCGATGTCATGCTATTTATCAATTAGTAAATAGGCATTGTCCTTCCTCCCGCTTTGTCGTGGTTTTTGAATCCAGTATTGAATAGCACGCAGATTAACGCAGACTAAGCTGATTTTCGCAGATAAATAATTACTTGTTTTCCTCATTCATTCAAACTGTCACAGTTCTCGTTACCAAGCCCATGCTTGGTAACGTACTTTGTGATTTTTTTCAAGAATGGGTAACAATCTGTTTCGAACAAATTCCTACAGCAGGACTTAAATCAAAGTGATCCCGATGTATAGTGAGAGTATGATTCGATGACTGTGGCTCTTCATCATCCTTCGGATTCTCACTTTCATTTTAAACAATCTAGTTTTCATGGATCAATCACGGACACTTTCTAATCAAAGATTATTAATTATATGAGATAATATTTCTATAAAATTTTGAAATACATATTGACATCTTTATCATAAATATTAATCAGAGTATTAACATTATATAGGGTAATATGAAAAATGAGCAAAGAAGGATAACGTCTCAAAATGTAAGACTAACCTTGATATCATAAATTTAGTAAGGAACCATTTTAAACAAGCTTGTTTAACACTGATATCTAATAAAACAGAAATAAAAAAAATATTTAATATTTTATTAAAGAGTAATAGTAAGGAGTAATTATGAAAAAATATTTACTTTTTTTATAATTATAATTTTATCATGCAGCAACAATTCTAATATATCTAAGATTCACTATAATACTGCTAATAAATATTACTTAAATGAAGTGTACAACTAATAATGTATAGGATGATACTATTAAAATAACCATCCCAATAACTAAATAAATCTTTTTTTTCATTTTAACCTCAACATCTTTTTTCTCCAGTCTCTTGTTCTCCTTACATCGTGGAGTCAATTAAGGAGTAATTCCCATAAGTTCATTCTCTTTTCCTATAACTAAACTAATCCTCTATTATTAAATTCTGTTTCCATATTGAAGACCTTTCTAATTTGAGAAGTGCAATAGAGAGGTACAATCTATACGAATTTATTCATAATGCTTAAATCCATAATTTTTCCTTTTCATACTTTATAAAACTGAAATTTTTAAGTTAAATGAACGAAAGGTTTGCTAACTTTTTTGTCAAATATAATTTTGTATTCGAATTGAATATCGTTGTCCATTAGCAATTCACTCTTCGCTGCTAACCACTTATGGATTATCTACATAAAACTTGCGATAAAAATCCATGGGTGAAGAGAATTGTTCACAATTATAGATGCTCTATAGAATAATACAGTCGTTCCTGAATGAAGCCAACCAGCTGACAGCCCTGCTGAATCTTGCTGAAAGGGAGCAGTCCGTCCAGATTCTTGGATTGAACAATTCCGCAAAAGCCCTTGCAGTTTCACATATATTCCAGCATTCTACAAATTCCATCGTGTATGTAACAGAAAACGATACGATTGCACAAGAGTTCTGTGATGACCTCGAAGTACTACTTGGTTCTGAACCTGTGTATCATCTTTCTCATTATGAACTGCTTCCTTACGAAGATTTCTCACCCAGAAAAACTGTGCAATTACAACGCAGTAATACACTCTCCGCAGCAGTTGATGGAAAAAGAGGAATATATGTGGTTTGCCTATGGGAATTGCTGAGAAACATTTCTCATCCAAATATATACTCAACATTACTTCTCAAACTGGAGAAACACAAGGAATACAATCTAAATGAACTGATGTCGCAGCTTGTTTCTGCAGGATATCAAAATACATCACAGGTCAGCCAGGCAGGTGAGATAAGCAAACGAGGAGGAATTCTAGATATTTTCTCTCCGCAATATGACCATCCCTGCCGCCTTGAATTCTGGGGAGACGAGATCATTTCGATCAGGCAATTCGATCTATCTTCGCAACTATCCTTACGGGATGACCTGGAATGTATCACGGTTCAACCGATCCGAGAACTATCCCTGGAACATCTCAAGAAAGAGCTATCTGATGAGTTGATTGCAAGGATCGCAGACAAAGGTTTTTATGAAGGCATCGAACAGGACATGACACTGCTGCTGGATAAAACTTCAACTTTTCTCGAGTATTTTGATAAAGAAAAAACTGTTATTGCTTTAGATTCTGAAGAAAAGTTCGTCGCAGTTCAGGAGCGTCTATTCGAAGAAATAAAAGAGAATTATACCAAAAAGAAGGAACTCTTCAAATCCAGATTCATAACACCATCTGATGAACTGTTCAGTACGTATGAAACACGGCACCTTTCTCAATTTCAAAATCTTCATTTTTCTCAATCCGAATTATCTGGAAAAAAAAAAGAGCTGGATATGTCCTGCAAGAGCCAGGTGAACTACAATAGCAAGCTGGAGTTACTCACTGAAGATATTGAACGATTTGCAAAAAAGAAATATCATATATATATCCTTTCTGACAATAAAAGCCAGAGCAATAGGATGCATACGCTTCTTTCCGAATACGGAGCTGATATTCGTTATCATGTGGGTGTGTTTCACAACGGATTTATTCTGGATGATGCTCACCTTGTCTTTCTGACCGATCATGAGATATTCAACAGGTACAAGCAGAAACGAAGATTTGCACAGTTTAAGAAAGCTGAGTCAATTTCGGATTACGAAGCCCTGAAACCCGGTGATTATGTTGTGCATATTGATTACGGCATCGGCATTTTTCAGGGTATTGAAAATATTGCAATACAAAACAGAAATATTGACTGCCTTCAATTGCAGTATGCAGAGAACGATAAGGTCTATGTGCCGACAGATCAACTGCAGACCGTTGCCAAGTTCGTTTCTCAGGAAGGAGTGATACCCGAGCTTCATCGACTGGATAGCACAAGATGGGAAACCACAAAGAAAAAACTCAAAAAGGAGGTCGAAGAGATCGCTGCTGACCTGCTCTACCTCTACGCACAGAGGAAGATCTCACAAGGATATGCGTTCTCGGAAGATACAGAATGGCAGAGAGAGCTGGAGAGTTCATTTATTTATGAAGATACTATCGATCAGGTAAAAGCGACAGAAGATGTTAAATCCGATATGGAGACCGCCCTACCGATGGAACGGCTTATTTGCGGAGATGTGGGATTTGGTAAAACTGAAGTTGCGGTTCGTGCAGCTTTTAAATCAGTCATGGACAGTAAGCAGGTTGCCTTCCTTGTTCCCACGACCATCCTTGCAGAACAGCATTATATCACATTCACAGAACGATTGAAGGATTATCCGATTCGTGTGGAGATGCTCAGTAGATTTGTGCCTGCATCAAAGCAGAAGGCAATTGTAGAACGGCTTAAATACGGCGAAGTTGATATTATTATCGGCACGCATCGATTGCTTTCTAAGGATGTACTGTTCAAAGATCTCGGCTTGATCATCATCGATGAGGAGCAGCGATTTGGTGTCCGTCATAAAGAAAAGCTGAAAGCGCTTCGAAGTAATGTGGATGTGTTGATGCTTTCTGCAACACCGATCCCTCGCACACTGAATATGGCTCTTACCGGTGTAAAAGATATGACACTCATGACTGTTGCACCAGAGAATCGGCTGCCTGTACGCACTGCCATTATTGAATATGATGAGGATGTCATTTCTGCAGCAATTCGACGGGAGATAGACAGGCAGGGGCAGATATATTTTCTTCATAATCATGTGGAAACAATTTATGGAATGGAAGAAAAACTTCAGGCACTTATGCCGGATGTAAGCCTCCGGGTTGCTCATGCGCAGATGTCTGCACGAGAACTAGAACATGTGATGATGGACTTTTATCATCATACATTCGATATACTGATATGTACAACGATCATAGAATCAGGCATTGATATTCCCAACGTAAACACGATTATCATAAACCGTGCTGATAAGCTTGGTCTGGCACAACTCTACCAACTCAGAGGACGTGTGGGACGATCAGAACATCAGGCATATGCCTATCTTATAGTGCCGAAGAAAATCAGAAAAACTGCCTATGAACGTTTGCGGACTATCGAGCAACATGAAGCTCTTGGATCTGGGATAAATATAGCTATGAAAGATCTTGAGATACGGGGTGCGGGAAATATTCTTGGTAAAAAGCAGCATGGTATCATGAATACTATCGGAATGAATTTCTATAACCAACTTCTCAAAAGAGCGATCGATAAAATTAGACAGGGAGTGGATCGGGATATCTTTGAAGCTGATCAATACAGAGCAAAGATACAGTGCGAAATACCCTTTTCACTTCCAAAGGAATATATTCATGATGACACAATCCGTCTTGATTTTTATAAACGTCTTAATAGTATCGATACCGAAAAGGATTTTTCACTGCTTCAGGACGAGATGCGTGACCGGTTTGGGCCGATACCCGAAATCGCAGAATATGTGTTCAAATACTACCAGGTAGTGTTCTGGACAGAGCGAACTGCAATCCGATCTCTGTATATCGGGAAGCAGATGATGACATTGAGCGTTGAGCAAACAGTTCTAACTAAATCCAGAATTGAGACAATCATGAAAGAAATACGTTTTGAAGTAAATTTCAATATGACGAAAGGGACAAAAATCCATATTCGGCTACCCCATAATAAAATTGACAGTTTCACCACCAACTTTGACGTTTGCATTCAAATCATTAAGATATTAAGTACGAAAACGTAGAATTAATCGTAAAGAAGGTTTATTAATGAAAAAATCTACAAAAATAATTGCCGTTGTCATCATCGTTGTCGCTGCAGCACTCATCATCATAAATAATTTCATTATCAAATCACCGGACAAGATTCTGGCAAAAGTCAATGATCATGAGATACGTTTCTCTGACCTCGAAAAAGTAGCTACTCAATATGGATTCCAGGTGAGCCCAGAAGACGCCAACCTCATTTTAGACCAGCTTGTGTATAGTGAGATTGCAAAGATCTATGCGCAGAATACAGGGCTTGTGAATGAACCAGATTTTAAGAAGGACTTCGAATGGCAGCGAAACGAGTTGAAAAAAGAACTTCTTATTAATGCAATGCTGGAAGATCTTGCCAAGAAAAATACAGACATTTCAAAAGAGGAATATGCCACTTATGTACAGGACAATCCTTATGTAAAAATCAAAACGATCTTTGTGCCTTCCCAGGAAGATACTACAAAAGCCCGTGAGAAGATAAACGAAGCTTATCAGAAATTACAGGATGGTTCTGATTTTGAAAAAGTACAGAAGAAATATGTCGATAAAGTATACAGAACTCCTGACGACAAAGCTGAAATCGTTAAAATGCAGGTTCTGCAAAATATTATTCCTATGCAAGATGAGTTTCCAGAGATCAATGAATTTACCAGGCCAGTTTCCACAAATTATGGATTTTATATCATAAAACGATATGGAGATCCATCCATTGAAGAGATTATGGATGAGGTAGGAACAGATATACAGAATGAAAAGCAGAATAGTTTTGTTAATGACTTTTTGGAATCCTTTAAGCAGGAGTTAACCGTAAATACCTCAAATCTACAGAAGGGATTAAATTCAAACTCGCAAGCTCAAGATAATGTAGTGATCGCATCAAAAGACAACAATCAACTTACTTATGGCGAATTGAAGAAGTATCTCAACTTATTCCTCACAGAACAGCAAATGCAGACTCTTGACATCCTCGATTTTGAGGACATTACAAAACAGATAGCTCTTCAGGAATTCCTCTCTGAAAAAGCGCTTAATGAAGGATATGAAAACTCGTTAAATTTCGTTGCCCAATGGGAAGCTCAGTCTCAGGAATTTGATAAAAACTATGATAGCTACATCGTACAGCAGGTGTTTAGCAATGTGATAAATCCCTCAATTCAGGTTTCTGATGAGGAGATAATACAATTCTATAATGACCATAAGGAAGATTTCATGATCGATGGAACTCCACAACCACTCGAGGATGTTCGTTATGATATCAATATGGAGCTTAGCAACCAGAAATATAAAAACTGGTTCGATAATGTAATAGAGCAATATAATATCACGATTGAAACCTATGAAGAGAATCTTTAGTATCATCATTCTCTGCGTCGTTGTGTTGAACGTATTGCAATGCAATAACAAAGAGAGCAAAAAAGTTATTGTAGCCGAAGTGAATGATCAGAAGTTGTACGAGCATGAGTTTCGAAGTCTTTTTACAGAAGAGGAATGGCAATCTGCCACACCTGAGGAAAAGAATCAAATCATCAATGACTGGATAGAGATCACGTTACTGGCAGAAGAGGCAAAGAAACGCGGACTCGCAAAAAAACCCGAAGTTAAGTTTAATATTAAATATGCTGAGAAGACACTTCTGGCTAATGAACTTCTTGCAGATCAGCTCAAAAAAGTGAGTGTTGACAAAGATGCAGTCTTGGATTATTACAATCTCCATAGAAATGATTACCTGCGAGATCGAACCTTCTATAAAATCCAGCAGTTCATTGTACCAAATTGGACAATCTCAGATTCCGCCATTGCACTTATGAATAGGGGAGAAGCATTCTACACAGTGGCAAAAAATCTGGGTAGTAACTATGTGGTAAAAACCGTTGGTAAAAATGATGTAACTCCTGAATTCTGGAATTTCCTTGCTGGTATGAAACGTTGGCATATAAGAATTATTGAAGACGAAGGTGTCCTCAAGATGGTTCAACTTCAGGACACCCTTGAGGAAGAACAACCAATTCCTTTTCAAGAAATCAGTGATTCCTTATTCAATATACTTCTGGAGCAAAAACGTGAGGAGTTCCTCGCAAATGCCCTGGATAGTCTGGAAATCAGTTACAAAGTAAAAATATATTAATAGGATTTATTATGAACAAAAATTTTTTGATACTTAGTATAATTACTACCTTCTTTTTTTCTGCACTACTTTCAGAAGAAGTCGATGGCGTTGCAGCAATAGTTGGGGATCAGATCATTCTTGAATCCGAAGTTGAAGCAAATTATCAAGAGTTTCTTGCTTCAGCATCACTTGGAAATAATGTAACAAAAGAGGAAATCCTTCAACTCCTGGTTGAGGAAAAACTTATTACTGAAAAAGCAGCGCGTGAAGATATTACTGCAACAGAAATGGAGATCGATAGACAACTCAAACGAACGATTCAAGACATTATTGCTCAGTTTCCCAGTTATGACCGGTTCCAGCAGATCTTACAAAGTGAAGGACTTACCATCGAAGAATTAAATAATATGTATCGTGAAGAGATAAAAGATAATATCGTGCAGGAAAAATTACTTCAGCAAGAGGTTTTTTCACAAATCAATGTAGCTGAATTTGAAAAGAAAAAATACTACGAAACCCACCTGGACAGTCTTCCTTTGCGTCCTAAAATGATGAAGATCGCAGAAATCTCAATAACACCAAATATGGGTGATGAGAGTCTGGGTGATGCGTATAGAACGATCGAGATGATACAGGATGAGCTCAATAAAGGAACTGATTTTGAAGACCTGGCAAGAGAATATTCCTCATGTACTTCTGCTGCACAAGGAGGTGATCTCGGTTACTTCTCTCGTGGCTCTATGGTTAAGGAATTTGAAGATGCGGCTTTTGCACTGGATGTAGGCGAGATTAGCGAGCCTGTTCTTACAGAATTCGGGTATCATCTCATCAAAGTGGATGACATACGTGATGGAGAAATAAAAGCACGACATATACTTGTTGAAGTCAATATGAGTGAAGAGGATCAGGAAATCGCCAGAAATATGATCGATGACATTCATTCACAGCTCGCAGAGGGGGCTGACTTTGTTGAACTCGGACAAGAACTCGATGACTCTACTGGGATTTGCAAACGAAGTTTTACGATAGAAGAATATCCTATTGATCGGCTTGCTCAGATACCTAAAGTTGGAAGCTTGTTCGCAGAATTGGATGAAGGAGAAAGTACCGATGTAATCGAACTTGAAGGCACTTTTTATATCTTTAAAAATGTTGGTTATGTAGAACCACGTCCCTATAATTATAATGAAATCTCAATGCAGATCGAACAGCTTGTCTTACAAGAGAAACAGCAAGAAGCTATTCAGGATTGGATCGACGAGTTGAGAAAAGAAATCTATGTAGAGGTTATTAAGTAGTATAGAATCATAAAATATAATAAAAAAGGCTCGATTCAAAAACCGAGCCTTATTTTTTTCATCTGATATTTATTTACGGTACTATACGTCGTCCCATTGCATCACTCCTGCCGGGAGAATTATCATAAATCTCCGAGACAAAGTATATTACTGCTGGATAATCTCTGGGAAATTTTCCATGAAAATAGCTGTGTACATCATTAATATAGCGAACAACTAACTTCTCATATTCCGTAAGATCGGGATCATCCGGATGAAGCAAACGGGCAATGGTCTTTAGTTTAAAGGATGGAATATCAAGATACACAATTGTCGAAACAGGATAAGTCATCTGGTTGAGGAAAGACTGTGTTTCAAATTCGGGCGTTGAGTACAGCTCAAGAGATACCTGCCGATCAAGATCAAATAACGAATCTACATTTGTATAAAAATATTTCAATGTTTCAAGCTTCTTCACAAAAGAGGAATCATTGGTCTCCTCCATAAGAGCAATAAGCTCCGGCAGCTTCTCTGCTTTGGGCAGGAAGCCCATTCCTTTGACTGCATTGTTCAGTTTGAATTGAGAATCATCTCTTTTACAACCATACGTCGCAACGATGCCATTGTGCGGTCCGGCAAGTTCTGGTGGCTGCATATTTAGAAATCTATCAAGGGTCTCAATACGCTTCTCAATGTTCCATTCCATGAATTTTTCGGGAAATTCTACAAGTTCATATTCATTCCAAACACCATCGACTTTTGCCTTGATCAAATTCTCTCCTGGCTCAGGAGTGATCACACAGTCCTGCTGGAAATAGTCGTCGACCCAGAAAGTCTTTGGTTGCGGGGCTTTCGGGGTGGTAGCACATGAAATAAGTAGTGCAATCATACATACTATGGTAAAACTGTTAACTATTCTTTTCATATTAGAACTCCTACAGTATTTTTCTTTCCTGGGATGAGATTACAGCATTATCATTTGTCAATAATATTAACTAATCTTATGACAATAAATAAGAACATTGACATATAAAATTGATTAGAAGATTAGCTCAACAACATTATTTCAAGAGGTTACTATGAAACTGAAGCGATCTTGCGGTGTACTTCTGCATCCCACATCATTTCCTGGCAAGTATGGCATTGGCGATCTTGGTCCGAATGCCTATACATTTATCGATTTCCTTTCTGAGTCAAAACAAAAACTCTGGCAGATACTGCCGCTTAACTATCCGGGATATGGGAATTCCCCCTACAATCCGATCTCTGCTTTTGCAGGCAATCCATCGCTTATCAGTCCCGAGAAGCTTATCGAAAAGGGTTATATTGCTACTTCAGATCTCCCTGACCCAGAAGAATTTGATGATGAAAAAGTTCTCTTCGACAAAGTGATATCATATAAAAGGAAAATTCTGGAAAAAGCCTTTTCAAGATTCATGAGTAATGATCCGCATAAGCAATTGAATGAGTTCGATACCTTCTGTTACGAAAATGCTCACTGGCTGGATGATCTCAGCCTGTTCGTCTCTCTGCGTCAAAAGAATAAGTATGCATCATGGAACAATTGGAACAGAGATATAAAACTGCGAAAAGATAAGGCCCTCATACTCTGGAGAAATAAATTAGCTGAACAGATACGGTATCATAAATTTGTTCAGTTTCTCTTTCATGAGCAGTGGAGAGAACTTGTGAACTATGCTCATAGTAAGAACATACAGATTATTGGAGACATCCCCATCTATATTGCCTACGATAGTGCCGATGTATGGGCTAATCAGGGTCTCTTTTATTTAGATGAAGACGGTAATCAAACCTACATCGCTGGCGTACCACCTGACGCATTCTCTGAGGATGGACAGATCTGGGGAAATCCGCTTTATGACTGGAAAAAGATGCAACAAAATGATTATTTGTGGTGGAGAGAGAGGATATCCCATCTGCTGACATTAGTGGACTATGCACGAATCGATCATTTTATTGGTTTTGTGAGATTTTTGAAGGTGGAACCCGGTTCTACTACTACCAGATACTCTGAATGGGAGCAAGGTCCTGATGCACATTTCTTTTCTACAATGAAGAAATATTTTGGTAAACTCCCTATTATTGCAGAAGATCTTGGCATGATCATTCCTCGCGTCTATGAGCTCAGAGATGAGTTCGATCTACCAGGCATGAAAATTCTTCAATACTCTTTTGCGCCACAGGATACCCGTCCCGACGAATACGAAGAAAACTCTGTGGTGTATCCCGGCACCCATGATAATGACATGATAAAGACATGGGTTGCTAATCTTAAGATGTATGAACCGAAGATTTATCAGACATTTACTGGGTATATCAAGTATGATGAAAAAAAGTCGATTTGCTGGCAGGTGATAGCATGTGCATATGCTGCTCCTTCGAAATGGGCAATAATTCAAATGCAGGATATTCTTTGTCTTGACTCATCTGCTCGAATGAACCGTCCCGGGACTCTAGATGACAATTGGGATTGGCGTTTTACGTGGGATATGATTAAGGATGGAATAAGTGATAAACTATGTGAATTGGTTGAGAAGTATAATAGATAAAAGAATACTCGTATAATCTTGTTACTAAACCCCCAGTTTGGTAACGCATGCTATTATCACTTACGCAAGATTTTAAGGTACTATTAAACTTCTCACTCTTTCATTATTATCAACGAGCTAACCAGTTGAAATACATTAATTTGCACAGATTAAAAGCTCGTGACAACAAAAAAACTTACGAAATTATCATTGTCATCCAGAGTGAATGTAATGAATGAAGGATCTCCCTGCATGATGATTTACGTTTTCTGCGAAACCCTTCGTCTGGCTCATTGTGACAAGTATATTTACCCGAAGTGGTTTACGGCGAAGTATGTATTAGACCTTTATATCAAAATCAATGGTCATTCCCAACTTGTGTATCAAGGCGTATTCCACTGAGACTGAATTGGGAATCCAGAATTTATACATAACACACCCCGATCCCGACTTGCCTAGATCACTCCTCTCAAGAGGAGTATTTTTACTCTTTACCAAGCCCCAGTTTAACAAGATGAAACATAGTGGAGACTGATTTAGTAAAGAAAAAGGGGCTGACGAATCAGCCCCGAAAGCATTTTCCAGCGTTCCCAAAGAGGGCTTCGGGAACGAGATATTATATTATTTATTATTTCATCAAGATCATCTGTTTGGTTGCGTAGTCCTGCCCATTTACTTGGAGTGAATACAGATAAATAGCATTGGGAAGATCTTTGCCACTATTGTTTTTTCCATTCCAGTTAAGTTTTACCTCATCATCTGCAGTGACATGTTGAGTATCAAAGGTTTTCACCAGCGCACCTTTCACATCGTAGATCGATACGTCGACCATTGCAGATCGATCGAGGGTAAATGTTATCTTTGTTGCTTCTGCAAATGGATTGGGTGATGCAGTAAGGTCATACATCACAGGAGGGCTAACATTACTTTGCGGATCATTGATATCCGGAATGGTGATGATAGCAACTCTGTTGAAATGATGGATTGTTCCGCTGTAGTCCACACTCTCAAGCCAATAGTAATACACATCTCCGACTTGAGGATTTGAGATCAGATCTTCATAAAGATATGACTGCTGCTGCGTTGTTGTACCATGCCCTTCGATCATGCCGGATACCTGTGTTGCAGAAGTGAAATCCTGTTCCATATTACGATACACGAACCAGCCCAAATTGTCTGTTTCTGATTGTGTGGTCCAATAGATGGTTGGAGTGTTATTTATATACTGTGCAGTAAAGGTGGAGAGTTCGACGGGGAGGGTCGATGAAGTATTTATTGTGGCAACATAATTACTACCTCCATTATTTAGCCATGAATCACCTTGACCACCACCAGCGTCCCAACTTTTTGCCCATAAATGAAACTGATAGGTAGTACTAGCGGAAAGTCCATCTAAAACATTAATACTTTGGTCCGAAAGAGTACCTTGATAATCATTACCACCTAGATATGACTGGTTCCAAATAACTTCATTAGGTCCATTAATCACTTCTGAGCCATCAGAAGATTTTATCATCCAATAAAAAGCACCACCATTTCTATCCTGAGTATCACTCCAATACTTCATATCAGTGCCAGTAATAATCAGTGTAAGTGCATCGGTGAAGGTATGGCCGCCAAATTGAGTTCCATAACTAGGATCTGAACCAATCCAGTAATAGTTACTTCCTGCATTATTTGGATTTATTATAACATAATCTGAATACCATCCAGTCCCTCCAAATGCTATTGTAGGCAACATAACCAATATTATGAAAAATATAATTCTTTTCATCTAAACCTCCAAAATATTTTGGATTTTAATATTTTACATTTAACAATTTTGTTGTTATTTTTCATAAATTTTGTCAAGAATTTTTCAAAATTTTCAATTAATTAACAACATTTTATGTGTGACACTACCATTGTGTGCTTCGATTTTATAGAAATAAATACCCGGCAAGACTGGGTTTCCGTTGTTGTCTTTACCATCCCAGGTAGCAGAAGGAATTTCTAAATCCGAATTTCTAATATCTAATACCTTTACTAGTTGTCCTTTTACATTATAGATTTTTACCTCTTTGATCTCTGAGGGCTCTGTGGTGAAAAATTGAATTTCAGTCGAAGTTCTGAAAGGATTTGGGTAATTCCAAGTTTGAATCGTAGGTTGTTGATTGTGAGGATCAATCGATACGATCGGAATGTGGTAGGTGAAGTACTCATCAAAATTGATGTTGTAATCTCCGTTTCCTTCTGGAAGTTGATTGAAAAGTACACCCCCATTGGTTGTAAAATATTCTCCTATTGCAATATAGAAGCTGTCCACTGCACCGAGTTCTGTATTAATGGAAAAATATCCTTCAAGTACAGAATTGAGTGCTGCACCGGTGGCTCCTTCATTATCATACCAGGCATTATAGCCATTTGAACCTTCCTGTGCAAGAAAGAGATCCCACTGTGCTACCTGTCCTGCTTTCGCCCATGGTGCTGATGTCATTTGAGAAAGTTCACCGGTGATTATCAAGAAGAGGTCGGTTGTACCTCCTGCTGGTGTACATGCCACATAGCACCAGTCATTGTCAACTGCTGCCCAGAGTTCCAGATCAGTAGAAAACGAAACCAGTTCTGCCTGCGCATCCACTACACCATCCATAATAAAGGGCACACTTGCTCCCTGCACCTGCACATGCCAGTCCTGTCCATTATTATTATCCCAGTTGCCCTGTCCGTCATGGAAACAGAAATCGACAACGGTTGTGCCATTTTCAATTGTGAAGGTGTATGTCCACACAGTATCCTGCGCATTATAGGTCATTGGGTGGTCATCAACATTCTGCCAGCCGTTTCGTCCGATATGTATCTGAAGCTGGGTCGCATTGAACAGCAAACCATCTGCACCATACGTAATAGTAAGCTGATCTCCAACGTGCGGATCTTCAGGTGTCCATTGCACGTAGCTTTGCGCAGCACCTCCACCCGAGCCAACATACACATGCTGTATTGGTGATTTCTTTACATTTCCGTGCGTATCTTCCGCTTGTACATAATAGTCGATCAGGCAGTCTGTGTAGCCCGAGATCTCTGCATAGTATTCATCAGCGATATAATCCGGCAGTACAAAGAAATCAATATTCGGATTACCAGTCACATTACCAGTCGGGAAATCTCTCATTGACATAGTGATCGAATGCCAGGTTCCCACTTCCGATCCACCTGTATAGGTTTCATTATCATGTGAATTCAGGGAGTTCATTCCATCATTATCGATGCGGTATTTCAACTCAACTGAGGAAAGTCCAGACACATCATATGCAAAGGTCCAGACATAGAAATCACTGGAATTCTGATGAGTTTGATACCCATAGATCGGCCCAAAACCTTCTCCGCCGGGATTATAAGGAAATCTCTGCGGAATAAAGATAGATGGTGCAACGTTGTCTTCTCCGGGGTTTGCATCGATCTCATAGTCTGCATATTCCACTGCATTGTTGCAGGCAATGGTCTGCTTGACTTCCATATCCAGTGACGTGCCGTAATACATATACCCGCTTGTAAGCGAAGGCAGGAAGAAATGCCATGCACGTTCTGCATTATTTGCGCTGCCATCCGGGAAGACGATCTTGCTGATGTCCACCGAACCAATCAGGTCTTCTGCAGTTTCCACTCTGTTCTGCGCTGCAGTGATCACAGACCAATTGCGCACATCCTCAGTCCAGCCAAAGGGATCGAATTGATAGTTCCCGTCATACATTGGCCAGAGCCAGTTTATAAACTGTGGATGTCCCCAATCATTAGCAGCATTGACCCAGCTTCCGTCTTCTACATGCACGATGTCATTATCGGGCACGGGATTATTATCCAGAAACTGTTGCACGGTCGAGGGAATGTATCCTTGTGCTGCAGCGGCATTCGCAAAACTCGGTACCGAGTTCATATAATAATCGTATCCTCCACCCCAGGCATTATCACCATCATGTGCCATGAGTACAATACAGGGCTGAGATGGATCATTATATGGTGCAATATGTGAGTCGATCTCACCGGTTCCCATGGTGGCATAACCGTTCATGTAGCTGAGCACATCTCCCATGGGTACCACATCGATTGTGAATACTTGCTCAGTTTCGGGATCAATATACTGTGCTTTATGTGCCTGGTAGCAAAAGGGTGCAGCAAAGGTTCCACCTCTGCCGTCGATCTGTCCGCTCCACCAGTTGTTGCCAACCGGTCCAAGAATATCTGCGGGATTTGACGGATCGATATTGCATCCTGAGGTGCCGTAACTGAGTGGATAATCCTGGCAGGTTCGTGCGAGATGGCTGTTCGCAATAACTGACCATTCGATGCCCTCTTCAACGAGAGTTTGAATAATTCTCTGTGAGAATGAGCATTCTGCCGGCCAGAATCCTTTTGAATACACCGGATCATTTCCGAAGTATTGGCTGTAAATATAACGATGTGCTTGAATTTCTTTATGCAGGGCGTTCTCGTCGATCAGAGGAGCTAAAGCATGATGGAACGTGAATGCTGTGAGATCCATTCGCGGATTTCCACCTAATGTCTGCCATGATCGTGCGGTCTGGAAATTGCCCTGCCAACCGCTGTTATATCCCCATTGTCCGGCATCTGCAAGACTCTGCACATTTTCTATGAGGCAACCAGAATAGTTAACCTGTGCCCCTGCATCCGCAAGACCGAGGAGAGTTTGCACTGCGTCTTTTGGACGCCATTGATAGGCAGCAACTCTGTCTGCTTTGTTGAAGATGTCCTCGAGATCGTTGAGGGGATGCTGGATACCGTCCGCATACCAGTTGCCATTGTTTTGCTTGAGCCACTGTGACTCCCAGCATGTCTGGTAGCGGTTGGTGTTCCAGATTCCCTTATCCGGCCAGTAGATCGGCTGCTGCAAGTGCCATAGATAGGAAGTATGCACCGGAGCACTCACTCCGATGAGTGTGATGTGTATGAAGAGTAAAAAGAGGAATAATTTTTTCATATATATTACATTGTCATCCTTGATGAATAGTATTTATTACGACGCTTGCCACAGCGTAGTGAAACGAAGACGAGAAGGATCTCCCAGATAGTTTAAGTATAAAGCTCTTGGGATATTCCCCGACGAGTTGAGATCGTAGATTTCTTCGCTTAGCTCATCAGAATAAGAATTCATTTTATTAATTTTTTGTAATTTTTATGAAATTTATGATTTTTATATCCATTCTACTTACCATTAATATACGAAGTAATCCTGTAAAACTTCTTTGTTTCTAAAGCAGCACCAGTGTCTGTATATAAAGTATTAGAAGTTGTATCGATCAGAGAAAAACCATCATCCGGAGTATCACTTCTATATATCTTATAACCACTTGCTCCATCTACTGCATCCCAGTTTAATACGACATCATCATCTTGAACTTCAATACTCAACAAAGGTGCAGCAAGTATGAAATCAAGTACTTCGATAGACCAGTTTAGTGTATCTGCTTCATTACCTGGAACCATATCAGTAAGAGTAATAGTAAGAGTATGAAGTCCTTGAGAATTATAATCTGTTACATATGTGTACGAAGATTCAGAACCGCAGTTTGAGCCATCTAATTTCCATGTATATGACAATTCATCATTTTCTGTATCATCAGCAGTTATAGAAAATGTTTGAAAATCATTCTCTTGCATAGTGACATTCAGAGAATCAGGTAAATGAACAATTATATTTGGAGCATTATTAGGAATTATAAAAACACTGTTAGGTTCCATACCTGAAACCGGCATATCATCTCCAATGTATGGCGTAAAGAATGCATAAATATAGCCAAATGTTGGATGGTCACCAGTAGCATTCAGAAATGGAAATGCTTCAGTAACAATATGATTATCTTCTCCTGTAATGTGTACAGATAGTGCAACAGCTTCTGGATTGCCCAGTGTAGACCAAGGAATTGATATTTCGGTGAGTCCGATGCCGGACCAACCTTCGTAAGAATTGCCAATCACTCCATTACCTGGATAACTCCAACCTTTTGTATCTGTCCAATTGTTCACCTGCATCGAACCTCCACCTCCTTCAATTGCAACCTGGTATTCCGGCAGATAAGGCGAGGAAAAATCCACTCTTCCCCAAGAACCAGTTGTTGCTCCGTTACCAGCAGTATGGTCAGTATCAATGTTTACAAATAGATCTCCTTCTGAATTTAAATCCATATTATAAAATCCAATATAAAGATTATTATCATCCCATGTTATATCAAGTGTGTGGGTCTGGCTGGAAATACGTTCCGAATCTTCATCAAAATCATTTGTTCCATCGATATTAATGGTATGTGGTGTAATTCCAGATGGAACATTCAGTGAAGCATAACTATTAGCTTGAATTGTATTACCATTAAGGTCATCAACATCACTCACAAATATTTTACCACTATCTCCAACTTGGAAGGTTCCATTAATGAATAAATTTACCTTTGTCCAATCGTCTTGCCTTTCTGCTGCCAGAAGGGTGTAGGAACCATTAAAATCTTGCAGTGAATAATTTGAAGTATTCTGAGAAGAGGTTTCATCAACTGCTTCACTAAAGGTCAATTGTATTTCGTTGTTGTTAACAAGAAATGCAGTGCTGTTGAGTTCGGGGGCAAATACATCTAAGTTATCTGAAGCAAGTAGATCCAGCTCAGTAACTTTATTAGAATAGGGATCGTATGGTGCTGATGTCCATCCGGAGTATAACTTGACCTTCAATTTATTGTACCCTTTGATCTCATCTCCTTTGACCAGTGTGCCCTCAAATTCACCATTATGGCTTGCACCGCCATTTCCAAGAACTAACGCAACAGTAGCTCCGGAAGCTGAATTCCTTTGACCGCAGTAAGAACCATAATCTCCCCACATTCTCTGCAGGTGTGATTTTCCACTCCAGATAATGTCCAGCAGATCAGGAGACCAACCCGATTTAACATAACCCGTCTGGTTATAAAAATCATAAACAATATCCATGAAACTATTTCCAGTTTCCAAACTCAATGTTTTACTCACACCCCATTGTGTTAACGTAGCTTGAACAGAATCATTTTTTGAGGAATCAATCGTAATATCATATATTGCATGTTGTTGATTTGGTGAGACATCTGACAGAGCAGCAAAATGATTGTAGGAACTTTCATTATAATCTCCATCAGTCTCAGACCAATATGATACATCCGATCCCACTACAGAATAGGCATTACCATAGTCATCTTTATAAAAAACCCAATTAGCTTTACCACCAATTCCTTCTATAACAAAAAAGACTTTATCATTATGCATAATGAGTTCATCCCCACCATCTCTATCGATATCTGAGAAGTAGGCATTAGTAGTTACAGTATAATCTCCATTAGCCCAGCGGGAAACTTCTGCATACACATTAGCATTTTTTATATGCGAGGAATAACGATGCTCCCAATCTGCAACTTCACCGTCAGTATGCCAGCCAGTTTCATGGAGATTAATCATCATCGTGTACCATGCTAATTGGGAAAGTGAGTTGTCTGGAGATGAAATGATATTACTATATGTATTATCCCAAATATACCCGTAATTCCACTTGGGATCATGAAAATCAGAATGAGATTGTGTTGCTGCCCAGTTCGTATACCAGCTATTGTTACTGCCGCCATAGCCGTCACCTCCACCAAGCAGGCCGTACGTACCAGGAGTAATATCAATGCCACTTCCATTGAAATCTGAATTATAAAGAGCTGCATCTAATTTCCAGACATTGATTGCAGGATAATTATCATGACAATACCAGATCACATTTTCATAATTATCAAGGAAATACGTGTCATGATGCTCATTCATCTCTGCAGCTACTTCCCAATCCGTTCCGTAAACAAGAATATCATACTGTCCAGTTGAGTTTATTTGAGTTTTAGCAGCATTGGCGTCATAATGCATATTTCCCACAAAAGTATTATTAATGGGTATAGCTCTGAGATTGATCCCACTTCCGTTATTCATCCAGTGAATTTTAGTATTGGAATATCCAGAACAGTGTGGAGAGTCATCCAGAATAACTGCTTCAATGCCATGCTGAGTCCAGTTATCACCAAGCCAGTCTATTACACCACCATTGGGATATTGATCCGGTTTGACCCATACTCTTTCAGGTACCCATGCAACTTTCGGGACATAATTATAAAGATAATCTACCATGTCGCATTCAATATCTACAGACCAATTATTCATATCATTCTGCACAAAAGGCATCATGTGCTGACCCAAAGCTGAAGAAAGCATAGCCACCCATCCTTCTGTTACTCCAGTGAAAAGCCAATCATTGAATTCTGGATTATGCCATTCTGCAGCAGGCATGAGTGTGCCGGACATATGAAAATTACCGGGAATATCAGTTACCTCATGCACTTCAAGCACTTCATCAAAACCACTGGTTTCCTGTGGGTATTGCCCATAAAAGACTTCTGTATAGGTTAGACCCTGATTTCCATGATGTACAAAAGCACAATTTCCCCCACGAAACAGGTCAGTATCTTGACCGACAAAAGAATCAACCTTTACACTATCGAGATAAATATCAATGTTATAGGTAAGATTTTTACCATGAAGGATTTGTGGAATTGTTTTGGATAATTCTAAAAGATTTGATGCTGGTGTTCTAAGGAAACTCATCTCTGAAGTTTTTGATTTGTAGCTATTTATTGGTACTACAAACTTCTCTTTTGAAGATTCTCCATTTTCTATATAAAGTGTTACCTGAACTTCGATGTCCTCATTCAGAAAATTATCTTTGATCACTTTATTATGTTCTCGTATCACCATATCACCAAATGTCAATCTTAAAAAAAGCGTTTCATCCTCTATTCGTGAAAATACAGACGTGATGTCTCCAAATGATGCCTTGCAATCACCAACCGTATCAAAACCAACGAAATCTTCTTTCTGCCAGCTGGAAATATCACCTTTCATTTCAAATGTAAATGCACTTACTATAAATAACAGCAGCCCCAATAGTATAAAAACTAATTTTTTATGCATTATTTACTCCTTCAAGGAAAATTTTTTCAACACCTGCTCATATAATAAAATTCTATTGGCATATTCTCGTTTAAATATCTAAAATATTTTTATTTATGTAAAAATACGACCTTTTGGATACGAGACTCCAGAGTGTTTGAAAGCTGAATAAGATAAATACCTGAAGGCACCTTTGTGCCCGAAGCAGTACATCCATTCCAGGTAAGCGTATTACTTCCTGAGACAGGTTCATCTTTCGCGAGGGTAATGATCTTCTGTCCTTTTATATTGAACACTTCAAGATCAATAGTTGTAGGTTTTTGTGCTAAATAATGAATGACTACCTGATCATTGAAGGGAGAGGGATAAAGGTGTGAGAGCGACAGATTTATCGCAGGTTCATGTTGCTGGGGATCATCTATCGAGACACCTGCATTAAAACTTGAGATCTCATTTTGTGACATATCATAATAAAAATACACATCATAATTGTAATCGAGATTGAGGAACAGGTTATCCCAGGTAGTATTCTGATCCCAGTTATTGTTCAAAACGATCTTGTATTCGTAATTGCCAGAGGGTATTGATCCAAACCAGGTATAAATACCATCATCTGTAATATCGTCTCCATCAATGCCATCATCATTCATCTGTGTGAGTGCGGTCTGTTCATTCCAGTCAGTACCGCCGATTTCAGAGAGGAAATTACCAACCACGACCGGTGGATTGGGGCTGTGGAATACGAATTCATCATAATCCTGCTCACCTACCTGGATACCGCAATTCGCAAAGATAGTCACCGTTGCAGGAGCACCAAGAGTAAATGATTGGTTCTCGCTCGGCCAGTCGTTTCCATCCCAGGCATTACTTTCAATTATTTTATATTCGTGAACTCCGGCAGCCAATGACATCTCAACCTGCCAGATACCATTGTCCATTAATGTGAGATCATAATCATGATTTGAGGGAGTCCAGCTGTTCATAGAACCTACTACATGCGGAATAATGATGTCCGTCACCGCACCGGTATTATGTGCCGGATCGATGACATTGCCATTCAGATCTTCCACATTGGATACGACGACATCACCGTAATCTCCTGCCTGGAAGGTTTCGTTAATGTGAATGGTCACTTTTCGTATATGTGAGAGGATCACTTCAGAAATCGTATAAGAACCAGTGAAGTTCTGAAAAGAATAGTTTGCAGGATCAATAGCTGTCGCCTGGTCAACTGGTTCATTATACACAAGCTGCAGCATGTTTTCACTCACAAGGTATGCTTCTGCATTCACGATCTGCGGAGGATAGGTATCTTGCAGCTCATCTGCCAGGTCATCGAGTTCGACTACTTTATTATTATATGGATCATAGGGGTCGCTGGTAAATCCCGCATAGAGATAGACCACAAAGCTTCCTTCGCTCTTTATCTCATCACCCTTGACCAGTGTGCCTTCGAATTCCGTATTAAATTCTGCACCTGCATCACCGATCACAATGGCGGCTGTGGCACCGGAAGCGGAATTTCTCTGACCGCAGTATTCGCCCCAGTCTCCCCACATTCTCTGCAGGTGGGATTTTCCAGACCAGATCAGATCGAGCAGATCGGGTGTCCAGCCGGATTTGACATACCCGGTTTCATTGCCAAAATTATATTCCACTGTAAGGTGGGAATCCCCGGTTTTGAGTGAAATCACTTTACTTACTTCATTTTTTGAGAGGGTAGCATTGACGCTGTCCCCCACACCGGTATTGATGACCATTGCATACAGATCATGCTGGTAGTTCGGAGATGCTTCTGAGAGCGCTGCCACGTGATTATTTGAACTTTCATTATAATCACCATCGGTCTCTGACCAGTAGGCAACATCTGAGCCAACGACAGAGTAACCATTTCCCGAATCATCTTTGATGAAGATCCAGTTGGCTTTTCCACCGATTGTTTCGAACACAAACAATGCTTTGTCATTATGCATGATAAGTTCATCCACCCCATCTCTATCGATATCAGACATAAAGGATGCAGTTGTTTCTGTGTAGTCGCCATTCGCCCAGCGGGATGCTTCTGCATAGACATTTGCATTTTTCATGTGTGCTGAATAGCGGTGCTCCCAATCTACGATCTCTCCGCTGGTATGCCAGCCGGTTTCATGAAGATTGATCATGAGCGTGTACCAGGTGAGTTGAGAAAGCCCATTATCGGGGCATGTAATTATATTGTTATAAACATCGTCCCATATGTAGCCGTAAGTCCATTTGGGAGAGTGATAATCAGAGTGAGATTCTGCAGCAGCCCATTGCGTGTACCAACTGTTATTACTGCCGCCGTAACCATCTCCCCCGCCAAGAAGTCCATATGTGCCGGGTGTGATGTCGAAACCGCTTCCGTTAAAATCTGCGTTTGCCAATGCTGAATCGAGTTTCCAAACATTGATCGCAGGATAGTTATCATGACAGTACCAGATCACGCTTTCATAGTTGTCTAAAAAGAATGTATTATAATGTTCATTCATCTCAGCAGCTACTTCCCAGTCAGTTCCGTAAACTGCGATTTCATACTGTCCCTGAGAATTAATGTAGGTTTTCGCACCGTCTGCATCGTAGTGCATTTTCCCAACGAATTCATTATCGATTGGTATCACGCGCAGGTTGACGCTGCTTCCGTTGTTCATCCAATGAATTTTATTCTTGTTCACGGACCAGCAATGAGGGCTGTCATCGAGCACGACAGCATCTACGTCGAACTGTTCCCAGTTATCTCCAAGCCAGTCGATCACTCCTGCATCGGGGTATTGTCCAGGATTACACCAGACACGCTCAGGGATCCATGCAATACGCGGCACGTAATTGTATCGGAAGTCGACCATATCGCATTCGATGGAAACCGACCAGTTGTTCATATCGTTTTGCACAAACGGCATGATGTGCTGACCTAGTGCTGAGGTCATCATCGAAACCCAGCCCTCTGATGCTCCTGTTTCCAGCCAGTCATTGAACTCCGGATTATGCCATTCTGCTGCTGGCATCAGGGTTCCGGACATATGAAAGTTGCCTGGGATATTCGTGGCTTCATGCACTTCAAGCACTTCATCGAATCCGCTTGTTTCTTGAGGATCCTGTCCGTAGAACACCTCAGTATAGGTTAATCCCTGGTTACCATGATGAACAAATGCACAATTGCCACCGCGGAATCCACGATCACCTCTACCGATAAAGGTATCAAGCATAACATCGTCCAGGAATACATCTATTCTGTATGTAAAATCCTCTTTTGTATAAGACTCATTTAGCTTTGCAGAAATCTCGAGCAAATTTGAAGAAGGATTTCGCAACATTTTATGATCACTCATTTTCAATGACTGCGAATCAATTGGAAGAGAAAACTGATCGATCAACTTCTTATCTTTGCCGGCATATAATGAGACTTGAGCAGATATATTTTTGTTCTGAAAATTATCTTTCACAACAATATTGTTCTCTCTTTGAACCATATCATCAAAAGTGATACGGACAAACAGCTGGTCATTTTCTATCCGTGCAAATAGTGAGGATATATCTCCAAAGGATGCATTGCAATCTCCTATCTGATCAAAACCAATGAAATCATCTTTTTGCCAGGATGAGATATCCCCTTTTATATCGAATGCAAACGCATTGGCTGAGATAAGTAATAATCCCAACAATACGAAAACAACTTTTATATTCATACTTCAGCCCCTTTCGGGAATATTATTTCAATATTGCTCCACTCATCGCCGGCAGCTCGAGTTCGACAACATCATGTATCACATTATAAGATGAGCCATCGAGAAGATTTGTCACTGATTTTTGTCCTGTTGTGACGGGGATACTGACCTTCGTTAGTTCTTTATTATTATTGATGACCACGATGATAGAGCAATCATCATTGCTGCGCTTGTATACATAGACCATACCTTCGGTCAGTACAGTGTGGAAATCGCCTGTCCTCAGGCACGAGTAATCTTTACGAATTTTGATGAGTTTCTTATACCAGTCTCTGAGTGCGACTTTTTCGGGATCTTCGGTATATTTCCAGTTCATAGGACGACGGCAGTCAGGATCGTGTGCACCCATCATACCGATCTCATCACCGTACCAGATATGTGGAGCACCGACATAGGTCATCGAGAATAGCATGGTAAGTCTGAGTTTACCGAGATCACCTTTGATTGTCTCGAGATATCGGAATGTGTCATGGCTGTCGATCAGGTTCATCATTGTCTGCACTGCCTGGATAGGATAGGCAAGCAAGCCTTGTTTTATATCGCGGTCAAAGGTCTTAGCGCTGCAGCTTCTCATTGCAAAGAAACGCATGACCGGATCTTTAAAGAATGCATAGTTCATAACAGCATCGAAGTAATTACTGTTCACCCAGTCCGTTGCATTGCCCCAGAGTTCGCCAACAAGATACGCATCCGGTTTAAGTGATTTTACTTTATCGCGGAACAGTTCCCAGAACCAGAACGGCACTTCATTGGGAACGTCCAGGCGGAAACCGTCGCAGTCCATATCACTGATCCAGTATTCAGCAACATCAAGAATGTAATTCACGACATCCCAGTTAGGATCAGCATCATTGATGTTCTTGATACCATTCTCTGCAGGATTGGGAAGTGTGAGATCATAGTTAAGATCTGGCATTTCTCCTACACCCCACCAGCATTCATAATAATCTGCAGGATTAAATTTTGCAGGGATCGGATCTGGCAAAGGCCATTTCTTGAATTCATACCAGTGCCAGTATGGTGAATCAGGTCCATTCTTCAATGCGTCCTGAAAAGCCCAGAATGTCTCACCTGTATGATTGAAAGCACAATCTATGATCACATGAATACCATGATCGTGTGCTTCTTTTACAAATTTTTTAAATTCATCTGCTGTTCCAAAATGGGGATCGAGTTTCATGTAATCGACTGCATCATATTTATGATTTGATTTTGCTTCGAAAAGTGGATTGAAATAAATAACGGTTATGCCGAGGTCTTCGAGGTAACCTAATTTTTGTCGAACACCTTCGATGTCGCCACCATAGAATGACCACCAGTCCGGCTTGCCGTCATGACGATAGGGATTGCTCTTTAAGCTGGATATGTCATACCAGTCATCAACAAGGTGGAAGTATTGTTTATTTGGAGGAAGCTTTTTGCCGGGTTCAGGAGGTTTATTCACTCCTTCATAGTACCATTCTGTGAAATCCTGATCATTGGATTTGTCGCCATTATAAAATCTGTCGCAGAAAATTTGGTAAATGATACCATTTTTGACCCAATCCGGTGTAAAGAAAGGTTCGACGACATCTTTGGAATAGTGGAAAACTTTGGATTCATCAAAAGTTTCGGTTAGTGCACCATCGATAAGGTAGAATTCTTTTCCACCATCAACATAGATGAAATAGTAGTCAAACTCATCATCAGGTGAGTTGAGTTCGATGATCTTCTGATAGTAATCGAAGGTATCATCAGAATCTATGAAATCCATCTCGATCTTTTCACCATCTTTCCATAGATAGATCGCTTCAAGGTCATTGCGATGTGCTTTGGCTTTGAATTGAATGGATGTTTCGGAGAGAGGGTTTACTGTTTCGAGCGATTGTTCGGTTGGGATTCCATAGGTCATGATCTCACCGTCGCCAACTTCTATCTGTACTCTTGGGAAACGTTCATCCACATCAAGGATGGAGTTCTGACCACCAAAACCGTCATCAGCAAACCGGGATGCACTCATATCAGTAATCCAGTCGGTTCCATTAACCACAAACTTATATTGATACTCACCGCCTTTAAGGAGTAGCCTTGTTACATACACACCGTCTTCGGTTTCTTCCATTTGATTGGCTTTCTGGTTCCATCCATTAAATGATCCAGCTAAGTAAACGTCGTTCACGCCTTCTTTATCAGGATTGTATGAAAATTCAACTTTATAGAGTGCATCGATATCTTCTTTTTTGCCGACAAACACGATCGCATTCTGTCCACCAAAGCCGTCGCCGATAAATTCTGCTGCATTTTCGTCGGTGACCCAGTTGCCATCAACAACAAATTTATAGGCATATTTGCCTTTGGGAAGCTGAACAGTGGCAGTATACACACCGCTATCTTCCTTCAATTTTATATCACTATCGGACCAGTTATTGAATTCACCGGCAAGATATACATCATGCTTTCCACCGGTTAGAGGTTGATATTCAAAAGTGACTGGAAAAACTCCGCTTTTCGGTTTAACTTCTTCTTGGATTGTGGTTGCCATTTGTTTATCTCCAACGGTTATTACTGAATTTTGTCCGCCGTATCCATCGTCGGCGGTATTTGGATTATTCGGATCAGCTTTCCATTCCGAACCGTTAACAACGAATTTATACTGATAGGAGCCGGGCTCGAGATCCATGGTAATTGTCCACAAATCGCCCTTTTTTATCATCGAGTTTGCACCCGGATCCCATGAATTAAAATCACCAGCGATCGTAACTGATTCAGCATCGGGTGCTTCAAACGTAAAGGTTGTGCCGCCTTCCTGAGTTGTTGTTTGAGCAGTCGGTTGTGGTTGCCCTTCGAACTCACCGAATCCCAGTGTTGCACATCCTGCGATGAGTAAAGGAATGATGAGAATTAGAAATGCATAACGTTTCATGTATGTTCCTCCTGAATTATTTCAATATTGCCTGCTGAAGACATTTGTAAAAATTTTTAATATTATTTTTTTTTTGCACGGAATGTGTCAAGAGTTTTGGACACTTTAGTAATTTAATTTTGTTCATATTTACTTAACCATTTTTTTGATATTTTCGGATTTATTGATCCACACAGATTTATGTATGATTTTAGGCTTAGGCATCTTGTTTCTTTTGCCAGCTGGCAGAGAATTTTCTCTAAAAGCGTTCAATAAGACATTTTGCCTTTTCATCAGAATTTCTTCTGCAAAGCAATTATGCATTGATTCTGGCGTTAAGAATCCAATCCCTGAGTGATAATACTCCTGATTGTACCACCTAAAGAAGGTTCTACAAAATTCTCTTGCCTGAACCATCGAATTGAATGTATTAGGAAAATCAGGACGATATTTCATTGTCTTGAATTGCGATTCTGAAAAGGGATTATCATTACTTACATAAAATCGTAAATGAGACTTAGTAACCCATAGAACACTAAGGAGCAATGCTACTGGTTTCGATTTCATACTGCACCCACGATCGGCATGGATACTGAGTTGGTCTGTCTCAATATTTTGCCTGATGAAGGTTTCCTCAATCAGCTTTTTTTGCTAATCAAGATAGCTCTTGAAAGGCAACCATCCAGCCAACAACAAAGCGACTAAAAATATTAATGATCACATATAGATATAGTAAGTCCAATTCTGGGATCCTTTCAATTTGGTAATATCCCAACTCCAGACCTGATTAATATCATTGCCTATCAAATAATGTGTAATAACACTTTTACAGGCTCGACTATAGTAATGTAACAACTTCGCAAAGGATTTTATTACTAATCTCATTCCTATTCTGAGGTGTTACTTCGAAGATTTGCACATCCTCTCTCGCTTTCAACTCCTTCGTAAGTTCACAATCAATCTTTTTTATCGTGGCAAGTAAAGGTTTATCCGAATCAAATACTTCTCTCAATTTTTCACAAAATTTTGGACTGAACATTTCCATCCTGCCTATCTCATCGATCACAATAAGATATGACTGCTCAAGGACTCGTTCCATTGCAGGAATGCCTATCTTTTCAAATGCTTCAATATTTACACCATACTTATTCACTCGGTAAGGAGACTTTGATTTCTCAGATGCCATGACCATTTGATTACCCTCAAAATCTGTAATATAAAATCCACAACGCTTTCCATGCACCAGCATTTCGTGAGTATAAAATCCACCAACTAAACAATCCAGTTTATCGATAAGCCTTTTCAACAGAGTGGTTTTGCCAACTCCCGGATATCCTGTTATAAGTATGTTTTTGGACATAGTAACAAAGTAACATTTCAAAGATTCAAAGCAAGAATAATTTAATCAATTAAACATATAACTTGATTTAATCAACGAGTTTATAAACTTACACACAAAAATTATTTTGTGGAGCAATAATGTATAAGAGCATTTTTTCAATCGTTTTAGTTGTTATATTACTTTTTGCTTTATCATTTTGCAGTTGCCCATTTTGTGAAAAGCTGGAATACAAAGATACTCAAACTACGATCGAGTCTGAAGTAGAGAAGGCAGCCCAAACACTCAAAATTCCAGATCAACTGAATGAGGACCATATCATAAAAACTCTCCGTGACCTTGTAGAACATAATGCAAAAATTTTTGGAGCTAATTTTGCGTCTACTCCCTCTCCTGAGGACCCGAATATCATCCATGCCTATTATGTATATAGAGATAACAATGAGATCATCACTCTGCATAATTCTACATATAATTATGAAGATGCAGCACATAACAGCTGGTACAAAAAACCGTATCTTCTTAAAAAGCCACTCTGGAGCACTCCATACTTGGATGCTGATGCTTCAGGTAAGGAACATTTTCTCATAACCTATTCTTACCCGGTCATTCAAAATGGAAATGTAGTTTTCATCATTGCAGCGGATTATCTATTGAATACAAAGTAACATAGCCATTAAGTGGAAATTCTGCACTCTTTTTTCCGATCTCTCCAAACCAATTTCCAATAATGTAAATCAGAAAGTTAGATTCAAGCCAGTTTGTGACTTCCAAGAGTATAAATTTTTCAAAGTATAGGAGTAATTTTTTCATCTCTTGATGAAATATCAACTTGAGAAATAAACTTGACGTTAAAAGTATAAAAGAAATCTTCACTCTTCCAATGAAGAGTATAAAATTAAAATCTATGAACCATCAACCAATGTAGGAGAAAAGTATGCCTAAAAAAAAATTAATTATTATCTTTCTTACATTATTTATTCTTACGACACTCTCTGCTCAAGAAGAAACAAAAGACAGGGAGACATGGACTGTTAAGAACAACACATGGCTTTGCTGGGATACCTATCAGTCGAAGGGGGAACCACCTATAGAACTCAAGCAGGTCTGGGCAGGAACCAAAGTCATTCCCTTCGCGAATCAAGCATTCAGTTTCAAGGTAGAATTACCTTCTGGTGAATATGGGTTTATTTTGGCCGATGACCTTGAAGAGGCAAATTGGGTAGTGAATGAACGAGCTGATTCGATAAAATTCTATCCAAACGCAGAATATGGTCAGGGAAAATATAAGTTACTCCCACCTGGAACAAAGGCGTATCGTCTTGCAACGATACAAAATGGTGGAGTATATACAGTTCGGCTTGAGGATGGAAGAACAGGTTCTGTCATTAGACACTATATGCGTTCACCATACTTTAAAAGTCTTCCGACTGTGAATCAAGAATTTCACAGGATTTACAGTATTGAGATAATGGAGGAAAAGATTATCGAGAAAACAAGAGAAGAAACTATAGATTTTCTCGGACCCGCAAGCGCGTTCATCTATACAACCAACGACCAAACTTCTTCGGAACTTTATTTTGAATATGTGATTGCGGTCCAGAATAACATGCGTCATCGTGGAATTAAAGTACGTTATACAAATAATGAAGCTAAAGAAATAGTACTATTTGATAAAGCAAAAAAATCAATTGCAGAAAAACTGCCCTTAGCCGGACTTGTTAGAAGCATTGATTTTAATTGGCTGAACAATAGAAAAGCAAATTATTATGACCAATCAAAAACCAACTGGTGGACAAAGTTCCGGAAAAAGAATTTCTTCACTAAAATGCTGGGATTTATAGTTGGACTAATAGGACTTATCATTTTCTTCTCGATTCCCCAACTGATTTCTTGGCCCTTCAGACGACTAATCAATTCTATTAAGCCATTGGGAAACGGGTTGGTCAAATTCATAAATTTCATCCTTTTAACTGCCTTTATGTATTTCTTCTTTCTTGTTCTTGTATTGTATATGATCCTCACACAATTCCTTATTATGGCTATTTTCACCTTGATACCGTGGTTCATCTATATAAAATGTAATAACAGCACGATCAACTACAATCGTTGTCCGCGATGTCATACTATGTGGAGTGCCGAAGATAAAGGATCGACGCATACCGGAACTGAGAAGTCAAGAGCTTGGAAAACACGGGATGTGTATAAGGGCTCAACGACATCCGGTAATGTTACAACCAAACATTATGACCGGCATAATGATGAAGAGATCACCACGAAAGAGAGTTATCTTGATCACAGGAAATGTCAGAATTGTGGCTACGACTGGGATGTCAATCGTGTCGAGACAAGTAAACATACAATAAAACATTAAAGGAGTACCATGACATTCAAAGAATTTGTTATTCAGTTCATAATAACCTTTGTTGTTGCATTTATTGCAAGTGTAGTAGCTATATTCCTCTATAATCTCATTATTCATGGAATGGTAAAATTTACGTGGGGAATTTCTGTAATGTTAGCCTTTACAATTGGAGTAGCAACTCCATTAAGCTCATTATTTAAATCTAAGAAGTAAAAAGAGACATTATAAAAGGGCAATGATTGGTTTCATTGCTCTTTTTTTATATGAAAAAAATAGGCAGTGAAATGATTGGCTGCGACCTACTCTTCCACTCCGTTTCCAGAGCAGTACCATCGGCGTAAGTGTGCTTAACTGCTGTGTTCGGGATGGGAACAGGTGTTTCCACACTGCTATAACAACCAATCATTTCACTGCCTATATATAAAAATAAGTAGTGATTAAAGTAAGAGAGATAAAAGAGAAAAAAGTAAGGCTTCGACTAATTAGTATTACTCGGCTGAGTACATTGCTGTACTTACACCTGTAACCTATCAACCTTGTCGTCTGCAAGGAGTCTAATAGATGTCTAATCTTGGAGTTGGCTTCCCGCTTATATGCTTTCAGCAGTTATCCATTCCAGACATAGCTATACGGCGATGCAACTGGCGTCACAACCGTTACACCAGAGGTCTGTCCACATTGGTCCTCTCGTACTAAGTGTGGATCTCCTCAAACATCTTGCGCCCACGAAGGATAGGGACCGAACTGTCTCACGACGTTCTGAACCCAGCTCGCGTACCACTTTAAATGGCGAACAGCCATACCCTTGGGACCTTCTTCAGCCCCAGGATGTGATGAGCCGACATCGAGGTGCCAAACAGCGCCGTCGCTATGGACGCTCGGGCGCTATCAGCCTGTTATCCCCGGAGTACCTTTTATCCGTTGAGCTATCCCCCTTCCATGCGGTGGGATAGGATCACTAAGACCTGCTTTCGCATCTGCTTGACCCGTCGGTCTTGCAGTTAAGCTCCCTTATGCCTTTATACTCTACGCGTGGTTACCAATCACGCTGAGGGAACCTTTGTACGCCTCCGTTACTGTTTAGGAGGCGACCGCCCCAGTCAAACTGCCCTCCTGACACTGTTCTCATACCTCATAAAGGCACGAGTTAGTATTCCGATATTATTAGGGTGGTATTTCAACGTTGGCTCCACTCTAACTAGCGCCAGAGTTTCATAGCCTCCCACCTATCCTACACAAACAACACCAAAATACAATATCAAAATGCAGTAAAGGTTCACGGGGTCTTTCCGTCCTTTCGCGGGTAGGCGGCATCTTCACCGCCACTGCAATTTCACCGAGTCCCTGGTTGAGACAGTGCCCAAGTCGTTACACCATTCGTGCAGGTCGGAACTTACCCGACAAGGAATTTCGCTACCTTAGGACCGTTATAGTTACGGCCGCCGTTTACCGGGGCTTCATTTCTGACCTTCGCCAATGTCGAAACGACAAAAGCTAAGCCATCCATTTAACCTTCCGGCACCGGGCAGGTGTCAGTCCATATACTTTGTATTACTACTTTGCATAGACCTGTGTTTTTGATAAACAGTCGCTTGGGCCTCTTCACTGCGACCATCAAAAGCTCGAAGAGTAAATCTTTTCACCTTCGATGGCACCCCTTCTTCCGAAGTTACGGGGCAATTTTGCCTAGTTCCTTAACCAGAGTTATCTCGAGCACCTTAGGATACTCTCCTCGTCTACCTGAGTCGGTTTACGGTACGGACCGATATAGAGTTAACGCTTAGAGATTATTTCTTGGCAGCTTTATAGAGGAACTTCTGTCACTTATGTGACTCGTATTCACTTCTCGGTTATAGATGAGTGGATTTGCCTGCTCATCCAACCTACCAGCTTAAAACTGGATGTCCAACACCAGTCTCCCTCGCATAACTGCGTCATCCCATCGCTGTCTATATCGGGTAGCAGAATTTTGACTGCTTTCCCATCGACTACGCCTTTCGGCCTCACCTTAGGGTCCGACTAACCCTGAGCAGATTAACTTTACTCAGGAAACCTTAGACTTGCGGTGTTCTGGATTCTCACCAGAATTATCACTACTCATGCCGGCATAATCTCTTCTGATAGCTCCAGCATACCTTTCGGTACACCTTCGCAGCCTTACAGAATGCTCTTCTACCATGCCGATAAATCGGCATCCATAGCTTCGGTAATACACTTAGTCCCGATCATCTTCGGTGCAAGACCACTCGACCAGTGAGCTATTACGCACTCTTTAAATGAATGGCTGCTTCTAAGCCAACATCCTGGCTGTTTTTGCAATTTAACATCCTTTGTCACTTAGTGTATATTTAGGGACCTTAGCTGATGGTCTGGGGTGTTTCCCTTTCGCCCACGGAGCTTATCCCCCGCGGACTGACTCCCATGCATCAATTAACGGCATTCTTAGTTTGAGTGGGTTTGGTAATCTTGTGGGACCCCTAGCCCAATCAGTGCTTTACCTCCGTTAATCTAACATGAGGCCCTGCCTAAACAGATTTCGAAGAGAACCAGATATCTCTGAGTTTGTTTGGCCTTTCACCCCTACCCACACCTCATCCTCTGAATTTTTAACTTCAGTAGGTTCGGTCCTCCAATCCGTGTTACCGGATCTTCAACCTGGACATGGGTAGATCACTCAGTTTCGGGTCTACTCCTGACAACTTAACGCCCTATTCAGACTCGCTTTCGCTGAGGCTACGGACCTATAGTCCTTAACCTTGCTGCCAAAAGTAACTCGCCGGCTCATTATACAAAAGGCACGCCGTCATCCCCTTGTTGTGCAAGCAAAAAAAGAAGACTTCGACTGATCATATGCACACGGTTTCAGGTACTATTTCACTCCCCTCTCGGGGTGCTTTTCACCTTTCCCTCACGGTACTTGTCCACTATCGGTAGTTAGATTATATTTAGCCTTACGAGATGGTCCTCGCAAATTCAGACAGGATTCCTAGTGTCCCGTCCTACTCGGGTGTCCAATTGTTGCGCTCTCATCATTTCGCCTACGGGGCTATCACCCTCTATGGCCTGCCTTTCCAGAGCAGTTTGACTATGACTCCAGCGAAACGCGGCTTGGATCCCACGACCCCCCGATAATTCGGGGTTTAGGCTGTTCCCCTTTCGCTCGCCGCTACTAAGGGAATCGCGGTTGCTTTATTTTCCTGCGGGTACTAAGATGTTTCAGTTCTCCGCGTATGGCTCTTTCTCCCTATTTTATTCAGAAGAAGATATCTCAACATTACTCGAGATGGGTTTCCCCATTCGGAAATCCTCGGATCTAAGCTTGCTTACAGCTCCCCGAGGCATATCGCAGTTGGCCACGTCCTTCGTCCCTATCTAACTCCAAGGCATCCACCGTATGCACTTATTGCCTTACTTTAAATATCATAAGATACTCTCTTACTTTAACACTACTATATATTTCGAAAAGAACATTTTATAAATGGTGGAGGATGACGGATTCGAACCGACGGCCTCCGCCGTGCAAGAGCGGCGCTCTCCCAACTGAGCTAATCCCCCATACGGATTAATAAGTCTTGTGTGCGACCGCTCAGTAATGGTGGGCCTGGGTGGACTCGAACCACCGACCCCCGCCTTATCAGAGCGGTGCTCTGACCAACTGAGCTACAAGCCCTTTTCACATTTATAAATTTAAGGGTGTATACATATATTTATTTTATCCTTAGAAAGGAGGTGATCCAGCCGCACCTTCCGGTACGGCTACCTTGTTACGACTTAGTCCCCCTTGCTGACCATACCTTCGTCGGCTGCTATCCTTACGGATTTGCTCACCAGCTTCGGGTACAATCAACTCGGTTGACTTGACGGGCGGTGTGTACAAACCCCGGGAACGTATTCACCGCGGCCTTCTGATCCGCGATTACTAGCGATTCCAACTTCATGGAGTCGAGTTGCAGACTCCAATCCGAACTGAGGCTGGCTTTTTGAGATTAGCGTGACATCGCTGTTTAGCTGCTCTTTGTACCAGCCATTGTAGCACGTTTGTAGCCCTGGGCGTAAGGACCATGATGACTTGACATCATCCCCACCTTCCTCCAAGTTGTCACCTTGGCAGTATTCTTAGAGTCCCCAACTTAATGCTGGTAACTAAGAACAGGGGTTGCGCTCGTTGCGGGACTTAACCCAACATCTCACGACACGAGCTGACGACAGCCATGCAGCACCTGTCACCGAGTTCCCCCGAAGGGGCACGGCCTGCTTTCACAGGCTTTCTCGGGAAGTCAAGCCCAGGTAAGGTTCTTCGCGTTGCATCGAATTGAACAACATGCTCCACCGCTTGTGCGGGGTCCCGTCAATTCCTTTGAGTTTCAACCTTGCGGCCGTACTCCCCAGGCGGATCACTTAATGCGTTAACTTCGACACTGATGATTTTTTTTACTCACCAACATCTAGTGATCATCGTTTACTGTGTGGACTACCAGGGTATCTAATCCTGTTTGCTCCCCACACCTTCGCTATTGAGCGTCAGTAACTGCCCAGAAGGCTGCCTTCGCTTTTGGTATTCTTCCTGATATCTGCGCATTCCACCGCTACTCCAGGAATTCTGCCTTCCTCTACAGTACTCTATCCAACCAGTATTACATGCCGAACCACAGTTAAGCCGTGGGCTTTAACATATAACTTAATTGGCCGCCTACTAGCCCTTTACGCCTAGTAAATCCGGACAACGCTCGCTCCTTCCGTATTACCGCGGCTGCTGGCACGGAGTTAGCCGGAGCTTATTCCTATAATAATATCTCTCTCGATAAGCTATTAACCTATCGAGCATTTATCTTAAAGAAAAGTGCTTTACATCCCGAAGGAATTCATCACACACACGGCGTCGCACTATCAGGGTTTCCCCCATTGTAGACTATTCTCGACTGCTGCCTCCCGTAGGAGTCTGGGCCGTATCTCAATCCCAGTGTGGCCGGTCACCCGTTAAGGTCGGCTACACATCATCGCCTTGGTAGGCCATTACCCTACCAACAAGCTAATATGACGCAGGCTCATCTCATAGCGGCAGCTTGTAAACAGAGGCCACCTTTGTTTCTAAAAACACATCCGGTATTACCCCCGGTTTCCCGGGGCTATCCCAGTCTACGAGGTAGATACCTACGCGTTACTCACCCGTTCGCCACTGTACTCTTCCCTGCAAGCAGGGAATTTCTCGTTCGACTTGCATGCCTAATCCACGCCGTCAGCGTTCGTCCTGAGCCAGGATCAAACTCTCCATCATTTTATATGATTTACTTTGTATGCGTAACTAAATGATTAGTTGCGAATATGTATACACCCTATGTGTTTTTTAAAGAACGTGTTGCAGAGTTCACGATACGAGATTTTTCGTGTCAAGCATTTCGTAAAAAAAATGTAATTATTTTTTTGAACCTGTCAAATAGAATATTTACACTTCATGAAAAGTGCCGTCACTACGTTATTTTCTCTCTGCCACATATGTATTTTTTTAATACTTCAGGGATTACTATTTCACCCTGTTTTGTTTGATTATTTTCCAAAAGAGCAATCATCGTTCGTGAAGTTGCAACTCCAGAACCATTCAACGTATGTACAAAGTGTACTTTCCCATCTTGGGATGAACGAAACCGAATTTGAGCACGCCTTGCCTGGAAGTCAATAAAATTAGAACACGAACTTGCCTCAAGATATTTTTCCATGCCAGCAGACCAGACTTCAATATCATAACACTTGTACGCAGCAAAACTCAGATCGCCGCTGCAAAGCTGCATAACACGATATGGCACACCAAGATTCTGCAATACCGCTTCTGCATTTGCCAGTATCTCTTGAAGAGCTTTTTCAGCATTCTCCGGTTTCACAAACTGAACCAGTTCTACTTTATTGAATTGATGAATACGCTGTAAACCTTTCGTGTCCTTTCCATAAGAACCTGCTTCCCGCCTAAAACAAGGGGTATACGCAGTATATTTCAAAGGTAATATATCTTCAGAAAGTATCTCTTCACGATGTAAGTTTGTAAGAGGTACTTCGCCAGTAGGTATGAGGAAAAGATCATCCTCATCAATATGATACATGTCATGTTCCAGTTTGGGTAGCTGCCCGGTCCCTGTCATGGTCTCTCTGTTGGCAATGAACGGTGGAAACACTTCTGTGTAACCATTCACTTCCGTCTGAAAATCGAGCATATAATTTATAAGTGCTCTCTCGAGTTTTGCACCCCAACCAATATAACAGGGATATCCACTACCCGTGATCTTTGCAGCTCTCTGAAAATCCATTAGTCCTAACTTGTCACTGAGCTGCAGATGATCGAGGGGTTTGAAATCAAACGATGGTTTTTCACCCCATTCTCGAATCAGTTTATTATCAGCTTCATCATTTCCAACCGGAACTGATTCATCAAATATATTTGGAAGTGTAAGTAATTCCCTATCAAGCTTTTCTTCCAAAGATTTAATCTCCTGAAGGAAGACTTTGTTTTCCTCAGCGACCTGTTTCATCTCATCGATGAGTTTATCTGCATTTTCTCCTTGTTTCTTAGCTTGAGCGATATCTTTCGAGACCGCATTCTGAAGTTTACGCTTTTCTTCAAACTCAAACAGTAACGCTTTATGCTTCTCATCCAGTGCAAGAATCAGAGAAACATCCACCTTCTCACCCTTGTTTTTTACACATTCTCGAACAAATTCTGTATTATTTTTTATAAACTTTATATCTAACATTACTGTTCTTTCCTCTTTGCAATCACTTCACCTTTTTTGATGATCTCAATGAAATCATTGATCTTTAGACTCGCACCGCCAATCAACGCACCATCGATATCTGGCTGTATAAGTAAACCTTCGCAGTTTGATACTTTTACGCTGCCACCATAAAGAATTCTTGTCTTATGTGCCACATGAGAGTCGTAATGCTCATTGAGCCAACCTCGTATAAAAGCATGTGCCTCCTGTGCGATCTCCGGTGTGGCTGTTTTCCCTGTTCCAATTGCCCAGACAGGCTCGTAGGCGATGGTGATATACTGCATATCTTTTTCACCCACATCAACTAACCCAGATTGAAGTTGGGTCTCAAGCACACGCTCGGTAAAACCATCATCTCGCTCATTCTCTTTTTCTCCCACACAAAAAACAATATTTTTGTCATGTTTAATAAGTGACAGGATTTTTCGATTAATTTCTTCATCCGTTTCACCAAAAATATGACGTCGCTCTGAATGACCAACAAGTGCATCCTTGCACCCGATCGAAGTCAGCATTGGAGCAGAGATCTCACCAGTATACGCACCAAAGTCTTCAAAATAGATATTCTGTACACCGATATCGATATTATTCTCTCTCGTTTTTTCAAGACAGGTAATCGTATACAAATTCGGGGGAAAGATAAGGATCTGGTTCTCATGAGCAAAATTCTTTTCCCAAGCAGAAAGCTCATCAAAAAAGACTAACATTTCTTCAAGAGTTTTGTACATCTTCCAATTTCCAGAGATAATCATCCTACGCATTGTATTCTACCTTTTTATTGTAATATTTTAAGGAATGCTTATTAATAATATTATATTATATAAATATACTACTGCTGCTTCTGAATGAACTCGATCTCTTCCTTGGCGAACTTACCAAGCTGGGGATTATTTACAATAAGTTCAAACTCATTGATTGCTTTATCCCACTGTTCTTCTTCACGATAGATCTTACCCATATAATAATGTGCCTGGGGATTATTCTGATCAATGGCAAGTACGCTCTGAAGATACTGTTTTGCAGTTTCGTACAGACCTTGATCATAATAGAGTTGTCCAAGAGTAAAAGCAATATCTTTGTCACTCTTCAAAGTAAATGAATTCTCAAAAGCCGCAATCGCATCATCGATCTGCCCCATGTTCTGATAGAAAATCCCGAGGTTTTTGTATACTTTCCTCAGAATATAATCAGCAGGTTCTGTGGCAATGTAGTCTTCATACGCCTGTATCGCTTTGGGTGTCTGTCCGGTCTTATGATACATCAAAGCGATTTTCTCGAGGAATTCTACCTTCTTAGGATTTAACTGAAAGGCATCAGTATAGTACACAATTGCATTTTCAAGATCCCCATCATCTTCGTAGGTTTTTGCAATTTTATAGCTTACCTTGTATTCATCATAGTTTTTGTCAAAATCGAGCAATACCTGCAGTGCATTATCTTTATCACCCATTGCATCATAGATCGAGTTTAGAGAGATCACGATCTGATAATTGTCTGGTTCATATTCCTTTCGCAGTTCATAATATTTGATCGCATTATTGTATTGCTTGGTCATATAATACAGCACGGAAAGGTTTTTATACAGTTCGCGGATACGATCAGTTTTGGGGTTCTCTTCAGTATCGATCTTTTTGTAAAGTCCGAGGGATTCGTTAAATTTATCGATCGCTCCCTGATAATCTTTCTGCGTATAGAGCTCTACTCCATCATTGTAGGCAGTTCCGGCATCATATTCCATCTGCTGTATATCGCGTTCTGAAAATTCCTGGGCATATAACAACCCACAAAGTATAATTGAAAGTAGGGCTATCAATAAAAACTTCTTTAACATATTGAATGCTCCTTTTTGTTTTCTTTTTAGGCTCTTGGATGATAGAGGGAATGAACTTCTTTGAGATAATTCCTGTCAATATTTGTATAAATTTGAGTTGTGCTGATGCTGCTGTGTCCCAGCAAGGTCTGAACTACGCGAAGGTTAGCACCTCCTTGCAGCATGTGGGTGGCAAAAGAATGCCGAAGTGTATGGGGAGAGACATGTGTTTTTATGCCGGCTTCTGAAGCGTATTTATCAATGATTTTCCAGCATCCCATTCTGCTGAGCTTGTTACCGAATCTGTTCAGGAACATGATATTATTTTGATGGTATTGCAGTAATTTGGCACGGCCATTATTAAGATAATCTTCGCACAACTTAGTTGCGGTCTTCGAGATAGGTACATAACGCTCTTTCCTGCCTTTTCCAAAGAGACGCACGATCTGCTCACCAAAGAAGATATCCCCGATACGTACGTCAATCATCTCGGAAATTCGAGCTCCAGTTGAGTACAAAAATTCGAGGATTGCCCTATCGCGTTTACCATATTCATCATTCCTGCTCACGGCATTGATGAGTGCATTCACCTCATCAATAGAAAGCACATCCGGAAGAGAAGAAGCTACCTTCGGCGAGGGAAATCGCTCATAAATCGGATCTGAAATAAGTTCTTCCATGTGCAGAAATTTATAAAAATTTACCAGCGAACTGCGTTTGCGTGCAACTGTTTTATCAGACATTCCTTCTTTATATAACTCATTAATAAATGCGATGACATCATCGGAAGTGTTATCAGTCAACGGAGTTGTCGGATGAAAGGATGCAAATTGTACGATATCCCTTTCGTAGGCACTGATGGAATTTTCAGAAAGCCCCTTTTCGAACTGCAAAAAGAACTTAAACTTATTGATCAAGCTTGTATCTTTTTCTGACAATTTTACTTTCTGTGACATAGAGATAATGTAACTTCATGTTTACATAACGTCAAGGAATTGGGCAATTATCACGATGCTACTTCCTTTTCACACATACTCAAAATAATTACATACTAGAATTCTGTAAGTACTATGAATAAAGGATTTGTGGAAATTTTCACTGGCAATTTACTTTTTATGAGAATAGCTTTTTTAATAAAATACTTTTGTCCCCCTGACCCCGATTCATCGGGAGAAGGATCTCCTAAACTTTGTGAATCATTGTTGTATCAGTACTTTGCGACGATACGTCTCAGCACTAATTCTTCGCTATTTATTATGTTATTTTCGTGTCATTATCAAAAAATGTCATGCTTATAATAAATTTTGGGGTATGCTAAATTTCATTAAACATTGACAAACTCAACTGCAAATTTGTGTTTTATTTCATTACTATTTGAGGAGTCTCTATATGAGAAAGACAGTTGTTTTTTTGTTTATTTTTACCCTCTTTTTTTCCTTGAGTCTTGCAGCAGAAACGACCCAGATCACCTCCTTCAATGACCTTATGGCAGTACTCAATTCCGGACATGAGGTACGTGTGGTCATTCATTATGGTGTATGTACACTTATAAGCAACAACGAAGAAAAATCCTATTCTCCTAACGCCATCGGTGGTATGAGTATTGAGGTATATGAGTATTTTCCCGCTGGTCTTTTTGGCAACAAAAATGCGTATGTGGTACTCTCGGAAAGCAAATTAATAGAAAATCCAATAGGTGAAGGTTATGTATATAATTATGTAAAAATAAAGATTTCGGATGATGAAAAAGTGCGTATCATAGCACGCTACCTCGATCCGCAAACCTACAAAGAAGTGATGGATGAAAGCTTCTATACAAGTATTAAAACGGTAGAAAATGACGGAGGAGTGAACCTTTATATAGATTAATTGTCTGTTCTCTATGGTAAGACTGATAATTTTGTCCATCAAACCATTGGAAAGTAAAAATAATTTTAAGAAAATAAGGTAACGAACATGACAGAAAGATTCACCAAGACAAAGATCATCTGCACGATTGGACCTGCGACCGCAACTGCAGAAAAGATGAGACCATTAGTACAAGCCGGAATGGATATTGCTCGTTTGAATTTCTCCCACGGCACTCATGAAGAACACGCTGCACATATCAAAGCCATACGAAATGTAGAAAATGAACTTGGGCAGACTATTCCTATCCTTGCTGATCTCGGTGGTCCAAAATTACGATTGGGCAAACTTGAAGAAGAATTTGAAGTATTTCCTGGAGATGAGATTACTATCAGTACAGAAGAGATACTTGGAAACAGAAGCAAGGTTGGCACAAACTATTCTAATCTCTCAAATGATGTGAATGTTGGAGATATCATTCTCATTGATGACGGATATGTAACCCTGGAAGTAAAAAAGAAAAACAATAATGAAATACTTTGTAAAATACTCGATGGTGGTATGTTTCGTTCACGAAAAGGGATAAATCTACCTGGAATAACAATCAGTGCACCGACCATTACAGAGAAGGATATGAAAGATATTGATTTCGCTCTTTCACAAGGAGTTGATTTCTTTGCCCTTTCCTTTGTACGTTCACACAAAGATATTATTGAACTTAGAAAACTACTTAGTGAAAAAGAGTCAGTTAAACCGATCATTGTGAAAATAGAGAAACCGGAAGCAATTGACGATATCGATGCGATAATAAGGGAAGCAAATGCTGTGATGATAGCCCGGGGTGATCTGGGTGTAGAAATGCCCACAGAGGAAATTCCAATCCTGCAGAAAATGATCATTGAGAAATGTAAAGTTGCGAGCACTCCGGTTATTACTGCAACTCAGATGCTTGAATCTATGGTTACCAACGCATTACCAACTCGTGCTGAAGCCAGTGATACTGCGAATGCTGTGTTTGATGGAACTGACGCAGTTATGCTCAGTGCAGAAACATCTATTGGAAAACATCCAGTCGAAGCAGTATCCATGATGAATAAAATCATAACTAGAGCTGAAAAAAATTGTACGATCAATCCTGAACTATTCAGTTCATCTTTCCGCACCGACCAGTTCTCCATTGACCTCTCAAAAGCTGCCTGCATGATCGCTCAGGATATAAATGCATCCGCAATTTTTGCTATCACGAAAACTGGACGAACAGCCCGACATCTTTCAAAGTATCGTGTCCAAAATCCAATCTATGCCTTTACCAGCAATGAAGACACTCTTAAGTTCCTAACCCTTATATGGGGTGTGAAAGGACTCATGCTGCCGAAGCTAAAAGAGACCGACGAAACCCTCCACCAGGTCAAACAAAGAGCCAGCGAGCTTGAGCTTATTTCAGAGAATGATATAGTCGTCTTTGTGGCAGGTATTCCCCTGCAAAGTAGCAATGAAGTAAATATGATAAAACTGGATAAAGTATGAATAAAAAAACAACTTACAAACTAAAACTGATACCTATCCTTATAGCATTCTCAATTATACTAATTCCTTCACTGTGCATTTCGAAACAGGAGATTGATAGTTTAGAGCAAGCTCTGGAAGATGCAAAGTATCCTGAAAATATTACTATTATGAACAAACTGGTTTCATACTATCGGGATAATGCACCACAAAGAGCAATCGAGATCGCCAAACAGGCTGTTACAATACTGGAACCAAAACCAGAAGAGATCAATAAGAAGCTGCACTTTATGAATGATATCGGCTGGGCATATCAGAATCTCGGTGATTATGATACTGCGGAGAGGTATATCAATGACGTCATTGAAACAGCTCAGGAACTTGACCTTACACATAATATTGCTGCAGCATATAATCATCTTGGCACGATCTATTACAAAAAAACAAACTATCCAAAAGCCCTTGAATACTACATGCGTGCTCTCGAAATATTTGAAGAGATGGAAATTGATAAAGAACTCTTCAATGTGTATCTCAATATTGGAGTGATCCATTATCAAACAAAAGACTATTCAAGAGCATTACAATACTACAACAAAGCGCTTGGCATTGCAGAATATCTCGAAGATAAAAGTATGGAAATGATGGTCCTCAATAATATTGCAGGTATTTATAATGCACGTGAGGATTATGGAACAAGTATCAATTACCTCCATCAGATTGTAGAAATTGCTCGAGCACAGGAGAACCACTATCTCGAAGAGGTATTCCTTTCAAATATTGGTATAATGAATATTAAGCTTGGCAACTATTCAGCGGCAAAAGAAGCCCTTACCAGAGCACTTGACCTCACTAAGGTATCCCAGAATAAAACCAATAAGGCAGAAATCCTCATAAATTTTGGACGTCTTTATCAGAAGGAGAATCAGTTCACTACCTCACTACAATACTTTTCACAGGCAGAAGAGCTATCACAAGAGCTTAATGATTATAATTTACTTGGCTCAATACATCTCTATATATCCGAATTGTATGAATCTGTGGGAAAGTTCGATAACGCATTGTCTCATTATAAATCCCACAAGAATTATAGCGACTCATTATTCAATGATAAGAATTCAGCAATGATAAATGAATTGCAGACAAAATATGAGACTGCCGAAAAAGAAATGAAGATTACACAGCTCAAACAGGAACAGGAGAAGAGAAAATTTCAAATAGCAAGAAGTCGTCATTTACGCGCTCTTCTCATCATCGTGACTGTTTCGATCGTTATTATTCTCATTATTCTCTATATAATGTATCAGTTTAAACTGAGTGCGAATAAAAAGCTGGAAAAACTCGCCAGGTTCGATTATCTGACCCGGGTATATAACCGACGTGCGATTCAGGAAAGTCTTGCGTACCATGTAAATTATTTTGAACGATCAAAAACACCCTTTGTTGTGATGATCCTCGATGTAGATAATCTGAAGTATATCAACGACTATTATGGTCATTCGGCTGGAGATTATGTGTTGCAGAAAGCTACCATCACTATCAGTAACGTAATAAGAAAACTGGATATTCTTGGCAGATGGGGTGGTGATGAATTCTTGATAATTCTTCCCTTCACCAAGCTTGATGGTGCAGAAGTTGTAGGTAATAAGTTAAGAGAGATTATCAGCAATGAGAACTTTATTTACAATGGTAAACATATAAATCTTACCATAACTGTGGGTATCGCAGAATATCATGGGCAAGGAACTATTCAGGAGATAATTGACAAGGCAGATCAGGCATTACTACGAGGTAAAAAGAATGGAAAAAATCAAGTCGTCGTCTGATTAGTTATTTATCTTTTACTTTTTGAATGTTTACAAAAGTTACTTTTACTTTTTTATTACAAAACCTTATTACTATAACTTGCAAAAACAAATTCATAATATCATCAATTGAAAAGCTCTGGTAAATTTAAATTTTAAATAATCCAATTTTTTTGACATTCACCAATCGACAATTATACTATCTATAATTATCATATATTTTAGGTATGCTTATTGAAAGGAAGAAAATGGATTTTAATATCAATACTTCAAAATTACTGCAACAAAGTAGAGCTGTGGATCTTGATCCGAACAACCTCTATGATGTTCTTATAATTGGTGGAGGTCCTGCGGGACTCAGTGCTGCGGTCTATGCTATGCGTAAAGGACTATCTTCAGGATTGATGGGAACTCTCCTTGGGGGCATGGTTGTCAATACTGCTTCTGTACAGAATTATATGGGATTCAAATATGTTGAAGGATCTGAATTGATGGACAGATTTGTCGAACAAGTGAAGCAATTCGAGATCGGTATCAAAGAATATGCTGTGGTAACTTCTGTGAAAGAAAATGGAAATATCAAGGAAGTAACACTAAAAGATGGTTCTGTGTATAAGGCAAAGACTCTTATTGTTGCAACTGGCAAATTTCCGATTCGTCTAAATATACCAGGTGAAGCCAAACTTTCTGGCAAGGGTGTGTCTTACTGTACGACTTGCGATGCTCCCCTGTACAAAGATAAAACTGTTGCAATTATCGGTGGCGGAAACTCTGGTGTTGAATCAGCAATAGATGTTGCGAACTTTGCGAATAAGGTATATGTGATTGAAGTATCTGATACTCTTCGGGCTGATCATGTGCTAGATGCGGCGTGTAAGAAAATGAAGAATATTGAATTTCTTCTTGCCCATAAGGCCAAAGCTATCAATGGAGAAAAAAGGGTAGAATCGATCCTTCTTGAGGATCTCACCGAACATCAAGAAAAGAAGATCGAAGTAGATGGCATCTTTATATCCATAGGATTACAACCAAATTCAGGTATCATGAAAGATCTTGTTGCTGTCAATGAGCGTGGAGAGATTATTGTGGACTGCAACTGTAGAACCAGCAGAGAAGGCATTTTTGCAGCTGGGGATGTGACAACTGTTCCATATAAACAGATCATCATTGCGTCCGGAGAAGGCGCAAAGGCAGCTCTCTCAGCTAATGACTTTTTATTAAAACATACGTAACGAAAGGAGAACTCTCATGAGTTTATTCAATGACGAGATAAAGAAACAATTAAAAGATATTTTGCAGAAGCTGCAGAATAATGTAACAATCGCATATTTCACACAGGAATTTGAATGTGATACCTGTAAGGAGACCCATGAATTCCTCGAAGAATTTGTTGAGTTGTCTGACAAACTGGAATTGAAGATCTATGACTTCAAGGCAGACAAGGACATGGTAGAAAAATATCATGTCGATATGATCCCCGCTATTATTCTTCTTGATAGTGACGGGAAAGATTATGGTATCAAATTTTATGGACTCCCCGGTGGATATGAGATCAATTCCTTTATATCTGGACTGCTCGAAGTCTCCGGTCAGGAGCAACCCGTAGAAGACGAACTTCTGAAGCGCATTAACGCCATCAATAAAGATGTGCACATTAAAGTCTTCATCACACTGGCGTGTCCTCATTGTCCGGGAGCGGTCTCAAATGCTCACAAACTCGCATATCTTAGTAATAACGTAGCTGCAGATATGGTTGAATCATCCACCTTTACTACAGAAGCGATCAAATATAATGTGAGCGCAGTTCCCAAGATTGTTATTAATGGGGAGCATGAACTGATCGGGGATCAACCGCTTGAAAAATATCTTGAAATCATAGAAAAATTATAATCAATCAAACCAATTGTTCAGCCCGAATCCCTCTTGTATTCGGGCTTCTTTATTCAATTGCTATTTTGGGGAAATATCTCTGCTTGAGCAAAGAATATGTATTATTTTTCCATCTTTATTTTTTATAGGATGAAAAGCGGTTTCTACCATTTTATAGGATCCATCTTTGCATAGTACCTGCCATTGGTCTTTTACGATAGAACCTTTCAATAACTTTCCACCAATCTTATTTAATCTCTTTACATCATCGGGATGAGCGTGAATTAAACCGCTTTTGCCTAGTACATCATCTCTTTCCCAACCTGTAAATTTCGTTAGAGAGGGTGTACAATAACGCAAAGTTAGTTCTTCATCAACATCATGAAGTGTAACGATATCAATGATATTCTCTGCCATTAATTCGTATTGCTGTAATATTAATCTGTATTTCTTATCCAATTCTCTTTCTTCAGTAACGATCCTGCCGCACCCAACAGTACCTATCACTTCGCTTTTATCATCAACAAATGGTGCTTTATTGACATCCAGAATCATGTATTTCCCCTTTACATTTCCGAATTCTTCAAAGCGTTTTGGTTTGTTCAATTGAAGTGTAATCTCATCAGAATTCACACACACTTCTCCAAACGTATGCCACTGTGTATCTTTAGGATGTGAATCCCTTTCTCTTTGTGCAAAAAACATATCGGTTTTGCCGATTGGTTCTTCGGTATCTTTTGCGTTGAGGAGTTTATCACATATTGCCTTGTTGGTAAAAAGATATTCACCCTTCTTATTCTTCGCCCAGATCATATCCGGCACATTATCGCACATCATACGCAGCATCTGATAGAGCGCTTTATACTTTTCTTCACTTTCTACAAGCTTATCAAGCGCAATATTCTTCTTTTCCGTTTCTTCTTGAACCTTTTGCTTAAGAAGGATATTTTCATACAATTCTGTAATGATACCAATAAGCTTATCAGAATTCACTGGTTTAGATAAAAATCCATTTACGCGCATACGGATCGCATCCAGTAAATATTCTTTGTTATCAAAAGCAGATAACAGTATGACACGGATACTAGGATCAATACTTTTTATCTTTCTAACCATCTCCAGCCCGTTCATCACAGGCATGTTGATATCAACAACGAGAATGTCCGGTTTATATTGCTTGTAAAGCTCCAAGCCCTCTTGACCATTGGTGGCTGTATAGACTTCTCGCACATGACGTTTTAAAATATTCGCCATGGACTGTAGAATAAGGATCTGATCTTCAGTATATAATACCGATATATCCAATTTATCCATTATTCCTCTCTTTTGTTTGGTTTTTATTACTTTAAGGCGAATAATTATGTCAAGTTATGATTTATCAATCTCGATCACAATACCTGCGATAGGAATCCCCGAATTATCCATGTAGGCATATGCCATCTTCTTGGTGTTATGGGCAAATGAATAGTTGCCATGTCTATCAATCATAATAATACCAGCATATTCACCGACCTTATTGTGCATATAATCCAAAGCCCGGGCAGCAACTTTTCGAATGGGATACTTTCCGAGCATATCGCATGCAGTTTTAGTCAGCAGACTCTTCATGATAGCTTCCCCCCACCCCGTTGCTGACGCAGCCCCGCACTCATTATCTGCATAAGTTCCCGCGCCAAGAATCGGTGTGTCTCCGACTCTTCCAGCGATCTTCCTGGAAGTGCCACCAGTAGAAGTCCCTGCAGCAAGATTTCCTTTGCTATCCATTGCAACTGCTCCGACCGTCCCTTTGGGTGTCGGTACGAAAGGAATCTTGGTGGAATATTCTTGATGAGCCTTGATGCTTATATAATATTCAAGTTCTCGGTCTGTAAGCAACTCTTGCGGATCAAGTTCTGGAATATGGTGCTCCCGGGCAAACTTCTGGGTACCCTTGCCGACAAGTAGGCAATGCTCAGTTTCAGTCATTACCAGCTTTGCAACAGTGATAGGGTGGAGAATATTTTGAAGGGCAGCAACGCCCCCAAAAGCAAGGGTTTTCCCATCCATAATGGACGCATCCATCTCGATCTCACCATCAATATTCAAGACAGATCCGCGTCCAGCGTCAAAAATCGGGTCCTCTTCTAGCACTCTCACTGCTCGTTCTACAGCATCAACAGCTGACATTCCATTTCTTAACAAAGGATAAACTTCGGAAACGGCTCTTACAACGCCATTAACATGTGCCTCATCCTGCTCATCTGGGATACTCCAAGCGCCACCATGTACTATCAGACGTGGTTTCATGCAATCTCCAGTCTTTTGGAAATTTCTCAATTAGGTATAATTATTTGTCAAGAGGTTATAATCTTGACAAGAATACTAAACGAAAATGATTTTCGTTTATAGAGGAATCTGTCATGATTGAAAAATATTTAGAAACTTTACGTGAACATGGATTGAAAAGAACTCCGAAGCGTGTGGAGATATTACGGATTCTTGCCCGTGAATCAGCATATCTTTCCCCATTGCAAATACATGAACTCCTCCAGGATGAATTCGCCAAGATTGGTGTACCAACAGTATATCGCATTTTACAGCAATTTCAAGAGATCGGCATTGTTACGTCAATTCAGCAGGATGATAACCAACTCTACTACTATCTTTGTGATTGTCTTGAACAACACCATCATTTTGTATGCAGGAAGTGTCACAAGGTTTCGTGTCTTACATACTGTGATTTTGAGAATATTAAACAGCTTGTCGCAGACCAGCTGGACTCATTAGCGGAAACCCATATTCTTCAGATCGAGGGTGTATGTAGTGAGTGCCTGGAGTCATTATGAGATTCGCATTCGTCATACTCCTTGCGGCAATTACAGCAGTTTCATGCTCGTATCAGGATCAGGGTGTGAACAAATTAAATGTGTATGTAAGTATCCTCCCGCAGAAATTTTTCGTTGAACAGATAGCAATGAATAAGGTGCACGTTCGCCCGATGATCCTTCCCGGGCATAATCCTGTAATGTTCGAGCCGACCCCCTCTCAGATGAAAGAATTATCTCAGGCAGATTTATTTTTCAGGATAGGCGTCCCTTTCGAGGATGCATGGCTGGAAAAGCTACAGTCGATCAATCCCAAGCTTGAGATCATTGATACACGGGAAGGAATTACTCTACGTAATATGGAAACCTTTCATGAGCACCACGACCATGCTGGACAAAAGGATCCTCACGTCTGGCTCAGTCCAGCTCTGGTAAAAATTCAGGCAAAAACCATCAGTGAAACATTGAAGGATCATGACCCTGATAATCGAGAGTTTTACGAACAGAATCTCGAAAGGTTCATTACCGAGCTCGATTCGCTTCATGAGGAAATTAAAGTAAAATTACATTCTCTTAAGACAAGATCATTTATCGTATTCCATCCATCGTGGGGTTATTTCGCAGAGGAATTTGGATTGAAGCAGATCCCAATAGAAATTGAGGGCAAGTCACCATCTCCGATGAAGATGACCAAAATTATGGAACTTGCACGATCAGAAGATATTAATGTAGTGTTCGTACAAAAACAGTTCAATTCTGCTGCTGCAAAGGCCGTCGCAGAGGTAATTGATGGAGAGGTCGTTCAGATTGATCCTCTGGCTGAGAACTACTTCGAAAACATGCGCGAGATAGTAAGAGTATTTACAATTTCTCTTAATGGATAAAAATATAGCACCTCCCGTCATTCAGATCGATCACGTGACTTTCTCCTTTGGTACACAACCTGTTCTAGAGGATATTACATTTGATATTGAACGCAAGGATTTCATTGCCTTCATTGGACCGAACGGTGCAGGTAAAACCACGCTGGTAAAATTATTAATGGGATTTCTTGACCCAGATAAAGGAACGATAAAGGTGCTTGGAAGCAGTCCAAAATCCGCACGTACGCATCTCGGATATGTTCCCCAATACACAACCTTTGATCTTGATTATCCGCTAAACGTTCTCGACACTGTAAAAATGAATATGATTAATTCCGGTTCGTTGCTGCCATGGTTTGGAAAGAATGAAGCAAAGAAAGCTTTTGAACTCTTAGAGAAGATGGAGATTGAATCCCTCGCGCACAGAAAATTCTCGGAACTCTCCGGTGGGCAGAAACAGCGTGCTCTTCTTGCTCGTGCGCTTGCATGTGAACCCGAGATTCTCATACTCGATGAACCCACCGCCAGCATAGACATTACAATCGAAAAAGACATATATGATCTTCTAAAAAAATTGAACAAAAATATTACGATCATACTGGTATCCCACGACATCAGCTTCATCTCTTCTTACATCAATAAAATATGCTGCCTGAACAGATTCGCAGCTATTCATAGCATTGATGAACTTACCGGAGAATCGCTATTTGATGTGTACGATCGAAATATCAAATATCTAAAACATCATTGTCATTTATAATATGAGTGATTTTTTCTCCCAACTCGGCTCTTATACTTTTCTGCAGAATGCACTTCTCGCAGGAGTTCTGGCAAGTTTTGCCTGTGGGATTACAGGTACATTTGTGGTGGTAAAACGAATCACCTTCATCAGCGGTGGTATCGCTCATGCTGTTCTCGGAGGTATCGGGCTTGCTTATTATTTCAACTTCTCCCCAATGCTCGGTGCGTTTGGCTTTGCGATACTCTCTGCATTCATTATCGGTTGGGTAAAGATCAAAGCACAGCATCATGAGAATACTGTCATAAGTGCCTTATGGGCAATGGGGATGGCAGTCGGAATCATTTTCATGTATATGGCGCCGGGATACAGTGTCGATCTTCTGTCTTACCTCTTTGGCAATATCCTTATGGTCACCAGAACAAATCTATACATTCTTGCTGGGTTAAATGTTATAAAAACTGGGCTTATAGTGGTGTTATACCGTCAGTTCATAGCTATTACATATGACGAGGAACAAGCACGACTGAGGGGACTGCCGGTAAATTCTCTTTATATTTTGCTTCTTATTATCATTGCATGCACCATTGTCGTATTAATCCAGATCGTTGGTATTATTCTCGTAATCGCTTTGCTGAGTCTTCCTGCAGCTATATCAGGACTTTATACACGATCGATATCCGGCATGATATTCCTCGCCATTATTCTGGGTTTAGTTTTCACGCTTGGAGGCATCGCTATTTCATTTTCTGCCGATTTGCCTACTGGAGCTACGATCATACTTTTGAGTGGTTTTGGCTATTTAATTGCAATCTCCATGAAGAAGTTCATTATAAAATAATGCTCTATATCTCATCTTCCAAAAACATTGACCTCTCTTTAACCCATCATAAAAACATCAATAATTAATTATGAATAGAACAAATTCTTTATCAGAAGCCGATATTATGTTCCAGACACTGAGTTATGCAACTCGCTTGCTTGCTTCAGAAAAGGATCTGGATCAGCTGGTTGAGAATTCAGTGGATATTCTTTCTGATTTTGGACATAGCAAGAAAGTAGAATTTCTTACTCTCGATGAAGAAGATCCCAACACTGCAATTTTACTCGGGTTGCTGGATAATGGCATGATTACCCAGCCCAAAAAGAAGATCTCCCTTAAGAAGGCAAATCTGGAGGATGTAATAACCATCAAGCGCCCTGAATTGATGAAGAGAGAAACGGGAAGTGTCATATACCTTCCTTTGATAGGTGCGGGTAATAATACGCTTGGTCTTCTTGTCCTTCATGTACATGAACACCAGAAACCTGAATATATCGAACTTCGTTCACTTGTTATTCTCACCACGATTATCGCAGTTTCTCTTGAATATGCCCTCTCGGCGCGCCTTGCAATGTATGATTCCCTCACCGGACTCTACATACGCAGGCAGATGAACCTGCACCTCGAACATGAGATCAGCAGGATCAAAAGATACGGAGGAGAATTTGCAGTAGCAATGCTGGATATCGACCATTTTAAACGGTTGAATGATACATATGGGCATTTGTTCGGTGACCATGTGCTCCAGGAACTGTCACATCTTATTCGCAGTACGATACGGCAAAATGTGGACATCCCCTGCAGATATGGTGGAGAGGAATTTATTATCATACTTCCAAGCTCCAATGCGAAAATGGCGTACGAGATGACCGAGCGCCTGAGAGTGTTATGTGAACATCATGAATTTCTTTACAAAGATAAACCGGTTCCCGTCACTTTCAGCGCAGGAGTTATCGTAGTAAATAATCCCGGTACATCTCCAAAAGAAATTATTGCTCGTGTGGATGAATTGCTCTATTATGCCAAGGAACATGGAAGAAATCGAGTCTGTAATAACAAGGCTAACAAATAAGAGAACTTCATTCACCATACATTTATACTTCCGAATTTTTTTTAGAGATGTAGCTCATCAATATGGGAAAAAAGAAAAACTATTAGTTTGTCTTGTAAGACCAAACTCAAAATCTTGACACAAAATCAATCCAATTTCACCTCGAACCCTATGAGTAAAAATATTTTAATTATTAATGGTCCCAATCTAAACTTTCTTGGAAGACCAGAAATGAGTATTTATGGGGAGGAGAGTCTTGCTGAACTACATTCAATTATTTATCAATGGATTACAAATGAGGGGTGGCAGGTACGGTTCTTCCAGAGCAATAGAGAGGGTGAAATTATTGACTATATTCAAAATAATTTTGAATGGTCTCACGGCATAGTCATCAATCCAGCTGCCTTTTCTCATACCAGTATCGCTATTTATGATTGTTTAAAATCGATAAGCGTTCCGACAATAGAAGTTCACCTTTCAAACATATACCACAGAGAAGAATTTCGAAGAACTTCCATTACTGGTCTTGCCTGCGAGAAAGTCATTGCAGGTTTAGGAGTACAGGGTTATATCGAGGCACTTGAGGATCTGAAAAAAATCATTGCATGAGTTTTTCAAAGGAGTTAATTCATATCTATGAGCTTCTATATGATTGCTACGGACCTCAAAACTGGTGGCCCGGAGAAACTTCGGATGAAATCATTATTGGAGCCTTGTTAACCCAAAACACAAATTGGAAGAATGTAGAAATAGCTATTGATAACTTAAAAACCAATAACCTTCTAATCCTTGAGAACATACATAATGCTGAACTCAACATAATTTCAAAATGCATACTATCTTCTGGATATTATAATCAGAAAGCAGAAAGATTGAAGGATATTGCCAAATTCTTTTGCTCAAACTACAGTAAGAATTTTGCTACTTCCTCTTTATACGAGAAGCGCAACGCATTACTGGGGTTAAAAGGTATCGGACCAGAGACTGCTGATTCAATATTGCTCTACGCTTTTCTGGAACCAATCTTTGTTGTTGATACATATACAAAAAGAATCTTTCAGAGATTAGCCTATTTTTCTGGAAAAGAGAGCTATAGTAATATACAAAAATTCTTCATGAATAATATCAGAAAAGATGTCACAATATTTAATGAATTCCATGCATTACTAGTACATCATGCAAAAGAATGTTGCCAGAAAAATCCACATTGTTCAAAATGTGTTTTAATTAAAATTTGTAAATATGAGAATAACATATGATTTCAAATGATAGTGATACATTAAAGAAAGTCCGTCATATTTTTATTGTATCTGATGCGACAGGTTCTACATGTGAAATGGTCGTCAAAGCAGCATTAAGTCAATTTAGAACTATCAATGTACACCTTCACCGAGTTCGTTATGTGCGAACCGAAAAAGAAATCTTAGATGTATTACGAGAAGTGATGGATGTTGATGGTATTATTGCATATACTCTGGTTTCTAATGAACTACGTGATGTTATTAATGTAGAAGGACGACGATGTGCAGTGCCCACAATAGATGTCATGGGACCCCTTTTAAGCAGATTTACAGACTATCTTGAGATCTCTCCACTGGCAATTCCGGGAATATTTCGCAGTCTGGATAAAGATTATTTTCAACGGATCGAATGTATAGATTATGCAGTCAAGCACGATGATGGAAAAAAAATGGGTGATCTATATAAAGCAGATATCATCATCGTTGGACCAAGTAGAACCTCAAAAACACCTATCAGCATATACCTTGCTTATCGTGATTATAAAATAGCAAATGTTCCTGCAATATTCGACATTGACCTTCCAGAAGAATTATTTCAAGTAGAACAAGAGAAGATAATTGGTTTAACCATTTCTCCAAATAGATTAAAATCTATTCGAGAGGTTCGTGCTAGTCGATACACACATATTCAACTCTCTCAGTATACTGATATTGAACTTATCAAAACTGAACTGAAAAGATGTATGCAGATATACAAGAAACACAATTGGAAAATCGTTGATGTTACCTCAAAATCTATTGAAGAAGCAGCTACAGAGATCATGAGATTATTTAATAAACGTACATTAGGCAGCTAATGTCTTTACCATTTAGTGAAAAATGATTAGAACTTTTTACTTTATTTTGATAACTCTCCTAGTTTTGTCTTTACTTTTAGGATGTACCTCCAAATTTGATAAAGCCCAGAGAGAAAAACAGGAAGAGTTTACACAATTTATTTCGGAAAAAGTTTTATCATCATTCTCTACAATAACGACTTCATTGATAGAGAGAATTCAAAATCCATCGGCTGTTGACTATCAAAATTTTCGAGTTCTTTCTCAACAATTTCCTGAAATTTTTGGAATCCTCCTTTACAATAATATTTTAGAACTACAGAGAAAATATCCTTCAACACTTATAACAGGAGACCTTCTAGAAAATTGCTTAAGTTTTCATAAGAGAAAGAATGTATCTTCAATAAGAAAACCATTTATTGGTCATTCTGTTCATGAGATTGATAATAAAGTATTTCTTTGTATTGTAATACCTCTTTCTTCAGAAAATCAAGAAGTTGAGGAGATAGTAGTTGTCCTCGTTAACACCTATGTATTTTTTAACAGAATTGAGCAACAATACATCGATTATTATCCCTATTCTCTTATTGTAGTGAATGAGAAACAGGATGTGGTCTTTGATTCTGATCCCAGTAGAATTGGAAAGGATTTTCTTACAGAAACTGACTCAGATGATTATGATCCAGTCATTAAAGATCTCTATAATATAATGAATGAGAACGCAACTGACTTTTTTATTGTTAAGAGCTATGAAAATACCAAAAATATAAAAAAATTATATACTTGGCATACTGTTCAGAGTTATGGAGAAACCTTTTATATTAACCTCGTACGAACGTTATATAGAAATACTGGAAAAGATTCTAAGGAGGTGTATCTCCTCTCTATGCTTCGCAGTTTTGCATTACAGGACACCCTTATCGATCCTATTATAGATAATAAACCAGAAGAGTTAATCACTCTTCTTAAGTATATATATGAGAATAATCAGAATGTGTATTCTGTACAACTTGCTGATACTTCAGGAACCATTATACTAGGATGGCCTCCCAGTAATTCGGTTGTCGGTTATTCAATTTCAAAAAAAAAGAATAAACCCTTTGATGATGCTTTTAGACAGGTTCTACAAACGAAACAGGAAAGTATTGTTGAAACACCTTTACTTGAAGGTGGTTTCGGGAAAATTATATTTATTCCAATATTAGTTTATGATGACTTTTATGGTGTATTAATGGGCATTGAACCGGAAGGGGGATATTTTGATTTCGATTAAAAAAGTAAGATCAAAAAAGGATTGGAAACAATTCATCGATTTGCCTTTTAGGTTATATAAAGATGATGCTAATTGGATTCCTCCACTTAAAAATGATGTTTTTTTCAAGCTAAATACGGAGAAACATCCATTCTGGGAACATTCAATACGAGAGGTTTTTGTGGCTGAAAAAGATGGTGAGGTTATGGGAAGAATCGCAGCAGTCATCGATGATAATTATAACAAACTCTGGAAAGAGAAAATGGGAGCCTTTGGATTCTTCGAATGTACAAATGATTATGTAGTTGCAAACGTACTTTTTGATGCTGCTTATTATTGGCTCAAAGAGCATGGTGCTAATAAGATGAGAGGTCCCCTCAGCCCTTCCCAGAATGAAGAATGCGGTTTACTTTTTAAAGGATTTGATTCTCCTCCCGTCATGATGATGCCCTACAATCCGCCCTATTATCTTGAACTGGTAGAACAATATGGGCTAAAAAAAGCAAAAGATCTTTTTGCTTTCTTCAAAAGAAGTACAGATCCACCTTCACCACAAATATCCAGAGCTGTTGAACGACTTAAGAAACATCCCGATATTTCCACTCGACATGTAGATATAAAAAAATTAGATTCAGAAGCACATTTGATAAAGGAGCTTTATAACGAAAGCTGGCAAATGAATTGGGGGTTTTCACCCATGACAGACAAGGAATTTGACCTGATGGTAGAGGAACTCGCACGAATCGCAGATCCGCATCTTATATGGTTTGCCTATTATAAAGATGATCCTGCAGGTGTCTCGATCACACTTCCTGATTTCAATCCAATCTTGAAAAAACTTAACGGAAAATTAGGACCTATTGGACTGATTAGGTTTGTTCTAGGGAAAAGAAAGCTTGTAGGAACTCGAGCAATTGTCTTTGGTTTTCGCCAGAAATACCGCAGGTTTGGATTACCAGCATTACTCTATCACGAAACCGAACAAGCTGGACTGAAACGGGGATATGAATGGTGCGAACTGTCCTGGAATCTTGAAGATAATGACCTTATCAACCAATTCGATGAAAAAGTCGGTGGTAAGCTTTACAAAAAATATCGAATATATGAAATTCTCATCTCTTAGTTTTCTCTATGCATAGAGTATATTGTAACCAATAAATATTCCTAATAATATAACTTCTGCCCGGGATAAATATACACGATATTCTGTCCATTCCTGATTGTGACCGACAAATTGTTCTGCTGAATGAGTTTTTGACTACTTACTCCAAGTTTACTGGAAATATCTGCAAGTGTATCTCCCTTTTTAACCACATAATAATTCGTTTGTTTCGTATTCGTAGAAATAAGGTTCAGTCTTTGTCCGGGATGTATAATTGTAGAAGTCAATCCATTGATACTCATCAAGTGAGAGACCGAAGTATTATATCGACGTGCAATGAGCCAGAGATTTTCTCCTGTTTTTACTTTATGCTCTGTAAAATAGCCATTGTTCTCTTCAAGGAATTGTGATTCAATCTGTGCAACGTCCACATCATTGGGAACTGAATCAATAGGCAGCAGGACTGTATATGTTCCGGGACTTATCACCACATCATTGATCGTTGAATATGTATAGTTGTTTCTTTTGTAAATTTTTATCCATGGATTCAATTCCCATACTTCACGGATCACTGTACCCTGCGCCTGTGCCCAGTCATCAAGTTTATAATATCCTTTGAGCTGGAGAGGAACCATTCTGCATGTTTCGTACAAACTCTTTTCTTTATTAAAGGGCTTCGTAAAGATTCTGTTTTCATTTTCAATAATATATTTGATAGCAAGGGTTCGCCATACATAGTCATCAGTCTCGGACTTTCTCTGAATAAGACTGAAGAAATCCTTTCCGCCCTGCTCGTCGATAGCTTTCGTAATATTTCCAAGTCCTGCATTGAAAGAGCATATCGCAAGCAAAAGGTCAGGAGCTCCTCTATTGCTGAGAGCTTTCAAACTCCAGTTCAGATATTCGCATGCCGCTTGAGTGGATGTAAGAATATCGCTGCGCTGGTCGACGAACTGGTTCATTTCGATATCATAATACTCTGCAGTAGATTTGATGAATTGCCAGTAACCGGTTGCACCGGCTGATGAGTGAGCAAGTGGGCTGAGATAACTCTCTGCAACTGCAAGAAATTTTACATCTGCATGTAACCCTTTCTCACTTAGAATATCCTCAATAACAGGAAAATATTTAGTAGTTCTTGGAATATACTTGTAGGCAAACTTGACCTCTGCTTTATACCAGTAATGAAACTTCTGAAATATCCGATCATTATTCATATCAAAGCAGTAGCCTGCAAAAAAAAGAGTATCTGGAAATTTCATATCATTCTTAATACGAGTAGTATTGTTGAGATACGCAATCGAATCCTGCAAAGCAGAGATTGTATGATAAAGAGAATCTATCCTTGTTTGATGAGAAAAAATAATCTTATGAAGACTATCATTTTCTACCTGAAATAGTCCAGATTCATTATTGAAAACTGCAGTATCTTTTTTCTCTGAGAGCAAAGCGCAGCTTGCTGTTAGGAGTGTCATTGCAATTATATACCAAATATTTTTCATAGTAAAAAAGAAGCCATCCGCACATACGAATGGCTCAAACTGAGATGTGTTTTGCCTTATTCAGAAATTGCTTCTGTGGGGCATTCCGGAATGCAAGCACCGCAATCGACACATAAATCAGCATCGCATACTGCGAAATCACCTTCAACAGAAAGAGCTTCGGTAGGGCATACATCCACGCATACACCACAGGCAACACATTTTTCTTTATCAATTTTTACTGCCATTCTTTCCTCCGATAAATTATTCACATATTATTTTTGGTCAAAAAAGCAAGCTCATTTTTTCTAATCAAGTTTTTTCTTAAGTGAGAAGAAATTCTCCGCATTTTCTGTTGTCTCCCTGGCAATATCAATAGGAGTTTTCTGCTTGATCTCAGCGATCTGCTGAATGATATACTCGACATATTCAGGACGGTTCCTCTTTCCCCTGTAGGGATATGGCGTTAAGAAAGGGGCATCCGTTTCTACAAAATAACGATCATCAGGAATATCCCGTATCATCGCATAATAGCTTCCTTTATCAAATGTAATAACACCGGTAAAAGAGATGAACCAACCCTCTTCGAGTACCTCTCGCGCAAAGGTATAATCACCAGAAAAACAATGAAAAACAACCTTCTTCGGATGATTTTTTTTGAGAATATCAAAGGTGTCCTGGTGTGCATTGCGGTCATGGATCACAAGAGGAAGATTATTCTCCATTCCGATCAGTATCTGTGCTTCAAAAACCTTTTTTTGTACATTCTTCGGGCTCAGATTTCTGTAATAATCAAGTCCGATCTCCCCAAGGGCAACAACCTTATCATCCTTCAGTAAATTCAGGAGTTCTTGCTCATCAAACCTGGTTGCATCATGTGGATGCCAGCCGGCTGTTGCAAAGAGATTTTGATGGTCATGAGCCAGCGCAATTGCCATTTTTGATGTCGGTCCATCGGTTCCCACATTTATGATCGCTTTTATTCCTTTTTTAAAAGCAGTACGTATAACATTACTACGATCTTTATCATAGGAATCAAACTGCAGATGAGCATGGGCGTCTATGAACTTCATTGTGTACTTTCCTTTACGAATCTCTCAAGCAAAGAAGTGAATTGATCTTTTTCATTCAACGAAACTTTAAGCTTTGCATAATAAATTGGTCTCTCAAAAGTAAACATTGATAATTTGATAAAATCCTTTTCAGTTGTAATTATGACAGCATCCTTATGCCTATCCGTGATCGGCTGTATATCCTTTTCAAGATCAAATTCATGATGGTCAGGGAAGGTGTAATGAGAAAGTACTGAAATTCCCAAGTTCTTAATACTTGCTTCAAAAGAAGCTGGATTGCCGATTCCTGAGATCAAAATGGATACTTTGATTTTTTCTTGAGAAAGAGTGTCCCCACTTTGATAAGAAACCAGTGATTCGATCGCATAGCGTGTCGAGATAATAGTCTTATCGAATCTATTGAACTTTTTTGGTATATCAAATCCTTCGATTACATCATTCACTACAAAGCAATCCGCATAATTCAATGCACTAATCGGTTCGCGCAATATACCTGCAGGAATTATGAATCCATTGCCTAAAGGTGAATTGGCATTCAGTAATACAAAATCAAAATCATGCATTACTTTCAGGTGCTGGAAAGAATCATCAAGAATAATGATATCCGGAGCTACATTACACTCCAAAAATTCGATTGCTGCTTTTCTATTCTTCCCGACTATAACATGGATTCCAGGCAGATTTTGTGCAATCAGACAAGCTTCATCTCCCGCGTTCTGTGCATCATCAAAAATTGCTTGTTCATTTGAGATCAGATGGACCTCGTGCTCGAACGCACCCTTATAGCCGCGATGTGAAACAGCAACCTTTACTCCACTTTGTTGCAATACTTTAGCAAGAAGAATCGTAAAAGGAGTTTTTCCATTTCCTCCCATCGTAATATTTCCCACAGAGATCACATAACTATTCGAACGATATGACTGTACAAATCCGATTCTCCAGAAAAATCTTCGCAATCGCAGGATGCAGGAAAAAAGAAAAGCAAAGGGTATAAGTAAATATGAGATCATACTTCGCTTAGCCCAATGCTTTTCAACAAATCTATGAAAAGACATGATTAATCAAAGTTAACTTCTGGTGTCATCCTTTCGCTTTCATCGATCTTGTACAATGGAGCTTTATCGAAGTTGAATATACCTGCAAAGATATTATTTGGAAATATCGAGATGTTCTTATTGTAGATTGTCACGACTTCATTGTACCTTCTTCGAGCCACTGTGATGCGATTTTCTGTTCCTGCGAGTTCATCCTGCAATCGAATAAAATTTTGATTCGCTTTAAGATCTGGATATCGTTCAACCACAACCATCAGCTTGGACAATGCCTGTGTAAGACCTGCTTGCGCTTCCTGGAACTGCTGAACCATTTCAGGATTCAAATTATTAGCATCAACATTGACTGAGGTGGCTTTTGCTCGAGCTTCGATCACTTCTGTAAAAGTTTCTTTTTCATGAGCAGCATACCCTTTCACTGTGTTCACAAGATTGGGAATCAGGTCTGCTCTTCTCTTGTACTGGTTGTCGATCTCTGCCCAGCTGTTTTCCACATCCAGCTTTTGCTGTACAAAGGAATTATATTTTCCTTTGATAGTCGCATATAGGGCGATCGCAAGGATGACAACAATGATAATTGCTATGATACATCCTTTATTTTTCATGTATCCTCCAGTTTTATTGAAGTTCTTTTATTAATTCTTCTACAGCTCTTTTGAGCTGCACATCATTATCTTCTATTTTTTCTTCAAAGGTCTGGTCAAGATAAATATCGGGCTTGGCACCAGTTCCTTCCATATTTACATCCTCAGCAGAATACCAGCCGGTTCCTGGCATGCGCATACTCGAGCCATCCATGAAATATCTGTGACCGGTACCGATCACAGATCCGCTGGTCGGCATACCGATTACTTTACCAAGCTCGAAATGCTGGTAGATATTTGGAAAGATCTCCGCATCAGAGAACGAATTTTGATTGATAAGTAAGATCGTTGGTTTCGTCCATGTATCACCGGGGAAAGGAACTTTCTGTAAATTAAAAACTCTATTTGTGGTAAATGCATAGGGTTTTTTTGTGAGAAGCTCTATGAGCCAGTCATGTATCCACCCGCCAGGATTGTTCCGCACGTCTATTATTAAAGCTTCTTTTTCCCAATTATTCGCAAATACATCCTGCACAAAATCCTCATAAGAACTCCAGCCCATACTTCTGATGTGTGCGTAGCCCAATTTCCCATCAGACAGTTCATCCACCATTTCTCTGCGAGAGGAAACCCAATCATCATACCATATATTATAATTCTCCCACCACGAAAGTCCCTTAATCCCTACTGTTGTAATGCTATCCGGTGTCTGTATCTTTAACTCGATCTTCTCACCCTCTTCTTTGAAAAACAATGGATTGATTGGAGTTGAACTAGTTATCTCTGTACCGTCAACAGCAAGGAGCACATCACCCGCTTTTATTCCATGGGGTTTATTCAGTTTGGATTTTCGGAAGATTTGTTTAAACCGTATGCCTTTCTTGGGATAATCTGAAAAATCAAGTGTAAAGCCACCATATACCTTTTCGAATTGCTTTATGTCATTATCACTACGAGCATAAAAACCCGTATGCGATGCATTCACCTCGCCCATCATCTCTGAATAGATATAATCCATCACTTCCGGAATGAAGGCATAGTCCATATACGGGTAGTACTTTTTGAAGGATTTTTCCCAGTCGATATCATGCATATTTGGATCATAAAATCCACGCTGAAACGCCTTCCATGCCTGTTCAAAAACTGTTTTATTTAAATCGAGTTTATTGTAGGTGTAGGTAAATTTATTTTCTAATATCTCTTGAGTGCCACTTACTGTGATCTTCTTGAGAGAATTAGAAATCACACAATAAAAACAATTGTTTTCTTCATTGTACACCATATAGCGTGGACGATCAAAGAAGCTTGTGATCTCTTCATCGTCCTTGCCTTCATAATCAACTTTGCGCAGCGTGTACATGTCGTCTTCGGAACGATTCACATAATATAACGTGCTGTCTTCATCAGTTCCAATTATATAGTTATAGTCCTTTTTTGTAGAGATCACTTTTACCCTTTTTCTGATATCATCAAAATCAATGGTGATCGTAACATCTTCTTTCTCTTCATCGTCGTCAATCTCGTTATCTTCTTCATTATCCTCATTTCCCTTGTCCTTTTTATCCTCATCTTTTTCAGCGATATCTTCTTCATCTTCTTCTGGATTCAATATCGATTCCCAATGATCTGTATAATCCCAAAAATCTTCTTTCTCATGAAGATCCATTCTGCAGATATCTTGATCCCGATTAAAAAAGATATATGAACCCTGTGTTCCCCATATCGGAGAATGCATATTCCCGTGATATGGATAGAGGGCAGTCCTCTCTTTCGTTTCAAAATTGTAGAGATATAATATCTCATCCCATGTGCCGGGTGTTAATTCAAAATACAGCGCATATTGCTGGTCAGGACTGACCACAAAATCAGAAGTTACCACCTGATCAGTAATGAGAGCTTCTACATTATCATCTTCTGGGTTGAGTAGTGCGATATTATTCTTAGCAAGATCTTTGGAATAATTAACTACAAGTCCCACGTCTTCTTCAAAATGTAGGTTATTGATATATGCTTTTTTGAACCAAGAGATATATTCAGTCTTTTTTGGTTCTGATATATTTATTTTATATAGTTGTTTATTACCGTTGTCATAGCTTGTGAAGTAAATGGTTTTATTATCACCTACGATGGCAATATCTCCTATGCCCTTCTGAGAGAAAGTAAGCTGTTTGACCTCACCTCCTTTTTCGGGTATAGCAAAAAGATCAAATTTATGGGTGAATGCTACCATTTTGCCATTTGGTGAAATAGCAGAATTCGAGAACTTGTTTACATACTGTTCGTTTACTTCCATGCTCTCCAAAAAATCCTGTTTTATCTCAATGGGTATCTTCTTGATCTTTCCATTAACACTATTGTACGACCAAAGTTCATCAAAAAGTGTGAATACAATATTATCTTTCTCTCTGGCGATACAAAGTTGACGGGCTGACCAGTAATTAAAATCAGAAAGTTGCTGAGGATTATCAAAATCATTGTTTTCTACAAAATAGAGTTGCAAAACAGCTCTATTATCTTTAACAAAATCAGCACCTGAAAAGTAAATGCGGTCGTTCACATAAGAATATACTGGATAACGTTCTGTGAATTCTGTATGGGTCAGTTGAGTATAAGATTTTTCTTTAATTTTAAATTCCCAAAGTTGTCCGTTATGACTTCCTGTATATCTTTCTCTTGTGGGATATCCCCGGTAACTGAATACTATCTTTTTGTTATCAGGTGAAAGCTTGGCAAGAGTACTCCCGATCTCGGTAATCAATTTGGGATGGGTTCCATCAAGTGGTACTTCCATAAAGTTTGTACGATTTGGTAATTGATATCCAGCACCGAGAAGTTTTTTCCCATTCTTGAACCAATCAATTACTGTAATCCCCTCTTTTGAAATACATTCCGCTTTGCCACCTTCCGAGGGGATAAGGTATATGCCTGTAAAACCATCACGATTGGAATTGAAAGCAATTCTTTTGCCATCGGGTGAAAAAACAGGATTTGAATCAGTTCCTTTTGACACAGTAAGTCGTTTCGCCTCTCCACCTTCAAAAGGAACAAGCCAGAGGTCTGATAAATAAGTAAAGCATACTGTATTGCCATCTGGTGAGATTGCTGGACTCTGTATAAAGTGTGGCTCTATTGCAAAAAGAGAACCAGCTACAAGAAATATCACACAGGTGAGAATGAAATTTTTCATGTGTCTCCCCTTTCTATATTAACTGCATTTTGACCATCCGCAGATGGGACAAGTTTTACATCCTTCTTTGAATTCAAGTGTCGCACCGCATTCAGGGCACATGGAGCGGACTGGACGAGTTTCATCGAATGATGGACTATCTGAGATAACTTTCAACTGATCTTTATCACCCTCAGATTCATGGCGCTTGATACCATTACCATCTTGTTCTAAAAATTCGATCAATGCATGAGCAATTGCATCAGCACAGGACAATATTTTCTTGCCTTTGTACCACATTGGATTAGGACATCGTATCAACCTGATCTGTTTAACAATAGATTCCACTTTCACATTTGAGCGCAATGCAAGAGAGATAAGGCGAGCAATTGCTTCAAGCTGAGCAGATGCGCATCCACCGACCTTACCCATCTGTGTAAATACTTCACAGATGCCTGTATGGTCAACGTTTATTGTAACGTACAAGTGACCACAACCTGTATTTATCTTCTTTGTAACGCCATGGGTGGTTTCTGGACGATGACGAGGTTCGATGCGAGTTCTATCCTGTTCACGCATCTTTTTGCCCACATTGAGAACCTGCTCATCCCTGCTACCATCGCGATACACTGTCACACCTTTACACCCCAGCTCATAGGCAAGCATATATGAAGTATGAATATCTTGCTTTGTTGCACTATTCGAGAAGTTAATGGTTTTGGAAACAGCATTATCCACATATTCCTGGAACGCTCCCTGCATACGAATATGCCACTCAGGTGTGATATCATGTGCGGTCACAAATACTTTACACACTTCTTCCGGGATTTCTTCAATTTCATGAAGCGATCCCTTTTCGGATATCTCTTCCATTAATTCTTTTGCGTAAAATTTCTTTTCTTTTGCTACTTCATCAAAATATTTATTGATATATAAAAGCTTATCACCATCCATTACATTTTTCACATACACCAGCGAGAAGATTGGTTCGATACCACTTGAAGTGTCTGCGATCATGCTGATGGTTCCGGTGGGAGCAATCGTGGTAGTCGTTGCATTGCGAATACCCTTTTCCTTCATAGCCTTAATCAACCCTGACCAATCAAGCTTGTAGCCTTTACGTGTAAAATGTCCTGTCTTGTAGATACTCTCATGAAAATTTGGAAATGGTCCCTTTTTTTCAGCAATCTGAACAGATCTTTCTTTTGAGTGATAATCAATGAATTCCATCACTTCTCGTGCGACATCGACTGCTTCTTCAGAATTGTAGGGTATCTCAAGCTGAAGGAGCATATCTGCCCATCCCATTATACCGAGTCCGATCTTTCTATTCTCTTTGACCTTTTTCTCTATCTCGGGAAGTGGAAAGGCAGAACGATTGATCACGTCTTCAAGAAAATCAACTGCGTCGAAAACAACTTTTTTCAGTAACTCCCAGTCTATCTTTCCATCCTTGATCATGAGCGATAGATTAATAGAACCAAGATTACATGCTTCATTCGCAAGGAGCGGTTGCTCTCCACAGGGATTGGTTGCATTGATCTGCCCGGCTTTCGGTGTGGGATTATATCGATCGAGACGATCAACGAACACAATACCTGGCTCTCCATTCTTATGAGCCATTTCGACAATAAGATCAAACACATCACGGGCTTTAAGTTTTCTTCTTGATTTGCCATTATGAGGTGAGATAAGTTTATATTCCTCATCATTCTTCACTGCATCCATAAAAGTTTCTGTCAGCCCGACACTGATATTGAAATTGTTCAGTTCATCATTTTTTTCTTTTGCTTTTATGAATTCAATGATATCAGGGTGATCGACATTGAGGATCGCCATGTTCGCGCCGCGACGGGTTCCCCCCTGCTTTACCGCATCAGTTGCGGAATTAAATACTTTCATGAAGGTAATGGGACCGCTGGACACACCGCTTGTACTTCGCACACGGGCATTCTGCTCACGAAGTTTAGAAAATGAAAAGCCGGTTCCACCCCCGCTTTTATGGATGAGTGCAGCATTTTTTACCGTCTCGAAAATACTGTGCATACTGTCTTCCACTGGAAGCACAAAACAGGCAGAAAGTTGTTGAAGATCATTTCCAGCGTTCATCAGCGTCGGTGAATTTGGCAGGAAGTAGCGTTCATCCATCAATTTATAATAGCGCTTAGCTTTTGTCCTGTTACCACCTGCGATATTTTCACTTACACGGGTGAGCATCGCTTTTTCATCTTCAACAATTTTACCGTTCTGGTCCTTTTTGAAATATCTTTTCCTGAGTACCGCACGAGCATTTTCAGAAAGCTCCATACAAATCCTCCATGAATTTTTTCATTGTGCTCTTACCACTTTATTTACGTGGGGGTATAATTTGGATGGCTCAAATTTTTTACGTCAATTGCTTTATGAATTTTTTAAAATTCAACTCCTTCTCGAGCAGAAATTCCTTGTGAATAGTAGTGCTTTATTTCTTTCATCTCAGTCACAAGATCAGCGATCTCGAGAAGCGCATCAGGTGCATATCTTCCAGTTATGACCAATTCACAATCATCTTTATGTTTATTTATAAATGCGATCACCTCTTCCTGGTCAACAAGTTCGAAATCAAGTGCAACATTTAATTCGTCGAGAATTACAAGGTCATACTCTTTACTTTCAATGATCTCTTTCGCTTTTTGAAATCCCTTAATTGCTTCTTCTATATCAATTGGAAACGGATTCTTCTTATCTACAAATTCCGGTGTTCCAAATTGGATTATATTTATGTTTGGAATGTTCTCAAAAAAGGTAATCTCACCGTACTCAACATTCTTTTTCATGAACTGGATCAGGCATACTTTATTGCTATGACCGAGAAATCGTGTTGCAAGACCAAGAGAGGCAGTTGTTTTTCCTTTGCCATTGCCTGTGTAAATGTGTAGCATATCAAACCCCTTCAATAAAAATGGTGGGTGATACTGGAATCGAACCAGTGACCTCTACGATGTCAACGTAGCACTCTAACCATCTGAGCTAATCACCCACAAGAGTGAAAGATTTTTTAAGACATATTTCTTTGTCAAAAAATTTGTTGTAAATTAATTTGACAAATATTTTTGCTTCATTAGCTTTTTGTGCAAAGGATTTTGCGAAATGAAAAATAATTTGCTAGAAAAGTTAAAACAGATACCTCTTTCTAAACAAGAGAGGGCAATTGCAGATACGATCACAAAAAATCTGAAAAAAAATGCCTTTCTTAATGGACCTCAAATTGCAGCACTTTGCGATGTTGCACCTTCTTCAATCACACGCTTTGCCCAAAAACTTGGTTATTCAGGGTTTCCAGAACTAAAAAAAGAACTGGAGACTCTTTATAGAAAAACGACAACCCCTCATGCAGTTTTCAGGGATTTTCTTACTGGAAGCTTTAAGAAAGATGTGATTGATACAACTATTGAACAGGATATTCAGAACATCATGAACCTACGCATTCAACTCAACAAAGATACACTCAATAACGTGGTAAATATTATTGATAAAGCTCGAAACATTTTCATTGCTTCGATCGGATCAAGTGAGACATGCGTTGATATTTTCTACTATTATCTTGATGCTTTAGGAAAAAAATATTGTAAGTTAAAAGGATTTGGCATTTCCAAGCAGATCGAGATAATGGATATAGAGCAGGGGGATGTGGTTATTGCCATCAGCTTCCAGAAGATCCTGCGAGAAGTCAGGGACGTAGCACAATTCGCAAAAGATCGAGGAATGACTACTATAGCAATAACTGATAGCGAATTCAATGCTCTTGCTCGAGTTTGTGATCAAGTCCTTATAGCACCTGTAACTGCAGCAGCATACAGCCTTTCTCAGGCAGCACCAGTGGTGATGGTAAACCTGATAGTGAATAGTCTGGCTGCGTTGAATAAAGAAAAAAGTTTAAAAATTTTAGAAAAGACAAAAAAGGAATGGGAAGAATTACCCATTTTCTGTGAATAAAGGAGCATCTATGGTTAGCAAAAAAGTAGTAACAGTCTTCCTGCTGCTGGTATTGATCTTTTTAATACGGCTTTATGCGGAACCAATCAGTATAGAGATTTGCAGAGAAGTTGTATTTCATAAAATTGATCGGTATAATCCTGCTCAAAGCTACAGCATTTATGATATTCATGAACAAAAGGATGAAAATGGCGATGTGCTTTTCTACCTTGTCGAACTTAATCCAACTGGATTCATGATCATAGCCGGAGATGATGAGTTACCTCCTGTGATAGGATATAGTTTCAAGAATTCAATCGATGCTATGGATGAATCATCAAAACCCTATCTGATTATTAAAGATGATATTGATTTACGAATGCAAGCACTCGAAAAACTCCCAGATTCAATGAAACAATCTCGTCATCAAACATGGGATGATCTTTTGCGTGGAAATTATACTCGAGAAGAACAGTACTGGCCGAATCAGGACTCGACTCTTACAGGTGGATGGGTACAGGAACAATGGCATCAGAATGCACCTTTTAATGATTACTGTCCCTGGGATACGGTCACACAGCAACGAAGTCTAGCCGGATGTCCAGCGGTTGCAACTGCGCAGATAATCGATTACTTTACAAATATCCACGGTACTCAATTCGATGACAGTGATGATTACTACCATTCCTATCAGGGCAGAAATTTCTATATTGATAATGATTATTTCTCACGAGGCTTCCCTGCGTTCCCTACTCTCGACATATATCTTGATCAATATGATGCGCATAAAAAATTACATCAAGATATTACCAACTCAGATAAAGCAGCTATTGTTTTCGCATGCGGGGTCGCAGCAACTCAGGTTTATACATCATCTGTTTCTGGTACATTCTATTTGAGCCAGGTTGTAGATGCGCTCGAGAAATTCGGTTACTTTGGCACAGACACGATTGATGAAAGTTCTCCTGATTTCTGGAACCGTTTCAAGCAGAATATGATAGATGGTCAACCAGCAGAATTAACTGTGCTGGTAACCGGAGGCAGCGGTGGACACAATGTGGTCGTTGATGGATACTGCACACTTGATGAATATCATGTGAATTTCGGCTGGGGTGGCTCGTATGATGGCTGGTATGTGCTGCCGGATGAATTTCCATACTCACTTACAACCATTCATGGCGTAACATTGGACATCTATTCAGATCCAGTTCCCTATTATGATCCCCCCTCTGATCTTGTGTATTCCACAAGCCAAAACCCGGCTGCAGTTGATCTTTACTGGAACCCACCAACACACCCAGATGTACTCTACTACAACATCATAAGAGATGGTGTACAAATCAATACTACACAGGTCTATACACAAACTTACCAGGATGATACTGCAATCTATGGTACTGCTTATCAATATCATGTTACTGCGGTGTATGCAATTGGACAGTCCAATCCCACGAACACGGTAACCATTGACTGGACTGTGGGCATCGATGATCCACAAAGTGCTCATCAAGGATATACACAATGCTTTCCGAATCCCTTTAATCCAAAAAAAGACCATGAATTGAATATTTCATTTTCTGGCAGTACTTCTATTCACACGTGCGATGTTACGATTTATAATGTAAAAGGAGAATTTGTAAGAAAATTACATGCTGATGATGTAACGCATGAAATGGCACAAACTAAGTGGGATGGAAGAAATGCTCAAGGTGCCCTGGTTCCTTCAGGTGTTTATTTTTATTCTATTAATAATGAAAGTGGATACCACAAGGTTTTAATTCTTCAATAATTTCTATTCAATTTATCTTACAGCGGTTCATACTTCACTTCGAACCACTTCCAAAAAGGTTTGTCATTGTGATCCCAATATAACTATCGAGTTATATCCAACCAACTGATGGTGGAGACTGATCGGGAGAAGTCTACGATCCCGACTCGTCGGGGAATCTCGCAAGAACCTTTGATTTTTAACCAGGGAGATCCTTCGCAAGAAATTAAAATTTCTTACTCGAGGACGACAATCATTTTAAAATGGAAGGTTGCGTTATTTTCTTCCCCCTCTCTTCCCTGTCACACTCTAATTTAATGAAGGTAAATTACTATTCTCTATTCATTTTTCACTTTTATCTCACCTTCACCATCTTCCTAACCACCGCATTGCCATTATACTCTAATTTGTAGAAATAAGTGCCCGGTGCGACCTGCTTGCCCAGTTCATCCGTGCAGTCCCAGGGGTTGTCCCGTAACCACTTATTATGTAAGAGTAATTCATGTGTTTTTCCACACAATTGAGGATTTATTGAAATTGGGGAAAAGTAAAATCATGAAAGCTAATTTTTGCATCAGGAGACGGTAAAT